>WNGF01001855.1_pt1 | contig 33194 bp, 28 predicted proteins | sample 5400641 | NCBI WGS metagenome assembly WNGF01 (sample SAMN13153371, study PRJNA577476) | soil metagenome | isolation source: 80 cm soil or saprolite under grassland replicate 2 | place: USA:California | collected 2016-06-15 | reverse complement strand
AGCCAGGAGCCCGAGCAACACCCGACAAAACTCCGCGTCACCCAGCGCGTCGTGAATCTCGTCGCCCGCCAGCAGCGGGATCGCGTATCGCTCACGCCTCCCACCGTCGAGCTCCACCTCGACCAGCAGGACGACACCGCCGGCGAGCTGCACTGTATCCACCACGACGACGCGTCGGATGGCTCGAGTCTTCGCCGCGAACCACCGCTGCCGCGGCATCCACGCGGCAAGCGCGGCTGGACTAGGGAGCGAAGCGCTGCTGTAGCTCATAGTCGTTCGAGCGCCGGCTTCGCCGGCGCAATCCAATCCTGGGGGGAGGCAGGGAGGAGCGCGCCGCAAGGCGCATGACGACCGTCGGAAGGGGGGCGAAGCCCCCCTCCGAGGCGCTGGTGGCGGGATCGAGCCGGAACCAGTAAAAGCCGTGGGGACCGAGACTCAGGAAGTACGGCGTCTCCCCGATGGGCGGAAAGCGCGTGTCGCCGAGGAGTTCGAAGGGGGTCGCGCCGCGATGACGCGCGAGATCCAGCTCCACGGGCTGCGAGCGCTCGGAGAGATTGGCCACGACGAGAATCCGCTCCTCGCGGTACTCGCGCAGGAAGGCGAGCACGGCCGTGTTGCGCGGGCGCAGGAACTCGATCGTGCCCCGGCCGAACGCGGACGAGCGCTTGCGGGTGGCGATGAGCCGCCGCATCGTGTTGAGCAGCGAGGATGGCGTCGAGCGCTGGGCGGCCACGTTCACGGCCTGGTAGCCGTACACCGGATCGGTGATGACGGGCAGGTACAGTCGTCCTTCCTCGGCCGTGGAAAAGCCGGCGTTGCGGTCGCGCGACCACTGCATGGGCGTGCGCACCCCGTTGCGGTCGCCCAGGTAGATGTTGTCGCCCATCCCGATCTCGTCGCCGTAGTAGATGATCGGGGTGCCGGGCAGCGTCAGCAGCAGGCCGTTGAGGAGCTCGATGCGTCGTCGATCGTTCTCGAGGAGGGGGGCGAGACGGCGGCGGATCCCGAGGTTCAACTTCATGTGGGGATCCGAGGCGTACGCGTAGTACATGTAGTCCCGCTCCTCGTTGGTCACCATCTCGAGCGTGAGCTCGTCGTGATTGCGGAGGAACAGGCACCACTGGCAGTTGGGCGGGATGGCGGGCGTGTGGGTGAAGATGTCGACGATGGGCAGCCGCTCCTCGCGGCGCACGGCCATGTACAGGCGCGGCATCAGCGGAAAGTGGAAGGCCATGTGGAACTCATCGCCGTTGCCGAAGTACGGCCGGACGTCCTCGGGCCACTGATTCGCCTCGGCCAGCAGCACCCGGTCGCCTCCGTACTCGCGATCGATGACGGCCCGGAACTCCTTGCAGATGACGTGGGTCTCCGGCAGGTTCTCGCAGCTCGTCCCCTCGCGCTCGACGAGGTAGGGCACGGCGTCGCAGCGGAAGCCATCCAGGCCGCGGTCGAGCCAGAAGCGCATCACGTCGAGCATGGCCGCGCGCACGGCGGGGTTGTCGTAGTTCAGGTCGGGCTGGTGGCTGAAGAACCGGTGCCAGTAGTACTGCCGCCGGGTGGGGTCGAGCGTCCAGTTCGACTTCTCGGTGTCGATGAAGATGATGCGCGCGTCCTCGTACCGCCGGTCGGTGTCGCTCCAGACGTAGTAGGCGCCGGTCGGGGACGCGGGATCGGCGCGGGAGGCCTGGAACCACGGGTGCTGATCGGAGGTGTGATTCATCACGAGGTCGGCGATGACGCGCAGGCCCCGCGCGTGGGCGGCGTCGAGGAACTTCTGGAAGTCCTCGACGGCCCCATAGGAGGGATGGATGCCGTAGAAGTTCGCGATGTCGTAGCCGTCGTCCTTCAGGGGCGAGGGATACATGGGCAGGATCCACAGGCAGTCGACCCCGAGGTCCTTGACGTAATCGAGATTCGCGGTGAGCCCGGCAAAATCGCCGATGCCGTTGCCGTCGCCGTCGGCGAAGGCCTTGACGTGGACCTCGTAGAACACCGCGTCCTTGTACCAGTCGCGCATGTGCGGGCTCATCGCTCCAGCGAAAAGATCTGGGCGGAGGCGACGTCGGGGTCGAGCTCGACGTACCCGCGGGGGCCGCGCCACTCGTAGCGGACGTCGGTCAACAGCTCGTGCATGCGGTAGGGCGCGTCGGCGGCGATCCCCAGCTCCTGGAGGGGGACGTCCACGAGCGTCGCGTGGCGGCCGAAGGGATCGAGGTTGACGGCCACGAGCACGACGTCGTCGCGCGCGGGGGTCATCTTGCCGTACCAGAGAATGTGCGGATCGTCCGCGCCGAAGAAGCGCAGGTTCGTGTAGAGCTGGAGCGCCCGATGGGCGCGCCGGATCCGGTTGACGCGGCTGATCAGGTCCGTGAGATTGCCGGGCGCGTTCCAGTCCCGGACCTTCATCTCGTACTTCTCGGACTCGAGGTACTCTTCCGACCCCGGCGCGAAGGGCGTGTTCTCGCCCAGCTCGTAGCCGCTGTAGATGCCGTAGAGCGAGGAGAGCGTGGCCGCGAGCACCAGACGCATGCGGAAGGCGGGCGGCCCGCCGCGCTGCAGCGTCTCGTGCAGGATATCCGGCGTGTTCGGCCACAGGTTGCCGCGGAAATAATCGGAGACGGGAGGGCGAGTGATCTCCTCGAAGTACTCGATCAGCTCCGCTTTCTGATTGCGCCACGTGAAGTAGGTGTAGGACTGAGTGAATCCCGCCTTGGCGAGCACCTGCATCATCTTCGGGCGCGTGAAGGCCTCGGCCAGGAAGGCGCGTCCTGCACGACCCGGATCAGCCATTCCCAGAAGGACACGGGCTTGGTGTGCGGGTTGTCCACGCGGAACGTCTTCACGCCGTGGGCGATCCAGAACTCCACGATGCGCCGCATCTCCCGCCAGAGCGGTGAGGGATCCTCGCCGTAGAAGGCCACGGGATAGACGTCCTGATACTTCTTCGGGGGATTCTCCGCGTACTTGATGGTGCCATCGGGGCGATGGAAGAACCACTCCGGATGCTCGCGCACGTAGGGATGATCGGGCGAGCACTGGATGGCGAAGTCGAGCGCCACCTCGAGGTCGAGCTCGCGGGCCCGCTCCACGAACCGGTCGAAATCGTCGAGGGTGCCCAGCTCGGGGTGGACGGCCGTGTGGCCGCCCTCCTCGCCGCCGATCGCCCACGGGCTGCCGGGATCATCGGGACCAGGCGTCAGCGTGTTGTTCCGGCCCTTGCGAAAGGCGCGGCCGATCGGATGAACGGGCGGCAGGTAGACGACGTCGAACCCCATCTCGGCGGCTCGCTCGAGCTGCCGCTCGGCATCCTTGAAGGTTCCGTGTCGCCCGCTCTCGCCGATCGAGCGGGGGAAGAACTCATACCACGCCGCGAAGCGCGCGCGCTCCCGGTCGGCGACGATCTCGAACCGCCGGTCGCACCAGGTGGCGTCGCTGCGGTCGAGGGCCGCGTCCATCAGGGCGGCGAGCCGTTCCTCGCCCGCGGCGCGCACGGCGTCGGTCCGGTCGGCGCCGCCCACACGGGCCGCGTATGCCCGGAGCGGCTCGGCGTCGTCGCGATGGCCGGTCGTCCGCTCCATCCGAGCGGCCGCCGCTTCGATCAGCGCGGCGCCTTCCAGCAGCTCGCTGGTCACGTCCTGGGCCGCGACCACCCGCTTGTCGAGATCGGCGCGCCACGAGCGGAAGGGATCCGGCAGGGCCTCGAGCGTGAAGACGTAACGGGTGTTCGCCTCGAGGGGGAAGGCGCCGGCCCAGCGGTCGTTGTCGACGAGCCGCATGGGACTCTCGCGCCACGTCCGCTCGGCGGCGCGGCGGTGGCGCACGAACGCGACGAGGACGTCGTGGCCCTCCTTGAAGATGTCCGCGGAGACCTCCACCGTCGTGCCCACCTCCCGCTTCACGGGATACCGTCCCCCGTCGACGGCCGGCTGCACGTTCTCGATCACCACCGTCTGCCGTAGCTTGGCCGGATCCGAAGGCCCCGAGGCCGCTCGCGGCGCGGGTCTTTTCATCGCCATCGGTCCACCAGGTACGGCTTCTGGCGCTCGAAGGCGGCGCCGACGGCATCGACGTGGGCCTCCGTGGCGACGGCGCTGCGCTCGCGGGTGGCCACCACGAAGGCGGCGGTGCGGCCGAGGTAGAGCGGGACCAGCGATCGGAGCAAGTGATCGCGGTGCACCACGCCATAGTGATGCCCGAGCGCGAAATCGTAGACGACGCGCGCCCACAGGTCGTCGGGGAAGCGAAAGCGCGCGGCGTCGGGGACGTCGAGGGTGAGCACGTCGCCCAGGGTCTCGGCGGCCAGGATGTGCTCCCAGATCGTCGTGAGATCGCGCAGGCCCAGACGGAACGCCTCGATCATCCGGTCGACATCCACGTCGATGGGATCGGTGGAGGCCGGGGGGACCTCGCCGGCGCCGGGCACGGGCTCGCTGCCGCGGACCTCCAGCCAGAGATCCTCGTGGCGGTCCATGACCGTGAACACCGAGCCGAGTGTCTCCGCGACCATGGTCGGCAAATCCATCGTACGCGTCGCCGACTGGACGTGATACGGACCGAGCAGCGCCTCCCACACGGCGAAGCCATCCGCGATGGCGGTGCCGACGATCCAGACGTCGGTCACGTCACGCCCGGTCCAGTTCCAGCGCGGGTGCACGAGGAGATGCTCGACGAGCCGGGCGGACAGCGCCTGCTGGCCGCCGAGCGGCTGTCGGAGCCGGCGGCCGTACAGCGCGCGCACGAGGGGGCTCAGGAGCAGCCGCGTGATGGTGCCGTCGTAGCGGTGACGCACGTACGTGGCCGCCACCCAGTCGGCCCCCTCCCCGAGGATCGGGCGGGCGAGGCGCTCGGGCCACTCGTCCGTGATCGTGGTGACGTCGGCCTCGAGCAGCACGAGCACGCGCGCTCCCAGGCGATGGGCGACGCCGAGAATCGTGCGCAGGGCCTCGCCTCGACCGGGCACGCCGTGGAACGGCACCTCCGTACGCTCCCGCGGCGGCGCCTCGGAGTGGGCGAGGATGGCGGGCAGTCCGGCCAGCGCCAGCGTCTCGGGCGTGCCGTCCGCCGAGCCGGCGTCGGCGTTGACGAGCGCCACCCGCACGCCGCGGAAATGCTTGTCCACCGCCGCGCGCGCGGCGTCGGCGACCCCGGCAATCGTCGCCGCGTTGTTGTAGGTCGCCACCCCGATGACGACCTCGCACGGGCCCGTCCGCTCGATCTGCGCGATCACATCGTGCGGCAGATCGTGGATCGTCGCCTCGGGCCCCCGGCGCGCATCAGTCATGAATCATTTCACCGCTCGGCTCGCCGCGGCGGCACCACGGCTCACCTCGCACCATTTCGATCATTTCACCGCTCGGCTCGCCGCGGCGGCACCGCGGCTCACCTCGCACTGCGGGCTCACCTCGCACTGCCATCAGTCACGTGGATGAGCAGGGCGAGGTACTCGGTGAGATGGCGGGTCGTGAGGAACGAGCGGCGGGCGTGCTCGCGCCCGGCCGCGCCCATGCGGGCCATCAGCTCGGGATTGTTCAGGAGATGGCGGATGCGGAAGGCGGCGCCCTCGACCGACTGCACGGTGTAGCCGGTCACGTCGTACACGATCTGCTGGGGCAGCCCACCCGCGAAGCCGCCGATCACCGGCTTGCCCTTCCACATGGCCTCCGCCGCGCCGAGGCCGAACCCCTCGCGCAGCGACTTCTGCAGCACGATCGTCGCCGCCCGCTGGAGCGCGTTGATCTGCAGGTGCGCGTCCGGAGGCAGCTCGAGCACGATGATGTCCGCGTCCCGGTGCGCGGCCTCGCGGAGATCGGCCAGGACGTCGGCACTCTCCCGATCGTCCCCCGCGCTACCCGCCAGCACGAGCCGCACCGGGTGGCTCTTCTTCACCAACCGGTAGGCGTTGACCACGCCGAGCGGGTCGCGGTCGCGGATGAACGGGCCGATCTGCACGAGCAGGGGCTGACCGAGGGGGACCCCCAGGGTGCCCAGGATCGTGGTGATCTCGCGGGGCGTGAGCTCACGGTTCTTGTCGGACAGCGGATCGATCGAGGGGGGGATCACGAAGAGCGGGATGCCGATCCGGCGCGTGAAGCGCGGCAGCGAGAACACCGCGCCGTCGTACTGCTTGAGCAGCGGGCGGAAGAACGACCACGCGCGCCGTCGCGCCCGCGAGCAATCGAAGTGGCAGCGCCACACCCAGCGCGCGCCACCGGCACGGTCGCCGACCAGCGAGGCCGGTTGCACGTCGTGGACGAGCACCAGGTCGGCCTCCAGCCGGAGCTTCTTGGCGTTGATGCGGTTCATCTCGAGGTAATGGTCGAGAGCCTCGTCGATCAGGACGCGTTCCGTTCCCTCCAGCGCCTGCTGCAGCGCGCGCGCGGTGGCATAGAAGCCCGGATCGCCGCCGGTGATCTCCCAGCCGGCGTCGACCCCGAGGTCGGCCAGCATCGGAACCAGGGTCCGCAACATCTCGGCGGCGCCTCCGCCGAAGCGGCCCCCGCTCAGGTGCAGGAACCGTCGCCCCTGTACCCGCTCCGCCAGCTTGTGGATGATGTCGACGGTGCCGGGTGGCGCGACCTGCCGGTAGTCGTCGATCTTGATCATTGCTCCAGCACTTCGTCGACGAGACTCAGGATCCTGGCCCGGACGCGCTCGAGGCTCGTCATGTACGTGTCGATGCGCCCGATGCGGTCGGCCAGCTCGGGCATGCCGAGGGCGTTCCGGAGCCACTCGGCGAAGTCTCCGGAGCGCCGCCCGAGTCGGGCGCGTGCCTCGACCATGTGGAAATAGATCGCGCTCGCCTCGGCGCCGGCCAGCCCGGAGCGGAACTCGGCCAGGCTGCGGGCGGTCACGCCCAGCGGGATCTCGACGATGTGCGATTCCTGGAAGTAGAACGGCTCGCCGAACTCCACGCGGGGCACCGAGCTGAGCCTCGCCACGTGATCGTGGACGATGGTGATCAGCTCCTCACGCAGGTCCTCGAGGTTGGGGAACTCGAACGGGTCGACGAGGGCCAGGCGCTCGGCGAGCGCCTGGTCCCGGACCTCGAGGGCGACCCATCGCGCGAAGTCGTTGCCATAGGCCATGGTCACCGGGCGGTGGCGGAGGAAGTAGCCGTGGGTGTGGTAGAAGATCGAGCCGGCGGGCACCTCCTCGATCCGGTCCATGAGCTCCCGCTCGTCGAGCGCGGTCTTGTCGAGGGCCTGCCGGAGCTCCACGCACGCGAAGAACACGAAGGGATCCGTCGCGGTGCGCGCGCGCGGGTCGACCGTGGTCGGCGTCGTCACGGCCGTCGCTCCGTCAGCGCGAAGTCCAGCACGGTCGCGATCGGCTGCAGGCGGGCGCGCGCGTCCGGACGGCGGCGCCACAGCTCGAAGAACTCGTTCTGAGTGGCCCAGCGTCCGACCTGGATGCCCACTCGCCCGGCGCCCTCGATGAGGCCGAGGGCGGCCGCGAGGGACTCCGCGGTCACGTCGTGCTCCAGGCGACGCAAGGCGCGCTGGACGGCCTGGCGCATCGGCGGCTCGGCGAAGCCCAGATCGAGCGTGAGGCCGAGCCCGCGCGCCTCGTCGACGAGCTCGAGCACACGCGGGGGAATCGCGCCCAGCGTCGCGAGCGCCGGCACCTCGGCGGCGATGTCCGCTTCGAGGACGTGCTGTCCCGTCAGGCGGAGGATCTCGGGGATCGGCGCCTCGACCTCGCGGAGGTACTGCACGAGCTGACGGCTCTCCTCCCAGATCCGCCGGTACGCCTCCTCGTGCCGCGCCAGCACCGCGCGGATGACCCGACCGAGCACGCGCCGCCGCTCCTCGAGAAAGAGGTGACGCAGGGAGAAGGTCTCCCGCGGAAAGTGCTCGTCCAGCCCCCGGACCATGTCGGCCATGCTGTGCCGCTCGTAGCGTTGGAGGAGGTCGGCCTTCATCCGCTGGTAGGCGATGTCGTCGTAGGGCCCGACCCCGCAGGACACGTCGTGCCCGCCGAAGTGCAGGACCGCGTACACCGCCTCGCCCGTCTCGCCCGTCGTCTCGAACGTCACGCGCACGTGGCCGATGCGCACCTGCGTCTCTCCGTACGCCTCCACCGCCTCGTCCCGACGCTGCACGCGGTAGGCGTAGACCCGCGTGTCGTCGGCATGCGCCTGCACGAGCCCCGTGATGGCGTAGTGCGCGACGACCCGCTCGGGACCGACGACGGCGGGACGCACGAGCCGGCGATAGACCTCGCCGCCGTCGGTGAAGCGAGCGCCGTCGCCGGGAGCCGCGGAGAGCCGTCGGATGAACTCGCGCTCGCGCGCGCCGCCGCCGAGCTGGCGGAAGTACTGGAGCGCGAGGGCCGCGTACTTGAGATTCTGCACGGGCTCGAGCCCGGCGAGCTCGTCGAAGAACCAGCCGCACGAGGTGTACATGAGCATCCGGTGACGCTGCATCTCCAGCAGCCGGGCCACCTCGAGCCTGGCCGCCTCATCGAGCGGCATCCGCGCGTGGCGGCCGAGCCAGGCCTCGAAGCGCGCGGGCGTACGGTCGAGGACGACGTCGACGTAGGCGTCGCGCGCGTCCCACGGCTCCTTCAACCAGGCGCTGGCCCGGGATTCGAACAGCACGTCGACCTCGTCACGGAGCCAGTCCAACGTGGTCCGCAGCGGAGCCCGCCATCGGTGCTGCTGGCGGCTGTCGATCCCGCAGCCGCAGTCCTCACGCCACCGCTCGACGCCGTGCTGGCAGCTCCATGACGTGCGCTCCCGGATCTCGACCTCGTGCGTCGGCGGATGCGCGGCCAGGAAGGCGCCGTAATTGGTCAGCTCGGCCCTGCCCTCCGCCTCGATCTGCGCGATCGCCGCGGCCAGGGCCATCTCGCCGAACTTGTGATGGTGACCGTACGATTCCCCGTCGGTGGCGCAGTGGACCAGCTGCGCCCACTCTCGCGCCTCGGAGAAGCCGGCCATGAGCCGGGCCACCAGCCGCTCCCCCCGATCGAGCGCATCCTCGAACGCGACGGCGCGCGAGATCGGGCCGTCATAGAAGAAGAGGGCGAGGCTGCGTCCCCCCGGGCCGCGCCACAGATACGCGCGGCTGGGATCGATCCCCCCGTCCACCGCGTCCCACGCGTCGGCACCGAGGCGCCGGACACGAGCGGCCTGGTGCGGCGCCAGGATCGTGAAGCGGATTCCCGCCTCCGCCAGCACCTCGAGCGACTCCTGATCGACGGCCGTCTCGGGCAGCCACAGACCCTCGGGATCCCGCCCGAACCGGCGCCGGAAGTCCTCGATGCCCCAGCGCACCTGGGTGACCTTGTCGCGCCGGTGGGCGAGGGGCAGGATCATGTGGTTGTAGACCTGCGCGAGGGCGTTGCCGTGGCCCCCGCGGGCGGCCACGCTCGCGCGATCGGCGTCCACGATGCGTCGGTAGACGTCGGCGGCGTGGCGCTCGAGCCAGGCCATCAGCGTGGGGCCGACGTTGAAGGAGATCTTCTCGAAGTTGTCGACGATGTCGAGGATGCGGCCGACGTCGTCGACCCGACGGGCCGCGGTGTTCGGGGCGTAGCATTCCGCGGTCACGCGCTCGTTCCAGTCGTGATACGGGGCGGCGCTGTCCTGGATCTCGACGGCCTCGAGCCAGGGATTCTCACGGGGCGGCTGGTAGAAATGCCCGTGGACGACGATCGCGCCACCGGAGACCATCAGAGATCACCGCCGATGGGCATCACAAATCGTCGAGGTTGCGCAGGAAGTCCCGCCGCCCTCCACGAGGAACGACCACGAGGCCGGAGGTGTCGACGTGGTAGCGGCGTCGATCGGCCGCCGCGTCGAGCCCGACTTCGCTGTCGGCCGGGATGATGTTGAAGCGGTCCACGATGGCCCGCCGGATCCGCGCGCCCTTGCCCACCGTCGTGTGGTCCATGACGATCGAGTCCTCGATCACGGCCCCCTCGTTGACCCACACGCTGCGTCCCAGGATCGAGTTGCGGATGATCGCGCGCTTGATCAGCGAGGCCTCGCCGATCTCGGCGTTGTCGACGTCGCTGCCGATGAAGCGGGCGGCGGGGCCGGGATGCACGCCCGTCCGGATCGGCCAGTACCGGTTGTCGAGGTCGAAGCGCGGAGATTCGCCGAGCAGGTCCATGTGGGCGTCCCAGTACGAGCCGATGGTTCCCACGTCCCGCCAGTACCCCGGCTCCTCGTACGGCTTGACGCCCGGGACCTCGTTCTGCTGGAAGTCGTAGGCGTAGACCCGCCCGGTCGCGACCATCTCGGGGATGATGGACCGACCGAAATCGTGCTCGGTGCTCCGTCGCGCGTCGTCCAGCAGCGCGTCGACGAGCGGCTGGCGCGAGAAGAGATAGTTGCCCATGGAGACCAGGGCGCGTCGGGGATCGCCCGGCATCGCCCGCGGTCGGGCCGGCTTCTCCGCGAACTCGATCACGCGCCCGCCGCCGTCGACGGCGAGCACGCCGAACTGCGAGGCGTCCTGGAGCGGCACGGGGCGCGCGGCGACCGTGACGTCGGCGCCGGCCTCGCGGTGAAAGGCGATCATCTGCGTGACGTCCATGCGGTAGACGTGGTCGGCGCCGAAGACCGCGACGTAGTCGGGGTTGAAGTCGTCGATCAGGTTCAGGTTCTGCAGCACGGCGTCGGCCGTGCCCTTGTACCAGGCCGGTCCCACGCGCATCTGGGGCGGCACGACCGTCACGAAGTAGTCGGTGATGAGGCCGGTCGTGCGCCACGTCGAGCGCAGGTGCTCGATCAGCGATTGCGATTTGTACTGGACGAGGACGTAGACCGAGTAGACCTCGGAGTTCAGGAAGTTGGAGAGCACGAAGTCGACGATGCGGTGGCGGCCGCCGAAGGGCACGGCGGGCTTGGAGCGGTCACGCGTCAGCGGATGGAGGCGCTCGCCCTTGCCGCCGGCCATGATCATCGAGAGGACGCGGGCGCGCCGCGGCATGCGGGGTTAGCCCGTCTGCGGCCCCAGGCCCCACGCGGGGTCGAGCTCGGGGAAGACGAAGTCCTCACGCTCCAGGCGACGGAGCGTCTCGGCGGCTTCCACGCCAAGCGGCTCACCGTTGGTGAGCGCCCGGGCCATCTCGGCGAGCCGCTTGAACTCCGCGTAGTGCTCCGCCACGCGACGCTCGGCGTAGTCACGGGCGGCCCAGGTGGTAATGAGGAACTGCCAGTCCGAGGCCTGGAGCAGGAGCAGCTCACGGGTCGCCTGGGCCAGGACCCGGCGGGCGTCGCCGGTGGTGTCCCGCCGAAGCTGCGCGGCCCACTCCGTCTCGGCCGCGTACACGCGGTCCCACGTCCACTCCGTGTCGGGATTGAGCCAGACTCGATGATCGCCACCCTCGCCCCACGAGCCTTCGGGCAGCGAGACCGTGGCGACGGGCGGCACGCGCTCGAGGGCCTCGCCGAGCGTGACCGGCGTGACGCCGACCGAGGCCAGCTCCCGCATGACCTGCTCGAGCCACATGGGACCCTCGAACCACCAGTGGCCGAACAGCTCGGCGTCGTACGGCGAGCAGACCATCGTTGGCCCGTCGCTCGCGGCCTCGCGCAGCGTGTCGCGCAAGAGCTCCGCGAAGTGCCGGGCCTGCAGCCGGGTGTGCGCGGCGGCGACTTCGGGATCGTAGGGCTGCTTCTTGCCGAGATCCCCCGACGCGTCCGTGATCCGCCAGAACCGCAGCCCGCCCGGAAAGTGCTTCTTGTGAAACTCGAGATACTGGAAGTCGCCCGGGTAGCCGTTCTCGCGGCTCCACACCTGCAGCGTGCTCTTCGGGTCGCGGATGAACGCGACGGCCGAGCCCGTGCCGCCCCGCGAGGCCACGCGGTATGGGACGTAGGGCGAGCGCGCGTTGGTCATCGGCAGCTCGACGGGGACGTCGGCGGCCCGGCCGCGCGGGGGGAGATAGTCGCGGTAGAGGGAGATGGGCTGGGCCGCCGAGACCAGGTGCGCGTCGGCGACGAAGTACTCGAGCCCGTAGACGGCCAGCAATTCCTCGATGCCGGGGCGCATCCGTCGCTCGTGGCCGCGCTCGCGACCCGTCGGCGGCGTCCACTCGTACCGCGGACGATAGGCGCACTCGGGCAGCCAGATGCCGCGGGGCGCCCGTCCGAAATGGCGGCGGTGCGTCTCGACGGCGGTCCGGAGCTGCAGGTGAATGGATTCGTCCCGGGACAGCAGCGGGAGATAGCCATGCGTCGCGCCGCACGTGATGAGCTCCAGGTGACCCTGGCGCTGCAGCTCGGCGAAGGTCCCCGCGATGTCACCGCCGATGCGCCGGTGTAGCTCCCACATCCGCTCGTAGAAATCCTCCCAGAAGTGGGTGAGGCGGATCAGGTCGTTCCGGCCCTCCTTGGAGAACTCCTCGCGGCTCTCCACGCAGGCGCGCCGGACGTTCTCGTAGTAGAAGGCCAGCTCCTTCTGGAACTCCGGCGAGGCGAGCTGCTCGGTGAGGATCGGCGAGATATTGAGGGTCCACTTGGGGGAGATGCCGTCGGCGACGAGGCGGTGCGCCGTGTCGAGCAGCGGCAGGTAGCATTCGAACGTGGCCTCGCACAGCCAATCGCTGCCATGCGGCCAGCGGCCGTGATTGACCACCATCGGAAGATGAGTATGGAGGACGAGGGAAAATGGGTAGCCCATCCGCGCGCACCTTTCAGCAAGATCAGGGCCAGGAATGGCGCATTGGTCCGCGCTCCGGCCGGGTCCGGCAGTCTCGGGGTTATTGGACCGTATGAATGGGTTGGGCGCAAGCGTTCGTCCGGGTGTCGTGACGTTCTCGGCGTGGGCGCCGCGCTGCCGCTCGCTCGATCTCATCATCGATGGCCGGCCGGTCCGCCCCATGCGGCAGGAAGCGGATGGCCTGTTCGAGACGCAGATCGAGAATCTGCCCGTGGGGACCCGCTATCAGTACCGGCTGGACGGTGAGCGCTTCCGTCCCGATCCAGTGTCGCGATGGCAACCCGAGGGCGTGCACGGCCCCTCGATGGTCGTCGATCCCTCGAGCTTTCCCTGGACGGACGAGGGGTTCACGGGGCATGCGCTGGCCGACCTCGTCTTCTACGAGCTCCACGTGGGCACGTTCACTGCCGCGGGCACCTTCGAAGCGGTGATCCCGCATCTGGAACGCCTCATCGACCTCGGGGTCACCGCGATCGAGCTGATGCCGGTGGCCGAGTTCCCCGGATCGCGCAACTGGGGCTACGACGGAGTCCATCTCTACGCGCCGCAATCCACCTATGGCGGCCCGCAGGGCCTGCGACGCCTGGTCGACGCCGCCCATGCGCGGGGCCTCAGCGTCGTCCTCGACGTCGTCTACAACCACCTCGGCCCGGAGGGAAATTACCTGGCGGAGTACGGCCCCTACTTCACCGACCGCTACAAGACGCCGTGGGGCTCCGCCATGAACTTCGACGGCCCGGACGGTGGCGGCGTGCGGCGGCATTTTGTCGACAATGCGCGCTACTGGGTACGGGAGTTCCACGTCGACGGCTTCCGCCTGGATGCCATCCACGCGATCCACGACGCCGGCGCCGTGCACATCCTGACCGAGATCGTGCAGGCCGCGCGCGCCGAGGGTCGGCGGCTGGGCCGGCCCGTCCACGTCGTCGCCGAGTCCCACGACAACGACCGGAATCTCGTCTTAGCGGCTGCCGAGGGCGGCATCGGCCTGGACGCCGTGTGGTCGGATGATTTCCACCACGCGCTGCACGCGCATCTGACGGGCGAGACGAACGGCTACTACTCGGACTTCGGCGCGCCCAGGCACATCGCCCGCGCCATCGAGCAAGGGTTTGCCTTCCAGGGCGAGGAGTCGGTGTACTTCGGGCGGGCGCGGGGCACGCCGAGCGCCGATCTGCCCGGCGACCGCTTCATCATCAGCGTGCAGAACCACGACCAGGTGGGCAACCGCGCGCTGGGCGACCGGCTCAGCACGATCGTGCCGTTCGAGGCCGTGAAGCTCGCCGCCGCGTTGCTCTTCGTGACCCCGGCCGTGCCGCTCCTGTTCATGGGTGAGGAGTATGGCGAGACCGCGCCGTTCCAGTACTTCACGTCGTTCATCGATCGCGAGCTGAGCCAGGCGGTGCGCCGCGGCCGGGCCGCCGAGTTCTCGCGATTCGCCTGGACGCGCCCGATTCCCGACCCGGATGCGCCGACCACCTTCGTGGCCTCCCGGCTCAACCACGCGCTCGCGGCCGCGCCGCGGCACCGAGAGCTGTACCAGTACTACCGGCGCTGGCTCGAGCTGCGGTCGACGCATCCCGCGCTGGGCGCCGCCCACAAGGAGCGCACGCGGTCGATCCTCGACGCGGCGGGGGAGATCCTGTCGGTCACCCGCTCCGCGCCCACCGGCGAGTCCCTCGTGCTCACGGCGAACCTCACGTCGACGCCGCGGCCGCTCGCGGCGCCGACGACGCGCGGCCGCCGGCTTCTGGACAGTGCGGATCCACGCTTCGGAGGGTCGTCGTCGGCGGCGCCGCTCGGGCCGTTCCAGGTATTGCTCGATGAGGGCGTGGGGTGATAGCGTCCTGACCCGTGCCCCCGGCCCCACGGCCCGCTGACCCCATCGACGCCGTGCTCGCCCTGGACCTCGGCGGGCGGGGCATCGCCTCGTTCTTTACCCCCGGGGGCGCCATGGCCGCCGCCCGCGCGCTCGCCGGCGGCGAGAACTTCCTCATCGTCACGGGCTTCAGCGTGCCCCCCGGGGTCGCCGAGACCGACGGGCCCCCCGGCGCCGCCGTGCTCGGGCGGGCGCTGCGCCTGCTCGGCGCCCAGGTCCGATACGTCACCGACCGGCTGCCCGCCCCCGTGCTGGCCGCCGCCCTCGAAGCCCTCGAGGAGCGGGCGGAGGTCGAGGTCTACCCCGAGCTGCCGGGGGCCGCGCGCCTGATCCTCGACCGCGAGCATCCGACCCATCTCATCGCCATCGAGCGACCCGGCCGGTGCCGCTCCGGCGATTACCTGAGCGCGCGCGGTGAATCCGTCGCCAAGTGGAACCTGCCCCTCGACGACCTGTTTCTCCTCGCCCACGCCAGGCGAAAGAAGGGCAAGGAACCGGAGGTGACGACGATCGCCGTCGGCGACGGCGGCAACGAGATCGGGATGGGCAACGTCCGGACGCGTCTCATGCGCTGTGGACGGCTGATGGCCACGATCTCCTCCGTCGTCGCCGTCGATCAGCTCGTCGTGGCCGGGACCTCGAACTGGGGCGCCTACGGAATCGTCGCCGCCCTCGAGCGCCTGAGCGGCCGGCCGCTGCTCCACACGGGCGCCGCCGAGCGACGCCTGATCCAGGCGTGCGTCGACGCGGGCGCCGTCGACGGCCTCGCGCGGACGCACGAGGCGACCGTGGACGGCCTCCCCGCGGACGCCCACGTGGCCGTCCTCGACCTGCTGCGGGTGGCGGTCGGAGCGCGTCCAGGCACGAAGACGACGTGAGGTTCGCTGCTATCATGGGCCGATGACGATTCACGAGGAGTACCGAGCGAAGCATCCGCGGGCCGCGGCCCTCGCCGACCGCGCGCGTCAGGCCATTCCCGGCGGCATCACGCACGACATCCGTCACGTGCTGCCATTCCCGATCTATGTCGACCGCGCCAGCGGCAGCCACAAGTGGGACGTCGACGGGCACGAGTACATCGACTACTGGATGGGGCACGGCGCGCTGTTCCTGGGGCACTGTCACCCGCGCGTCGTCGAGGCCATCCGCGAGCAGGCGGGACGGGGCACGCACCTCGGGGCCTGCCACGAGCTCGAGGTCCGCTGGGCCGAGCTCGTCAACCGCCTCGTGCCATGCGCCGAGCTGACGCGCTTCACGATGTCGGGCACCGAGGCCACGCATCTGGCGCTGCGCGTGGCCCGCGCGTACACCGGGCGGTCGAAGGTCGTGAAGCTCGCCGGGCACTTTCACGGCTGGCACGACGGCGTCGTCGCCGCGGTGAACCAGCCGTTCGAGGTCCCGCTCTCGGCCGGCGTGCCCGCGGCCACGCTCGACCAGGTGCTCGTCTGTCCTCCCAACGACGTCAAGGCCGTGGAGACGCGGCTCGAGCGCGGCGACGTCGCCGCGGTGATCCTCGAGCCGGCCGGCGGGCAATCGGGAACGACCCCGACGATTCCCGGCTATCTGCAAGAGCTGCGCGCCGTCACGCAACGCCACGGTGTCCTCTTGATCTTCGACGAGGTGATCACGGGGTTCCGCTACGCGCCCGGCGGCGCCCAGGAATATCTCGGCGTGACTCCCGATCTGACGACGCTCGCCAAGATCGTCGCCGGCGGCCTGCCCGGCGGAGCCCTCTGTGGCGCGCGCGCGCCGATGGCGATGATCGCCCACCGCGGCGATCCCGTCTGGGACCGCAGCCAGCGCGTCGCCCACGCCGGCACCTTCAACGCCAACCCGCTCGGCGCCGCCGCCGCCATCGCCACTCTCGAGCTCGTCGCCGACGCCTCGCTCCAGGCGCGGGCCAACAAGTTCGGCGAGGAGCTGCGCCGCGAGCTGCGGGAGGCGATGCGACGCGCCGGAGCGCCCGGCACCGTGTACGGCGAGTGCTCGATCTACCACGTGTCGTTCGAGGGCGCCCCCGGCCTGGCCGGCTTCGACCGTCCGCGGCGAGGCGATCTCTATCACCTGTTACGCTGCGCGCTGATCAACCAGGGCGTGGACTGCTCGCCGCATCACGGCTGGATCTCCGCCGTGCACACCGACGAGGACATCGCGCAGACCGTCGTCGCCTACGAGCGCGCGTTCCGGGCGATGGTCGCGGAGGGAGCCTTCCGCGGATGAGCCGTCGGGGCACGGCGACGCTGGCCGTGATGGTGCTGGTGCTCGGCGGCTGCACGTATTACCCGACCGTCCGCGACACGGGCGGCCCGCGGATGGAGCCCAAGAACGGCCGCCTCGTCCGCGTCCAGGGCGGCGCGAACTGCTACTTCGATCTGGAGAGCACGGGCAAGTACGAGGACACGCTCCTGTCCGCCGAGAGCCAGGCCGCCCGCCGCGTGCAGATCGTGTCGGACGACGGGCAGCCGATCCCCGTGCTCCGGGTGCCCGGCGACACGCGTCTCGTCTTCGGCCCCGGCGGTCCCCGCGTCACGCTGGCCGAGCTCACCCACCCGCTGACCCCCGGCGAAGGCGTGATCGTCACGCTCGTCTTCGCGAAGTCCGGCCGCATCGGCGTCGTCAGCGTCGTCGAGTAGCCTCAGTTCCGCGCGCCGCGCGCCCCGTCGCGTGGACACCCGCGCACGCCTTTGCTATTCTGACCGTCCTGGCGGGCAGGTAGCTCAGTTGGTAGAGCACAGGACTGAAAATCCTGGTGTCGGCGGTTCAATCCCGTCCCTGCCCACCACTCTTCGGGGCGGGTAACCCGAGAAGTTCAGGGGTTACTCGCCCTCTCATTTCTCTGTTGTCCGGTAGCGGTCTTCGGATATCCAGCGCTTTCTCGCCGGCGCTGCGCTCAGGCCTTCGCGAACGCCCTTCCCGGAAAGGTGAGCCTGAGATCGGCACAGATCACCTCTGCCGCGTTGCGGCCCGGCCCCATCGTGATTCCAGAGCCGGGATGGCTGCCGGCACCGCACAGGTAGACGTTCGCGACAGGCGATCTGAAGTCCGCGAATTCGGGGATGGGGCGGAAGCCGCCGACCTGATACGGCAGGAAGGCTCCGTGCTGGTGCGTGCCATGAACCGCGCTCCGCATGCGGCGCTCATAGTCGAGGGGCGACTGCACGCTGCGAGCAACGATGCGCTTTCGGATCCCCGGGAGGAACGCGTTGTCGATCCACTCGAGGACGCTGTCGGCATAGCGCTCCTTGATCTCGCTCCAGTTCGTCCCGGTGATCCTTCCTGCGGCGTCGCCGGTGACGCGATAGGGCACGAAGTGGACGATGAACTTCATCAGGCCCTTGCCGGCCGGAGCGCGACTCGGATCGACGGCGGCCTCGTTGATGATGCCGACCATCGGGTTCTTCGGCAGGCGGCCGGCGCGAATGTCCACGAAGCTCGCGGCGAGCTGGTCGAGTGACGGCTCGGAGGCATGCATGTAGCAGACCGTCGCCGGCTCCGGGCCGGCCTTGAACGCGACCGACCGATCGAGCGCGACGTAGATGCCGAAGAAGGAAGGGCCCCACTCGTAACGCGCGAGCTTGCTCACCGCATCCGCGCCGATGATCGTCTCGCCGAGCAGGTCGAGCCCGAGGTGACGCGGATCGGCGTTGGCCGCGATCACCCTGTCGACGGTGATTCGCTCGCCGTTCGCCAGGCGAACGGCGGTGGCTCGCCCCTTCTCGAGGACGATGCCGGCGACTTCCGCATCGGTTCGGATCGTCCCGTCATGGGCAAGGAGCACCTTCGCGAGAGCCTCGCTGACGCGATGCATGCCGCCTTCGACGATGCTGCAGCCGACGTCCTGCACCGCGGCGACGAACATCCACGCGAAGTGGCCGCCGAGGGGATCGTCCGGGGCGAGCCCGGCGTGCAGTGCGGCCGACGCGAAGAAGAGCCGCAACTCGGGGCTCTCGAAGGTCTCGTCGACCCAGCTCCGGGCGGTCTGCATGAGGAACCGATAGCCGTCTGCGCCGTGGAGCGCACCGAGCTCCTCGGCGAGACTCTCGGGCCGGCTGTACATGGCGCGCACGACGGCAGGCTTGGCCGTCCGGTACCGAGCATAGAGCGTCCGCCACGTGTCGGCGTCGCGCCGCGAGAACTTGGAAATGCTCGCCGCCGTCGTCTCGACGTCCCGCCCGATCACGAACGAGCGACCGTCCGGGAAGATCTGCGCCCAGTTGGGGTTCGGCGTGATCAGCTTGAGCCCGTGATCGGCGAGCCCGAGCTCGTCGGGCGACGGAGAGAGCTTGGCGACGAGATAGCCACTCGCATGAACGTCGGAGAGGTGGCCCGGCGCGGTGATCTCCTCGGAGATCGTCATCCCTCCGATTGTCGCGTAGCGCTCGAGCACGATGACTCTGAGCCCGGCCTTCGCGAGATAGCAGGCACACGTCAGGCCGTTGTGTCCCGCACCGATGACGACCGCGTCATATGAAGTCATGATTCTCCCGAGCTGCGGTGAGGCCCGGCGCCGTCCAGCTCAAGGGCGCCGGCAACTCTCGACTGAAAACTCTTCCGCCGTTGGCGAGCGCGTTCTCCGCCGCCCTGCCGAACCTCTCGACGTTGCAGTGAACGGCCAGAGACCCAGTGGATCACCACCGCGCTGTTCTCGTTCCCGTAGGGAGCGGGTTGGACCGTGCCCCAACCGTGCCCAAGAGGAGCGCATGTCTGATCATTCTTGTATGCGCCCATCGAGACCAGGCCGCGGATCGGAGGCTTCGCCGGCTCCGCTGCGGCCGGCGAGCTGAATACCAGCAGTGTCCACAGGAGCATCAAGGCCCCCCGATGTCTCATCTCTCCTCCCGTCGACGGAACGCGTGCTAGCTGGGTGGGTGGTGGCCGTCACGCACCTCGTCGCCGCTCGTTGTCGCTAATCTATCGCTCTTCCGGCGGCGGCGCCGTGAAGGGCGCGACGGGTTTTCTCGGCGCCGCCGGGTAGTGTCTCAGTTCGAACCCTGACTGCCCGTTCCCCGGGCGGGAGAGACGGGTGGGCCTTGGGAAACCCGTCGTAGTACGTCGGGACAGGCGTACCGGCAACCGACAGGCGGGCGGTGGGCCAGACAGTCCGATCGGGTTTCCCAAGGCCCCACCCGCCCGGTGGATCGGCGGCGATTGGGTCGCCACAGTTTCGAACTGAGACACTACGCGCCGCCGGCGCGCTTTGACGCCCGTGGCGGGGATGTTGTAGGTTCGAGCCCCGATGGCAGACCGTCCCACGGCGATCCGGGACCGGCTCCGCGAGACCTTGCGGGATCTCGTTGCGCTCCACGGCGCGCCGGGATTCGAGCAGGCGCTCGTCCAGTACTTTCGCAAGCGGGTCGAGCGCCTGGCCGACACGGTGGACGTCGACCGCTACGGTAACGTCACGGCCACGCGGCGTGGCCGGCAAGACCGCCCGCAACTGATGCTCAGCGCACACCTCGACGAGATCGGGTTCATCGTCAAGGGGATCGAGCCGGACGGCTTCCTCCGCTTCGACCGACTGGGCGGGACGGCCGACGCCTTCCTGCCGAGTCGTCGGGTGTCGGTCAACGGGCACTTCGGCGTCATCGGCGCCAAGCCCGGTCATCTGCAATCGGCGGAGGAGCAGGCGCGGGCCGCGACGATCGGCGATCTCTACGTCGACGTCGGGGCTCCGAGCGCGGGCGACGTCGCTGCGCTGGGCATCCGCGTGGGCGACCCCGTCACCTTCATCGGCGAGCTTGCCGAGTTCTCCGACGGTCATCGCGTGTGCGGCAAGGGGATGGACGACCGCGCGGGCGTGGCCATCCTCATCCAGGTTCTGGAGGAGATCCGCGAGACCACGCCCTTCGCCACCGTGCACGCGGTCGGCACCGTGCTCGAGCAGGTCGGGCTCCGCGGCGCGGCCATGGCCGCCCACCGCCTGCGGCCGGACTACGCGATCGCCATCGACGGGCTGTCCGCCGGCGACACGCCGGACTCGAGCCCGACACGCGACGCGGCGGTCGTGATGGGGCGCGGGCCGGTCGTGCTCCTCGCGGCCTCGACGGGTAACTTCCGTGGCAGCATCGCGCATCCGGCGATGAAGCGGTATCTCCTGCGCGCCGCCGAGAGCGAGGCGGTGCCGGTCCAGCTGGCCACGCATTTGACGCGCGGCTCGACGGAGGCCGCGTCGATCCACCTGAGTCGCGACGGCATCCCCACCATCAGCGTCGGGGTGCCGCGACGCTACTCGTACTCTCCGAACGAGACGATCGATCTCGACGACGCCGCGGGCGCGGTTCGGGTGCTCGCGCGCTTCGTCCGCGAGATGGAGCACCACGACGATCTCGGCTTCCTGTGAGGAGGACTCCATGAAACGCCAACGCGCGCGCATCTCCTGGCTGCTCGCCCTCGGCGCCCTGGTGGTCGCCGGGGCGGTGGTCGCCCACGCCCAGTCGCGCTCGGCGTCCGTGATCCTCGCGACCCAGGCCGACGCCGCCCGGCTCGATCCCGCGGCCACGGGCGACGTGCCGTCGATGATGGTGCAGAGCGTGATGTTCGAGGGGCTGGTCGGCTGGGACAAGGATCAGAAGCTGGTGCCGCAGCTCGCCGAGTCGTGGGCCTTCTCCGACGGCGGGAAGGTCGTCGTGTGGAAGCTCCGGCACGGCGTCAAATTCCACGACGGCGAGGAGTTCGACGCGAACGCCGCCAAGGTGAACTTCGACCGCTGGCTCGACAAGGCCAACGGGCTCCTGACGCTGTCGCAGTTCGCGAGCGTCGAGGGCGTGGAGGTCGTCGACAAGTACACGCTCAAGATGACCCTCAAGGAGGTCAACGGGGCGCTGCTCCAGACCCTCGCCGGCCGTCGCGCGATGTTCAACAGCCCCAAGGCGCTGGCCAAGTGGGGCAAGGACATCAACCTCCATCCCACGGGCACGGGGCCGTTCGAGTTCGTCGAGTGGGTCCCGAAGGATCGCCTCGTCGTGAAGCGCTTCGAGGGCTACTGGGGCACGAAGCCCGCGCTGGAGCGTGTGACGTTCAAGCCCGTGCCCGAGCCGGCCTCGCGCGTGGCCATGCTGGAGGCGGGCGACGCCGACATGGCCGCGCCCATCCCCATCCAGGACGTGGCCCGGCTGCGCGGCAATCCCAAGCTGCAGGTGATGATGGTGGACAGCCTCGACAACCTGCACTTCGCGCTCAACATGCAGAAGGACGTCTTCAAGGACCTGCGCGTGCGCCAGGCCGTGAACTACGCGGTCGACAAGGACGCGATCGTCAAGAACATCTACAACGGGCTCGCCGTGCCGCTGACGAAGTCGCCGGTCTCGCCGTTCCTGTGGGGCTACTCCCCGGTCGGCGACTACTACAAGTTCGATCCCGCCAAGGCCAAGTCGCTCCTCGCCGCGGCCGGCGTGAAGCCGGGCACCAAGCTCGTGATGTGGATTCCCGACGGCCGCTATGTGCAAGACCGGCAGGTGGGCGAGGCGGTGGCGGGCTACCTGCGCGAGGTCGCGTTCGAGGTCCAGATCGTGAAGATGGAATGGGCCACCTACATCGGGCGCGTCGGACAGAAGCCCGATCCCGTCGCTCCGTACGATCTCGCGATGCTGGCGTGGTCGGTGGGCACGCAGGATGCCGACTGGGGTCTCGGGGGCACGTTCCTGTCGACGAACTGGCCGCCGCGTGCCTACAACCTGGCCTTCTACAAGAGCGACGCGGTCGACAACGCGCTCTCCGCGGGACGACAGACGACCGACAGCGCCAAGCGTCTCGAGGCCTACAAGGTCGCGCAGAAGCAGATCATGGAAGACGCGCCGTGGATCTTCCTCGCCGCGCCGAAGTTCATCGGCGCCGCGAAGAAGGAGCTGCAGAACGCTTACGTGATTCCCTTCGGCGGCGCGGTCGTGAAGGACGCGACGATCAGGAAGTAAGGAGCGTGTGGGCGCGCTGATCTGGCGTCGCCTGCTGTTCCTCGTCCCGGTCCTGTTCGGGATCCTGGTCGCCGTCTTCGTGGTCATGCGCATCGTGCCCGGCGATCCGGCGCGGCTCGTGGGCGGTCCCGACGCGGGTCCGGAAGAGCTGGCGACGATCCGCACGCAATTCGGCCTCGACCGGCCGCTGCACGTCCAGTTCGGCCGGTACCTCGCCGACGTCGTGCGCGGCGACTTCGGCCGGTCGCTCAAGACCCAGCGCCCCGTCCTCGACGAGATCACGCCGCGCCTGGCCAACACGGCGCTCCTGGCCCTGCTGAGCACGGTCTTCGCGGTGGTCGGCGGCCTGGGCGCGGGTGTCGTCGCCGCCGCGCGCCGACATTCGGCGTTCGACTACGCGTCCATGGCGGTGGCCATGGTCGGGGTCTCCACGCCCTCGTTCTATCTCGGCATCGTGCTCATCGTCGTGTTCGCGGTGATGCTCCGCCTGTTCCCGGCCGGCGGCAGCGGCGGATTCGTGCATCTGGTGCTGCCGGCGGTGACGCTGGGCGCCTCGACCCTCGGCATCGTGGCGCGCATGACCCGCGCCAGCATGGTGGACGTGCTGGAGGAGGACTACGTCCGGACGGCGCGGGCCAAGGGCGTCGCCGAGCCGCTGATCGTGCTGCGCCACGCGCTGCGGAACGCGCTCTTGCCCATCATCGCGGTGGTGGCCTTGCAGTTCGGGTTCGTCCTCGCCGGCTCCGTGCTGGTGGAGACCGTCTTCTCGTTCCCCGGGATCGGCTGGCTGCTCGTGGAATCGATCAGCATGCGGGACTTTCCCGTGGTCCAGGGCGCGATCCTGCTGGTGACGCTCGTCTCGGTGCTCGTGAACCTCGTCGCCGACGTCCTCTACGTTTATGCCGACCCCCGGATCAAGTACTAGCCCGGGCCGGGCCGCCTGGCGCCGGTTCCGGCGCAATCGCGCCGCCGTCGCCGGGCTCGTCATGGTCGCGCTGTTCGTGTCGATGGCGGCCCTCGGGCCCTGGCTCGCCCCGCGCGATGCGCTCAAGCAGCACCTCGACGGTGCGCTGACGGGCCCGTCGTGGGCCCACGTCTTCGGCCGTGACGAGCTCGGGCGCGACATCCTCTCGCGGGTCCTGTACGGCGCCCGCATCTCGCTCGGGATGGCGCTGGGCGCCTGCCTCATCGCCGCCGGCGCCGGCGTTCTCGTCGGCATGGTGGCGGCCTGGAAGGGCGGGGGCCTCGAGGAAGCGCTCATGCGGCTGGTGGACGTGATCCTGGCGTTTCCTGGATTTCTGCTCGCCATCGCCGTGGTCAGCGCGCTCGGGCCCGGCATCGGGAACGTGGTCGTTGCGGTGGGGATCAACACCGTTCCCGGCTTCGCGCGCGTCACCCACAGCGCGGTACACGGCGTCAAGGAGATGGACCACGTCGCCGCTGCGCGCGCGCTCGGCAACAGCGGCCCGCGCATCCTCCTGCGTCACGTCCTGCCCAGCTGCCTGGCGCCCATCGTCGTGCAGTTCACGTTGCGCATGGGCACCGTGGTCGTCATCGCCTCGGGGCTATCGTTCCTCGGCCTCGGCGCTCAGCCCCCGTCGCCGGAGTGGGGCGCCATGCTCAGCACCGCGCGGGAGTATCTGCGGACGGCGCCGCATCTCTCCCTGGTCCCCGGGCTCGCCATCCTGCTGCTCGTTCTCGCCTGGAATCTGCTGGGCGACGGGCTCACCGAGGCTCTGAACCCTAAGCTGACCCGGTCGTGAGAAATTCGAGCGCGCTCAGCGCGTGGACCCGAATGACGTCGAGATAGTCGGGCACGGTCACGTGCTCGTTGGCGCCGCCCAGGAAGTAGGGGGTGGGCCCGAAGACCGCCACGGGCATCCCCGCCCGGCGAAAGACGCGTGAGTCGGTGCCCGGCCCGGAGATGTTGAAGAACGGCGCCTCACCCCGCACGGCGGTCGCCGTCGCCTGGACGGTCTGGAGAAATTCATGGCTCGGCGGCGTCCAGTTGGGCTCGCTGCGCTGGATCAGCTCGTAGCTCATCCCGCGATGGCGGCGCACGACCCGCCCGACGATCCTGAGCACGTCCGAGGTGGTCACGCCGGGGGGCACGCGGACGTCGACCTCGACCCGGCAGTGATCGGCGATGAGGTTGATCTTGGTCCCGCCGGCGATGACGCCGGCGTTGACGGTCAGTGACGAGAGGACGTCGGTCGTCCCCGGGCCGAGGAGCGCGGTCGTGGATGCGCGGGCCTCGTCGATCCGCTTCAGGAACTCCTCGGGGACCGGCCACGCGACCGCCTCCATCTCGCGCAGCTCGGCGAGCGCGGCGGCGATCTCGAAGATCGCATTCCAGCCGTGGTGCGGATACGCCGAGTGGCCCATCTGCCCACGCGCGGTCAGCGCGAACCAGACCATGCCCTTTTCACCGAACCGCACGGTCGACGGCGTGCTGGGCTCGCCGATGAGCACGCCGTCGGCGCGCAGCCGGGGATGGTGATCGACCAGATAATTGGCGCCCCACGGCCCCATCGTCTCCTCGTCGGCGACGGCGGCGAACGTGAGCCGACCCCGCCACGACGGCCGCAGCTCGGACAACAGACAGAACGCGATGAGCGAGGCCGTCGTCCCCGCTTTCATGTCCGATACGCCGCGACCGTAGATCTTGCCGTCGACCACGTCGCCGCTGAACGGGTCGCGCTCCCAACCGTTGCGATCGCCGACGGGAAACGTGTCGAGGTGGCCGTTCAGGATGACCGAGCGTCCCCCGCCGCGCTCGGCCACGGCGACCACGTTGACCATGCCGGGCCGGGGCTCGACGATCTCCGGCGCATACCCCTGACGGCGTAGATAGTCGGCCAGGCAGTCGGCGGCGGCCCGCGTGTCGCCGGGCGGGTTCTCGCTCGGCCGGCGCACGAGATCGGAGAGCAGCGTGAGCCATTCGTCCCGTCGCGCGTCGATGCGCTCGAGGATCTCGTTACGAGCGTCCATGAAGCTCAGCCGTCAGGGCTCTTCAGGCTAGACCACCCCGTCCTTCTGCAAGGCGGCGAGATCGTCCCTGGAGAGTCCGAGCATCTCGCCGTAGACGTCGGCGTTGTCGGCGCCGAGGATGGGCGAGGACTTCACCTTGACGTAGCTGTCCGACATCTTCACCGGCCAGCCGGGGATGACGACCTTGCCGCGGACGGGATGGTCGATCTCGGCGAAGATCTCGCGCTCGCGCATGCTCGGGTCCTCGGAGAGCTCCATGGTATCGAGGACGGCGCCGCACGGCACCCCGGCCTTGCCGAGCTTCTCCATCGCCTCGTGCTTGGTGAACTGCTGGGTCCAGGCCTCGATGTAGCCGTTGATCTCGTCGTTGTGGTTGCCGCGCAAGGGCGGCGTCGCGAAGCGCTTGTCGGCCTTGAGGTCCTCGCGCCCGATCACCTCGCAGAGCCGCTCCCAGTGCGCATTGGTGGCGCGGCTCGTATAGATGTAGACGTAGTCGTTGTGACCGCCCGGCTTGCACTTGAACACGTCGCAGGGCGCGTTGCCGAGCACGACGCGGTTGCCCTTCCGCGCGCAGGCCTTGCTGGTGAGGAGTTGCGATGAGTAGGCGATGCGGCAGTAGTTCACCATGGCGTCCTGCATGGCGACCTCGATCTTCTGGCCGCGGCCGGTGGCGGTGCGCTGGAAGAGCGCGGCGAGCACGCCGATCGCGGCATGCAGGCCCGTGCCCGTGTCGCCGAGCGTGACGCCGGGTTTGATCGGCGGGCCGTTGGGCTCGCCGGTGATGCTCATGACGCCGCCGGCCGCCTGGGCGATCATGTCGAAGGCGAGGTTCGACTCGTAGGGGCTGCCCTTGCCGAAGCCTTTCACCGTCGCATAGATGATGCGCGGGTTGATCCTCGCCACCTCCTCGTAGGAGAAGCCGAGCTTCTCGATGACGCCCGGCGCGAAGTTCTCCGCGAAGATGTCGGCCTTGGCGATCATGTCGCGCAGCATCTTCTTGCCGCGCTCGTCCTTGAGGTTGAGCGTGACCGAGCGCTTGTTGGCGTTCAAGAGCATGAAGTAGTAGCTGTCGGCGTCCTTGCGCTCCGAGGAGGCACTGCGGCCCTGCTCGCCGCCGACCGGGTTCTCGATCTTGATCACGTCGGCACCGAGCCAGGCCAGCGTCTCGGTGATCGAGGTGCCGGCCTCGAACTGGGTGAGATCGACGACGCGGATGCCGGCGAGCGCAGTTTTGGCCACGGCCGCAGGCGCGGATGTGTCATTCATCAGGCTTCCTCCATCAGCAAGTCTTTAGGGTGGACCGGACTCGGGTACCGCAGATCCTAATCCACAAACCAGGGTCAGGGAAGGGTAGGGCGGGTCAGATTAATGTCTGCTCGCCGGGCGTCACCGCCGACTGACCAATCTCGCGATGACGAGGCGCGCGCGGCGGACCGCCGTGATGTTCGTACCGATCGCCACCGCACCGAGGGCCACCATCACCGCGTAGTACCGAGGCTGTTGGCCGGCCGGCTCGTTCATGATGCTGGCGACCGCAGGTGCGATCGACGTCGCGCCCCCCAACCAGAGCGCGCGCTGGTGCCGCTGCATGCAGCCGATCTGCGCGTCTATGTCGAACGATTCGCCCTTCGCGCGGGCGTAACTCACGACCACGGTGCCCACGAGCGCCGCACTCGCCAGGAGCCATGGAACCAGGTCGGCACGGTAGTAGTACAAGAACCCCAGCGTCAGGATCACATCGTTGTACCGGTCGATCGTGGCATCGATGACCTCGCCCGCGTCCGACGCGGTGCCGAGCTCGCGGGCAAGGAGCCCATCCCAGGCGTCGAGGGCGAAGGCGAACAGCAGCAACGGCCCTCCCAGGCCAAAGTGACCGATCGCGATCGCGATCGAGGCACACAGGCTCGCCGGCAGAGAGAGGAGAGACAACGCATTCGGCGTGAGGTGCAGGAATCGAAAGAGCGGGATGAACGCGCCGAGGAACCAATAGCCGAAGTCACTGACGACCGCCGTGTTTCCGGGACGCGCCCGCCGCGGCGTCCAGCTGGTGGCGATCCGAGCCCCGCGGCCGCCCAGGAACAGAAGGAACAGCAGAACGGCGAGCGTGATGAACGTGGACGTCACTGCCAGCTCCATGGGTCCAGCGCTCCGTGACTGCCCGGGCCGTGGCTAGGGCTGCCGCTGACTGTCGATGCACACGTGATCGAACACGAGCCCTGGGCGCGCGGGGCCATACCGCCGGCGCCGCCAGAGACGATAGCCCACGATGGCGAGCGCCGCGGCCGGGACGATCAGAATGACGGCGCGTCGTCGGGCCAACCATGCCAGGACCGCCGACACGTGATCGCCGAACACGTGGCCGACGGTCACCCACAATGCCGCATATATCAGCGAGCCCACGATGTCGAAGGCCAGAAAGCGAGAGTAGCGAATATACCCGCACCCACTGAGGACCGCCGCAAAAACGCGAACGCCGGTCGAGTAACGGCCGAGCAGAATCGCCGGCGGCCCGAAGCGCCGGAAGTACCTGACCGTGTCCTCGACACACCGCTCGGAGCCGAGCGTGAGGCGGCAGTAGGCCGCGAGCAGCGCGGTTCCACCCCGACGACCGGCCAGATAGAGCACATGATCCCCGAGCAGCGCTCCCGTCGCGCCCGCGAGGATCGAGGCGACGAGCAAGAGCTTGGATTGCAAGAACGTGCCCGCCAGGATGAGGACGATTCGGCCCGGAAACGGGATGCCCGTGGCGTCGATCGTGTTCGCGACGAAGACGGCGAGATAGATGTGAGCCGCGACGAATCCGACGAACGGCAGCGCGTCCATCACCACAGCAACCCTTTGATCGGAGCCCCGCGGAGGAAGACTAGGCGCTTCCCGCGCGCACGCCCGGGAATACCGTCTCTTGCATCGAGCCGATGCTGCATGCATGAAGGATGCCGTACGCGTCGCCACCGTCGAGCGGCGTGGGAAGCCAGGCTGATCTCGGCCTCGGTCTCGGCGGTGGTCGGGGTAGAGTCAGACCATCGCATGGGTCTCAAGATTTTTCTCGGGATCGCCATGGTCGCGGTCGTCGCGGTGGTCATCGTGGCGACCGGCCTGGGACACCTCAGCCTCCGCGCGCCCGGCGCGGCGACGAGGCTGTATGCGAGACACTTCAGGGCACCACGCCGTGAGCGCCTCTTCCTGTCATCCCTCAGCTTCTTTTTCACATTCTTCCTGGTCCGGGCGATCACCTACGCGATCCGCTTCGGGGTCGGTCCCTTTCACAACATCTCGGCCGGTGGCGTCCATGTGCATCATCTCGTGTGGGGGATCTTGCTGTTGCTCGCCGTTGGATACGCCTGGCTGGCCCAGGTGGGCACCGGCGTCGGGGACACCTCGGCGTGGGCTTCACGGGTCACGGCGCTCCTGTACGGGATCGCCGCCGCGTTGACCCTGGATGAGTTCGCGCTCTGGCTGCGGTTGAAGGACGTGTACTGGAGCCGCGAAGGTCGCGAGAGCGTGGACGCGGTGTTGATCTTCGGTGGGTTGCTCTCGGTGGGGGTGTGGGGCGCGCCGTTCTTTCATGCGTTACTCCGGGAGTCCGTGCGCCTGCTCCGCCGTTGACCATTCCGACCTGCCGAGTAAGGACGCAGAGAAGATCTCGTCTCAGGCAAGGCGGCACGATCTCCGTGCCCACTCGGGCGGGCGACGTCACGCCGCCTGCCGCTGCTCATTGACTCTTTCCCTCGTCGGTCCGCGTCAACGGCGCGTGGTCACGGGCAGGGGAACGTCTCGTAGGTCACGGCGACGCCAGCGCCGCACCCGCCGGCCACGGCTATGGTGTCGCTGCACCGGCCCTCCCCCCTGAGGGTCCGAGTGTCGAGGCTTCCCACGAACGTCCGAACGAGGGACTTGCCAGCGACGAAGTCGTTGGAAATGAGCGCGAGGCTGACTTCCTGTCCAAGCTGGAGGCCCCAGCCATAGAGAAAGGACACCGCGGGCACGCCAAACTCCTGCCCGAGGATCAAAAAGAAGGGCGCGCTGGCGAACTGTTGAGCAACGAGCTTGAGGTTCGTGATCAGTCGCACAGGGCTCGCTTGAGCGACATGGAAACAAAAGGGCCCCAGCTGCCCGGGGACGGCATCATCCCCGTCCAATGGGTTTGACGCGAACGCTGAGCCGCCAGACAGGAGGACCAGGGCGCTCACGGCGACGATGAGGAGCTTCACTGGCTTGCCAGGAATCGAGGACACAATCCACATACAGGCTCCTTTGACCAGACCTGGGCCGGGGCCGCCCGCCCCGACCGCGAGGTCGTGCACTCGGTCTACGGCGTGGGCTACAAGTACGAATGGTAGACTGGCCCGGTCTGGGCGCTCGGTCCGGATGGCACACGCTACGTGCCGGTTCCCTCGACCGTGCCGCGGCGGCTCAGCTGCTTTCGTGCTTCTTCTTCAGCTCGTGCGTGAACTCCAGCACCTGGCCCATGGACGACCGGAGCTCCGTGTCGCTCACGACCTTTCCTCCGTGGAGCTGGAGAAGCGAGACGGCTCGGCGCTGCAGCGTCACGTCGATCTCCTGAAGCGACTGACGGAGCCCGTCGTACCGCGCCTGCAGCGCGCGATGGCGCGAGGCCACGTCTCCAGCGCTCCGGCGCGCCGCCCCCATCGCCCTGACGAGGACGGCGAGGACCACCACGAGGATGATCACGACGAGGATGAGACCGATCACGACCGTGCGCAGCGACGAGTGCGTGCGTTCGGCCCGGGCCACGTCCTGACGGCGCGCCTCGAGGGACGCGCGGTCCTTTTCGATCTCGGCGAGCCGCGCCTTCGTCTCGGTGAGCCGCGCCTCGGCCGCCTGGCGTGCGGTCCCCTCGCGATCGAGCTCCGAGACGGGCACGTACGGGGCCCGGACGACGTCGCCGGGATGGAGCGTTTCGGCGTCGAGCCGGGGGTTCGCCTTCTTGAGCGCCTCCAGGGGGAACATGCGGCTCCGGACCGACGCCCACGAGTCCCCGGGCTGGACGGTGACGGAGGGGCCGGACGCGGTCGGCGGTGGCGGTGCCGCGGTGGCGGACAAGCAGAAGCCCATCGCGACGACCAGGCACAGAAGCGTGAGCCCGTACCGGAAGGTTGGCACGCACGACTCCTCAGCTGCAGCCTACACCGGAACGCTAGCGATTGCTGGGGTCCTCGCGCAAGGCGACGATCAAATCCGCGAGGTGCGGTCGATCCTCGAGCCGATCGACGAGTGTCTCCAGCCGCGCGACCACGGCCGGGCTGAGGACGACGCCCGCCAGCTCACGGAATTTCTTCCGGACTTCCGCCTCGCCATAGGGATCCTCGAAGTCGCCACGGGCGGTCTCTCTTAGCCGGGTGACCTGGCGGCCATCGGTGAAGCTGACGGTCACCCGCGCCGGTTTGAGTCGCGGCACGTGCGCATTGAGGGCGGGATCCTCGCGAACCGTGACCCGCCGGCGGAAGGCCGCGAGCGCAGGATCGCGGACCGCGTCCTCGGTGAAGGCGTGATACCCCGCGTGCCCGCGCAGCACCAGCGCGGCGGCCGCGTGGGGTAACGAGTACTTGGCCGCGAAGTAGTTGACGGGGTCGGGCTCCCGCATGTTCGCGGCGAAGCGGTAGGTCGCCACCTCGATGCGCTCGATCGTCTCGGGACGCGGCCGAACCTCCGCGAGGATGTCTTCGAGCGCGTCCAGGGCCGCGTAGATCGGGTTGCAACAGGCGCGCAGGCGGAAATAGTTCCGGGCGATCTCCCATCGCTCGCCCAGCTGCTCCACCACGGCCTCGGGCCGAAACCCGTCGCCGACCAGCTGGCCGAAGGCCTCCTCGATCGCGTTCGGCTGCGCGGCGACGCCGGCCAGGGCCAGCTCAGGCGCGAGCATCCCGGCGAAGCCGCTCATCCCTCCGGCCACGTTGAGGACGGTCGCGCCCGTGACGGCGTTGGTATAGCTGGGCGTGAGGACGAGGGTCGCGCCGATGCGGAGCGCCAGGCTCGTCTCCTCGCCCGTGAGACCGCGCAGCCGCGCCCCGGCCGCGACCGCCCCGAGCAGCGGCGCCTGGCCGTTCTGATGGGCGAGCGGCCGGGCCGTCAGCCCCGCGCCCACCCGGGCGGCGACCTCGTAGCCCAGGATCAGCGCCGCCAGCGTCTCCCGACCGGAGCGTTCCCGCCACTCGGCGCCGGCCAGTGCGGTCGGCAAGATCTGGACGGCCCCCTGACAGGAGACGAAGCGATGTCCCTCGCACAGCTCGATCGAGCGCCCCGCGAGGCCGTTGAGCAAGGCCGCCGTGCGCGGATCCGTCGTCGGCCAGCCGGGCGCGTAGACGGTCGCGCCCCGGCCGCCGGTGACGGTCAGCCGCGCCCGCACGCCGGCCACCTCGGGTTGGACCGAGCCCGCCAGAATCACGCCGAGCGTGTCCAGCAGCACGAGCTTGGCGTGCGCGCGGACGGCCTCCGGAATCGCCTCCCACGCCGTGCCGGCCACGAAGTGCGCCAGTGCCTCGATTGCTTGCCCCATCGCTGATCTCCGTCGAGAAGGATTGGGTCGGTCGGCAGGATGATAGCGGCTTTCGTCCTGCCCATATTGCGTCCTGTGCCGTACACAGACACCGGGGACGCCGGACTGTCTATCACACCTAAAGAGCTAGAAAAACGTCACGCCATTTCCTACAATGCGGCCCGCGGAGCCTATTCCCCAGGGTGGGGGGCGGGGAACGGTTCGCGAGGATCGGAGGCGGCATGAGGCGCGCTGCGCGTGGCTGGGATCTCGTCCTCATCCCGGCATCAGTCGTCCTGACGCTCGTCGCTCCGGCGATGTCACTCGGGATGCCTACCGCCGGAGAACAGGCGTCTTCCGACGGTCTGAGTTATGCGCTGCCTTCCTGGCATTTCCTCGACCCCAACCGCTATCCAGGGGCCGAAGGCGAGCGGTGGACGGTATTGGCCGGGATCTAGGCTCTCGGATGTCTGTCGAGGAGTAGGCTAGCAATGGAAATCGGCATCGACCGGAAGTGGTTCACGTCGCGCTCCACGATCGGGGAGCTCTCGATCGATGGGGACTTCGAATGCTTCACGCTCGAAGACCGTGTCGTCGACGGGACGAGAATCGAGGGGAAGGGCGCGATCCCGCCCGGACGCTACCGTGTCGTCGTCACGGTCTCCGATCGCGCAAAGCGCGGTGCGCTGTGGTCGCCGAGCTCGGAGCACCTTCTGCCCCTCCTCTTGGACGTGCCCAGCTTCGATGGCATCCGCATCCATGCAGGGAACACCGACAAGGACACCGAGGGCTGCATTCTCGTGGGTCGAGGCCGGCAGCCGGACGCCATCAGCAATAGTCGAGCGGCGCTCTCCGCGCTCCTGCCGAAGATCGAAGAGGCGTTGGCCACCGAAGATGCCTAAGCGGTACGCCTGTCACGACGTACGACGACGGGTTTCCGAAGGCCCACCCGTCTCTCCCGCCCTCCACGCGGCGCTCGGGCCGCGGAGTCGTGCATCGAAGGACGCTCGGGGAATTGACCGACGATCACGGCCGCACTCAAGCCTGTCGTAGGAAGGTTGGGGGCCCGCAATCTCTTCAGGTCGCGCACGAGAGCCTCGCCACCCGAGTCGTCGATCCGACCGTGAGCACCGCGGAGAGGGCGGGCGGGGTGGGTGGGGCCTTGGGAAACCCGTCGTCGTACGTCGGGACAGGCGTACCGGCAACCGACCGGCGGGCGGTGGGCCAGACAGTCCGATCGGGTT
>WNGF01003831.1_pt1 | contig 33201 bp, 31 predicted proteins | sample 5400641 | NCBI WGS metagenome assembly WNGF01 (sample SAMN13153371, study PRJNA577476) | soil metagenome | isolation source: 80 cm soil or saprolite under grassland replicate 2 | place: USA:California | collected 2016-06-15 | reverse complement strand
TTAAGCGTTCGCGCGAGCTTTTCCAGGCGCGGATCATCACGGCGCAGGAAAACGAGGCTGCGACGCTGACGTACGCGAACGCGCAAGCGGGCGTCGTGCGCGCGAGGACGAATCTCGATCTTGCCAAGCAGCGGCTCGAGGACGCGACGGTGCGCGCGCCGATAACCGGAACGATCATCGAGAAGCCGGTGTCGGTCGGACAGGTGATCACGTCGGCGACGTCGTCAGCGAGCGGCGGGACGACGATTCTGAAGATGGCCGATCTCACGAAAGTGAGAATGCGGGCGATGGTGAACGAAACCGACATCGGGAACGTTCATCCGGGGCAGGTGGCGAACGTAGTGGTGGACGCGTACCCCGACCGCCGTTTCACCGGCACGGTCGAGAAGATCGAGCCGCAGGCGGTGATTCAGCAAAGCGTGACGATGTTCGCGGTACTCGTCTCACTTCCAAATCTCGACGCGGCGCTGATGCCGGGGATGAACGGGGAAGCGACGATGATTGTCGATCGGAGAGACAACGTTCTCGCGATCCCGAATGACGCGATCCGCGGGATGCGCGATCTCGCGACGGTCGCGCCGCTTCTCGGATTGAATCCCGACTCGCTGCGCTCCGCATTCCAGCGCACCAGAAACAATGCGGGCGGCGGAGCGGTCGGTGGCGCCGGCGGCGCCGGCGGACGCGTCGGCGCGACGAGCTCGACTCCGCCGACGGGGTCGGCAGGCGCATACGCCGGTGGGGCTCCGGGCACAGGGCGTGGTACCGGCGGCGGCTTCGGAGGCCGAGGCGCGGGCGGATTCGGAGGCGACACGTCGCAAGCGGCGCGCGCGGCAAGGCGCGCGGCGTTCGCGAGAGCGGGGGGTGACACGTCCGCCGCGGGCCGCGCCGCGCGCAGGGCGCAGTTCGGCGCCGCAAGCACGACGCCATCCGGAACCGGCGCAGGTGGCGGCGGCTTCGGAACGCGCGCGCTCGTATTCGTCAGTGACAGCGGCAAATGGACTCCGAAATCCATTCGCACCGGCGTCAGCGACTTCGATTACACGGAAGTCATGAGCGGCCTCAAAGAAGGCGATCACGTTGCGCTTCTTGCGTCCGCCGCGATGCAGGCGCAGCGCCAGCAGCAGACACAGCGCGCGCGCGCGGCGACAGGCGGCGCTCTTCAGCAGACGCCGGCGGGAGCGACGGGCGGCGGTGGTGGTGGTGGGGGCGGCGGACGTCCGCCGGGGGGATGATGATGCACAAATTCGTACGCGGTGACAGCATGCTCATCGGCGAGATCATTGCCGTCGCTCTGGGCGCGCTCAGAGCGAACAAGCTTCGCTCGTTCCTGACGATGCTCGGCGTCGTGATCGGAGTCGGCGCGGTGATCGCCGTAGTCGCACTCGGCAGGGGAGCGCAGCAGTCGGTGAACGCGCGGATATCCGCACTCGGGACGACGCTGCTTTCCGTCTTTCCGGCGGACATCCGGGTCGGAGGCGTCGCATCGGGCTCCGATCGCGCGGTGCTTAACATCAAGGACGCGCAGGCGCTCGAGCAGTCCGATGGATACATCACCGCCGTGGAGCCGGAGATGGGGCGCAATCTCTCCGTACAGTTCGGCACCATGAACACGAACACCCAGATACTCGGCACAACGCCGAATTATCTGGAGGTCAGGAAATACGATCTCGCCGCCGGACGGATGTTCATGCAGCAGGAGAATCAGTCATCGCGCCGCGTTGCGCTGCTTGGGCCGACGGTGATGAACAATCTTGGCATCACCAATCCGCCGGACATCATCGGCCAGACGATCAAGATCCGCGGCCTGGACTTCGAGGTCATCGGAGTTCTTCGAACGAAAGGAACCGGCGGCGGATTCCAGAATCCGGACGATCAGCTTCTTATTCCTCTGCAGACGGCGCAGTTCCGCGTTTTCGGAACGGAGCGGCTGCGGCAGATCGGAATCCTCGCTTCGACGGAGGAAAGGATTCCGGACGCGATGGCGCAGATACAGAAAGTTCTTCGCCGCGAGCATCGTCTGCGCCCCGGAAAGGACGACGATTTCCAGATCCGCAATCAGGCGGACTTTCTCAACACGCTTGGCGAGACCACCCAGATCTTCACCTTTCTTCTCTCGGGAATTGCGGCGGTCAGTCTCCTCGTCGGCGGGATTGGAATCATGAACATCATGCTCGTCTCGGTGACGGAGCGAACGCGCGAGATCGGCGTGCGAAAGGCGCTTGGCGCGACCCGGGCGAACATTCTGCTTCAGTTCCTCATCGAAGCGGTGGTGCTTTGCATGATGGGTGGGGTCGTCGGCATCGCCGTTGGCGGGCTCGGCGCGAAGGCGCTGAGCAAGTTCGGGAACTTCAACACCTCGATGTCGCTCAGCTCGATCATCGTCGCATTTTTCTTCTCCGCCTTCGTTGGGGTGGCCTTCGGAGTGTGGCCGGCGAGGCGGGCAGCTAAGCTGGATCCGATCGAGTCGCTGCGGTACGAGTAGCGGCTACGCTGCCGCGGCAGCCGGCGCGGGACCGGCGTCGACGAGCAGTCTGTTGACGGGATCTACCTTGACGTTCAGGCCCTCGAGAGTGCGTGATCCGAGGAGCACGAGGTCACCCAGCTCGCCGAACACTACTTCGTCGGGCGTTTCGATTTCACCTACGCGGATCAACGCGAAGCCCGTTCTGCGCGCGAGCACGGTTCCATCAGCTTGACGGAAATGCCAGATTTTTTCCTTGCCGACGCCGAGGGACTCAAGTACGTCCTTCGGCAGCCACGAGAGCTCGGCATCAGTGTCAACGAGTACGTTGGATACTCGGATCCGACGTTCGCGGGCTGACAGGTTTGAGATAACGACGTCAGTCCTGAATGTTCCCATATCATCTGACATTAAGCCTCCCAATCGGATAGCAGAGCAGCATTTCAGCGGCTCTGCAACGAATATATCGCCGTTCTTTTCAATGGAGGTCTCATGAGACTACGACACGTCGCGGTCTCTCTGCTGATGGTTGCCGCAGTCAATCTGCAGGCGCAGGGGCGCGCAGCCCCGCCGGCAAAATCCGGGAATGTCCGGATCGACTACACCGAAGAAACGCTGCCCAACGGGCTGCACGTCATCTACCACGTCGATCGCACGACGCCGGTAGCCGCGGTACTTCTATGGTATAACGTCGGCTCAAAGGTGGAACAGCCCGGAAAGACCGGATTCGCGCACCTGTTCGAGCACATGATGTTCCAGGGATCGAAGAACGTTCCGAAGACGGGACACTTCTCGCTGCTCGAGGCAGCCGGCGGCAGAGCCGGCGCCGACATCAACGGAACGACGAGCAACGACCGCACGAATTACTTCGAGCAGCTCCCGTCGAACCAGGTCGAGCTCGCGCTCTGGCTCGAGGCGGACCGCATGGGCACGCTGACGGAGACGCTGACGCAGGAGAAGCTCGACAACCAGCGCGAAGTGGTAAAGAACGAGCGCCGCCAGGGTATGGACAACCAGCCGTATGGCACGGCGTTCGAGAGAATCGAAGAGGCGCTGTATCCGGAAGGGCACCCATATCATCACGACGTCATCGGGTCGATGGCGGATTTGTCCGCCGCGACGCGCGAAGACGTGATCTCCTTCTTCAAGACCTACTACGCGCCCAACAACGCGGTGCTCGTCGTGTCCGGCCGGTCGTCGGAAAAGAACAGCGCCAGGTGGTAAATGACTCGCTCGCCGTCGCCCCCGCGGTCTACGTCGGATTCAGAGTCCCACCGTCGAAGGATCCGCGTGGCGAAGCCGTCGAGCTGCTCGGTGACGTCATCGGCACCGGGCGATCGTCGCGGCTTTACGAGTCGCTGGTGCGTAAGCAGCAAGTCGCCGCGAGCGCATTCACTTCCAACTTCGGGTTGGTCGATGGCGCCGACATGCTGGTGGCCGGTGCCACCGGAAAGCCCGGCGGCAATGCGGACTCACTCGAGGCGGCGCTCGCGCGCGACATCAATTCGTTTAAGGGCGAGTTCACCCAGGCCGAGCTCGACAGGGCGAAGGCGCGTGAGCGCTTCAATTTCGTGAACGCACTTCAGACCACCGGCGGGTTCGGCGGCCAGGCCGATCGACTCGCCGAGGGATGGACGTTCTATCACGATGCGAATCACGTCAACAAGGTTCTTTCGGAGATCGACGGCGTGACACTGGCGCAGATCAATGCGCTCGCGCGCGAGCGGCTCGTTCCCACGAATCGTGTTACCGTCGTGTTCGTTCCCGTTAAGAAAATGACACCACCCTCAGCTCCGAGGATGGAATAATGAAAACCATGAAAATATTCGCGGCTGCGCTCGTCCTCTTCGCGGGAACGCTCACGGCACAGCAGACGCCGCCGGGCCCCGGTCCGCTCCGTCCATATGTATTCCCGCATATCGAGCAGTTCACTCTGGCGAACGGAATGCGAGTCGTGCTGGTGGAGAAGCACACTCTTCCGATCATCTCGAGCCGGATAATTCTCGACGCGGGCGCGCAGCGGGAGCCGGCCGACAAGGGCGGGCTCGCCGGGGTCACAGCGCGTCTCCTGTCGCAGGGAACCAAAGATCTCAGCGGTTCCGAGATCGCCCGCAGGATGGAAGCGCTGGGTGCGCAGTTCGGCACGTCGGGCGCATACAGCGCGGCATTCATCGATCTCACCGCGCTGAAGAACGTATACGGGGAAGCGCTCGGCATCGCCGCGAGCACGCTGCTCAATCCGAGCTTTCCCGAGAACGAGTTCAATCGCGCGAAGAGCGAAGCGATTGCGGCGTACGAGCAGAGTCACGCCCGCACCTCGGGCCTGGCGACCGACGCGTTCTACAGAGCGGCGTTCGATCCGACCGCTCCGTTCTCACGTAGCCCGGGCGGCACTCGCCAGACGCTGACGTCGCTCACGCGCGACGACGTCCTGAACTGGGCGAAGTCGATGTACGTCCCTTCGGCGGCAACAGTCCTGATGGTCGGTGACATCACCGCGGCGGAGGCGCGCAACATTCTCACGCGCGCGTTCGGATCGTGGATGGCAACGAGACAGCCGCTTCCGGCAGTTTCGAATCCGAGCCGGCCGGAGAAGGGAATCAGGATCGTGCTCGTCGACCGCCCGGCGTCGGTGCAGTCGACGATTATGATGGGACGACCGGGCTTCATGGCGACGGACCCTGACTACATCGCGTTGCTGGCGGCGAATCAGGTGTTCGGCGGCGCGTTCAGCTCGCGTCTGAATATCAATCTTCGTGAAAAGCACAGCTTTACGTACGGCGCTTTAAGTTCATTGGATTTGAGGGCCGGCGGCGGGGCATACACGTTCTCATCCGAAGTCCGGACGAACGCGACCGACTCGGCGATCGTCGAAGCGCTCAAGGAGTATCGACGGATAGTGGTGGAACCGATTCCGGGGACGGAGTTGAAGAGCTTTGCGAACAATCTCATCTCCGGCTTTCCGAGCGCAGTGCAATCGGTGCAGGGACTCGAGGGTCGCCTGCAAAATCTGATTCTCTGGGGACTGCCGATCGACTTCTACGCAACGTACCGCGAGAGGCTCGCGGCGGTGACGCCGGCCGAGGCCCAGCGGGCGGCGGCGAAGCTCGATCCGGACGATGTCATCATCGCCGTCGCGGGTGATTTGTCGAAGATTGAGGCGCCGATTCGCGCGCTGAATCTCGGAACGGTCGAGGTGTGGGACGCGAACGGGAACAAGGTGCGGTAGCGCCGGGCTTTTCTTTGCGACGAGAAAGCCCTCCGCGCGAAGTGGGGGGCTTTTTTTATTCAACTGCGTTCCCAGTTTGCAGTTCCTGATGATTGCCGTGCCCGTCCCCATGGAGGGATATTTAGGAATGGCCAACGCGAATCAGGATTCCGCGCCGCAGTCGGGGCGCGTCGATGTACGGGTGGTTCAGAAGCCGTGGGGTTACGAGCGCATCTGGGCGCATTCCGACAAATACGTCGGAAAGCTTCTGCACATAAACGCCGGACACGAGCTGTCGGTGCAGTACCACAACCGCAAGGACGAGACTGTCCACCTGCTCTCCGGCGAGATCATCTACCGTGTGAAGCGCGGCGACAAGCTCGAGGACATGAAGCTCGTCGCCGGTGAATCGTTTCGCATCACCCCGGGCACGGTGCACCAGATGGTGGCGGTGACGGACTGTGACGTGCTCGAGGCATCGACCGCAGATCTCGACGACGTCGTGCGAATCAGCGACCGCTACGGCCGCGAGGGAACGAGCGCGCCGTGAAAGTGATCATTCCTCTTGCCGGCAAGGGAACCCGCCTCCGTCCTCACACGCACGTCACGCCGAAGCCGATGCTCAAGGTCGCCGGAAAGCCGGTGATGTCGTACATCCTCGAGGACCTGAAGCGGCTAGGAAACGTCGAGCAGGTGATCTACATCACCGGACACCTCAAGGAAAAAGTCGAGGAGTTCGCCAGGAAGACGCTCGACGTCCCCTCGGTGTTCATCGAGCAGAAGATTCAGGACGGAACCGCCGGCGCGGTCGCGCTCGCACGGGACTATGTCGATCAGCCGGTGCTGATCATCTTCGTCGACACGATCTTCGACGCGGACCTCTCCCTCGTGAATGCGACTGACGCCGACGGAATCATCTGGGTGAAGGAAGTCGAGGATTACCAGAGGTTCGGCGTCGTCGTCACGGACAAGAACGGCAACATGACGAAAATCGTCGAGAAGCCGTCGACTCCGATCTCCAAGCGGGCGAACATCGGATTGTACTACATCAAAAACTGGAAGCTGCTTTACGAGGGGATCGACTGGGTGCTCAGGCAGCCGATGAACAAGGGCGAGTATTTCCTCACCGACGCGTTCCAGTACATGATCGACAAGGGCGCGAAGATAAAAGTCGTTGATGTCGAGGGGTGGTTCGATGCCGGCAAGATCGAGACGATGCTCGACACCAATCAGGCAATGCTGACTCGCGGCCACGCGCGCAAGCCGAAGGACTGTGGCGACTCGACGATCATCGATCCGGTGTACATCGAGGACAACGTGACACTCCGGAAATCGAAGATCGGCCCGAACGTCTCGATCGGCGCCGGCTCGGTGCTCGACGGCGCGAAGATCAGTCACTCCATCATCGGCGAGCGCGCGACGATCAGCAGGTCGGTGCTCACGGATTCACTTATCGGCGACGACACGGTCATCGAAGGGGTGAACGGCGCGGTGACAGTCGGGGATCACTCGGAAGTGCGCGCCTCCGCCTCGTAGAGGGTGAGCCCGAAAAAATCCCGCCTGAAGCTCGGGCGGAACGTTCTCGCGTTCGGCGCGGTGAGCTTCTTCACCGACGTTTCGACGGAAATGATCTATCCGCTGATTCCGCTCTTCCTGAGCGGAGTCCTCGGCGCGAACGCGACCTTCGTCGGCGCGATCGAGGGAACGGCGGAAACGGTCGCTTCGCTTCTCAAGCTCGCCAGCGGCTGGATCTCCGACAAAGTGAGCCGGAGAAAAGCGCTGGTTGTGATCGGTTACGGGATCGCTTCATTTGTCCGACCGTTCACGGCGATCGCGCAAACCGCGACGCAGGTGCTCGCCATTCGCGTCACAGACCGGATCGGGAAGGGAATCCGGACGTCGCCGAGGGACGCGCTGCTCGCCGATTCGGCGACGCCGGAGACGCGGGGAATTGCGTTCGGGTTTCACGCCGCCGCCGACAACGCCGGCGCCGTCTTCGGCCCGCTCATCGCGTTCTTCATTCTCCGGTCGCACGGAATCGGGATGGTGCATACCGGACAGCGTTTGGGCGGTGCCCAGGAGCACGCGCTGAGGAATGTCTTCTGGCTCGCGGCGATCCCCGCGATGATCGCGCTCGTGATCCTCGTCGTAGCGGTGCGCGACGTGAAGAAGAAGAGCGATGCCCCGAAGCCGGATGAGCCGGTTCTCGAATCGGCCGCCAAACTTTCGCGGCGGTTCTGGTATTACCTCGGCGTCGTTCTTCTTTTCACGCTCGGAAATTCGACGGACGCGTTCCTCCTTCTGCGCGCGAACCAGCTGGGAGTGGCGGTCGCGCTCGCGCCGGTTCTTTGGGCGCTGCTGAATCTGATCAAGGCGGCCGGCGGGACGCACGCCGGCGCGCTTTCCGATCGCATCGGGAGGAAGCCGCTAATAATCGGGGGGTGGATCGCGTACGCGCTGGTTTATTTCGGCTTCGCCGAGGCGACCCAGGAATGGCACGTGTGGGCGCTGTTCGCCGCGTACGGTGTCTTCTATGCGATGACGGAAGGAACGGAGCGGGCGCTGGTGGCGGACATCGTTCCATCGCAGCGGCGCGGGTCGGCGTTCGGGTGGTACAATCTGGCGATTGGTTTGGGAGCGCTTCCTGCGTCGCTGATCTTCGGCGCAATCTGGGATCGCGTGGATCCCTCGGCGGCGTTCGCGTTCGGCGCAACGCTCGCGCTCGTCGCGGCGGGAGGAATGGTTTTCGTCGCTCCGGCGAAGGAGAAGAGTAAGGCGGCCTGAATGGCGAGCGAAAAAAGTCGCAAACTGTCGTTCGACATAGACGAAGTCGTGCGCCTAATCCGGCACGAGGTGAAGAGCTTTGCGGACGCGGCGATGTTCGATCTCGCGACCGCCGGCTATCGCAGCGTTTTCCAGCAGCTCGTTGGCTGCATCATCTCGATCCGCACGCGTGACGAAGTTTCGCTTCCCACCTCTATCGCGCTCTTGAAAGCTGCGCCGACGCCGGCCGGGGTCGCGAAGCTTTCGGAAGCAAAGATCGATTCGCTGATCCGCGCGGCGACATTCCATGAGGGGAAGGCGCGGCAGATACGGGAGATCGCGAAGCGCACCGTCGCGGAGTTCGGGGGCGAGCTGCCGTGTGACTTCGAGGTGCTGAGGTCGTTTCACGGCGTCGGCCCGAAGTGCGCGAACCTCGCGCTGGGCATTGCGTGCGGCGGCGCGCGGATTTCCGTGGACATTCACGTGCATCGGGTGACGAACCGTTGGGGTTTCGTGAGCACCAACGCGCCGGAGCGAACGCGTGTTGCGCTAGAGGAGACGCTTCCGAAAAAGTACTGGGTCGAAATCAACCGGCTGCTGGTACCATTCGGGAAGCACGTGTGCACGGGCCGGCTGCCCAAGTGTTCAACCTGCCCGGTGCTCGTTTACTGCCGCCAAGTGGGGGTTACGCAGCACCGCTAAGCTGAAGGGTGCACGCTATGCCGCGAAAGAGGCGTTTCGACTCGCGTGACGGCGAATCCGATCATACTACCGTAGCTCCTAGCAGCACCTCGCGCCCGGTTTGGCGTACCGGTCGTTCAGCCGCTCATTCGCGAATTCAGCGCGAGTGAGCGGCTTTGCATTTGGGTGTGCGCTGCGCATGTGCTCTACGTATCGCTCATAGTCCGGCGCTCCAATGACAAACCGCAGCGTCCGCGCACAGCGCTCGAGCATCCGCGAAATCTCCGCGCTCACTTCCTCGGCGCTCCTTCCGGCAGGAACCGCTCGAACAGGTTGAAGATCCGGTTGTACTCGTCGGTCCACGAATCGGGACGCACAAAGCCGTGCCGCTCGACCGGATACGCGGCGAGCTCCCACCGTGTCTTCCCCAGCTCGATGAGCCGCTGCGTGAGGCGCACGATGTCGATGAACTCGACGTTGTCGTCGAGCATTCCGTGCAGCATCAACAGCGGATCTTCCAGCCCTTCCGCAAAATAAATCGGCGACGACTGCCGATAAGCGAGCGTGTCGGTCTGCGGGAGATTCAGAATGTTCGACGTGTACCCGTTGTTGTAGTGCGCCCAGTCGGTGACGCTGCGAATCGCAGCGCCCGCGCCGAAGTGCTTCGGCTCCGTGAACAGCGCCATCAGCGTGATGAATCCCCCATAGCTGCCGCCGTACACACCGACGCGCTCCGGATCGATGTTAAACGTCGCAGTCAGATAGCGTGACGCATCCACCTGATCCTGGAGATCCCGTCCGCCCATGTGACGGTAGATCGCGGTGCGCCAATCGCGGCCGTAGCCGTCGGAGCCCCGATAGTCGACGTCGAGAACCACATATCCCTTCGACGCGAGATAATTGTTGAACTCGAACTCGCGCGGATACTCCGACCAGAAGTGTCCGACGTTGTGCAGGTAGCCCGCGCCGTGAACGAAAATCACCGCCGCGCCGTTCGGCTTCGCACCGGTGTCGCCCGGCCGGTAGATGTGCGCGGGCACCTTTGCGCCGTCCGATGCCGGGATCATCACGATCTCCGGCTCGATCCACTTGAATGAAAGCCAGTCCGCGGTCGGCGACGTAGTAAGCTGTGCTTCTGTCGCTCCCGCACGCATCGGCATCACAAGCAGCTCCGGCGGCCGCGTGACGAATGAATAGACGTCTGCAACGACCTTCCCGTCGGGCGAGACGATCGCCGAGTGCTTCCCGGGTTTCGTGGTGATCTGCTCGCGCGGCCCGCCGTTCACCGGCATCCGGTACAGATGCTGATCGAAGGGAGAAACCTCGTTTGTAAGCAGATAAAAGTTCTGTTCGTCGGGCGACAGCGTAACGTCGCGCACTTCCCAGCGTCCGCTCGTGAGCTGCCGTGCGTTGCTCCCGTCGGCGGACACGGTGTAGAGATGGCTGAATCCGTCGCGCTCTGACGTGAACCAGAACCGCCGGCCGTGATCGTACCATCCTCCGCAAGCGAAGCAAGGACCTCCGACCCAGGCGCTGTCCCGCTGAGTATCGAGAGTCGTGAGCTTTCCGCTCCCGCCGTCGATCGTGTAGATCGTCGCCGTCTTGTTATCGGCGGAGTGCGACATGAATGCGGCGTGATCGCCGCTCTCGTTCCAGCCGAGGAATATCGCGCCGGGAATTCCGTCGGCGTCGTTGCCGGTGAGGATTTTGGAGAAGCTGGTGTCACCGGCGAAGATCGTGAGCCACTTCACAGTGCCCGCCGAGAGATTGACCAGGCCAACGCGTCCCTGGGCGGCGATGTCGCCGACGTTCGTGCGTCCCTGTATCTCCTCTTCGTATCCACTGCGCGTCACATAGGACGGGACATGAGTCCGGCGCCGTCCCTCGGCGTCGAAGCTCGTCGTAATCAGTGCCGAATTTCCGCGCGGGGAGACGGACACTTCGCCGAGCGATTCACCTTTCAGCAGATAGAGGCGGCGAATGCCGAGCGAATCATGGATTGCGCGCTCGGCCTTTCGGATACTGTCGGCGGCGAGACTGTCGCGGATCACCTGAAAGAGCCGGAGCTGCTCCGCTTCGAGCTGACCGCGCTGTCCCGGCTTCGCGGCGGAGTCGGCGGGCGCCGGTCCGGGCCGGATGTCGCTGAGCTGTCTCAGAAATCCGGTCGCGATGTCGATCGAGAAGATGTTGTTCTCACGAACGAAATAGATTGTGCGATCGCCAACTCCCCAGACGGGATTATGTTCGGATGCAACGGTCTGCGTGAGCCGGCGGAAGGTGCCTGCCGTGAGATCCGTGATGTAGAGATCGCCATTGAACGACACCGCAGAGTACCGGCGATCGTGCGAGAGCGGGCCGAGCCGGTACGAAGCGCCGAGGGAATCCTGCGCGGGCACCGGTACGCGCTCCGGCTTCGCTCCCGGGTTCGCGCGAACGCGGAAGAGCACCGGGTTGTCACGGAAGGAATGTCCGGGCTCGAGCCAGTTGAAATAGATCCACCTGCTGTCCGCGCTCCAGCGAACACTTTGCGGCGGCCGTCCGTAAACTTCCGGCCCTCGCATCATGGTCTTGATGGTGAAATCGAAATTGGGCGTCTGCTGCGCCGAGAGCGGAGGAGCGAAGAGCAAGGCGACGAAGAGAATCTTTTTCATTGGTCGGGTAAGAGTTGGGCGATGTGAGCCGGTTATCCGCCAAGGGAATCAGCGGCGAGCGGCGGCGCCTGCATGAACTGTACTTCCGAGCTGACGGCGGCCTTGCGACCGCTCAGAATTCGCGTCCATTCGCGAATCGATTCAACTAAAATGACGACGACCGAGATCATGAAGAACGCCGCGACGGCAGCGTCGAGCCGGTCATTGAAAATCATCCGATGTGCATCGGACACGGACTTGATCGCCGCCGGCAGCGGACCGGAAGCGATCGCCGCCTCGATGGTTCGCGCGTGGGCGAGGAATCCGAGCTTGGGATCCGCCGACATCACCTTCAACCATCCGGCGGAAAGTGTCACGATCGACAGCCACGCCAATGGAAGCATCGTAACCCACGCGTACCGCGCCCTTCCCATCTTGATGATGATCGTCGTTCCGACGCAGAGCGCAACGGCGGCCAGCAGCTGATTCGATATTCCGAAGAGCGGCCACAGTGAATTGATGCCGCCGAGAGGATCGGTGACGCCCTGATAAAGGAAGTAGCCCCACATCGCGGTGATCGCCGCGCTGGCGACGATAGTCGCCGGATACCACGACACTCTTCCGAACGGCTCCCACACATGCTTGCCAAGATCCTGCAGCATGAACCGCCCGACACGTGTCCCCGCGTCGAGCGTGGTCAAAATGAACAGCGCTTCGAACATGATTGCGAAGTGATACCAGATCGCCATCGCCGACGGCCCGCCGAGCACTCCCGAGAATAAATGCGCCATTCCAACGGCGAGACTCGGCGCGCCTCCGGTCCTCGACAGCAGCGTCTTCTCCCCGACTTGATGCGCGAGCGCGGCCAGGTCCGCCGGATTGACGACGAATCCCCACTGGCGAATCGCCGTCGCAGCCGACTCGACGGTTGCGCCGAGTGCGGACGCGGGCGCATTTATGGCGAAGTAGACGCCCGGAGTTAGAACGCACGCCGCAATCAGGGCCATGATCGCGACGAGCGACTCGGTGAGCATCGCGCCGTAGCCGATGAAGCGCGCGTCGGTCTCGCGCTCGAGGAGCTTCGGCGTTGTCCCTGACGCGATGAGCGCGTGAAATCCGGAAACCGCGCCGCATGCGATCGTGATGAACGCGAATGGGAAAATCTTTCCCGCGAACACCGGGCCGGTTCCGTCGGTGAACCGCGTGAGTGCAGGCATTTGGAGTGGCGGCAGCACGATGATGATTCCAATGGCCAGTGCGGCGACGACTCCGATCTTCACGAAGGCCGAGAGATAATCGCGCGGGGCAAGCAGCAGCCAGACCGGGAGCACGGAAGCGAGAAAGCTGTAACCCATCAAGAGAAAAGCGAGCGTCGTACCGCTCAGCGTGAACATCGGCGCCAGAAACGGATTCTCCGAGACCCATTGCCCGACGTACAGCGCAGCCAGAAGCAGAACCAGCCCGATCGCGCTGGCCTCGAGGACGCGATGCGGCCTGATCCACCGGAGATACACACCCATCAGGAGCGCGATCGGAATCGTGAGCGCGATCGTCACCGTTCCCCACGGACTCGACTTAAGCGCATTGACCACCACCAGCGCGAGCACCGCTAGCAGAATGATCATGATTCCGAGGACGGCGACGAGCGCCGTGTAGCCACCGACCGTCCCGATCTCCTCTTTCGCCATCTGGCCGAGCGACTTTCCGTCGCGCCGCACGGAGGCGCAAAGGATCACGAAATCCTGGACCGCTCCGCCGAGCGCGACACCGACGATGATCCAGATCGCGCCGGGGAGAAATCCGAACTGCGCCGCGAGCGTGGGTCCGACGAGCGGACCGGGCCCGGCGATGGCGGCGAAGTGGTGACCGAAGACGATCCACCGGTTCGTCGGGGTAAAATCGCGGCCGTTGTTCAGCCGAACCGCAGGAGTGGGGCGCGCTGCATCCAGCGCGAATATCTTGCTTGCGATGAACTTCGAGTAGAATCGGTACGCCACCGCGTACGTGCATAGCGCGGCGGTCACGAGCCATGCAGCATTGATCTGCTCGCCGCGGGAAAGCGCGAGCCACGCAAACGCCGTCGCGCCTAGCAGCGCGACGAGAGTCCAGATGATTACATCTCGAAGCTTTGTCATCAGGATGGATTGTCGGTGCGCTGAAATTGAGGAGCGGTTAACTTTCCCGCAATCGCCCAAACGACACAGTGCGAACTGCTTCCCTCACGATTCTCGCGTTAGGCATTGCGGGTTGCGCCTCCGGCACGGTGTCGGGCACGCAGCAGCCAACGGCTGCGTCCGTTCTTGCCAGCGATCATCCGCTCGCGAATCTGGCAAACCGCGACATTATCGTCCTCCCGATCCAGTATCTGCGCTTTGCCGACAGCCTGGGCTGGAGCCGCTCGGCCCCGAAACCTGCGGAGTACCTCTCCACCGTCGACGACGAGATCGCGTTCGCGCTGCGCGAGCGCGGGCTGGGGCAACAGTGGGTCTTCGCGAAGGAGATTTCGCGGCTCGCGGCGAACAACAGCACCATCGTCGCCGATCCGCACAAGCTCTCCGCCGAGGAGTTACGGGGTCAGGTGAAGCTCGAGCAATCCCTCCCGACCGCACTGCAGTCCCAGATCAGAACCATTCTCGCCCTGCGGGAGGGTCGGTTTGTCCTCCTTCCAATCGACTTGCGATTCGAGAGCACCAACGGTACAGGCGTTGCTTTTCTGCGGGTCGTGGCCATCGATGCCCGGTTCGCGGCGATAAAATGGATCGGTGAAGTGAAGAGCGATCGCTCACGCACTTTCTCGCCCGCGCTCGCAGCCAGCGTCGCTTCGCGTTTCGCGGATCTGGTCGCTCCCATTCCTCCCGCGAATCCGTAGATGGCCGGCGAGATAGTCTCCGTCTTTCACGTCTCCGATCTCCACTTCGGCCGTCCCGCCGTGCCCGAGCAGGTCGAGGCGATCGAAGAGATCATCCAGGTGGAGCGCTTCGACGTCGTCGCGATTTCCGGCGATCACTCGCAGCGCGCGCGCGCCGGCGAATTCCAGCGGGCGGCGAAGTTCATCAGGGATACGGAGAAGGTGAGCAGAGTCATCACCATTCCGGGAAACCATGACGTCGCGTGGTGGCGGTCACCGTTCGGCTTCGGCAAGAAGGTGAAGGTATATGAATGGTATCGCCGCTTCATCACTCCCGAGCTGGAGCCGGTGCTTCGCGTGCCGGGCGCGACGTTCGTCGGGATCAACACGTCGCACGGAGTCACCCGCCGGACCCTCACCTGGAATCTGCGTGACATCTCCATCATCGGAGACGTGAAGCGGCAGCAGCTGGTGAAAGCCGAGAAAGCGTTCACCGAGTCGCCGACCTCTGACGCGCGCGCGATCGTGATGCATCACAATCCGGTGCGCGGACAGCTCTCGGGAAGACACGGCCTCAAGAACACGAAGAAAATCCTCGGTGCATTCGCCGAGATGGGAGTCGATCTCGTGCTCTGTGGCCACGACCATCAGGAATCGGTCCACTACATCGAGCACACGAAGAAGGGAACCGTAATCTCGACGGCGGGAACGGTTTCCAACAGATCGCGGGGTGGTCGTCCATCGTCGGTTAACGTGATCTCGATCACGCCGACGGCAATCGAAGTAATAACCCGCATCTGGGAGCCCGACGCGCATACGTTCGTGAAGGGGCCCCACGAGATATTCAAGCGATGATGTCGCCGTTCGACTGGGACCAGCTCTCTCTCCATTTCGACAACGAGCCGCCGCGCAACGCCGAAGAGCTGCAGCAGCGCCTCCGCCGTCTCGGTCTTGGGTCGATGCACAAAGTGAAGCTCACGCGAAACCGGACCGTGGTCGTCAGTCACGGGCGCGGGGAGCTGCGCATCCATCATAGTTTTCTCGCGGCGCCGGAGGAGGTCTGGCGCGCGGTGATCGCATTCGTTCACGCACGGTCGAAGGTGAAGCGGCTGGAAGCGAAGCAGAAGATTCTATCCTTCCCGATCGAGATGACGGACGACGCGCCGGTGAGACGGCGCGCACCGGAGCGAACTGATCCGCGCGACGAGCCGCTGGCCCGCGAGCTCAGTCGCCTGCATGCGGTCTACAATGCGGAGCGGTTCAACGGTGCGCTGAAGCCTATTCTGATTCGAGTGTCGCGCCGCATGCGATCGCGACTTGGTCACTACACGCCCAACGATAGATACGGACCCGCTGAAATCGCGATCAGCCGGCGGCATATCCGGCGCGACGGCTGGGAGGAAGCGGCGCACACGCTCCTCCACGAGATGGTGCATCAGTGGCAGGATGAGCAGGGCCTCCAGCTCAATCACGGCCGCACGTTCCGCGACAAGGCGCGCGCGATCGGGATCGCCGCATCGGCGTGCAGAGCGGTCGCCTGACGGCCGGAGTAACTTTCCCGTCATGAAGGATTTCTACGACATCGACTCCGCGCTGTCCGAAGAAGAGCGCGCCGTGGGCGACAGCATCCGCCAGTTCGTCGATGACAAAGTGCTCCCCGTTATCGGCAAGGCGTACATAGACGGAAAGTTCCCGAAGGAAATAGTGGCCCCCATGGCCGAGCTCGGAGTCTTCGGCGCGAATCTCCCCGAGGAGTACGGCTGCGCCGGACTGAGCAACGTCGCCTACGGACTCATCATGCAGGAGCTCGAGCGCGGAGATTCGGGAGTGCGCTCTTTTGCGTCGGTGCAGGGCGCGCTGGTGATGTATCCGATCTTTGCGTTCGGAAGCGAAGAGCAGAAAAGGGAATATCTGCCGAAGATGGCGAGCGGAGAGATCATCGGCTGCTTCGGTCTCACCGAGCCGGACTACGGGTCGAATCCGTCAGGAATGATCACGATGGCGCGCGAACAGTCCGACGGAAGCTGGGTAATCAACGGCGCGAAGATGTGGATTACCAACGGATCGACGGCGCAGGTCGCGATCATCTGGGCCAAGACCGGCAACGACAAGAGCGACAAATCCATCCGCGGATTCATCGTTCCAACGAATGCTTCGGGCTTCAAGGCGAAGGATCAAAAAGGAAAGCTGTCGCTGCGTGCGTCGGATACGAGCGAGCTCGTTCTACAGGACGTGAAAGTGCCGGCGAACGCGCTGCTGCCAAAGTCCAACGGTATCAAGAGTCCACTGATGTGCCTGACTCAGGCGCGCTACGGAATCGCATGGGGTGCCGTCGGCGCGGCGATGGCCTGCTACGAGGAAGCGGTCGCCTACGCCGGCAATCGCGTGATGTTCGGAAAGCCGATCGGCGGATTTCAGCTCCAGCAGCAGCGTCTCGCCGAGATGCTCACCGAGATCGTAAAGGCCCAGCTCCTCGTGCTTCATCTCGGCCGGCTCAAGGATGCGGGAACAGTCTCACCGCAGCAGGTCTCACTCGCCAAACGGAACAACGTCAGCATCGCCACCGACATCGCCCGCGAGGCGCGTCGTCTGCTCGGGGCCAACGGAATTCTCGCCGAGTACGCATCGATGAGACACATGGCGAACCTGGAGAGCGTCTATACATATGAAGGCACGCACGACATCCACACGCTCATCCTTGGCCAGGCGATTACCGGACTTAACGCCTTCGATTAGCGATCTGACGATGTTCTGACGGTCAATTCCTATTTTTTCGCCCGCGGGATCCCGCGCGGAGCGGAAATGTTGGTGATTTGATCGGAAGGGGAAACGAGATCGCGTGTTCGCTATTTCCGCACGAGCGTCCAGATCACGAGAACGCCGCAGTAACCCGGGGATGCCTCGAACGCTCCTGGCGCGCCCGCGCTCGCAGGATAGTACTCGATTCCGCGCAGCGAGCCCGGCTGAATACTCTCGATGTCGAACGGAGCGTTCACCTTGACCCCGTCGTAATAAACCTGCGACGGGCAGCGCCTGTCGCTCTGTGCTGAGCCGACGACCAGCGCCCCGCCGGCGCGGTAGAAACGGATCGCCGGGATTGTGTGCAGCACGGTCGAAAGGTGCCGCTCCCTGGCAGCCTGGAGCTCTTCTGACCCGATGAACGTTCCGAATCCGTGCGTGCGCCGCTCTTCAAACGAGGTCATGTTGTCCAAGTAAAGAGAGCGCGCGGTGTCGGGCGCTATCACATTCACCTTAGCGAGCATCGGTAGCACGGCCCTCAGCTCGAACTGCTGCGCGCTGGTCTCGTTGGCTTCGAAAGTGAGCCGCGTTCGCAGTGGAGTGAACCCCAGTCTGCGGATCACGACGGCGTACTCACCGGGCTTGACGTTCTCGATCCGAAAGCGTCCTGCGCTGTCGGTGCGGCCGCCGATTCCGAGCGAAGGTATCACGATCTCGGCATTGCTGAGCGGATCGCCCGCCGAATCGGCCATTACGGTGCCGAGAAAGGTGGCATGCGCCTGGGCGTGCAACGGCGTCGCCGATGACAGGACCGTCGCGAAAACCAGCAGGAAATTCAGGTCTCGAACCAGCGACCGGTAGCGGGCTCTTTGTATTTGCAACACTCCTTCTGCCCCTCAGACAACATTACATAAGGGTTCAGATTTTGGCTATCTTCTATGTGAATCTTTTCACAATGGAGAGAGCTGCGTGAAAATCGCAGTTTGTGTGAAGCGGGTGCCGGACATGGACATACGCTTCAAGATCGGCTCTGACTCGATTTCCGTCGACGAAACGGGCCTGAAGTTCGACCTCAATGATTTCGACGCGTGGGCGGTCGAGGCCGCTCTCCAGCTTAAGGAAAAGGCCGGTGCCGGCGAAGTCACGGTGATCGCGCTCGGTCCCGATGCGGTTCAGGAAACGCTCAGAAAAGCGCTCAGCATGGGCGTCGACCGTGCCATCCATCTGAAGACGGAGAGAATTCCCTTTGACGCATCGTCGATCGCGACCGCGCTCGCGTCCGAGCTGAAGCACGGCTCGTTTGATCTGATCCTTTTCGGCAAGATGTCGCCCGATTCCTCGAACGGCGTGACCGGCCCGATGACAGCGGAGTTCCTCGGTCTTCCATGCGTCACCGCGATCTCTTCGCTGGAGATTGCCGACGGCAAGGGCACCGCGAAGCGCGAGCTGGAAGGCGCGCAGGAGTTCGTCGAGTTCCCGCTGCCCGCCGTGCTCACTGTGGACGAAGGTCTCAACACCGCGCGTTATTCAACGCTCAAGGGAATCATGGCGGCGAAGAAGAAGCCCCTCGAAGTGAAGCCCGTGCAGCTCGCTAAGCCGAAGGTCGTCGTGAAAAAGCTGGAGCTTCCCGCCGAGCGCACAGCGGGCAAGATCGTCGGCGAAGGAGCCGCCGCGGTGCCCGAGCTCGTGCGCCTGCTTCATACAGAAGCGAGGGTGATCTGATGCCGAACGTATTCGCCTTCGCCGAGACCCGTAACGGGAACCTTCGCAAGGTCGCGCTCGAAGCAGTGACCGCAGCGCGAACACTCGCGGACAGCGCCGGCGGCGGGGAGGTGCACGCGCTCCTTCTTGGTCCGTCCGGAATTTCGACGAAGTCGGCGCAGCTCGGCGAGCATGGGGCCGACGTCGTGTATGTCGTGGAGCACGACGCGCTCGCGAACTACAGCGCGGAAGTCGCCGCTGCCACCGCCGCTGATCGCGTGAAGGCGGGTGGATATCGGGCCGCGATATTCAGTACGTCGGCGCAGGGCCGGGATCTCGCTCCGCGCGTCGCGGCGAAGCTTGGCGTCGGGATCGTCACTGATGTTACGGCGTTCTCGATCGATGGAGACAAGCTCGTGGTCACTCATCCGATGAACATCGGCAAGGTGAACGCGACGATTTTGATAGAGAGCGTGCCGGCGATTATTGCGATGCGCCCGAACGTGCTTTCTCCGGTAGTCGACGTGAAGGCGGGCAAAGTGGAGAAGATCGAGCCGGCGCTCGATCCCGCCACGGCGCGCATCGTCGTGAAGGAAACGCGCCGGGGGTCGGGCGGGAAGCTCGATCTTGCCGAAGCGCCGGTGATCGTCGCCGGCGGACGAGGGCTCAAGGGGGCGGAGAATTTCAAGCTCGTCGAGGATCTCGCGGCGGCGTTCGGAAACGCCGCCGTGGGCGCGACGCGCGCGGTAACGGACGACGGGTGGCGGCCGCACAGCGATCAGATCGGGCAGACTGGACGTCTCGTAAGTCCGGAGCTCTACATCGCCGTGGGAATTTCCGGAGCGGTGCAGCATCTCGCCGGAATGCGCACGTCGAAGACGATCGTCGCCATCAACAAGGACAAGGAAGCGCCGATCTTCAAGATCGCCGACTACGGAATCGTCGGCGACGTGTTCGAGGTCGTGCCAGCCCTCACCGAGGCGATCCGCGAAGCGAGCAAAGGACATTAAGTGACTGACCGGCGCGGCTCCGTTCTGCCGATCCGCCATCAGGCGCCGCTGCCTCTCGACCGGCTGCTTGTTTCGGAACCGCCGGACGCCGAGGCGGTGCCGATGGATGTCGTTTTTGTCGGCGGGGGTCCGGCGGGGCTCGCCGGCGCGATCGAGCTGGCCCGGCTCGTCAAAAAGGACAACGAAGCCGGCGGCGACCTCGGTGATGTCCAGATCGCCGTCCTCGAAAAAGCCGGTGCGCTAGGCGAGCACTCACTTTCCGGCGCAGTCGTGAATCCGATCGCGATGCGTGAGCTGCTTCCGGAAATGGAGGAGAAGGAATTCCCGTTCCGCGGCTCGGTGAAGTCGGAGAGGGTCTACTTCATGAACGGCAGCAAGGCGATCCGCATCCCGACGCCGCCGACGATGCAGAATCAGGGCAATTACATCGCGTCGCTGTCGGAGATCGTTCGCTGGCTCGGCGAAAAAGCGGAAGCGCTCGGCGTAAATGTCTTCACCGGTTTTCCGGTAGCGTCGCTGCTCATCGAGGGACAGCGCGTGATCGGAGTTCGAACGACCCCGACCGGCCTGGCGCGCGATGGATCGCGCGGAAGCGGTTACGCAGCCCCGACGGACATCACTGCCGGGGTCACCGTTCTCTCCGAAGGGACGCGGGGCGCGCTTACGCAGGCGTATCTCGAATGGCAGAAGATCCCCTCTGACAATCCGCAGATTTACGCGCTCGGCGTGAAGGAGATCTGGGAGACGAAGCAGCCGCTCGACTCGATCGTTCACACTCTCGGATGGCCGCTGCCGAATGACGCGTTCGGCGGAAGCTTCATGTATCCGCTCACGCCGAATCTCGTCGCGCTCGGAATCGTAGTCGGGCTCGATTATCGCACGACTACGCTCGACGTGCACGATCTCCTTCAGCAATTGAAAACCCACCGCCTCTTCCGTCAGTATCTCGAGGGGGGTGAGATGGTGGAGTGGGGCGCGAAGACGATTCCTGAGGGCGGATTCTATGCACTCTCATCGCGTCGTCACGGCGATGGGGTGATGATTACGGGAGATGCGGCCGGGTTCGTCGAGGTCGCGTCGCTCAAGGGAATCCATTACGCGATGAAATCAGGAATCCTCGCCGCGAGAACGGCATTTGAAGCGCTGAAGAAGAAAGACACAAGCGCTGCGGCCCTCGCCGGTTACGATCGTGGTGTCGATTCGAGCTTCATCCGCGATGATCTGCATCAGCGGCGCAACATGCGCCTAGCATTTCAGCGAAGTGGCTTCTACGCCGGCGGCGTGAAGGCCACTCTGATGACGCTTACGAAGGGGCTGTTTCCCGGCGGGCGGATCGCGTCGCATCGCGACGCCGAGGAGGCGCGCCGTGTCGCGCCTTCAACTGCGGCAGCGCCGGACGGCAAGCTCACTTTCAGCAAGCTCGATGCGGTCTTCAAATCGGGGAACGCGACGCGCGACGACATTCCGTCGCATCTGATCGTCGGACAGGATATCTCGGCGGAGGTGGCCGACTTCTACACTCACGTTTGTCCCGCGGGTGTTTACGAGCGGGATGGCGAGCGGCTCATCGTTAGTCCCGCCAACTGCGTGGACTGCAAGGCGACGGATGTGCTCGGTCCGCGATGGACTCCGCGCGAAGGCGGAAGCGGTCCCAAATACCGGCTGATGTGACTGCTTAACGAGCGATTGTGTAGATGTCGATCTTCTGCTTGATCGCTCCCGCTTCCCACGGGAGCGTTTTCTTTTCCAGCACCTTGAATCCGGAGAGCGTGCACGCGTGGAGAAATGCCGGCGTTGCGACACGACCGGGATCGGAGATGATGGCGCGCCCGTCGAACTGGAGCAGCTTGTCGAACACTCTCGGAAGCAGTCCGGCGTACTCGCGCTCGTAAACGACGTCGGATGCAAAGAGCAGCTCGAACCGGCCCATTCCCGCGGGGAGCTCGCGCCAGTTTACGAGCTGCGTCTTCGCTTCCGCACCCGTGTTTGTACACGAGTTCGCCCGGGTGAACTCGAGCGAGGGCGGGTAGTAGTCAGTGCCGAGTATGTCGATACCGGCTTTTGCGGCAGCGGTAGTGACGAGTCCGATTCCGCAGCCTAGCTCTATCGCGCGAATAGGCTCTTGGGCGCGGGCGAGTTGCGGTGAGGCGAATTCTCCACGCGCGATGGCATTCGCGAGGACGATCGCCGCTGGCCAGAGCGCGGCCCAGTAGGGGAGACGCTCATCGATTGCAAAATCGGCTTCCGAGATCAGCTCGTCGGCACTGTCCGGGCGCATTATTCGGACTTCGCCCGCCCCCACTTGCACGGTGTCCGTGACGACACGGAATCTGCGCTCGAGATCCGCGACGAGATCGCCGCACGCGCCGGAGCTCAAAGGGCGAGCTCTTTGAGCTCGAATGGATAATCACTCAGTGGAAGAGCCTTGAGCACGGATCCGCGCGGATATTCCTTTTTCTCGGGCGGAACGATCAGCAGCGCGTTCGCCGCTGCAAGCGATGAAAGCGAACCGGAGCTCTGTGAGCGCGTTAGCCGCGCGGTGTAGGCCCCGTCGGCATTCCGCAAAATCACCGCCCGGTAGAAGTGAATGAGGTCCGCCGAGATGCGCACGTCCTCTTCCACCGTTGCAATGATCGGACGGCGAAAGAGCAGAGTATGTCCGAGCATTCTTCGAATGAGCGGCCGCACGAAAAGCTCGAACGTCACGACTGCGGACACCGGATTTCCCGACAGTCCGACCCAGGGAGCGCCGTTCAGACTTCCAAACGCGAGCGGCGCTCCGGGCCGGATCTTCACCTTCCAGAATTTTTCCTTGCCGCCCATTTCCGCGAATACGCTCCGCGTGTGGTCGTGATCACCCACAGAAACGCCAGCCGACGTGATGATCAGATCGCATCCGGCAGCGCCGGCAAGCTTTTCACGCAGCGACTCGGGCGTGTCCTTCGCGATTCCCAGATCTACCGGCATCCCGCCGGCATCGCGGACGAGCGCGGGAAGCGTGTAGCTGTTCGTGGAGACAATGCGCCGGCCGGCTTGCACTTCCGCAAACTGCTCGACCATCACGAGCTCGTCGCCCGAGCCGAGTACCCCAACTTTCGGCCGCCGGTGCACGATGACATCGCGCACTCCCGCCGACATCAGCACGCCGAGCGTTGCGGGCGAGATGGCAGTGCCGGCAGAAAGAAGTGTCTCTCCCTTTCGGAAATCCTCACCCAGGGGTCTGACATTGCGAGCCACGTCGCGCGCATCGCGAATGTTCACGAGCTGCGTTCCGCGATCCGTATCTTCGATTCGAATCACCGAATCCGCGCCTTCAGGCACCGGAGCGCCCGTCATTATTCTCATCGCCTCGCCCGGCGCGAGTGCCCTCGGAGGGAATTGTCCAGCGGGGATCTCGGCGACCACCGGCAGGCGGACCGGCTCCGCGTCAGATGCTTTCGCTACGTCCTTTGCCCGCACCGCGTATCCGTCCATCGACGCGTTGTTCCACGGCGGGATGGTGACGCCGGCCACGATTTCCTCGGCGCAGACTCTTCCGACGCCGTGTCGGCGTCGTGAAATTGTTCGACAGGATGCTGAAAATCAGACGCTCGCCATCAGCGGTGCCGACATAGCCGGACAGGGACGAGGCGCCGCCGAGCGTCCCCGTTTTTGCGTGGACGTTGTTCTGCGCCGGTGTGCCCTTCATCCTGTTTCTGATCGTCCCATCCACTCCGGCAATCGGCAGCGCGTTGTACCACGTGGCGAACGCGGTGTCGCGCTGAATCGTGTCCAGCACCCGCACGATCGTTTCGGGTGTGACGAGGTCGTGACGGCTGAGGCCGCTCCCGTCGTAGATCGCAAATCCGTCGGGGAGCGCCCCCCAGTCGAGGAGCTGCTTCCGTACGATCCGCCGCGCGCTGTCGGCTGTGCCGAGGCCTCCCCGCTCGAGACCGATCGTCTTCAGAAAAATCTCAGCGAGCTGATTCTGCGAGGGCTTGAGCAGCGCGGGCAGAATTTCGCGGAGCGGCGGAGACCAGAGCACGAAAAGCGTGTCGATCGTCGGCAATGGGTCGACCGACTGTGGCGCGACTCCTCCAGCGGCAACGATTCCATGGCGAACGAGAGCAGTGTCGAGCGCGGTCAGATAACTCCGATCCGGATCCGGAGCCGGGCCGGAAAAGAGACTGTCCCGTTTGCCGTCGGAACGAAGAGTCGTCGGCGCCATTCCGTTGTTGAAGAAGAGCTCGTCGACGCCGGCTCCGTAATATTCTCCGAGGTCGTCCCACTCCCAGCCGTAGCCGCGCGTTGAATCGGGGAAAGCATTGCCGCCGCTTATCAGCGATCCTGTGATACGCCGGATGCCGCGCCTGCTGATTGAATCCGCGATGGCGTCCATGACGACCATCGCATTGCCGGCCCGCATCGTATCGCTGACCGTCGGATCGCCTCGGCCGATAACGATCAGATCGCCATTCAGCACCGAGTCCGTGACCGTGCCGCGCGCCGCGAACGTCGTGCGGTAGCGGTAATCGGGGCCGAGCTGCGTCAGCGCGACCGCGGTTGTGATGATCTTCATGTTCGACGCGGGCGTGAAGAGCTTCCCCGCGTTCCGCGAAACGAGCGTATCGCCGGTCGCCGGGTCGACGACCAGAACTCCCCACAGCGCCGTGCGGAACGCCGGTTGTGATATCAGCGAATCGACTGTGCGGGCGAGCTGCTCGCGCGGCGTGAGACGATGCGGCGGCGGCGTTGTCGTGATGGTGGGCGCGCAGGCGCCCAGCGACAATGCAAGCGCGGTCGCGGGTCCGAAAGTGAATCGGCGACGGCTATTTCTCATATGTTGCACTCAGCGTTTCGTCCTCCGCGATCGTGACTTTGGCTACGCTCACCGTTCCTCCGAGCTTCGCCTGAAGCTTTTCGAAAATGAAGCGCGCGAGATTCTCGCCGGAAGGGATCATCTTCCCCTCGCCGAACTCGGGCACTTCCAGATTGATGTTCCGGTGATCGAACCGCGCCATGACTTCCGACTCGAGCGCGTCATCGATCGCGCCGAGATCGGCGATGAATCCGGTGGTATCGTCGATCGGTCCCGACACGGTCGCAGTACAGACGTAATTGTGGCCGTGGAAATTCGGCAGCGAGCAGAGTCCGAACGTCGCGCGGTTCTTCTCGGCGGTCCAATCCGGACGGCTATACCGGTGCGCAGCGGAGAAGGCGATGCGCCTCGTGAGTGATGCAGTGCCCATGCCGGAAATCTGGCTTAACTCTCACCCGTCGACGAGGCCGCGCCGCGCGATTTTCGCTAGTGCTTCTCCGAGCTTGCCCCGGGCTCCGGATCCGTTCCCCGACTGCCCTCCGGTGTCGGGCTCTCGGGGGGAGTCCACGGGATCGCTCCGCTGATCGCTTCGCCGACGTCGGTCGTGCCTTCGATCTCGCTGCGAATGTGCTCCGAGAGATGCTCGGCTTCCGGACTCTCCGAGCGCGCCCGATCGCCGAGCAGCAGGCCCTCGTGCGCTTCCTCATCGGCAAGATGATCGTCGATGGCCTCCGGACTTTCGGCGCGGCGGATCGGATCGACGACGATGTCGTTTTCGACTTGTGCGATGCCGAGGACGTCAGTCAACAGATGCTCGACGACGCGAAGCTCGGCTTCAGTGCCGACGCGACCCGAGACATGCACGACGCCGCGGCTGACTTCGACATCGACATCCGCGGGATCGAATGAGACTTGCTGGTCGAGGCGGTCGCGAACGAAGGCGCGGAGCTCGCCGTCGCTCATGTTCTCCAGCCCCGGAAGATTTTCGAAGTCTTGTGCCATCGCCGTCTTCGTCCTCCTCGATCGCCCCGCGGGGGCTAAGGATTTACCGGAAGAACAGGCGCGAGATGCCGATTGTCAGCGTCGGGTTGTTCTTCCAGAATGCCCGGGCCGTGCCCTGTTCGGCGACCGGTGTGTTGTCCGCCGAATTGACGTAATACGCAGCCGGGTAGTGCAGCTGATACAGATAGTCGTTGACGTCCACCCGTATCTGAAAATGTCCCCCGGGCACGTATCGCAGGCCCGCCCCCAGTGAAATAGCAAACGGGGTGCCGAAGTTGAACGGGTCGCCGTCCACGCTGCAGGTGCATGAGACCACGCCGCCGCCGAAGCTGACCACCGGAACGATGTGGTGGTAGCTCTTCATTCCTGTCAGATTGAGCCCGATGTCCAGATCGTACATGCTCAGCCGGGCGTCATGGCTGCCAAGGCTGCGCGTGGCTTTTCCGATCACCGGGTTGAGCGCCATGCGGGTCGTGTGCGCCTGGGCGTACCGCACCATTAACTCGACCGGACCGCCGACGTGAACCTGATACAGCAGCCCGCCGACGGGACCGGATTTGGGCGCGACACCCACCGGATCGGCAAGGGCGTTGAAGTGCCCCGCGAAGAGCGTCAGCTCCTGTCCGCCTTCGATGTCATGGAATGGGCTGCGCTCCGGCGCGTGACCGACCTGCGCAGCCGCCGTTGACGCAACAAAAAGGAGCGCGACCGCTCCGGGAAAGTGCTTCACGAATTGACTCCAAGATTGACGCCGCTCATCTCTGCCGGCTGCTCGATTCCGAGCATTGATAATATAGTTGGCGCGACATCGCAGAGAGCGCCGCCGCTGCGAAGATTCACTCCGTCTTTCCCGCCAAGTATCACGAAGGGAACCGGATTCGTCGTGTGCGCCGTATGCGGACCGCCCGACCCGGGATCGATCATCATCTCCGCGTTCCCGTGGTCGGCGGTGATTATCAAAGCGAATTTGGTTTTCTCGGCGGCGGCGAGCACGCGCGCGAGCGACCCGTCGACAGTCTCGACGGCTTTTATCGTCGCCGGAATCGATCCGCTGTGCCCGACCATGTCGGCGTTCGCATAGTTGCAGAGGATGAAATCGTGATCGAGCGATTCGATGCCCTTGCATAGCGCATCGGTGACGCCGGCCGCGCTCATCTCCGGTTTGAGGTCGTACGTTGCGACTTTCGGACTCGGTACCAGCACGCGTTCTTCTCCCGGATAGGCCTGCTCCACACCCCCATTGAAGAAGTAAGTCACGTGCGGATACTTCTCGGTTTCCGCCGTCTTCAGCATGGTGCGCCCTTTTTCCGAGAGAACCTGAGCGAGAATTCGCTCCATCGACGTTGGCGGGAAGGCGACCGGAACGCGGAACGTGCGGTCGTAGTTCGTGAGGGTCACGAGATGAACCCGCGGTCTTCTGCCGCATCCGGTCCGCGCGGTAGTTGAAGCAGATCACGGCGTCGCCGTCGCGCACCGGAGCTATCGGCGCGGCGTTTTCGACGATCACGACCGGTTTCACGAATTCATCCGTTACGCCGGCCTCGTACGATCTCTCGATGGCTGCGACCGGATCGGTCGCCGGCGGGCCGACTCCGCGAACGACCGTGTTGTATGCGAGCTCGGTCCTGTCCCATCTGCGGTCGCGATCCATTGCGTAGTAGCGTCCGGAGACGCTGGCGATTCGCGCCGGCTGTCCGCCCTTTTCCGCCGAGCGCGCGATCTCCTCGAGCAGCTGGCGCATGTAGCCCGCGGCGGACTTGGGAAGCGTGTCACGGCCGTCGAGAAAGGCGTGAATCGCGACCCTGGCGACTTTCTCGCGTCTCGCGAGCTCGATCATCGCGAAGAGGTGCTTATCGATTGCGTGCACGCCGCCCGCGCCGATGAGTCCCATCAGATGGAGAGTCGCGCCGCTCGATTTCACCGATCTGCATGCCTCGACGAGCGCCGGGGTCGTGAAGAATGTGCCGTCTTCGATCGCGGCGTTGATCCGCACCAGGTCCTGCATGACCACGCGACCGGCGCCGAGGTTGAGGTGACCGACTTCGCTGTTGCCCATCTGTCCTTCCGGAAGACCAACGCGAAGCCCTGACGCCTCGAGAAGTGTCTTCGGACCCTTCGTCCAGATCCTGTCCCACGTCGGCGTCCGCGCGAGCGCAATCGCGTTTCCTTCGCGCTTGGGGCGATATCCCCATCCATCGAGGACGATTAGGGCGACGCGGCTCGGCGCGTTTTTTGACGATGACATGCGAAGTCGCAAATGTATGTACGCCGTGCGCGGCCGACCAGCGAACCTGCCGTCACGGATGCATTGTGCGCGACCCTTTTCCCTCGAACCAGTGTATTGCTCTGTGGGGGGCGATCGCCGAACTTTTTTCGGTGACCATGAAAACCATTGCCGGGACTGAATGAGCGATTCGACGCGAGATCCGCTGAGCGGTGATCTGCTGACTAGACGAGGACCGCACCGCTCGCATGAGGGTGATCGGCGGCGTCATCCGTGGCGCGATTTTCGGCGCGCCTACCCAGGGTTCATTCTCACGCTCGGCATCGCCGTTCTGATGATGGTCGCGGTCGACGCCTGGCTTGTCTACCGGCGTGTAGCGTACGTCGACGACATCAACACTCTCCGCGCGCACATGTCGGCTGCCGAGCGGCAGCGCAGTGACGCGATCGTGCGGACGACCGAGGACAAGATCCGGATCGAGATCGAGCTGGCCAAGAGACAGGCGTTGAGCGAAGACCGGTTGCATCTCAACGTTTCAGTCGACAGCGCGCGGATGTACCTCGCCAGCGGTGGCGCGATTCTTCGTGAGATGCCGATTCAGTTCGGTCCCGAGCGAATGGCAACCCCCGCCGGTGACAGTTTGCCGGCTACGACGCCGAGGGGCGAGCGCACAGTCGCGGAAATCAGCGACGACGCGATCACACTCGATGGGGGAACGCGGATCGTCGCGGCGAGCGACGCACTCGAGGCGGATTCGACCCGGGTGCCTCCGGGCCTATTACGTATCGGCCGCGCCGACATGGATGCGATCAAGCCGAATCTCACTCCGGGAATGAAGGTCTACTTCTATTAGGAGCAAACAGGTGGGAATCGCGCATCACGTGACGCACGGCGGGAAAATGATCTGGCTCCTCGGCCTGAGTTTTCTCGCCGCGTCCGCCGCGAGTCTTTTTCTGTTCGGCAAAACGATCGAGCTGCGTTTCCAGCGTGACGTGAATCGCATGGTGTACAACGACAACCTCGACGTACTGAGGGGCATCAAGGTGCAGGAGGGCCTGCTCAGCGACAGCCTTCGGCAGCTGACAGTCGCGAATCCCAATGAGGTGTCGGGAAAACCTTACATCGTCGTCAGCATGGCTGATCACCAGCTGTGGTTCAAACAGGGCAGGCAGGTTTTGTTCAACGCGCCGGTTGCCACGGGCAGCGGAAAGGAGCTCGTCGGCGGAGCGGATGGACAGTGGCGATTCGAAACTCCTCGCGGCCGTCTCGTGGTTCAGGCAAAGGATGAGAATCCGGCATGGGTGCCGCCCGACTGGCACTATGTCGAACAGGCGAGAAAGCTCGGACTCGGCATCGTGCGGCTTAACCGCAACGCCACGCTCCCCGCCGGCGACGGAGTCATCACGACTGTGAATGGCGAAGTGGTGAAGCGCTACAGCGACGGCCGCGTCGTTCCCATTGGCGAGCCGAAGGAGGGGCACGAGCTGATCGCTGGCGGAAATATCGTAATCCCGCCCTATGGGACCACGGCGCGACGCTACCTGGGCGTGCTCGGGACGAGGCGTCTCGACCTTGGAAATGGCTACGGAATTCACGGCACGGATGCGCCCGAAAGCATCGGCCATTCGGTGAGCCACGGCTGCGTCCGGATGCACAACGAGGACATTGAGCGCCTCTACCCTATGGTCCCGGTCGGGACCCCCGTTTTCATCTATTAAGTCTCTGTAATCGGCGCCTGAAACGTTGGTCGGAGGGGGTCATTCGACTAACTTGAGAGATGCCAGAAAGCAGTCATTTTCCGGCCGCTGAAGAGCGGAGACGCAGCCTTGCGCCCGCGCCCGGTGCCCCCGAAGTGTCCAGCGTAAACAACCGCTTTGTCCGGAGCATTATTTCGTCCGGGCTGACGATCCTGGCCGCCCTCGCCGCCCTCCAGTTCACCAGGCCCATCCCGGAGATGGAGCAGGGGCCCTTCGCCGGGTTCTTTACACGTCCGATACTGCCCGGCGCCGAGCCGTCGCCGACCGCGTTCGGAGAGAGCGGAGAGGTGAAGCTCAAGTTTGCGCTTCCGGGCGGCCCTGTGTCGTACCCGCTCGACGTGCATGGCGACCCGACCGAGCTCGCTTATGCGTGGACGGACGTCGGCAACGGCTCGCTTCGCAGTCCTGTTCGGAAGCTCGTCGGATCGACCGTCGTCGCGCCGCCCAATCCGGGTTTTTACCGGATGGTCCTCATCCGTGGCGAGGAGCGCCGCGCCGTAGACGGTCTCACTCTCGCGGTGATGGTCCCCTTCACGGATAAGGAGAACGGACTTATCCACGGATATCGCATCGGCACCTACCTGGCCGAGCGAATTTCAGGGAAGACTCCTCCGCCGGACGGGTTTCTGCGGATCATGCCCGAGGACGTGAACATTCCGATTACCAAGCACCTTCGCGTCGGCGACTTCCTGAATCACGACGAGCAGAACGTGTGGCCGAGGTATGCGGCGGTGAGTCCGCGACTTCTCGACAAGCTCGAGCTCGTCGTTGCCGAGATCGCGAGGTGGCACAGCGACAGCTCGAAGATCGATCTGGACATCGATGTGCACTCCGGATTCCGCGCTCCCGAGCACAACCGCCGCGTGCAGCGCGCGGCGAAGGACAGCCAGCACCAGTACGGCGACGCCGCCGACGTGATGATAGACGCGAATGGCGACGGTAAATTCACGGCGATGGATGCTAGGATGGTGGGCCTCGCAGTAGAGATTGTGGAACTCAAGCACCCGGATCTCGTAGGGGGACTTGGGCTCTATATCAGCCCCCGCACCGGCCCTTACGTGCACATTGACGCGCGGGGTCACCGGGCGCGATGGCGGGGGTAAGAACAATGAGTCATGAGTCCGTGGCGAAGAGTCGGTTGCTTGTTGACTCATGACTCATGACTCATGATTCAGATGACGAGAGACGCGACTTTCCTCCGAGGTTGGGCATGAACGACATTTTGCGGGAACGCCTCATCCGTAAGCTCGACACGCTTCCCGAAGAGCGCGTTTATCAGATTCTCGACTACATCGATTTTCTCGAGTCGAAATACGCGCCGCAGATCTCGGCGTCTCCGAATCCCATCAAGCGCTTCGCCGAGGGCGTCGAGGACACTCTGAGAGCCGGGAAAGCGTCCGCCGGATTCATCGCCGGCACTATGAAAGTGATGAGCAGGGCGGCGGGCGTTGTGAGCGAGGTGGCATCTGTTGGCAAGTCAGTTGCAACGGAGATTGCCGGGGTCGCCTCGTCGGTTACCGGCATTGGCTCGCGGACCGGCGAGCAGGAGCCGGCGATTTCGACGGGAGCTCCTCCAAGCGGTCCTCCTCTTCAGCCACCCGGAGATCAGCGCAAGTGAGAACACGAACGAAGAGAACGCTAGGCTCGGAAGCGCGCAGGCGCCGGCGCCCGATCGCATCGGATCCGCTCGAGGTTGACGCGCCCACCACACCGCGCTCCGGCGCGAAGCGGACTCTCATGTCCACGATGCGCGAGCTGCCGAATTTTCTGCGCATGCTCTACGGCCTGATGACCGATTCGCGCGTCGCTTCGGTGGACAAGCTTCTCGTCGCGGGGGCGATTCTCTACATCGTGATGCCGCTCGACCTGATTCCCGATTTCATTCCGTTCATCGGTGAGGTGGACGACATCTTCGTTCTCGTGCTCGCGCTCCAGCGGCTCATCTCGAACGCCGGACGTGCCGTAGTTGCCGATCACTGGATGGGGAACGCCGCCGATCTGAGCGCGCTGAATCTCGAGCGCATTCTGGCTGCCGCGGCGTTTTTCCTGCCTCGGCGCGTCAGGCGCCGGCTAAGGACCCTCGGCCGGGACCTTTAGCGCATTCTGGTTTGACTCGGTGACGCGGGCCGTCTACTTTTAGCTATGGCGACCACGTCTCGTCCGACATCACAAAAGCCCGCTCCTCCGGCTCACGCCGGCAGTGGGCTTTCGCGCATTCAGGGGCTTCAGCCCGAGCCCGTTCATGGACGCGTCCGCTCCGACGTCGTTCTCACGTTCGACGACGTCCTGCTTGCCCCACGTCATTCTCTTGTGCATCCGAAGGACGTGAGCACCGTCTCGCGCTTCACGCGCGGCATCACGCTGAACGTTCCTCTCGCATCGGCCGCGATGGACACGGTGACCGAAGCGGACATGGCGATCGCGATGGCTCGCGCCGGCGGCATCGGCGTCATCCACAAGAACATGTCGATCGACCGTCAGGCCGCCGAAGTGGATCGCGTCAAGAGATCGGAGAGCGGAATGATCCGCGATCCGATCACGCTCGCGCCGCATGGAACTTTGCGGGAAGCCGTCGCGCTGATGGCGCGCTTCAAGATTTCCGGCGTGCCCGTCGTCGACCGCGACGGAAAGCTCGTCGGCATCATCACCAATCGCGATCTCCAGTTCGAGCGTAATCTCGACCGGCCGCTCGCCGAGGCGATGACGTCGAAGAATCTCGTCACCGCGCCCGTCGGCACGACGCTCGACGAAGCCGAGGCGATACTCGGCAGACACCGGATCGAGAAGCTGCCGGTTGTAGATGACACCGGACGCCTGCGCGGGCTGATCACCGTGAAGGACATCCACAAGCGGCGCGACTTCCCGAACGCGAACAAGGACACGCACGGCCGGCTTCGCGTGGCTGCGGCGATCGGCGCGACGAGCTTCGCCGATCGAGCGAAGGCGCTCGTCTCCGCCGGCGTGGACGTTCTCATCATCGACACCGCGCACGGTCACAGCGAAGGCGTGCTTCAGGCGACGGCTGAAGTCAGAAACATGTTCCCGGAAATTCAGCTCGTCGCCGGAAATGTGGCGTCGCGCGCGGGCGCGGCGGCACTCGTCGAGCGCGGAGTGGACGCGGTGAAAGTCGGCGTCGGACCCGGATCGATATGTACGACGCGCGTCGTGACCGGTGTCGGAGTTCCGCAGCTGACCGCGATTCTCGATTCGGTCGAGGGAGCGGGAGACGTTCCCGTCATTGCCGACGGTGGAATCAAATACTCCGGCGACATCGTAAAGGCTCTTGCCGCCGGAGCATCGAGCGTGATGATGGGATCGATGCTCGCCGGTACGGAGGAGAGCCCGGGCGAATCACTGCTTCTCGAGGGGCGCCGCTTCA
>WNGF01001763.1_pt1 | contig 33206 bp, 26 predicted proteins | sample 5400641 | NCBI WGS metagenome assembly WNGF01 (sample SAMN13153371, study PRJNA577476) | soil metagenome | isolation source: 80 cm soil or saprolite under grassland replicate 2 | place: USA:California | collected 2016-06-15 | reverse complement strand
ACAACGCCGTGTCGCCAAAGTCCGGGTGCAGATCCACGATCAAGGTTTTCTTAGAGAACGAGTTTGCCAGCAATGCCCCCAGCTGAGTAACTACGCTGGTAACGCCGCATCCGCCCTTTGCTCCCATGAAGGCCAGCACTTGGGCGCGAAAAGGCTGGGTACGTTCTTTCCGCCTGCCTCCAACTCGAGCAACCGCATTCAATAACAGCTCGCGTCCAATTGGTTTCAGCAGATACTCGCTGCAACCGCTACGCATGGCTTGAATGATCAGGTCCGGTTGCGAAGCGGTTGACACCGCAAAAATAGCAGTCTCAGGCGCCGCGCTATGAATGTTCTCAGCCGCCAGTGCGGCAGAGCGGCGGTCCCGATCGAAATCAACCAAACAGATGTCAGGGGGCGGATCGCCAAGCCATTCGGTAGCGGAATCCGAGTCTTGCATGCGGTATTCGGACAAATGTGAGCGCAGCCGAATCAAAGGCGCCGACTCGGCAAACTGCTTCAGTACTGTCCAGGTTTCTTCGTCCAGGCAAACGCCGACTACCGACAGGGGTTCACTTGTCGAGAAACTTTCGCGCGGTGACCCGTTGAGCGCGTCTCTAATAGACATCGGATTCATTTCGCACTCGGAGCCGGCTGACTTCCCGGTGTACTCGTGGCCGCCGGATTCTTTCCCGGAAGGTCTTTGTCAAAAGCTGGATTGTTCAAGAACTTAATGGGATTGGCCGGAGGCACCGGCGGCGGCGCTTCAGACCGCGCGGGATCTACCACCCGCGGAGTGACCAACACCACCAACTCGCTGTTGCTCTTGCTGACAATGTGCGAGCGAAAGAACTTCCCCAAAATCGGAATGTCCCCAAATCCGGGGACCTTGCTCATCTGCGCCGTGGCGCGATTGTCGAGCAGGCCGGCAATCCCAAACGATTGGCCATCCTTTAATTCGATTTCCGTTTCCGCTCGTCTCGTAGAAAGCGCTGGGACGGTAAACCCGGAAATGATCGCGGCATTGCTGAAATCCAGGGTACTGACTTCCGGAGCGACATGCAGGCGAATGATGTTGTCTTTGCCAATGAAAGCGGTAAATTCCAATCTCACGCCAAAAGGACGAAACTGAATTGTCACCACGCCAACGCTCTGGCCGCCCTGTACCACTGGAACCGGGAACTCTCCGCCTGCCAGGAAGCTCGCTTTTTGTCCGTTCAGCGCCAGAAGATTCGGCTCAGCAAGGATCTGCAGCACCGACTTGCCTTCCAGGTCGCGAATAGTTGTGCCGAAGTTAATGTCGGGACGGAAGACGAAAATGTTCAGCAGATCAGTAAACGTGAGACTGGAAGTAAGAGTGCCCCCGCTGCCGTTGCTAGAACCAGACGAGCCGGAAGTTGAAAGGGTGGGTGGCGCAAACTGCTGGGTGGTGACCGTGGCCAATGTGTTATACGCGCCCGGAGCAAAAAAGTTAAAACCGAGCTGCTGCAGTTTTGTGCGATCTACCTCCGCAAACTTCACCGCCAGCAGGATCTGCCTTTCATGCACTGGAGCGACAGTCAGTGAGTTGACAACGCCGCTGGAATACAACGCGGCCATCTTGCCCACATCGTCGGCAATTTTTGCGTCGGAGACAGCTCCAGTAAGCAGCAGGTGGGCGCCATCCGACTGTACGCTGATCTGCTGGCCCGGATAAGTCTGCTCAATCGCAGTGCGGAGACGGGAGATATTCACATCCACGGTTACGTCCAGCATCTGCGAATGCCCGGTCGAATCCCACAAAATCAGGCTGCTTGCCCCTGCCGACTTGCCTTCCACGACGATTTGGGTCGGCGATGTGGCCAAGGTATCGATCACCGCTGGATTACTCGACAAGATCCTTGTAACCGGAGCTTGCAAGTTGATGACCATTGAGTTGGAGAATCCTCGTCTTTAGAATTTCTGCACAGAACGCTGTGTACCCTGGATCACTTCCATCATATAAATCGGCGTAGCGGGGGCAGCCGGACGCGGTGCGCGCTTAACTCCAGGCGCAGCCACCACTGGCCTGGCTGGTTGTTCGTACATGACAAGCTGGTCCAGCCGCGTAGGGCGGACCTCGGCGTTCTTTTGGTCAGCGCCGCTGCGCAACACAAACTGAATGTTGCCTTGGGCGCTAGCCAGTTGCAGCTTCTGTGAGTCTTCGGGATTCAGCAACAGCGTAACTACGTTTACCGACTGGGGTTTACCCTGCGGGTCAGGCTCAATGGTCTGACCTGCAGTTAGAACCTCGACGTTCTGCAGTACGGTCTGCGTAACCGGCTGCGTACCACCGGGAGGCGTGAACGTCATCAGCAAGTCAATATGCGATCCGGGATAGAGAAAACCGGCCACACCCACGATTTCGTTGGATCGCACGGCGGTGGCGCGCATCCCTGCCGGAATCTTACCAGCGAGACCAATGCCTCCACCTTCTACGCCCAAGTCCCTTTGCAGGATGGGCTCTTTGGCAGAGAGAGGGAAGAGCAACGGATGTCCAACTACTCCATCAGTCTTTGTGAACGCGCCTGAAGGCATCACGTCGCTGAACCAGTCTTGAAGTAGTACATCTTTTTGAGAGAGTGTTGTGCCAACGGGGAGTTCAGTGGCCGCCACCACGATCTGGACTGCCTTGCGCTGTTGCGCGCCCGCGCTTAGACGCCGGTAGAAAAGAAAGGTTATGCCTCCCGCAAGTACTGCCGCAACCACGACAGCCGTAAATAATCTCTGCAGATCCGTAAATCACCTCCGCGGGTAGTGTTCTTCGACTGAACAACCTCGCCCACCGACGTCAAGCCACACTAGACGCATGGCTGGCAACACATTCAAAATTAAGTCAGGTCGTAGCGTGAATGTTAAACGATGATCGATTAAGTCGGTAGTATTTCGCAATGTACTTAAGTTTTGAGCTTTGCGACTCGCCGAGAACCAGAAATGCCCGGCCACCAGAAATACTCGGAGCGTAGATCAAGACGTATGTCTCCACAACGACCGAATGCTTCGCAAAAAAGTTGAAGCCTGCCCGCCGCGTTCGCGGCCGGGCAGGATCCACGTTTTCCAGAAGCTAGGTAATGTACTGACCGACGACCGTGCCGATCTGCGAAAATGCACTGTTCAGACTGGAGGCCAGGCTGTTCATGCCGGCGGTGGCTGCGAAGGCGACCAGGGCCACAATCAACATGTACTCAACCAGACCCTGTCCAGCTTCATCTTTGTGCAGACGGGCAAGGGATTTCAGAACAAAAGTTTTCATTTATAGTCTCCTCAGAATTTGGCTTGAATCCCAGCGCATCGGGGGCGCGTTGGGTCACGCTTCGGTATTCTTATAGGCATGTAGAAGGCCAAAGTACGTATTCTCTGAACTACCGTTGAAACCCACATCACTTATTGATAAATAAGAACTTAGAATGGGGCGGACATTGAGGAGTCTGGCCCGCGACTTGCCTACGCAGACTGGAGAAAGAGAACAGGTTTTCCACCTTGATACCTTTCGGCGAGGCCTGCGTAGCCAAACTGGATACGTTTGTTTACACGCCTAAGAGAGGTTTCGAAGGGTACAATTCCAACACCGTCCCCATTAGCAGGCAGGATCAGATTCCGCAGGAGTTGACAATAAGTGGCGAATTCCACGGACATTGTCGTTGAGGAGGTTGGGAGACGAAAGTATGGGGTTGGCCGGGTTCTGCATCGTTGCTTCTCATTTCCCACAGCTATTGCTGCCATTCTCTTCGGCAAGGCCTTTTGGACCTGCCATGAGCGCATTGTTGATCCCGACCTCGGATGGCACCTCCGCAACGGCCAATATCTACTCACCCAGTTACGATTCCCGGCGATAGATTCTTATTCCTTCACCGCCGCGGGTTCGAAATGGCTTGACCACTCTTGGCTGCCAGAGGTTCTTTACTACGCTTCATACCGGTTTCTTGGGCTGCAAGGGGTACTCGTCGTGTTTACAGCCGCCGTGACTGCGCTGCTTCTTTCAGTTTTCTGGTTGAGCCTGAAGCGAGCCGAGGACCCGCTGGCGGCGGCAGTGGTCACAATTCTAGGTGGTCTGCTGGCCATGGTGGGCTTCACTCCGCGGGCCCAGAATTTCGGGTGGCTTTGCTTCGCAGCGATTTTCGCCATCCTACTTCGATTTCGAGATGAGCGTCGTGCATCGTTATGGTTCGTTCCAATCGTGTTCTGTGTGTGGATCAACTGCCATGGTTCCTGGCCCATTGGCTTAGCAGTTTTTGCGATTATTCTCGGCTCTGGATGGGTGCGCCACGACTTCGGTACTCTCATTGCCGCGCCCTGGACGAGAAGCGAACGAAAACAGCTAACCATCATCTTCGGCGTCTCGGTCGCATCCCTGTTTATCAACCCCTTCGGCTGGCGGTTGGTTCTCTATCCCTTTGATTTGGCATTCCGGCAGACGGTAAATGTTGGGCTTGTGGAAGAGTGGGCCGCGGTGAACTTCAATGACTCGCGCGGCCTGTTCGTTTTGATTGCGTTGGGAGGGGTATTTGCCGCCGCCCTGATGCAGAAAAGGGGTTGGCGAATTGATGACGTTTTTCTTATCGCTTTAGCGCTGGTTTGCGGCCTCAAACATATCCGTTTCCTGGTTTTCGCCGGCATTGTTTTACCGCCCATCTTCGCATCGAGGCTGGGGAGACTTAGTTCCTACGATCCGGCACATGAACGCCGTGTGCTCAATGGTTTAGTCATGGCCACAGTCATCGCCATTGTGGTGTTGCGGTTTCCCACTAACCAGCAACTCCAGTTACAGATTGACCAGTTTTTTCCCTCTGCAGCGGTGCAATATCTCAATGCCCACCCACAGCAGGGAAACATGTTCAACCAATACGAGTGGGGCGGATATCTGGAATGGAAAGTGCCGCCTCTCAGGACTTTTATTGATAGCCGCACCGATATCTTCGAGTACAAAGGCGTGCTGCAAGATTATGTGGCAATCAGCGCGGTGGACTATTCCCAGGAACTTCTCGACAAATATCAGACGGCCTACGTTCTGTATTCCGCCCAATCATCGCTGTCGTATTTTCTCGCTAAGAGTCCTTTGTGGGAATGTGTTTACCGGGACAAACAGGCGGTAATTTTCCGCCGAGTTCGGAGTACGGGCCCTCCTAGCAATGGTTCCCGATGCTGATGACCCTATTGGCGTTGGGCACCGCCGCCCCTTCGGATTCTCTCGAGATGGCCAAAGCCGACACAAGAGCAAAAGACATCGTTGGCAGGGTAATGGAAGAAAACGGCAGCGAAGCGACTTCGATGAGTGCGGGTGCGGCAAACATTAAACCAGCGCACCTCAGTGCCCAGCTAGATGTTTTGTCCTGAGTCCCCTCAGCCCAGATGAAACGATTTAGCGCGACCACGATCGGAAGCGCGAGGACGCTCATGTCGTGAATAAAGAGATGATAGCTTGCGACGACAGCGCTGATTAGTGCCAACAGCAGCAGGTCTGAACTGGACTTCACCGTCCGCGCGGCCCAAGCGACGCCTAACAAGACCGCCAGCGACAGAACAATCACTATTACCTGCGTCAAGTGTGGGGCAAGATCAAAGTGATAAGTGATCTCTGCGACTAACGCGCGAAGGTTACCCATTTTCCCAAGCGGCTGCGCATATCTAAGCCGTTCCAGTTGCGAGACGCCTCCCACGCTCATCGACGCCAAAGACCTCAAATAAAGCCTTGTCCCTTCGACCCCAACCATCCAAAGGGACAGAGCTCCGGCCACAACAGAAGATGTGGCAATGCCGACGACGAACCGCCATCTTTTCCAAAGGAGAAACAGCAGCGCAACCGGCGCAACCAACTGAAATCGGAACACTGCCGCACCCAAAGCCACTCCTGCCCACAAATCATTGCCCCTCTTCAAAAGGGTGAATGCGATAACGCTCAGGGTCAGAAAGATGATCGAATCTTGACCCTGCATCAGTGCCGCCCCGACGGGAAGGAAAGTGAAAAGGACCGCGGCAGGCAGGGGCGGCCATAGCATCCTCAGGTTTTGCATCGCCGACCCGAGCAGGCGAAATGAAATCAGCAGCAATGCGACATTCGTCACCAGGAACGCGACGTAGGCCGCCCGGAATGGCAGAACCGAAACCGGGACATAGAGCAGGGCTTCGTACGCCGGATGAATAAAAGGCATGGCAACGGTTTCGCGCGATATCAGCCGGTCTTGCAGTTCCTTTTGTGCTTCGTAGTCGTAAATCTTTTGGATGTGCCCGGTCCGGGCCATGTATCCCGCCGAGTAGTTGGCGCGGAAGTCAGGATGCCCTTCTCGAACTGACTTAACAAAGAAGATCCAGCCAGAGATTTGTAGGCCGAGCATAACCGCGGGCAGTGCCATTGCGAGCGACCTTACCCAGTAGACTGCATCCCGCCGCGGCCCAGGCTTGGCGCGTTCTTTCGTTGCGATAGACTCAGGTTTCATTGACATCAATCACGCCGATGCGATCCACGCAGGCAATCTGCGATAGTATGTCTCTCCATCGCAAAGCAGCAGAGTAGCGAGTGCGGTGCATCGTCAACCCGGCAAGCGCCGGTAAATCTAAGTATGAAACCAGCTCCAAATTACATTCTCGCCATCGCCATGGCGCTCCCCGCCGCTCTTATTGGGATTGAGATCCCATCCTGGTTTCTTCTGGCGTCGCGCAACCTGGCGCTGCAGTCCGATTTTGGTGTGTTCTACACGCCGGGCTACATGGTCCGTACCCGCCAAGCGATGGACATCTACGACTTGGGCAAAATTCGCCGCAATCAGGCTGAGAGGGTCTCGCCCGACAGTGTCGCTGTTCCATTCTTGCATCCCGCCTTTGAGAGCATCCTCTTTGTGCCACTTTCATTGCTGCCTTATCGCGTTGCCTATCTAGGCTGGGCCGCAGTCAATTTCGCAGTGTTGGCTGGGATATATTTCGTCCTTCGGCCGCGCCTGGAAGATTTTTCAGCACTGGGCCCAGCTTGGATCCTTCCTGCCCTGCTTCTTGGTTTTATTCCGATCGCGTTTGCCATCCTGGCGGGCCAGGATTCGTTGCTCCTCGTCTTGATTTTGGCCCTGGCGCTTCGTCGAATCGAAACCAACGAGCTTCTCGCTGGACTGGTGCTGGGTCTCGGTATGTCCCGTTTTCAGGTCGTGCTGCCGATTGTCTTGCTCTTTCTGCTATGGGGGCGACTACGGCTTGCAGCAGGCTGGATCACCAGTAGCGTGGCAATGTTGGGTGTCTCGGCCGCGATAACCGGGATTCACGCCCAAGTGCAGTATCTCATTCTCCTGCGCCAGATGGGCGCGCTTTCTTACTGGCCGTTGCTACGCCGCATGCCGAACCTGCACGGATTGTTTGCCGCTCTTGGGTTTGGGAAAGTCGCTCTCGTGCTCGTGTCCGCCGCGCTGTTTCTAGCTGTGGCGGTAATAGGCTGGAAGCGCAAGGCAGAGCAGCAATTTTTGTTTGCCATCTCCGCCAGTTGCCTACTGACCTATTACATCTTCTTACATGACTTGTCTGTGCTGGCCCTGCCCTTACTGGTCAGCATGGATCGCGCGACAGCCAACCAACATTGGGGGCGCTGGATCATGATATCCGCAGTGCCGGCTCTCTTCCCTGTGCTTTGGTTCGCGCCAGATCGCTTTTACGTGGGAGCTGCATTTACCTTTGGACTTTTGCTTATTCAAGCACTGGGCTTGTTGGCCGAGGGTGAAGATCACCCGGCTGCAGTTTGTTGAGACCTGTTACGTTCTTCTTGCCGCAGGAGCGCAGCCAGGAACAATCCTGCCGGGAGAGCAACGAGGTAGAAGTGACGTGGCGCAAGCAACAGGCACAGCGGGGCGAGGTAAAGGGCAACGGCGCTCCACATGAGAAGCTTCCTTGCGCCCAAATCGTTGGACGTGGCGCGTTCTAACGTCAATGCAAGTGGAATCAGCAGCACACTCAGATCGTGGGTGAGAACGTGATAGCTAACCAGCACTGCCACGATGATCGCCGGCAATGCTGTCGCCGGCGGACGCACTTCCTTCCGGAGACTGAGGACGACCAAGCCAAAAACAATCGCGGAGAGCGCGAGAGTCACAACCTGCAAGTATTCATTCGGCCAGTGTCCGGCCGCGATGCCGTAAATCAAGCCCCGCACGTTAGCCATATGTCCGGGGAAAATTCCGTAACGAAATTGCTCCGCAGATGAAGTTAGACCCACGCTCATTGATCCGAGAGATCGAACATAGTGGGACATCTGCTCAACGCCAACCAGCGCCGTGGACACAGACGCCGCAACACTGGCTGACCCGGCAAAACCGGCGCAAAACTTCCATTGCCGTCGGAGCAAGTAGATGGCCGCGAAAGGCAACGCAAGTTGGAATTTGAACAACCCAAGTCCTGCTACAACTCCCGCGGCCAAGTCACGTTCTTTGCTGAGCAGTACGTATGCCGCTGCGAGTATGAGCAGCAGCAGTATCGAGTCCTGCCCCTGCATCAACGCAATTTGGCCCGGCAGAAAAGCGAGAAACAGGCAAAGCGGAAACCATCTCCACTTCTGCCGCAAATTAACCAGATACGGCGAAAGCAGCCGGTACGAAATCAGCAGCAACGCCAGGTTAACCAGAATTGAGGCTGTATACGCCCACCGATAAGGGAGCAATGACAACGGAACGAACAGCAGCGCCTCGAAAGACAGATGATTGAAAGGCAAGGAAAGTTTCTCGCGTGAGACGAGTTCATCCTCTAGTCGATGTTGCACTCCATGATCGTAGAGTTGGTGTGACTGGCCGGTACGCACCATGTACCCAGCGATGTACAGTTGCCGGAAATCGGCATGGCCTCGACGGGCTTCGGGAAAGAACACACTCCACAGAAATAAGTTAGCAGCGAAGAGCAGCGGCAGCGTCCCGAGAAGAAGATCGTGGGCGCGCGAATTGCGAATGCTCGAATGTTTTTCGGCGGGAGCTGAAGCGGCCTTGGGCGTGCTCACGGACACTGCAGATCCTTTCGGGACATATACAGAAAATTCCATCCCGCGGCTGAGCGTAGACTGCTGCACACCCGAAAGTTTCGGACAATATAGTCAGCGACCGGATCTTTGACGATTGCGGACAAGGGAGTGTCTGGCCAGGAGTTAGGGATCTTCTCGGCAAACGAAGATTCAAACAGCACCGTTCGCACCCCGTCTGACTGGAGCGAGTGGATGATTTCCTGTGCCTGTTCCGGTGTGTTCATTCCCGGCTGAAAGAAATCGTATCGCGACGAGCTTCGGGTTGCGGTCAGATAGTAGTAGAGGGGCAGGTACGGATAGACAAGAATTTCTTCTCCGGCACTGGTGTGATTTTGCGTGTACTCGAGCGCGACATCTTTCTCGCGGCTCCGGATCAGTCCGCGCCGCGTTTCAACTTGGACGTGGGCTCCCAGTGCGGAGACAAGTAGCGCCGCGCCCATCAATCCGAAGGCAACCACGACATAGGCGCGCACATAAGGCCTGATCACGTTGATCACACCACCGTTCGGACCTTGCGCATCCAGCATCCACGCCAGCACAAGATAGAAGAGCGGCGCGAGATACATGAAGTGAATAATGTCAGCGCGTACCACAATTACCGAGACCAGCAATCCAGAGATGAGAGAGCAAATCAGAACGCGGTGTGCGGCCAAAGGATTCTGTCTTCGGCGTAACTGAATCGTCCAGCAAACCAGCAGCCCGATAGCCATCAGCGGCATGACCGGAACTACAAAGCCCGGACTTACGGCCAAGAATTTCGCGGCACGTATCCCGAAGGAACCAGTGTGGAACAACATTTCGCGAGCGTCGTCGGACCAGTTCTGGTACCCGAACGGCACGCGGTTAGCGATGGAGTAATGGCGAAGAGGCCACACCCACGCGCTAAACATTGGGCCAATCGCATGCCTCGAGCCAAAGTACGTGAATGTCAGAATGAGCGGGCAAAGTGCCCCCAATACAAGTGTCCAAACTTTCGAAATTCGTTCACCAGAAATTGCGAAAGTGAGGAGAGCGATGACGAATCCCAAGTACATTCCCGCACCTTTCGATTGCTCGGAAAGAAAAGTGAGCGACGCGAAAGCTCCAGCGGCAAATGCCCAAAGTCCGCGGGAAGACTCCAGCCACCTTACTGCGGAATACGTCGCGAGGCATGCCCAGAATGTGCTATCCCAATTGTGCAATACCAGAAAACGATATGGCACCGCTGTCATCGCAACCAGAATTCCGACCAGCAACGCAATTGCCTGGGAGCAAGCCCGGCGCGCTAGAACATACGTCAACGCCGCGAATGATGCACCGAAGACCACCAGCGCACCGCGAGCGACGACAATCGAACTGCCGAAAACTTTAAATAACAGAGCCGTGAGGTAAAACGATCCGGGAGTATAGAACGAAAAGAAATCCCGATATGGGAGTTGGCCATCGAGAATCCGCTGCGCGCCGGCCAGAACGATGCCTTCGTCGGGCTCCATGTTCACGACTTTGAGGAATGCCAACAGGTACAGACAAGAGCAGGCAAATAGCAAGATTGCGGTCCATCGCTCAGAAAACAGCTTCGCGACCGGACGAATAGTCAGCGGCGCTTTAGGTTCCGCCACCGCGCTCACTTCGCCTCCGCATAGGGCATTATTTTCACTGGCTTCGCATCGGCTTCCACCAGCCAGACGCGCCTGGCGCTGAAATACCGAATCAGTTCCTCATTTTGTTGTGGGCCCATATCCCGCGCCCACACCACTTTTGAAGAATCTATATCGGCTTCATTGAATACCCATTCATTCAGGATGATGTCGTGCCCGGCGAAATAACGCACTAGCACGAGGTGTTCCCCGGGCGTGCACTCTAATTCTTTGAGGATGCGGGCGCGCTCCAGGTTCTGTTCATCTTGCGAACACCAGGTGCGAATCCAGCTCGGCTTCGGAGTTGCGTGCAGCGCCGGGGCAGCCGCACGCATTAAGAACAGGACGATGCATGCCATCGCGACCAAACGTACCAGCAGCCGTCCTGCCGCGCGCCCTTCCGGCCGCCATTCCCACAGATCCCGCATCACCAGCAGGACGAAAGTGTAAAACAGAATTGTCATGGGCGCGGCATAGTGCGGCTGCCCTATGTGGATGGTCAGCATGATCGAGAAATAACCAATCACGCTCGACAGCAGAACGAAGCGCAGCTCCGGACTAAACGACTTCCAAAACTTTCCTTGCGGCCGGGTCAACAGCCACACCAACCACGGCATGGTGAGAATAGGTCCAAAATAAAATAGCCACACTACAAGCTTCTTGAAAAATTGCAGCTTGAACGGATGCTCGCGCGCATCGTTGTAAACCCCCAAAACTATGTCCCCGCGGTAGAAGTCCTGCATGATCGCGTGATGAAATGCCGGCACCTCCCCGATTTTCTGCCAGGGGAAATACAGCAGCCCGTAAGTTTGGATGTTGAGTTCGTATGGGATGGTGAACGGACTGCCCGTCACGCGCCAAAAGTAGTATCCCAATGCCGCCAAAGCAATCGCCATCACCGACGCAACTGGCAGCATGACGCGCGCGAGAGAAAGCTTCAGAGGTGGTGCGTCCTGCCGCAGCGCCCACCAGACCAACGCAGCAATCACTGGCGCGCAGAAAAAAATTCCCTCGTAGGGTCGCGTCGCCGCGAGAACCGCCATGCCGCTTGCCATCAGCACCGCATCCCGCACACGTTGGTTGTGCTTGATTCGTGGCAAAGCACCGAGCACCAGCGCGCCTCCCAATGCGGTGACCGTTCCTCCCCAGTAACTGTCCGTCCAGTAACTAAACGTGCCCAAGCGAATCACCGCCAGCACGCCGCCCAGCAATGCCCAGCCCGGAGGCATCCATCCTCGCAAAGCCCAGCAGATTGCAGCACACATCAGGCCCGAGCTAAGCCACACGCCCCAGAATGGATGTCCCATGAATACTTGCCCGAAGGCCAGAAAAAGCGAGTAGCCCGGGTAGTACATAGAGGCGTAGGTCGGGTGCCAATTGACATGAAACGTCTCAAAGTGGATCCACATGGGATGTGTCAGATTAGCCAGTCGGCCGTGAGCGAGCGTGTCTGCCAGCAGAAGATAACTGAATTCGTCATGCGTTATCGGTTCAGGCACTGGCAAGATTGGGAGCAACGCAAGCCTAATAGCTAATGCCGAGCAGCCAACGACGATAACAGCAAGTACCCGCTTCTGCGCGAAGGCACCCAACCTCCGCTCCAGCTGAGAGAACCAGCCATCGCCCAGTTCTGGATAGATGTATGCCAGGGCCAGAAAAATTCCGGTTAGGCAAAGTTCAATTGCAAGAAACATAAGTTGGAGAACGATTCGCAAGCCAAGCCAGAAATATCCCTATGCCTGACCACCTTGCAGCCGCAACGCATTTATACGCGAACATCACTCCCCCACGGGCGTGTGCCTCAAAGACTCGACTGTGTTATACGGCGATAGCTTCGGCGGAGTCTCATCGGGCTCAACCAGCCAAACTTGCCGGTCGCGGTAATGCCGTGTCAATTCTTGATTCTCCTTCGGACCCATGTCTCGCGCCCAAATGACTTTTGCGTGTTCGAGGTCGGCGTCGTTGTTCACCCACTCATTGCCCAGAGGTGGATGATCGGGTCTATACCGCACGATTGCCAATTGACGTCCCGGTTGAGAGCTGAGCTCCGACACAATGGCCGCGCGCTGCGCACCCAGCCGTGGCGCGTCCGAACGCGCACGCATAGTAAGAGTAACAAGCTGAACCGGAACTACCAGCACACAAACCAAAACGGTCGCACGCGCAAGAAACAGACCTACCGGCCTGCCCTCCCATCGCCATACTCTCAAGTGCCTGATACCTGTCAGGACGATTGCGAGAATCATGCAAGTGAGCGCGGCAATATAATGCAGATCAAAGAACGTCGCGGCAAGTGATCCAGCGAATGAGATCGCGCCGATTATGATCAGCCATCGAATCCGCCGGTCGCGCACGATCCAAGGCAAAGTGAAGAGCGGAATCGTCAGCGCCGGCGCCAAATAGAATGCCCAAATCTTGAGGACCCTTAATGCCGTCTCCTGCAAGAACCCGAGTGGGGTGCGCATCTGGAGGTAATGCCGCTGTACAGCTCCGAGATAGTAGCCCTCTAGTATCTTATGGCGGAAAGTCGGCGCCGGACTTGAGCGTTGCCAGATGAAGTACGGCGCCACTGGATACTGATGTTGGTTCACCTGATACGGCATCTGGACGGGGCTTCCCGTAACTCGCCAGAAGTAATAGCCCATCCCCGCTCCCACCACAGCCAACACAACAACGATTGGCAGCACGATGCGAAATGCTAAAGGCCGGAACTGACCTCTCCTCTTTCGGAATATCCAAATCAGCAGCGCCACGGCAACAGGAAGGGCGAGCATCAAACCCTCAAACGGCCGCGAGTTCGCCAGGATGCCCAGCCCGAGCGCCATGACAATCGAATCACGGACTCGTTGTCGTCGCATAATGCGTGGCAGCGCGCCCAAAACCAGCGCTCCGCCGATCGCCGCAGCCGCGCCGCCCCAGTAGCTATTACTCCAATAGCTGAACGCCGCGATACGCATCACTGCGAGAAGCCCGCCCAGTAGCGCCCACTGCGGTGGCAACCATGCTTGCAGCATCCAACAAATGGCTGCACACATAATCCCGACGCTCAACCAGACTCCGACAAATGGGTGACCTCCGATCACCTTGCCCGCCGCCAGGATCAACCCCTGCATCACCGGATATTTGGAGGCGTAAGTTGGTTGAGAGATGACGTGAATCGCTTCAAAGTGCTCCCACATGGGCGGCGTCGGATTGGTCAGCCTTCCGTGTGCAAAGGTATCGGCAGCGAGCAAGTAGCTAAATTCATCCTGAATGAACGGCAATGGAACCGGCAAGACTGGCAGTATGGCGGCGCGGAATGCAAGGGCGGCGATGCCGCAGATCAGCACGCTTATTTTCTTTCTTCGCGCCAGCGCCCCGAAGTTCCTCTCGATCCAGGCAAACCAGCTTGCTCCGAATTGCGGAAACGTCACGGCCAGTAGGAGAACCAGCGATACGAGTAAACTCTCCGGCCCAATGAGTTGAGTCATCTATTCAGCAAGCTCAACTTTCCTCCCGCCAGTGCCGACATCGAGCAGCAGCCTGAGGGATACGGTGGCTCCCGTAGTTTTGCTCATAACTCAATGCCGTCATCGAGCGATTTCGTTCTAAAAGTGAATACAATTGAAAACAGTGAGGGTAAAGCGTAATCCCTGGGATTCGGCATTCCGTGTAACGCCTCCCCTAAATCAAAGATAATACTTGACCTACTGATTCCCAGTTAATGAGTAAATATGGAACCACAGCTGCAAAGGTCAGAGCGGCGGGTTATATTTGCCTGAGAGGCGTTATGGTTCTTAAAACGGAAACCTCGGGAACTGTAAACTGCGACTTGGTCGGCGGGGTCCCGTCCTCCGAAACTCCTGAAGTCTCCGTCGTTATTCCTTGCCTGAACGAAGCCCTGTCGATTGCGTCTTGCGTTGACAAGGCGATTGCCGCCTTTGAAGCTGAGGGCATTCGCGGCGAAGTTGTTGTCTCCGATAACGGCTCAACCGACGGTTCCGTGGAGATCGCTGAATCCCACGGCGCGCGCGTGGTTCACACCAGTGTGAAGGGCTACGGCAGCGCCCTCCGCAATGGCGTCGAGCAGGCACGAGGCCAATTCATCATTCTCGGGGACGCCGACGGCAGCCATGATTTTTCCGAAATTGGCCGCTTTGTCACCAAGTGGCGCGAAGGCTATGAGTTTGTCATGGGCAACCGCTTTCTCGGCGGTATCAAAGAAGGCGCCATGACCTGGCACCATCGCCACATCGGGACACCGCTTCTCTCCGGCATCTTGAATCTGTTTTTCGGCGCGAGAGTTGGCGACATCAACTGCGGCATGCGCGGCATGACCCGGCAGCTCGCCGCCAAGCTCGACTGCCGTACCAATGGTATGGAGTACGCCTCCGAGTCGCTGATCAAAGCAGCGAAATCCGGCGCCCGCATGGCCGAGGTCCCCATCACTATGTGGCCCGATCAGCGCAACCGTCCGCCGCATCTGCGTACGTTTCGTGACGGCTGGCGGCATTTGCGCTTCATCATGCTCTCCGCGCCCAACTGGCTTTTTCTTCTTCCCGGAGGCCTTCTAGTGGCCTTGGGCATCGGTCTGGTGCTCTGGCTGTTGCCCGGTCCGGCCTTTGCCGGAAGGGTCGAACTCAATACCAACACCATCTCGCTGGCCATGATGCTGGTGCTGCTGGGCGTCCACATTTTCTCGATTGGCCTCTTCGTTAAAGTTTTTTGCTATACCGAAAATCTGGCGCGCAACCAGCAGGCCCTGGTGCACTGGCTGAAGCGCCTAAGACTCGAACATGGGCTTCTCCTCGGCGCGGCGCTGGTCGTCCTTGGATTCACCGGGGACGCCATCGCCTTCACCCAATGGGCCGCCCGCGGCTTCGGACGTCTTGACGCCGTGCGCACCGTCTTCTTCTCGTCGCTTTCCCTTTTTCTGGGGATTGAAGTAATTTTCTCTTCAATGTTCTTGAGTATGCTGGGGATTAGCCGGGACACGTATATTGGGGAGTAGTCAGCAGAAATAATTCAGCAGAAATAATTAATATGGATGTGCTTACTAAGAATCCCGTGACTCCTGCAATCTCGTCCGAAATCAAGTCAGAGCAACAACCGGCCTCGGTCTCCGTTGTCATTCCTTGCCTGAATGAGGCAAATTCAATTGCGATCTGTGTTGACAAAGCCATCGCTGCGTTTCGCGTCGCCGAAGTGTCAGGCGAAGTTGTCGTCTCCGACAACGGCTCGACTGACGGCTCGATTGAAATCGCCCAAGCGCACGGCGCGCGCGTCGTCCATGCAACTGCTAAGGGTTACGGCAATGCGCTGCGCAAAGGTATCGAGGAGGCCCGGGGTGAGTTCATCATCATTGGCGACGCGGATGACAGCTATGATTTTTCCGAAGTCCCAAAGTTCGTCGAAAAATGGCGAGCTGGCTACGAATTCGTGATGGGCAACCGCTTCTCTGGCGGGATCAAGTCGGGCGCGATGCCATGGTCGCATAAACTTTTCGGCAACCCTGGCCTCACCGCCATCCTAAACCGGTTCTTTGGCGTCGGTATAGGAGACGCTTATTGCGGGATGCGCGGCTTCACCAAGCGCCTTTACGCACGCATTGATCCGAGGACTATCGGAATGGAGTTCGCCCTGGAGTTGGTCATTAAAGCCTCGAAGCTGGGCGCCAAAGTCAGCGAAGTCCCAATAACCCTTTGGCCGGATAAGCGCGGAAGGAAGCCGCATCTGCGGACTTTTCATGATGGATGGCGCAGCTTGCGTTTCATGCTGCTCTACGCTCCAAATTGGTTGTTTCTTCTTCCCGGTGGAGTAGTTGCCCTCTTCGGGTTTGCGCTCGAGCTGTGGTTATTGCCGGGCCCGCGACTGCTGGGAAAAACCGTCATTGACGTCCACACGATGCTTTTCGGCATGGTGTTCACATTGACGGGGACACAAATCATCGCCATCGGATTGTTCGCCAAAGTTTACAGTTACGCGGAGCGTTTCGCGCCACAGCAGCGCTCTCTTGAGCGTTGGCTCAGGCACATTAAACTCGAGCAAGGCCTCTTACTTGGTGCCGCACTCACCGCAGTCGGCGCTGGCGGAACCTTGTGGCTAACCTGGCAATGGGCGGCCAGCGGCTTCGGCCCATTTAACGAGCTCCGCGCTACCATTTTCTTTTCTTTGTGGTTTCTGCTCGGTATCCAGGTGTTCTTCTCATCGTTCTTTCTTAGCATGCTGGGGATCAGTCGCGGAACCTACATTGGGGACTACGAGGCATGACTGGATCAGCTTCGGCTTCTATTAGTCGCTCGCGGAGCCTGGTTGGCGTCCTTCACGATCAGTTTGTCTTTGGCCGGAGGACGCGGGTTTTGGCCGATAGCTTAGCCACACTGATCCCGCGCGCAGCTCGTGTTCTCGACGTCGGCTGCGGAGACGGTACCATTGATCGGCTGATTTTGACTCTCCGCCCTGATATTTCAATCGAGGGCATTGATCCGCTGGTCCGGCCAGACGTATGCATTCCCGTTCGTTCTTTTGATGGCAGCAAAATTCCATATCCCGATCGCAGCTTTGACGTGGTTATGTACGTTGATGTGCTTCATCACACCACCGATCCGCGGATCCTACTTAAAGAGGCGGCACGTGTTGGTAAGGCGGTTCTCATAAAGGACCATTGTCGCGATGGCTTGTTAGCGGACGCGACCCTGCGGTTGATGGATTGGGTCGGCAACGCTCACCACGGTGTGGCGCTGCCTTACAATTATTGGCCTGAAGCGAAGTGGGTTGCGGCCTTCAACGAACTCGGTCTGCGGGTGTGTGAGAGGAAAGTTAGGTTGAAGCTGTATCCGCCTCCGCTCTCTTGGTTTTTTGACCGCAGGCTTCACTTCGTAGCGCGGTGTGAAACTCCAGCAGTTAGTTGCCCGTGAAGTTCGAGGTTAAGTATTCCTGTGTACGACGCTGATATCTCATTTCAAGAAGTCGTCTATCGGTTGAGTAACCCAAGGTGGGTCGCTTCGCACAGTCTGAGGTTCGTACGCGAGGTCCTGGCCTCTTTTGTGCCATCACAATTTAATCACCTGTTTCGGAAAGTCAGTCCGATAACCATGGTCAGCTACGCGCGCTTGCATGGTCTCTACCAGGCGACAAGATACGTCGTGCAGAATTCGATCCCTGGGGAGTTTGTGGAATGCGGTGTCGCCAAAGGCGGGAGCGCTGCGCTGGTCGGCTTGACCCTGCTGCAAATGCGAGCCAAACGCGACTTGTGGCTGTTTGATACCTTTGCCGGCTTGCCCAAACCGTCCAAAGACGATCCTGATTACGAAATAGCGGATCTCTACACTGGAACCTGTTTCGCTTCACAGGAGGAGGTTCGGGCCTCGCTCCAATCCTTGGGAGTAACTGCCGACATTCATTTCGTCCCCGGCCTGTTTCAAGATACCGTCCAGGGCGCGGCTATTCAGTCGATTTCGCTGCTTCACTTAGACGGTGATTGGTACGAAAGTGTGAAAACATGCCTGCACGGGCTATACGACAAGGTCTCGCCAGGAGGCGTTATCCAATTTGATGATTACGGCCACTGGGCCGGAGCACGAAAGGCGGTCGATGAATTCATGAAGGAGCGCGGAATCAGCACTCACTTGCATCGGCTGGATTTCTCTGGCAGACAGCTTATCAAGCCATTGCAGCACACGCAGAGCTCCGGCGGCAAATCATTTAAATCCTAATTCGACTCTGGCGATTTCTTGCCACGTCCCGCCGGTAATAGAGCGGAAGGAGGACTGGAATCGTCAAGGACATATAGCTGATAATCGGTCGCACCCAGGCGGTGCGACCGAATCCCCGAATTCAGCGAAAACTTGCCAAAAACTAGGACGGCCTTGACCCCGATTCTCCTAAGCGCGATCAACAAGCCTTTGCAGGCGGCGGGATCGGATGTCCACTCAAGTGGCGGCACTCGAGTTTCTGCAACGATTTCGTTGCGTCCTAAACGCGCGAGGTATGCGCCTCCTTCGGCAAACGGTTCGTGAGAAATGACTGCGAGTTCGTCTCCCGCATGGATTCCAGCATCGCGGAGCTTTGCTGCTGCAAGCACGTACTCAGGAATGGTTCCTCTGGTGACCCATAAATCACGCACGGTCGGTACGCCGATGAAGAACAGTGTAGTTGCTGCGATGGTGCCCACCGCTAATGTTACGAGTCTATTCATCTGCCGGGACTCTCTAAACTGCAGACCAGAAAACCCGGCCAGCCAAAGCACCAGGAAGAATGCCGCCACATAGCGAAACTCGGTGTAAACGAGCGAATAAAGCGTCAGCGCGAAAATTGCGGGTACCGTGAGCGCCCAGTTTTGCGCCGCATTCTTCAAGCACGATAGCGAACTCGCTGCGATCACAAGCAGGGCGAGGAACGGCATCGTGATTCCCAACTGAATAGTGAACAGCAAGTAGAAGTAAAGGAACAATGCACCCTCAACTGCGAGCAGCTGTCCTTTTAAGTTGAAGAATGGTTTCAAGCCCATGTGCCAGTATGCCGGGTCATACCACAGCGAGTACGTCGTACGGGACGGCATTCTAAATTCAAAGGTCTTGGGGGCATTGACGATTTGTTGAACTGGATGCGTCGCGCCAGGATTGGCTGGAATAAAAGGATCTACTCCGTCGACAAATACTTCGTACGCTTCTGGTCCGACATCGCTAAAGGTGAGCCGCTTTTCCTCGTAAGAAAGAATAGCGATGAATGCGCCGGCGATACACCCGAAGATCAAGAGTGCGACCCCGGCATTACGCAGCGCATTCTTCGAAAAGCCTCCCACAAGAGCTGCCGTAATCAAAAAAATAAGGCCAAGCGGGAACATCACGGCTTTCGCGAGATAACCTAAGCCCAGCACGACCCCTAAAGCCACGTACGTCCAGCGCGTTGCGTTGCGTTGGCGGATTTTCAGCAGCAGCGCAGACGCCAGATAAACCAGCGCAGCCACGCACATATCCGGTGTGACCAGATGCAGCGTAATCAGCAGGATGGAAGAAGAAATGAACAAGCTATATCCGAGCAGACACCAAGAGGATTCGGAGAGGCCGATCTCTCCCCGGTCGAATAACTCCAGATTATGTTTTCTTCGCTCAGCAATGAAAGTGGCCAGGAAGAATTCGAACGCCGCCAGCGTTGCGATGTAGATCAGAAAGTTTACCAGGTGCGCCAGAGGATATTCCCAATACATCGAAGGGTTCACGACTTTCAGAAAAAAGCCAAGAATCCAGGAATAGAGCGGACTCCAGTAGACGTTAATTGCGCTGTGCCAGTCGCCGCGCCAGTAGGCATCGCCAATGTCGAGATAAGAGATTCCGTCGGGATTCATGGTGAAGCGCGTGACCCAGGCCCTGGCCGCACCGAGTGTCAGCGCCACGCCCCAACAGGTAATCCGCAACCACTTGTAATTGGAGTCAGTGCCGGTCATTTGTAATTGGTCATCGATCGTGATCAATGATCATTGCCATACTGTTTGACTTCGCTGGTAACCTACGAAGTTGGGTGCTTTCCTCCTCCGACGGAAGTTGTTCGCGTCGGAATAAAATAACAGGATTACACCGCCCACGTCGCAGGTGTGGGATGTGCCCGGCATGACCGCGGGAGGTTACTTGAGGAGATACTTCGGCCACCTTGGTTTGGCGCTGATCCCGCTTTTGCTTCTGCTCGTTCTCTTCATTCGTGGAATGATAATCGAGAATCAGAGACGCATGGGTCGGCTACTGCCGATCGGTATTGTCTTGGGATACTTGGGCATTGCTGCGATGAGCAAAAATCGGGATCTCCGCTTTGCTATCCCGGTCATGATCGCGATGCCGATCGCACTAGCTTGGACTAGTCCGAGGAAAGAGGCAGCAACGAAGGTAGGTGCTGCTCCGATTCTAGTCGCACTGGTGTTGGTGACGGCGTTTTCGATTCCTATGGTCGCCAAGCCAGAAATTGCTCCTGTCAGGCGTGCTGGTGAGTTGCTAAGAACCTTATACCAGGGGAAACCGATCTGGGTCGTAATTGCGACCGACGGACCTCAATTCAATATCGAAACGTTGCAACTGGCTCGCCAATTGGGGGTGACAGTTTGCGGTCAGTAAGTCTGGGCACACTTGTATATGACGCCATCAACAAGCATAGCCTCGATCAAGGCCTTAGGAGCATCGACGCAGTTGACTACGTTCTGTTCTTGAAACCGGGTTCCGCGCCGGTTCCGGATTGGTCTAAGGTTTACGCTCGAGACTATCGGGCCTATTGCGAAAAGGTTGGAATTCTTATGGATGCCAAAATCTCACCCGACGTGGATGTTTTCAAAATACCTAAAGCGGTTCCATAAATAGCGAGAAGTCAGGAGTAACGCCATCGGTTCCCCGGTAGACCAGATAGATTATGAGTTCGCTGCTGTAACCGCTGCGCTAAGGGATCTTTCGAAATTCGTGTCTCAAGCCGTCTTGCGGCGCTCGGGCGCGCAGCTCGCCAAATGTTTTTCAGTACGACTTCATGTTGCCGCCTCTAAAGCGAAACCGGGCGGACTCTCCCGCCCAAGAGACGCCCTTTGGGGAGTAAACGCACAGGCCAAGATAAAAGCGCCGAATGGAACGGCACCGTTCATCCAGCCCGGCATTCCATTCATCGTCAACGCTAGTGGCAGCGAGAGCAGGGTGGCAAGTAGGGCGAGGACATAGTAATTGCGCCCCTCGAACGCCGAGTTGATCAGTGCCAGCAGGGGAAAAATCATTAATGACAGGTCATGCCCAAAGAAGTGATAACTGACCAAGCAGCTCGCAATCACCGAGAGCAGGAATTTGTCAGCGCATTCACGGCGTCGACCGACTCCCCAGGCAATAGCCAGCACGATTACTGAACCAGCTACCGTCAAGCCAGGGGAGTCAATACCTCCGCGCAGGCCAGCGATTAGGCCGCGCAGATTCGGCATGGTAAGGCCCCGAAAGTTGTTTGGTGCCGTCAGGGATTGCAGCTCGTGAATCAGATCCATCTGACCATGTAGGCCGGCGACTGCGACCGAGACCAAGAAACACGCTGCCGTACTCAGAAGAAACCCACCGACCAGGGCAAACAGTCTCCAGGCTGTAAACAACAACACAATTGGCAGCAGTAGCTGAAAACGAAAAACTCCGAAACCTATGATGAATCCCGCCAAAAACAACGCGTTTCTTTTCACAAAATTTAAGGCGCAGACCAACAGCAACAGAACTACGAGGGAGTCTTGCCCCTGGAACATCGCGAAAAGGACAGGATAGAATCCGATCATTGCCATCAGCAATGGGAGACCTAGCTCTGAAAACTGGGTTAGTTGCGGCCTGAGTACGCGGCAGGCCACAAGTAACAGCGCCATTTGGACCCCCAACCAGACGAGAAAAGCTGCATGAATCGGGAGAAATGCCAAAGGCACAAACACCAGAGCTTCATAGGCCGGATGACTGAACTGCGGAGAATTCGAGCCTGGCGCAATCACGGCGGACGCAGTGGCGAGCGTTGGGATTCGCTGGTAGATTTCCGCACGATGGCCGTCTCTCAACATTGTCCCAACGACATAAAACTCTCGGAAGTCTGCCAAATAGCGGTAGAGGACCGGTGACCTGAGCGCAGCGACCCAGCCGAGAATCTGGCATCCTATCAGCAGCGCTGGAATCGCGAGAGCGGCCGCTCTTGCGAAGTAGTGGATCGGCTTTTTAGGTTTCGTAGATGTTGCGTTTAACGTGCTCGAAGATATCATGTAAAAGAGCTCCCACTTGATCCCGCTTCACGAAACGGGCTCCAGCATTATTTTCGCCACAGAGTGCAGCCCAAGCGGAGAAATGAAATTGTCGGAGAGAGGCGAGCGCGCTGAGGACCGCTCCGCGTACTTCTCCAGCTTCGGGGGGATGGCATCTGCGTCCAGCCACCAAACCTGGCGATTTTTGAAGTAAGCGACCAATTCTCGATCTTCGGGGGGCGTCATCTCGCGCGCCCACACAATGTCTGAGCCATCAATGTTGGCGTTGTTGTATACCCACTCATCGTTTCCATCGTGACTCGGTTGGTAATGAACGATGATCACATGCTTGCCGCCTCGCAGGCGCAGATTCCCAATCATCTGCGCCCGGGCTGGATTGGTTCGAATCATCTCAAAGGGAAAGAAGTTTTTGCGCGGAATCTTAACCGTTAGCCCGAACCCAACTGCCAGAAAAATAACTATACAATTCAGGACTACTGCGCGGACCACGAAAGCGCCCTTGCGTTGTCCATGACGGTCCCAGATTCTGATCCGGCGCATTGCCCGTAAAAACAAAGCGATCACTACGCAGGTCATGGGCGCGGCGTAATGGGGCAAATAGGGTACAGGAAGCAGTAACGCGAAAAACGTAACGCCGCACAGGGTTACCAGGAACAGCGTTTTGCTGCCCAAATCTCGTAGCGATATTCCGTAAGGAAGAATGCCTGCCAGCACGAAAAATGGCAAGGTGAGCGCTGAGCCAACATAAAACATCCAGAAATTCAGGAACCGGCGGAGCGCGGAAATGAGCGGCTGGTTGTGCGCATGGTGAAAAATCTGCAAGTGGAAGCCACCATAAAATTGCGCCATCACCGCATGGTGATACGCCGGAGCCGCCCTCAGCTTTCCCCACAAGAACTGCGGCTCCTGCATGTAAGTGGCCACGTCAATCAAATACGGCGGACGCAGCGGGTTCCCCGTGGCCCGCCAGAAATAGTAACTCATGAAGGCAAAGCAGAGGGCCATAGTCACGGACATTGGAAGAAGGACATTGCGGAGCGTGTTCGCCGGAGCATTTCTCCCGAAAACAAAAATTGCCAGGGCAATTATGATCGGCAGGCTGTAGAAGAGTCCTTCGTAAGGCCGGCTGTTGGCGAGAATTGCCAGCCCGCCTGCCAACAACATCGCATCACGCGTTCTCTGGTGCCGCTTGATTCGCGGCAGTGCCCCAAGGGCCAGCGCGCCTCCGAGCGCTGCCACCGCGCCTCCCCAGTAACTGTTTGCCCAGTAGTTGAAAGTCCCAAGGCGCATGATCGCCAGAATTCCGCCAAGGAAGGCCCAACCCGGCGGCATCCACTCTTGCAGCGCCCAACAGATGGCGGCACACATCAGAGCGCTGCTCAGCAACACGCCCCAGAAGGGATGTCCCAAAAGCACTTGCCCCGCGGCGAGGAACATTCCCTGAGCCGGATAGAAGGCTGAGCAATAGGTCGGTTGCTGGATGATGGCCATGCTCTCGAAGTGCACCCACATGGGGTGTGGGGGATTGGTGAGCCGTCCGTGAGCGAATGTGTCGGCAGAGAGCAGATAGCTGAATTCGTCATGAATGCCCGGCACCGACACCGGTTCGACGGGCAGCACTGCCAGCCGCGCGGCAACGGCGAAAAGGAAAATTGTCAGCACCGCCAATCGGCGATGGGCGGCGAATCGTGAGACGCGGCCCTCGATCGCGCGAAAAAAATGTTTTCCCGCGCCTGGTACGATGAACGCCAGCGGCACGATCAGCGCGGTTAGGCAGAGTTCAATTAGCAGCAGCATGCGTTAGGGCGGCAACCTTGATCTGAGGAAACATAGCTTGTTTTTATTGAATGGCAGAGATTCACGCCGTGATCAACTCCAACTTCTTCGGGCTCGTTTGTCCAGGCATGTCGCTGAGAAACCATAAGAGGACGCCGATTAAGATCGCTAGCAGATATATCGAGGCACGCACGAACAGCGCGAACGGTGGCAGCCAAAGCAGCAGCACAATGCACCATCCAATTACTCTGCTGCGTAAATTCGGGGTTTCTTCGAGAGTCCGGTGCAAGGCCGTACCAACAGGGATCAGCAAAATGCTCACATCGTGAAGAAAAAGATAGTAGCTCAAGAAGGTTGCAGCGGTGATTGCCACAACGAATGAATGCGGACCGCTCTTATCCACGGTTCGCTTCGCCACCCACAGTCCAACGCCCAGCGACAGTAAGACGCTAATGAACGTGACCCACGATCCCGACATGTGGTCTCGGAGAATTACAAAAACTAATCCGTGGAAGTTGGACATCACGTTATAGCCGATAGAATAGTTGCTCCGTGCTAGATCCGGTGTGGTCTTTCCGGCTAGCCAGAATAGCGTGTGTGCGTAAAAGAGTGCCTGCGAGAGGCCGATGACCATCACGGACAGGCAAGCCGCTCCGGCCGCGGAAATCGCAAAACCCGCGCAGAACCGCCAACGTCGCCACACTAGAAGTAAGATTGCAATCGGAATCACGATTTGGAACTTGAAAAGACCTAGTCCCACTAATATTCCAGCGGTCATTTCGCGTCGTTTCTCGATGAATACAAGTGCTGCCGCCAAAATCGTAAGCAGCAGGACAGAGTCCTGACCTTGGAGGAAAGCCACCGATATCGGATAGAAGCCCCAGAAAAGTAAGGCAGGTAGCCACGACCACACCCCTGCAAGCCCCCGAAAGCGGTTTCGCAATAACCAGAAACAGGCTAGAAGAAGTGCTGCATTTACACCCATGACTGCCATGTAGGCTGCTCGATAAGGTAGCCAGGAAACCGGGGCGAACAGCAACGCTTCGTAAGCAGGGCGGACAAAGCGCATGGCAATCGTAGTCGGGAGTACTAGTGAGTTCTCAAATCGGAGCTGTGAGTCATAGTCGTAGAGCTCTTGTCCGTGGCCAGATCGCACCATGTAACTGGCGACATAGAGTTGCCGAAAGTCTGCGTATCCCTGGCTTGTGAGGGGGAAAATGACATGCCAAGCCCAGAATTCGAGGCCGAGAATGACGACCAGGGTTACGATCAACGCCTGGGACCAGTTCGACGGTTTGTGCAGAACTATTGAGTGTGACAATTTCGGCGTGGTTCTTACCGACCAGCCAGGCGCACGGACTGCTCTCTGATCCACTGCGCGGCGGACTGTACCGGACTACCGGTCCAATCCAGGCTCCAGCCATATTCGCTGTTCCAGCTCTCGGGCGCGAACCACACCTGTTGCAGGCGATGCCAGTACAACAAGCGGGTCGCCGGATCGGAAGCCATGGGGCCGAGAGCGACAGCGTCAACGCGAAATTCCGGAGGAGGATCGGCCGGCAGCGGGTGCGAGTACGGATACTTCCACTGGATTTCCATCTGCGCTGCTTCCCAATAAGCCCAGGCGATCCTCTCGTCCTGCGACGGCCTCTTTGATCCGGCCTGTGATCGGGTCTCTTCGTGGAAGAAGCCCGGCGGCATTTCAGAACGTAAGTGGTGTTTGGGATGAAAGGAAATTACCACCAGCAGAATGAGGATACCAATCGGTATCAGCAGCTTGTCGGTATGGCGGCGGATAAACATATGGCATCAGTGATTTACGGATGATGCCGCGGAGCCATCAGCTTGCTTTTCGAACAGCAGACAGACTTTATCCTTGTATATCACTTTCCACTGCGGATCATGCTGCAAAACGTAAGTGTATCCCTCGCCAGGAGGAAACAGCACATAGTGAATCTTGTACTTTTGAATGACCTGGTCGGGATCTTTAAGCATGAGGATGTTCAAATAGTCCTGGAGCACGCCCTCGTATTCGAAAATATCTACACGGCTGTCCACAAAGACCTTGATATTCGGGTCGTTCCAACCCAGATAGCCGCCCCACAAGTAGTAATTCAGCATGTTGCCGTGTAGCGGGTTGGCCTTCAGGTAAGTCAAAATGCCCGAGGGATAGTTCTCCTCGACCGATTGCCGCACTTTGGCGTCGCGAGGCCACCGGTAGATCATCAACCCGATCAGAAGCAGAATGACCGCGGTATTTACTTTGGGAGTATCTTCGAGCGGCCGATATCGCGGGAAGAAATCCAAAGTCTGGGCCAACACCGGCGCCATAGCAATTCCGAGTAAGACCAGAAAGCGTATGTAGGTCAGTCCGCTGTAAAGCGCGAATAGCAGAATCAGAAGTTCGCCGAGATTCCAGCGCCGGTTTCGAATCAACGCGCTGAGCAGAAATCCAACGATCAGGACCAGAACCAGCTTGCCACGAACCTCATGGAAGTTGACGGTGACCCACTCGGCAACGTGGGTGATGTTTAGCCGCTGGTTGAACGCGAGATCGAACGGATAGAAAACCAGACGCCATCCGTAAGGATTGACGAACAGTGCGGCAATCGTCGCGGCGCCGGTTAGGACGAGCTTCCGCAGTTGAGACGGGGTCCAACGTACGGAGTAGATTCGTCCCCAGGAGCCGCCTACAAGTCCGGCCACCGCGATCAGGAAAAACAGGATCAGGCCCAAAGACCAAGAGCCGTGCGTATTGGCCCATAAACAAAACAAAGGCGGAATCATCCACAGTGGAGCCTTCCCACGCTGCCGAAAGCGCTGCAAGATGATCAGAAGAATGGTGAGATAGACATACCCCAGCAGGATGGTACGGGGTCCATAAGAAACCGTTGCCAGGAAGGTCGCCGCGCAGCAGGCCGCGATCGAAGCCTTAAAGTTGCGGCTTTCCTGGTAGCAAAGGTAAAGCAAGCAAAGGAAGAGAACGTCCAGAATAAGAATGGCTGCTGACTTCAAGCCCGCCATCCCTAAGGCGCGATACGCAAGATAAAACGGAATCTCACCCAACCACTCGTGGTTCAGCCACGCCCTGCCCGCAACCGTGAAGGAGTACATGTCATGGCTCGGAAGATGATGAGTTTGCACCAGATAGTCGGCATTCCGCAGGTGCCACCAGATGTCCGGGTCGCCCTCTTTGCTTCCCACGAACATGAACTGCATGCCAAGCAGAACCAGGGTCAGGACCGCTAGAAAGGATGTCCCGGCGCGCAGCCACCCGCGTGCTCCGCGACCGAAATCGAGGGGGTCGCCAGCCTCGGCGAGGCGTGGGTCTAGACTAGGTGCGGTTTCAAGCTCGGATACGGTCATCAGCGCGGAATTTCCTCCCTCAGAGTGCAATCCGGATTCCACTTAACTGCGTGGCTGCCATCAAGGTCAGACCGACTGGGTCGGAGAAACCGGCCAAGGGAAACACGGCCTCCTCGGCTGTAGGCTGCACGAACCCAAGATACACTTACTAAGGAAGTTGTATGCAAAAGTTTACACTTGCCGTGAACCATACCGGTTAGGTAGCGCTGTTTCCAAACCAGTTTCCTCAACTATTTTTGGCCCCCTGTATTGCCATACAGTATTTTCTGTATTATGCTCCCGCAGTGCTCGTACGGGGTCGGAAGGCTTCCATTGGTCTGACTCAAGGTTTCTGTGATGGCCCACTGCGTACGTTCGTAGGTGTAAACAAATAGAAACTGTAGTAGTAGCTGCATCACCTCCTCCGCGATCCACGTTGAGCGTGGCAGATGAGTTGTAGCAGAGTGCGGGAAGGGGTAGTTCTTGGCAAGTCCAACTCTTGCTGAAAAAGTTAGGCGTGTCCTGTTGGTTGATCCGGACGAAGCGTTTGGCAACGTCCTGCAGGAAGTTTTGGGCGAGGCTGGTTACTCCATCAGCCAGGTCTTTTCTCCTGAATCAGCCATGGCGGGAATTGACAGCAGCGAAAGCGATGTCATTCTGCTGAACTTGGACTGCGGTCGGAACAACGCGCAGTCTCACCGTACTCTCCTACGCGCTGCTTCCGATCTTCCTTTTGCGCCTCCGATCATTAGTTTTGGATGGGGAAAGCACTCGGGTGCTGCGCTGGAACTTTTTCAAGACGGCGCCGTGGATTTCCTGGAACAGCCTCTTGATATTCAGGAGCTCAGGTTTGCCATCAACCGCGCCACTCGCCGCGCGGCAATGGCGCGTGAGCTGGCCGCTGCGCAGAAGCTTGTGTCCAGCAAGCGGGTTGATGGCTTGCTCGGAAATAGCAAACCCATGGACCGGGTGAGCGATGTGATTCGCAAGGTTGCCGGCGTATTTACTACGGTCCTTGTCACCGGCGAAAGTGGCACTGGCAAAGGAGTTGTGGCCACCGCCATCCATCAACTGAGTGCCCGCGCCAACAAACCTTTTGTTGCTTTCTCGGTATGTTCTTTCCCCGAGTCGCTGATTGATGATGAACTCTTCGGGCATGAGCGCGGCGCCTTTACCGGCGCCAACCAGAGCCGCCGCGGCCGCTTTGAAGAGGCGAACGGCGGAACGATTTTTATCGATGAAATTGGCGACTTAGCTCTGCCCCTTCAGGCGAAGCTGCTGCGCGTATTGCAGGAACGTACGGTTGAGCGATTAGGGTCCAATGCCCCGCACCATGTGGATGTTCGAGTGGTCTGCGCTACCAATCGCAACCTCGAACAGATGGTCCGTGGAGGAACCTTCCGCGAAGACCTTTACTTCAGAATTTCTGTGGTCAAGATCCAGATGCCACCGCTGCGTGACCGCACGGAAGATGTTCCGCTGCTCGCGGAGTTCTTCCTGCGCATGTTCGCCAAGGTTCACAAGAAGACGTACCGGAACATGTCTCCTGGTTATCTGGGCGCCTTGACGCGGCATGCCTGGCCGGGAAACGTGCGAGAGCTGCAGAACGTAATCGAGCGCAGCATCGTGCTGGCAAACGGCCACGACCGGCTTGGGGTGGACGATCTGCCGCCCGAACTGCAAGGCTTCAGCCTCGCCGACGATCTGCCGAAGGGCTCGTTCCACGATGCCGTTCGCGGATACAAGCGCGAGCTGGTGCGCTCGGCCCTGGCCATGCATGACGGGAACAAGCTCAAAGCCGCCAAGGAGCTTGGGATTAGTCGTTGCTACCTGCATCGCCTGTTGAATCAGTTAAATGTTGCGGAAGCGGCCGAAGAGGAAGCTGAATTGCTAGAGGTAGAGGAAGACGCTGTGGAAGCGTCGGAACTGCAAGAGGACGCCGCCCCAGCGCCACCGCTTAAGACCGGGGCACCGGCCAAAGTATTCAGGTCGGCGATTCGTATCGCGTAGGGGAACGTTGGGTTCGGGACTTGGCAAGAGTCAGAGGGACAGGAAAAGGCAAACATGCAAGATCGGACTCACGGGATGAGAAGCAGCCGCGGCCAATCCCTCGTAGAAACCGCGATAATGCTGCCGCTGATGCTGTTCCTGGTCCTGAACGCTGTCAATTTCGGCTATTTCTTCCTCATGATGGTGAACCTCACTGGCGCGTCGCGGAGCGCTGCTACATACTCGATTGAGGGATCCGCAACACCTGCCGCAACCCCGTTGCCCCCCTCTGGTTCTTCGACGAACAATTTGGCGGGCACATTGTCAGTGAGTTATCTGGCATACCAGGATATGACCGGAGCGATAGGCAGTCCAACCGGTGCCTCTGTGCAAGTCTGCAGCCCGATTAACATTAATGGTTCCAATTCCGGTGTTAACGGCACGGGTGCAAACCTGAAATCTAATTGCGTGACTTGCACCGGTAATACATGTGGCAGCGTGGGTACTGGCAGCCCGGTGCCTAGTGCAGATCCTGAGGCTCCAAGCTTTGTGTTGAATAGGGTGGACATACTCTACACGTTCACTCCTATTATTCCGGGGACGCCGTTCAATATCGCCTTGCTGGCGTCACCCGCCTGCACCGTTGGTGGTGGTGGAAGCGTGACTTGTACTTTTCGTCGTACTGCGCAAATGCGCGCTATGTAGAAGAATGCGTCAATCACATACATGCCGGACAGTGCTCCGACGATCCAAAGGCCAAGCCTCAGTGGAGTTTGCCCTCGTCATCGGGATCTTATTTGTGCTGTTTGTCAGTATGCTGGAGCTCATTCTGCTCATGCACGCTTACAATTCGCTGGCCGACTCTGCAAAGGAGGGGATCCGGTACGCGATCGTGCATGGCACCGGAAATACGAACTGCAGCGGCCCGGGCGTACCGTCAGGGTCACCGCCAATTACCTGTCCCGACACGCCGGGAGCAAACGTGAAGGCCGCGGTCACGAATTTCGCGATCTTGTCTTTGCACAACGTTACTGCGAGCAGCGTGACGGTGGACTACAACCCCAATAGCGCAAATGTAGCCGCATGCAACAAGCCAGGATGCCTAGTCAGGGTGACAGTGCACTACAGTTACCAGCCTCTTTTTGGGATGAGATGGCCGAATGTGACCCTCTATGCGGCCGCTGACGGCCGCATTATGAATTGAGATTTGTGAATGCCGTAACAAGGGTACACACATGAGAAAAACTAGCTTTAGGGCGGTGCATGGGCGAAGAAATCAGCAGGCAGGCCAGGCAATGACCTTTCTTATGCTCGGCCTCGGACTCTTTCTGCTGGGTGCGATGGCGTTTGCCATCGATTTAGGAGCCATGTGGTTCACTCGCCAGTCCGCGCAGACCGCTGCGGACGCGGCGTGTGCTGCGGGAGCCATGGACTTGCTCCTCGACGCGACGAACGGTACGACCACTCAGGGAGGATTCACTGCGGGCACGAATTTCGATTGCAACACCAGTCCCACGGCTGCACCCTGCCAGTACGCTGCACTGAATGGATATTCGAGCAATATTGCTGCATCGAGCACCGCTCGGGGAAACAATGTGTCAGTGCTCGCGGTGGGAGCGCCACCCGGAGTTACGGCACCGTCAGGCGCAGTTGCTCCCAATGCGTTTCTTCAGGTGCAGGTGAAGAACAATATGCAGACCTTCTTTGGCGGATTGTTGACGCGCAAAAGCACTCAGACCGTACGCGCGTTCGCAACTTGCGGGGTAACGGAATCGTTCGCGCCGATTCCGATCGTCGTCTTGGATAAGGTAAACCCAACTACGAGCCCCTCGAAGAGTGCTTTCACGGTGCAGGGAACCCCAACGGTGACAATTTTCGGCGGCCCTACCCAGAGTATTCAGGTGAATTCCAGTAACGCTGCAGCGGTGACAATAGGTGGGAGTGCGCTGGTTGACTTGCATCTTGGGGGCCCGGCAAATACAGGGAGCAGTTTCGGAACCTATGGTGGTCCATTCACAACACCAAGCATTCCTTCAAGCTTTAATCCCGGCACGACTGGGAAGTGGCTTGTTCCATCTACTCCGATCGGTGACCCGTTCGCGCTTCTGGCCGCGCCGCCTCTGCCGGCGACTGGAACCGTTACTCCAAACGTTCCATCGGGCACCAACGGATGCCCGGCGCCCACCAGCGGCCCTATAACCGTGTGCGATAAGTATTCTGCCGGATACTATCCCGGCGGCATTTGCGTTGGGTCAAGCTGTCCTGGTCCAAAACATAATTATGCGATTTTCGACCCAGGTATTTACTACCTTGGGGGCGACCTTCAGGCTAACTCTAATTCCTGCCTAAGAAACAGCACTGCCCCTGGGCAAGGAATCGGCGGAGTCATGTTCTATTTCCACAGCACTGCCACCGTTCAGATAAATTCAAACTCAGGGGGGCCGGGCAAGTGCGCCTCGATATTCAATACCGCTTCCGGGACCGGATCACTGCAGTACGGAGTGGCTTGCGGACCAAGCACTGTGTTGCCGACAAATCTTCCCGCGACCTTCGACGGGAATGTATTGCTGGCACCCTGCACTGGGACGTATGGCGACCCATATCTTGCGGCGGGTAATATCCCTCCTGCCGGCCTTGGTCAGCAACGCGGGATGCTCTTCTTCCAAGACCGAGCTGGTCAGAGTGTGAATCCAAATGCTGGCGGCGGCGGCGCATACATATTAGCAGGCACGATGTATTTTCATTCTTGCAACGGCAGTGGTGCCGGCACAAATTGTCTGGCTCCGCCCACGGCTTGGAACGACATCCTGACACTGCAGGGCGGTTCGGGATCTTCTACCTATGTGCTTGGGCAAATCATAGTTGACAATCTTGTCTTGGGCGGGAATTCTTCAATTTACATGGACTTGAATCCGACTTCTGCATTCAGGATCTTGAAGGCCGCCATTTACCAATGACCTCTTTCCCCAATTCGTCTTCTGGCGCGGGCTGCGCGGCAGCCTGCATTCGTTTATGTGTTCATACCCATCTTTATTCTTACCCCGGACGCAGTGACTGATGCCTTTTCTTTCCCTCGGATTGCAGAACGAAGAACCTCAAAAAGACGAACGGGGGGGCACGACTTTCAGTTGTGCCGCTACCGAACTAAAAGGTGCAAACGGCACGGGTGAAAGCCATACCCTCCCGGACACTCCTGCGTCCGTCCTCCCCGCCGCGATTGACGAGCTAAGAGAAAAAATATCCGAGCGTGACCATGTAGCTCCGGACCCATCGGCTTCGCTCAGGGCAGACTTCATCCGGGGGGCAGACGAGGGCGTCCACCTCTACACAAGCAATCCCGACGGCATCCCAACTTTCACCACTTTCAAGTTCGGATATCTTCCCGGACGCGGCCTTCTCTATTCCGCGATCGGGCACGAGTTGGCGTTGTTTGGGTTGTTCCTGTTATTCACCTACGGTCTGCCGATGTTGCGTCCGGCGAAGCTGGTTGCGTCACACACGCAAGACCACCTGATCTACATGCCCGAACTCGGCGGAGGCAATGAGGGAGAGAAGAGTCCGGGAGGCGGCCAGAGCGCTCCGCTGCAGCCGTCAGCAGCGCCGGCGCGGGCGAGCAAGGGGTTTGCGTATCCTGGGCCGCAGGCCATTTTGTCTGACCCGCCGAATCCGACGAATGTTTTTCAGACTGTGTTGCGGCCGTTGCAGGTGCATCCTGAGCCGCTGAGGAAGTTAGTTCCGCTTCCCAACATCGTGCAAATGGCGGAGACGCGGCTGCCCAGCGATC
>WNGF01003110.1_pt1 | contig 33215 bp, 24 predicted proteins | sample 5400641 | NCBI WGS metagenome assembly WNGF01 (sample SAMN13153371, study PRJNA577476) | soil metagenome | isolation source: 80 cm soil or saprolite under grassland replicate 2 | place: USA:California | collected 2016-06-15 | reverse complement strand
CTGACGACCGGGAAGCCGACGAAAGTCCGATCGAAGACGGCGGAAGACGATGTCGCCTACGAGATTGAACTCATCCTCGACACGAAGAAGAACCGGCCAAATACGATTTCGGAGGACTTCGTCATCTGGGAGAAAGCCCACGGCACGCGGGTAGAAATCCCGCTCAAAGGGCGATACGTCGCGGGCAAGCAGTCCATCCCGGAGTATCTCAAGGCGTCCGCTATCGTGAATCCTCACGTACGGATCGTCTACAAGGGGCCCGACGGCGAGACGACCACCTACGAACGAGCGACGGAGGATCTCCCTCCCGTCACGAAGGAGATCGCGCCGCACCCGCACGGCATTGAACTCGGCGCCCTCATGGCGATGATGAAGGAGACGAAGTCATACAAGCTCGGCGCGTTCCTCGAGGAGGAATTCGTCCGGGTGTCCTCTCGAGTCGCCAAGGAAATCTGCGAGGCGGCCGGAATCGATCCGGACACCAAGCCGAAATCGCTGACCCTCGAGAAGGCGAACGCCCTCCATGATGCCATGCAATCCGCGAAGCTGATGGCCCCGCCGACGGACTGCCTCAGTCCGATCGGAGAGCGACTGATCAAGCGCGGTCTCAAGAATGTCCTCGGCAACCTCCGGCCCGAGTTCTACGCCCCGCCGCTGACTCGGGATCCCGCTGTCTACGCTGGAAACCCGTTCCAGACCGAAGTCGGGATCGTCTTCGGTGGCGACCTGCCTCCGGACCAGCCGACGGAAGTCCTTCGGTTCGCGAATCGGGTCCCGCTGCTGTATCAGGCGGGAGGCTGCGCGCTAACCCAGGCCGTCGCGAACGTTGACTGGCGGCGATACGGACTCGAACAACGCGGCGGCCAGGGGGTCCCCTTCGGTCCCGCCATCATCTTGGTCCATCTTTGTTCAACCAAGGTTCCCTTTTCGTCCGAGGCCAAAGAGGCGGTCGCGACCATCGACGAAATCATGACGGAGCTCGATCTCGCGCTGAAGGAATGCGGACGACGCCTCAAGACGCACCTCACAAAGAAGGCGCATCGCGCGAAGACAAAGGAGAAGTTCGAGATCGTCCAGCTGATCCTGCCTCGGATCGCGGAGAAGTCCGCGAAGATCGTGAACAAGAAAGTCCCCGTCCTCGACGCGACGATCACGAAGATCATGGGCGTCGTCTGGGTCGACGAGCAGATCGCGTACGACAACAAGCGGAAGCGGCACACGGTCACGCTCAACGTGCACAACTTCACCTCGGCGGGAAAGAAGCTGAACCTGCATCTCCTCCTGCCGCGTGGCCTCGAGGCAAAGGACATCGACCCGAAGCCGACCGAGGTCCGCGAGGACGGCAAGCTCACCTGGGAGCTCAAGCGAATCGACAGCGTGACGAAGTCGACGCTGACGTTCGCCCTCGAAGGGCTCGATGAGGCGGAGTACGACGAATCCGAGGTCTACGTGAGCGGAATCAACCCCGGCCTCGTGATCGGCGCGGAGCCGCTGCCCGGAGACTGGGAACTGAACTATGCGGAATTCGAAGAGGAGGAAGGCCCCACTTCGGAACCAGAGGAAGAGGGCGAGATCGACTACGATGAGACGGAGGAGGCGCTCGACGATGAGTAAGAAGAAAGCCGCCGCGCCCGAGTCGAACAAGGCCGTGGACGCCTTGTACAAGATCGCGGAAGAGATCTACGAGGAACTCAACGTCGGCCAGATTCCGAAGATGAAGATCCCGCTGCGCACGAAGGCGAACATCCGATTCGATCCGAAGCACTCCGTGTGGAAGTACGGCAGTCTGATGGGCGTGCGGAGCGCGAAGAAGCTGAAAGGCGCGCTCATGCTCCTCCGGACAATGCACGTCCTCGAGTTCATTCGCGACATGATCCGCGACAACAAGTCGTCGACACTCCGGGAGATGTACTACATCTCCGAAGGCTGGGACATCGCAAAGTTCCATGCGCAGGACGAATCGAACCTGCTGGCGGAAGACCTCGAGGTGATCACCCAGCTCCTGCGAGAAGACTTCAAGCTCCGGCCCGAAGAGAGCGGGGCGAGCGTGATCGGGAACCTGACCCTCGAGGAGATCACGCGAAATGGAGCACGTAAACGGATCAACTGCCGGGACGACGTGGGCGATGCGGGCTACACGATCCCCTACAACGTGGAGAAGGAGAAGGTCAAGTTCATCGAGGCGGACGCGAAGTTCGTCCTCGCGATCGAGACCGGCGGCATGTTCGATCGGCTCGTCGAGAACGGTTTCGACGACGACGCGAAGTGCGTCCTCGTGCACCTGAAAGGGCAACCGTCTCGCAGCACGCGACGATTGCTGAAGCGCTTGAATGAGGAAATGAAGCTCCAGGTAGCGACCTTCACCGACTCCGATCCGTGGTCGTTCAGGATTCACGCCGCCGTCGCCTACGGAGCCATCAAGACGGCTCACATCTCGGAGTACCTGGCGACCCCCACGGCGGAGTTCGTCGGAATTACTCCAAGCGACATCCTGAACTACGAACTCCCAACCGACGCCCTGACGCCTCGCGACATCGGCGCCCTGAACGCGGAGATGTCCGATCCGCGCTTCAACGATGAATTCTGGCGAAACGAAATTCAGACGATGCTCCAGATCAACAAGAAGGCGGAACAGCAGGCGCTCGCGAAGTACGGACTCGACTACGTGACGGATACGTATCTTCCGGAGAAACTCGGCCCCCTCGGGCTGATGTAGTTCTCGGGCCGTCGATCGCCCCGCTCACGGCGCTTCGCGGAACACCGACCCAAGGCTTCCGTCGACCCAGAGCGAACGCGGGCGGCCGTCTCCGTTCGATACGACATCGAACCGCCAAATCGGGAGAAGCACGAGTTCCGGCTCGACCGCCGACGGCTTCACGCCGAGCGTCGTGCGGACAATCTCCTGCGCCCGCGACGGGCCGACCTGCGCGATCCGGATCGAGTCGTCGATTCGGGCCGAGGGGATGCGCTCCAGGAGGGATTTCGGCGCGAGCGGCTCGAGCTTCACCGCGTCCTTGCGGGGGATCTCCTCGAACGTGATGCGGCCGTACACCCCGTGGCCCAGCTCCCCCGTCGCCGCGTTCACATAGAACTGACGGACCACGCGGCCCCCTTTGCGGCCGAGCGGGACCTCCGCCTCCACCCGCCACAGCGGGAGGTAGTAGAACGCCTTGCGGGCCACCTGCTCCCGCGGGCTGAGCAACCGCCGGCGGGCGTGGTCCCGGACGACCTTCGTCGCGCGGACGAGCGGGAACCGCAGCGGGAACATCGCGACTTGCGCGGGCGCGCCCCGGCGGGGATCGAACCCGACCGTCGGGTCCCAGTACACCTCGCGTCCGTCGAGGCGCTCCGCCGTGAGGAGCCGATGCTCGACGAGCTTCCGCAGGAGGATCGGGAGGAACTTCTCGTCGGCCACGACACGCGTCGCGATCTCCGATTGCCCGTACAGCCCCGGCGCGTCCTCGAAGACCTTCAGCACGCGGAGGCCGATTCCCTCCTCCACGGCGGTGGGTACCGTCGCCTTCGCGTCCCGGGCGGCCGCCGCCGCCATCCGCCGCCGACGCGCGATCCGGTCCTCGGCCATCGGCTCGGCAGGGGAAAGAGTCCCGGTCGCTTGAATCTCCCGGAACTTCTCCTCCGGCACGACCTCGTGGCGGGTCGCGAGGCCGCGCACCCGCAGGCGTTGCGCGGACGTCAGGTGGTCCGGCGACAGGAGGATGAACTCGCCCGCGCGCAACGATGGGATCGCCGCGAGGATCCCTTCCGGCGGCCCGTTGACGGACGCGATCACGTGCCGCACCCGGTCGAGGTCCTGCCTCGCCATGAGCCGACCGAGCGCCCAGGTGCTCGCCTGCCCGAGCGCCTTGTAGTCCAGGTCCGTGACGTTCTGCGTCGCGACGATCACGCCGACGCCGTACTTGCGCGCCTGCCGGAACAGGAGGGAGAGGAACTTCTTCGCCGGCGGGTTCCGCGGATGCGGCGGACAGAGGCCCGCGACCTCGTCGATGTAGACGACGAGCCGCAAATCACCGAGGGGCTTGGCGGTCATCCAGGCGACGACGTCTTTGCACAACGTTGCGACCACCAGCTCCCGCTCCCGTGGGTTGCGCAGGCCGCCGGTGTACACGACGCTCACGGGCACGCGGTCTCCCGGCGCGGGACGGACCATCGACTCGACGTCGAGCGCCGGTCCGGCGGTGAACAGGAGGCCTTTCGCCCCGACGGTCATCGACTGCGCACGGCGGACGAGGGAGGCGCGCTCTTGCTTCGTCTGAAGGGCCGTGGCGTCCGGCGGCGCTTCGGCTTCGAGGATCTTCACCAGACCCGCGATGTCCCGCGGCCACCGGCCCCCTTTGAGGCAGGATTGAAGCGTAAGAAAGAGCACATCCTTCGCGCGGCCGCCCGTCTCGCCGGAGGGATCGTAGCCCATCGCGGCGGCGAGGCTCTCCGCGAGCGCGTCGAGCGCGACGACGAGGTCCTCGGGCGCCGCGGCGACGGGAGGCGACTTGAGCGGATTCAGCCCGACCGGGGTGCCGCGCGTCGAGCCCGGCGTGAGGATCGACACGGCGGCCCGGGACCAGTACTCCTCGACGACCTCCGGGTCCGCCGGGTGCTCCTTCGCCGACGCGTCCGTGTGCGCGAGCGCGAGGGACGCGAGATCTCCTTGCGGGTCGACCGCGATCACGGGGACGCCCGCGCGGACCGCTTCTTCGATGAACGCCTTCGCGAGGACCGTCTTGCCGGCGCCGGTCGCACCCAAGATGACGACATGGCGCAGGAGCGCGTCCTCCGGCAGCTCGACGGGCGTCTTCGCCTCCGGATCAGTTCCAAGCTGGAGCGACATGGCATTCCTTCGGTGGGCGGTTGAGCGTTAACTGACGGGCGACATATACCTTTGGCGGGGCTTCCCAAAGCGGCCTCAGGTCAGCGGAGAAAAGAGACAACGACATCTTCCGCTTTCGACGCCGGACGGGGACTTCGCCACGGTCCCGGCGACGCTCTCCGAGACTTTCGACTGCCCGAGGTCCTCGCCGTACAACGTGGCGTCCGTCAGGGGCGCGAACGTCCCGGCGTCGAAGTCAGCCCGGACCTTCGAGTCGAGGAAGATCGACCTCGGCACGACGATCGTGTTCACGCCGACGACGAACGGCCCGTACGCCGACGTAAGGTCGAACCGAAAGTCCGACGAACCACCCATGCCGTCGGCGTCCGTGTCCGCAGCCTCGGAGTCAGGCCAATGCTCCCCGTCTCCGCTAGCTGTAGACAGCGTCGAATCGGTCCTTGGGAATCATGATGTCTTCGCCCCTTGCAGCCCGCGCTCGGTTCTCCGGCGTCTCGATTTCGACCCGCATGATTGCGAGTATCTTCGCGTATCGTCGGACCTCCTTCTCACCGACGTATAGCAAGAGGTCTAGGGCATTCAGTTGGAACGTAAGGCCATCCCTTAGTGTGACGTTGTAGGCGGGCACGAACCCCTTCCTCTCAGCCGCGGGGGTCATGGAGACTATGTCCTTGTAGGGAAGGAACCAGTCTTCCTTCGAGAGGCACTGTTTGGGCTTGAAAGGTGGGTAGAAACCGTCCGCAGAGATTGCCACTCGATTGACGGCTAGGATCGTCCTCCGGGTGTGGAACCAAGCCCCGAGCGCCATGACCGCGACAACCGGGGCCACACTAGCGTAGTATCTGAGCGGGTCGGCCGTGACGATTTCGCCACCTTTGAGGAACGGAGCCAGAGCGATCGGAGCGATCACAAGGAAGAAGACGACTCCAAACCACAGGACGCCCCACTGAATCTTTCGTTCCAGGCGCCTGCGGCGCACTCGTTTGGGGGCGATTTCAATTAGGGCTATTCCCGACCGCGGGGCCAGAGAGTCAGGGCTTGTTGCGAGGGATGACACCGACTCAGCCTTCTGACAGCGCGTTGTTCAACTTTCCGATATCGGAAACCAAGTCTGTTGCTGTGGTAGCGATGCCGATGGCATTCATCGCGACGGTCACCGGATAGAGGAACGGGTACCATCCCCGGACCAGATTTGCGCCCCGCCCTGAAATCTTGATCATGTCCTTCAGCCCAGACAAGGCGAGGTAGAGGGCTATGACATCCGCCACGACCAGTAGTGTCAGACCGAAAACAGTTTCCCCCAAGGTTGCTCTAATCACTGCCGAGACTCCCAGAATCATCAGCCCGAGGATCGAATCCTTGAGCGCCGTTTCGACGCCTTGGATCGGCTTCAATGGCCTCTGCGCCAGCTCGTATGCGAACAGGAACTGCGCCACGGTGAACGTCGCCCCGGTGACCTCGTTAAACCTGGGCGGTAGCAGGTTCTCGATGACTGCAGACCCGAGCCACGCGTTGATCGCCGCCACGACGAGCATCCCGATAATCAGGCCTGCGATGGCTCCGATGACGATCCCCGCGACGTTCGCGAGACCGAGAGTCATCGCGTTCGTAGTCTTCTCGGCGACGCTGAAGGCGACGATGATCGCAAAGATTGCCAGGGCGAAGGCAGAGAAGAAGCCCCGAGCGCCCTCATCCCCCAGTCGACGATCGCCTCCGCCAGGTTGACGAGGAACGTGCCGAGGGCGACGAGGCCGTCGTAGAACATCTGGCCGAGCTGCACGAGGACGTTCACGAAGCCCGGCATGCCGGCCGGCGCCGCGCCCGTCGCGCCGTTCGTCACCTTCGCCCACGGCAGGATCCGCACGACGTCGTACGGCAGGTTGACCAAGAGGACGTACGACGTGACGTCGACGTAGCTGTAGACCTGGACGTTCGTCGCGTTCTGTAGCAACCGGCTCAGGACGTTGTACGCGTTCGCGCCGGAGAGGGACAGCGCAATGACGTTCATCACGCTCTCCGAGACGCTCGCCTGGCTCAGGTCCTCGCCGTACAGCGGCGCGTCCGCGAGGGGCCATTGCCGCGACGCATCCCCCGAGACGAGGTCCGCCTTCAGCTTCGAGTCGAGGAAGATCGACCTCGGCACGACGATCGTGTTCACGCCGACGACGAACGGCCCGTACGCCGAGGTGACGTCGAACGTGAACACGTAGTACCGATCCTGTCCAACGAGCCGGCTCTGGCCATTCGCCAGGGTGATCGTCGTGTTCCCGTCCGTGACGAACAGCGTCTTCGCCTTCGGCAGGGCGACCGTCCAGACGTCGAACGTCATCCAGGAGTACCCGTTGTACAGCGTGCACGACGAGACGCCCGAATTGAGCGTGCACGAGGGCGAGCCGGAGTTGAGCGTGTAGGTTATTGATCCGTCAACGAGGACGTCGTCCCATAGCAATCCGTCGACGGACCATCCGGTCCCCCGCACGGAGGCCGACGCGACATCGTCCGGGACGTCCGCGTAGTACGTCAGGTCGAAGACCGCCGTGGAGGCGATGTTGGACCCGCACGGGAAGGAGAAGTAGACGTCCTCCGTTGCCCACCGGTGCTCCGTGACCCACGTGTACGCGTCGTTCACGCGGATGACCCCCGCGAGTTCCGGCGTGTCGCGGTCAGAACATTCCCGGGCACGAATTCGCCATGGTCGGAACGTCACCCGCATCCAGAGGCCGACGCCCCTGCTGGGATTCGAACCCAGGTCTGAAGCTCCGCAGGCTTCTAGCCTGTCCAAACTAGCCGACAGGGGCGCAGCGGCGCCAAACGGCCCGGGCCTATTTGATGATGCTGATTGCGCTCCGCCTAGGCCTTGAGCACTTCAATCGTCCGGAGGAAGATCTCCTCGATTAGCCCGCTCGCATAGACCTCGCGCAGCAGGCCGCGGTCCCGGTAGTACTTAATCAGCGGCGCCGTCTGCTTCTCGTGCGTCTCAATCCGCTTGCGCACGACGTCCTCCTTGTCGTCCGCACGGATGATGAGGGTCGTGCCGCACTTGTCGCAGATGCCGGGCTTCTTCGGCGGGTTCATCAGGATGTGGTAGACCGTGTCGTCCTTCGGGCACACGCGCCGGCCCGTGTTCCGCTTGATCAGGTCCTCCGGCTCGAGGAAGAGGCTCACGACCGCGTCGAGCTTCGTGAGTTTGGAGAGCGCCTCCGCCTGCGCGATGTTCCGCGGGAAGCCGTCGAGGATGAAGCCCTTCTTGGCGTCCGGCTCCTTGAGCCGACGTTCCGTCATCGCGATCACGAGGTCGTCCGGCACGAGCCGCCCGGAGTCCATGTACGCCTTCGCCTTCTCCCCGAGAGGCGTATTGTCGACGACGTTCCGCCGCAGGATGTCTCCGGTCGAGATCCGCGGCACACCGAGGTACGCGGAGAGCTTCTCGGCCTGGGTGCCCTTACCCGCGCCCGGGGGGCCGAGGAGGACGAGACGCATAGCCCATGCAGAACGAGTCGGCGGTCAAAAGACTTTGGACGCCACGAGGCGGTCTACCGGACCCGGCCGCTGGAGCAGCTTCGGGTCCCGAAGACCATACCTCTACTTAGAGGTATGACGCCCTCCACGGATCGCATGAGAGAGCCTTTGCGGAGGTGTCCGACCGGCTCGTCCGTCTCACGTCGTCGGCTCGACGTCTCGGAAAGCCGCGTAGAACCATCCGATCGCGACGATGTAGAACGCGGTCGCGATGAAGATCGGGAGATCGAGATGGCCCGACGCCATGAGGACGCCACCCGCGACCGTGCTCACGCTGTTCGGGATCCGCCAGACGAGGGAGTTCAGGGCGCTCGCGAAGCTCCGCTGGTCCGGCTCCACGATCCCCATGACGAACGAGTCGGCGAGGGGGATCGACATGTTCATCAGCGACGCGCGGACGACGTAGATCGCGCCGGCGGATACGGGGCTCGGAGCGAACGCCAGGGCGAGCATGAACGCCGTCGAGATGCCCTGGGTCGCCGCGATCGCCGGCACGCGTCCCCACCGCTTCGCAAGGCGAGAGCTCGCCACGGCGGCAAATCCGATCGTCAGGCTCGCGATGCCGAGCACGGGACCGCTGAACGAGTCCGGCACCGCGAACTTCAGGAAGAGCCACGTCGGGATGAGGGGGATGATGAATCCGGCCCCGAGCCCGATGAGGCCGTTGTATCCGGAGAACCGCGCGAGGAGCCGCAAGTCCCGCCCGCGGAAGAACCGCTGCCGGCTCGGCGGCGCGTCCCGGTATCCCCGAAACAGGAAAAACAGCGCGATCGGCGAGACGACGGCCCCTGCGGCGAGGATGAGGAACGTGGCGACATGGACCGTCCGCGAGTCCACGCCGGTCGCCGCCTCGAGGGGCGGCAGGAATAACGGAATCGTGTAACCCGCTCCGGTCGCCAGCGCGCTCACGATGAAGGAGAGGGCGAAGGCGGGATCGCGGTTCTCGGGGACCGTCTGGTCCGCGATCAGCGCGTTCCATGTCGAGCTGAAGGCCCCGTCGACGAGGCCGGCGAGGAAGGAGGCGACCAGGAGGATCCGCACGTCCAACGTCAGGGCGAACGTCGCGATGATCGGCGGGAACACGACGAGCGCGACGAGCAAGACACGCATCTTGCCCTTCCGGTCCGCGAGGATGCTGAGCGGGATCGAGCCGAGGATCAACGCGCCCCCGTTGACGCCGAGCAGCAGGCCGATCGTCCCCGAGTCGAAGCCGAGCTCCGGGAGGTACGCCGGGACCCACACGAGGAAGAATCCGTACGCGATGGCGGACGGCGCGAGGAGGACGATGAACCACACGACCCGGCGAGGCACCGGCACGCGCGTCCGCGGGGTGTCCGGCGAAACGGTCGACGCCATGGGCCGTCCGGGCGAACGGCGACCCGGTTATCTAGCCTCTGGTGAGGTCGGCGAACGGGATTTGCCGCGCGATTCCGAAGTTCCATAACGGACGAACGTCTTCGCGATTGCTCGGGAGAGAGACCCAATGCGGATCGGGATCATCGGGGCGGGGCACATCGGCGGGACGGCTGCGAAGCTGTTCGCCCAGGCGGGACACGACGTGGCGGTATCGAATTCGCGGGACCCGGCGTCCTTGGATCCCCTGGTCTCGTCCATCGGGCCGAGGGCGAAGGCCACGACGCCTGCGGATGCCGCGACGTTCGGAGACGTGATCCTCCTGGCAATCCCATGGAGGAAGATGGACCAGCTCCATCCCGCGGACCGGTTCGCCGGGAAGGTCGTCATCGACGCGATGAATCCGTACTCGGCGGCGGGCCGCGTCATCGACCTCGGGGAGAGCACGTCGAGCGAGGAGGTAGCGAAGCGACTCCCGGGCGCTCGCCTCGTCAAGGCCTTCAACACAATGGGTTGGAAGACCTTGGAGACCGGCGGACGGCCGTCGTCGAAGGGCCGGCTCGCCGTCTTCGTCGCGGGCGACGATGCAGCCGCCAAAACGACGGTCGCGAAACTCATCGAGGAGATCGGGTTCGCGGCGGTCGATACGGGTTCGCTCCGCGACGGCGGGCGACGCCAGCAACCCGGCTCACCGATCTACGGGAGGCCGATGACCGCGTCCGAAGGCTCGGAAATCCTCCGCCGCCGACCATGACCGCGGCGCCTCCACGGTCGGCCTTCACCCGGCGAGAGAGGCGGATCATCGACGCCGCGCCCTCCCCCGAGAAGGTGCAACGCTGGCTCGAGTCGCTGCCATACAATCACGAGAGACGGGGCGAGACGCTGCGCACGTTCCGGGGCGTCGTGCGGGCGAACCAGGTGCACTGTCTCGAGGCGGCGCTATGCGCCGCGACGATCCTCGAACAACACGGATTCCCGCCGATTGTCGTCGATCTCGAATCCCAGGACGATCTCGATCACGTCGTCTTCCTGTTCCGACGAGGCGGGAAGTACGGGACCGTCGCAAGGTCGCGGGACCCGGGCCTCCACGGCCGCAAGGCGCTCTATCAATCCGTCCGCGACCTCGTCTATTCGTACGTCGACCCGTTCGTCGACCTCACAGGCCGCGTCAACGGTTATGGAGTCCTCGATCTCCGGACCCTCCGCGCGGACTGGCGGCTCTCTTCGCGGAACGTGTGGGCCGTCGAGCAGACGCTGATCCGGATGCCCCACCGGCGGCTCCACACCTCGGACGAGCGGTACCGGTGGTGGCACGAGCGCTACAAGCGGTACAAGGCGCGCCATCCCGACGGCCGACCGAAGTTCTACCCGACTCGCCACCGGTGGCTCTAGTCCGAAGGCGCACTATCGCGCCGTCCTGAAAGACGTGGGGCGAAGGGATTATCCGACGTCGGCTCCATCGGTCTCGCCCCCCCAGAGGGAGCACATCTTGAAAGCGGAGCATACAGGCGTTCGATCGGCGATCGAGGACAGGACGAACACGTCGCGGTGGGCACGGGGACCGGAGGAACCCACGCCGTTCGAGAGGATCCTGAACTCGCTCCGTCTCCCGTACGTCCTCGCCGCCCTTGTGTTCGCGAACCTCCTCGCGGCCCCGGGGTTCTTGGTCGTCGAGTTCGCCCGAACGGGCAGCTGGGATGCGGCGGCTCGGATTGTCGTCGCGAATGGCGGCGACGTCACATGGGAATGGGTGGTGAGCGCCGGGCTGTTCGTCCTCGTCAATTTCCTCGTGTTCCTAGGAATTCGCGGGATGCGGACATGGCTCGTCTCGGCGAAGGATGAACTCGTCGGTCTGTGCCCAGACGGGGAGCCGGCCTATCGTCACGCCTTCGGATTCACGTCGGCAATCTGGCCGATCGTCATCTCCGTAGGGCTCGAATTGGTTTCGGGGTTCGGCCTCGCCTTCAGCGACAGCGGCAGGCGCGAAGGCCTGTTCCTCATTCCTTTGGAAATCCTCCGGTTCCTCCTGACGCTCGGGATCCTCAATTTCGTCTGGATGTACGCGACGGGACTCCTCGGGCTGTACGAACTCGGGAAGCGGCCGCTCCGGCTGAAGTCGTACCGGGAGGATTCGTTGCTGGGCACTCGGCTTATCGGGCAGCTTTCCCTTCGCTTCGCGTTCTCGTACTACGCGGTCCTGCTGATTGTCCTCGTCGGGAATTCATTCGGGGGCGACTTGAGCACCGCGTTGACGGTCGCCGTTTTCGCGGCCATCGGCATCCCGATGTTCTTCCTCCCGCTGACCAGCATCCGCCGCAAGATGGCGGAGGTGAAGCAACGCGAGGTCTCCGCCATCAGAACCCGCTTCGCCCAAGCGGCGGCCGACCCACACGATGGCGAGCCGCACTCGGAGGGCGAGCCGCTCGCGCGCGTCGAGGAGCGCCTGCGGGAACTCACGACCTTGCAAGTCCTCGAGATGGAGATCCGCGAGACGGCGAACATCCGCACCTGGCCGTACGACTCGCGGATGCTCGGGCAGTTGACGATCATCGTCCTGTCCGTGACCGCCGCGATGATCACCCGCCTGCTCATCAACACGCTTGGGCTCTAGCGATCCCCTCCCGGGTCCGGTCCGGCTCGCGTCCGCCGAGGGCGTCGCGGGGAGTTCATTATCTCGTAAGCTATCCTGGTGAGCGGGGGAACCCGCGTGTTGTGGATTCAGTTTGGGAACGTGAAGGAAGGCCGAATGAAGGATTTCCAGGCGTGGACGAAGAAGAACGAGAACCTTTTCGCGAAGCATGCGCCACCCGGCTGGGCGTACCGAGGCACCTTCGGGACGGTGCTCGGGTTCGGCCGATTCGACAGCGCGCTGATCATGGAGTGCGGCAAGTACGGCGACTTCGACAACCTCCGGGAACACAAGGACGAGACCTGGAACCGTTTGGGGCAGGAAGCGTCCGAGTTCTTCCTCCCGGGACAGAACGAGGCGATTCTCCTGCGCGAAATCGGCGACGTCAAGGTCATGGAGCCGAAGAAGGCGAAGAAAGCCTAGGCAAGAGCGCTCCGGATCGACATCCGAATTTTCGGGAAGGACACGGCAGTCTCACGCCGCGCGATCCTCCGAGCCGAAGCGCACGAACGGAAGGTTCCCGCGGGTCACCAAGCGGTCCAGTTCGAGCGGGATTCCCTCGAGCTTCGACATGTCGAGGACGTCCCCGAACGCCCCGGGATATCGGCTCTCGAACTTCCGGACGAGGGCGCGCATCCTCGATGTCAGGGACCCGGGGGTCCGGCCGCGGTACACGACGGCGAGGTAGACCCGGGCTCCGCGGACGATCGACACGCGCTTCTCTCCGAGCTCGAGTCCCTCGAGGTGCCGCTCCTTCTCGTCAGAGAAGCTGCGGCGGGCGAAGTCCATGATCGTCGTCAACATGCCGGTCAGCAGGTCCGTGTCGAGCGACCCATCCCCGCGGCGCGACACGCTGCTCACGAGCAGGCCCGTGTTCGTCACGAGGAACGCCCACTCGAGTTGCCTGCGGCGGTAGGCGAGGAACCCGCCGAGTGCGCCGCCGGCAAGAGGCAGCGGAAGCCAGTAGAGCCAACCGGGGATGATCTCCTGGACGACGCCCGCCGGCAGGACCACGCGCACGTGGATCGTCGTCGTGCCCGTCAGGTTGCCGTCGCTCACGACGACGTCGATGGACTCGTCCGCGTCCGCCGCATATGTGAGGAGGAGCCCTTGGCCGAGAATGAGGGCGTTCGGGCTGTTCGTAGACACGAGCACGAGGTCCGACACCTTCGTGTCCGGATCCTCCAGGTACGACACGAGCGAGAGGTACGTCGTCGTGACGTTCAGGAAGACGTCGGGTACCGCGCGGAAGGCGGGCGGACGGTCCACGTGGAGGACCGTGATCCGGACCGTATCTTCCTGGAGCGCGCCCTGTGGGTCCGTGGCGCGGAAGGTGACCGTCTCGGTCCCCCACCATCCGGCCGCGCTCGTGAGGTCGACGCTCCCGTTCGCCTGGATTGTCACGCCAATCCTCGAATTCCCGACGGTCCAGAAGAGCAGGTTGCCATCCGGGTCCGCGAAATAGTCGGAGAGGCGGTACGCCGCGCGGCGGGTCGTCCCCTCGTCGAAGGAGGCGTCCGGCATCTTCGCTACCACGATCGGAGGCCAGTCTGATCCCACCGCGACGAGGACCGTGCGGTCCACCGTGAACGCGCCATCGCTCACGGACAGGATGAGGCGCTGGACGGTGCCGTTCATGACCCATGGGTACGTCAGCGTGAGGAGGTGGCCCGACACGAAGGCGTGCGTTGGGTCCGAGGTGCTGACGACCAGGTCCGACGAAGGGTTGTCCGGGTCGCTGAGGTACGGGTCCAGGTTGAAGGAGAAGGGCGTGTCGAACCGCACGCGCAAGTCCGGGACCGCACCCCACACGGGCGGCGCGTCGACGTGCAGGACCGTCACCCGGACGGTGTCCTCCGCGATCGCCCCGGTCGGGTCCGTCGCACGGAACGTCACGTCCTCCTCGCCCCACCACCCACTGGGCGCTTGGATGTCCACGCTGAGGTTCGCGCGGATCGCGACAATCAAGTGCGTGTAGCCGGTCGAGTAGAACAACGAGTCTTGGTCCGGATCCGAGAAGTAGTCGGACAAGTTGAACACGCCGCGGACCAGCGCGCCCTCCTGCAACGTCACGTCGGGCAGCGACCTCCGAAGGGCGGGCGGGTGGTCCGTCGTCACCTTGACCACGACGACCCGCGTGACCCCGAACGTCCCGTCGCTCAGGGTCAGGTTCACGAACGCCCACCGCCCAAGGTACGCCTCCGGATACCGGAAGGTGACGTTCGTCCCGGATGTGGACACGTGGGCCGGGTCATCGCTCGTCAGCGTGAGCGACGCGGCCGGCGTGTCGGGATCGCTCATGTAGGGACCCTCGTCGAACACGTACGTGTCGTTCGCCGGTACGTAGAGCGGGGACGGCGGGCCGAATGTCGGCGGACTATCCACCTGGGTGACGTTGATCCATGCGGTCTGGCGGTCGAAGCCTCCTTCGGGATCCGTGAGCCAGTAGGTTACCAAGGCATCGCCCCAACGGCCGCTCTGAGGCGAGATCGTCACGGTGAGCTCGCCCGGGATGTTTGCCCCGCCAATCGCGACGACGGCCGGGTCGAACCCGGTGACATTCCACCGCAGCCGCGAAGCCGGCGTGTCGGGGTCCGAGGCGTAGGCGCTGAGGTCCAGCGCCGCAGGACCCGCGTTCTCCGGGAGTAAGAGGTTCGGGATCCGACCGGCGATCCGCGGCGGCTCGCGCCCGCCACCCGCGGACGAGAAGGTGTAGGAGACCGTGAGGATCGGCCGGTGCACGGTGTCGGGGGAGTCGGAGCTGAGGAACCCATGGAGGACCCCCGTGATCTCGCTCGCCTCGAGGAAGAACACGCCGTCGTTCGGAGCGAGGCCCGCGACCCAGTCTTGGACGAGGTTCGTGATGTTCCAGGACACCCAACCAGGGCTCGCCACAGCGCTGGTCGACGTGAGCCCGAAGTCGCCTCCGGATGTGGCCCACGGCGTCGTGCCGTCACGGTAGTTCCAGGACACGCCCGCGGCCGGGGAGACCCGAAGGATGCCGAGGCTCGCGTCGAGCATCGGTGCGCCGCTCCCGGACGTCCCGTCGAGGAACCGCTGCGTGTGGTTGACGTTGTATCCCCAGGTACGCCAGTCGTGGTCCAGCCCGCCCGTCCCGTAGGCGGCCATGCCGCCCGCCGTGGGCACGAGGATCTCGAGGGTCCCGTTGCCCGTGAGGTCGGCCACAGCGGGACTCGTCATCGGGAACTGATACGTGCTTCGAAGATTCAGGTTCGGCGGGGAAATCGTCCAGCCGTTGGCGAGGAAGCCCGTGGCGGTGAGCACGTCGACCGCCGAGCCCTCGATGAACGCGATTTGTCGCGTGCCGCTCCGATCGAAGTCCGCGACAACGGGCGTGCCCGCCTGGGTCGTCCCGGCGTTGTAACTCCAGAAGGTGGACCCGTCGGACCCGCGCAGGTTGTACACGGTCCCGGACGTGACCCCCACGAGGATCTCCGGGAGGCCGTCGCCGTTCACGTCCGCCATGCTCTGGCCGCCTTGTCGGTACGTCGGGAGGGATCGGTACCATACCGTCGTGCCGTTCGAGGCCCAGAGCGCGAACTCGATGCCGTTGTTGCTGACGTCCCCCGTGACGACCTCCGAGAAGCCGTCGCCGTTCACGTCGCCGTAGGCGACGCTCCCCTCAAGGAACGAGCCGCCGGGCGCGTTCGCGGCCCACAGCTCGGTGCCGTCGAGGGCGAACGCGTGCATCTTCTTGTCGTCGCCGTCCACGAGGATCTCCGGCACGCCGCCCCCGTCGATGTCCGCGACCGTCGGCGTGTACGCTGCCACGGGAACCGTGTACGAGGGAAGGGACGCCCCGGTGCGGCCGTCAATCGCGGCGAGGTTCCTCGCGTTGCTTCCGACGAGGGCGTCCAGGACGCCGTCGCCGTTCACGTCGACGAGGGCCGGAGTCGTGAAGAGGACGGCCCCGCTGTTGTACGTCCAGACGATCGCACCCGTGCTGTTGAGCCGGACCACGCTCGGCGCGTTCGTCGACACGACGACGCTGAGTTGGCCGCTGCGGTCCACGTCCGCGACCTGGGGGGTGAAGGGGACGCTCTGGCCGGCGGAGACGAGTGTCCGCCACTTCAGATTCCCGGCCTCGTCGAGGCAATACAGGTATCCGTCCGTCCCGCCGAACACGATGTCCAGCCGGCCGTCGTTGTCCAGGTCCGCGATCGTCGCGCCGGAAGCGCCGCCCCCGGTGGGGCCGTATGTCCAGAGCGGACCCGCACTCCAAGTGCCCGTCCGGTACGAGGGCACGGACGTCCCGTTCGTGCTGTACACGATGTCGTACGTCTTCGAGGCGTACGCGCGGACCGTCGCACCGAAGAACACATGCGCGGACGAGATCTGGCCGCCACTGTACGCGTAGCGATACACCTGGGAAGGCACCTCACCGCCTGCCTCGTACACCCGGAGGTCCCGCGCGGGATCCGCGATCGAGTTCGACTGGAACGGGACGACGACCTCGACCGGCTCCAACGTGCGGTTCACGCCCGCCGTCTCGCGGATCGTGACCGGCTGGACGGTCCACGAGTGACCCCCATCGCCTTCCGCCCACGACGCGGACGCGGGGATGACCCGAACTTCGCCGCCCGCGCCTTGCACCTCGTACATGCCGAGGGTGGCGTTCACGATCGTCGCATTCGACGGGAGGCTCGCCAGGTCGAACCTCAGGAGACTTCGAGCGAGGTAGCCGCTCGTCGCGTTCGGACCGACCCACAGCGCCGCGCCATCGCCGTAATTCCAGAGCGGTGTCCCGCTCTGGACGAACGAGTCCGTGCCGCTCGCGCCGGGCTGAAACACCACGACCTGGAGGCCCCGCGTGCTCGGGGCCGACCGACCGGACGCGGCGCCGGAGAGGAGGGATGCGATGACCATCGCGACGAGCAGGACGACAACGCTTCGAGCGGACGAGATGGCCATCGCTGGTCCCGTATCGCGGCGGTTCCCGGACGCCCAGATAAACCGGACGCCGCCGTTATCGGGGTTGATTGCCGGGGGGTCGCGGCCGGCGCACCGCCGTTCGGCACGTCCCTAACAGTTTCCTTGGAGTTTTGTCGGATGCGTGCGATGCCGTGGCATGCCCGACCGGGAAGGGCGGGAGGTCCGGAGTCTCCGGCCCGCCTCGATGCTGAGCGGAACTGCATTGCGATCGACGAGAGCCGGATTCGCGGCCGTGTTCCTCGTGTCGCTCGTGTTCGCGACGTTCGGCTCTTGGTTCAATCTTTTCCTGGCGTACCTGCTGATGCTCGGATCGATGACCATGGCGCTCGTTGGACTCTGGCGGGCGGATCGCGCGGCCCACGAGGCGGCGCGAAACCCGGCGATGACGAACGGAATCTATGCGAGATCCGGCGCCGCTCTATCGGTCGTGGCGTTGCTCCTCTCCGCGTACTACACCGGCCTCCTCGTCGTCGTCGTGTTCCTCTGGCCCGTCACCTTACTTGGGCTCTTGATGGTGTACGCCATCCATCGCGCACGTCTCGATGCCGACGAGGGACCGGGGGCACGCGCATGAACGCCGTGCGCCTCGCCTTCGGCGTTAGCATCATCGTCGTCTTCCTGAACGTGCCAGGTCCCGCGGCGGCGTTCTGCGTGATCGTCGAGCCGCCGACGCCGCTGCCCACTCAGGTCAACGGGACGCAGGTGGAGATCCAGCTGACGGAGGGGTTCGCGCGGGTCGTCATCATCAAGGAATTCTACAACCCGAGCGACGAGTTCAAGCAGGGACAGATCGCGTTCCCCCTCGAGAAAGGCCACGAACTCATCACAGACCTCCGGCTCAAGATCGGGAACGTCGTGTACAACTCGTCGGCGCAGAACCGGTCCGACGCCTTGACCGCGTTCCTCGACGCGATCGCGAAAGGCCAGGACGCCGCGCTCGTCCAGTACGATCCGGCAAGGGACCTCTACTGGATCGCGGTGACGATCCCGCCGAAAGGGGCCCGGACAACCGTCACGACGCTCGAAATGCCGCTCACGAAGGCGGACGGCTTCTACGAATACGGGTATCGCCTCTCGATCGACGCGCGGGACAGCGTGTCGTACCTCCGGGTGCACGTCCGCATCGAGACCGTCGCCCCGCTCGGCGAGGTGCTCCTGCCGGGCCACGCGGACCTCCCCGTTGTCCGAAGCGGGTTGCACCGTGCGGACGCGTACATCAATGCGACCCAGGGCGCTGGCACGGGCGACCTTCCGATCCGCTTCCGGGCCGCCGGCGCGTCCCTCGGCCAGTTCGCCGAGCCGACGGGAGATCGGTACGTCCGATTCTCCTTGGACGCCTCGGACCCCGCGTTCGCGTCGTCCGTCCAGCCAAAGCCGCGCGCGCTCCTCTTCCTGCTCGACGCGTCGGGAAGCATGGGGACCAATGACCGCTGGAGGCTCACCAAGGAGACGGTGCGACAGATCGCCGCCGACCTGGGCCCCGGGGAGTCGTACGCGCTCGCGGTGTTCCAGGGAGCGACCGTCACGCCCTTCGCCGCGTCCCTTCAGGCCTGGTCGTCCGCGTCCGAAGCGAACCTCCTGGGCTTCCTCGACTCCTTCCGGCCGCACGGGAGCACCAGCCTCGCGGCGCCGCTCGCGCAGGCGGCCCGGTGGGCGGCCGACGCCCGCCGCCTGGGCCAGCAGCCGATCCTGGTGCTCGTCTCCGACGGACGGCCGACGCGCGCGCCGGTGGACCCCGAGCTGGAGACCGCCTACGCCCGCGTCTCGTACGACGCCGACATGCCCGTCTTCGCGGTGGCGGTCCAACCGAGCGACCACGCCGACGAGGACCTCCTCCACAACCTCTCCCACTACCATCGCGGGGAGCTGGTCACACTCCACGCCGACGTCTCGAACGCCGTGGCCGAACTCCTCGGCTCGATCCAAGTTCCCGTCCTGGAAGGCGTCCGCCCGGAGATCCCGGATGCGGTCAACGTGACGATCGCGAGCGCGAATCCCCAGACGATCTGGCAAGGCGGCGAGGCGTTCGTCATCGCGAAGATGCGGGGGACCGAAGCCGATCCGATCGACCTCCGGATGGCGTGGTCGGACCGAGTTGGGGTCGGGCACACCCTGGACGTCCAAGCCGCGGGTCCGGACGTCGCCTCGCAGTCGCTCCTGAAGCGGCAGTGGGTGCTGACACGCATCCATGCGCTGCTCGAAGCTGCGCACGCCCGGGCGGATCCCGCGGGCATCGCCGAGGTGACGGCGCTCGCGACCGAGAACCGCGTCGCCACGCCGTACACGTCCCTGCTCGTCCTGCTGCCGCAGGAGACCCAGGGCGGGGAGCGATCGACCTCCGACTCGTTCGCCGCGTCCCCGATTTTCGGCGGTCCCGCGGGCTTCGCCTCCAGCCCCGGATCGGGCGGGTCCCGCAGCTTCCTCCCGCCGCTCGTCGCCGAAGCCCAGAGAGCGGACGCGATGAGACGGGATCTCGCGAACCCACTCGTCATCGAGGACGAAGTCGATCGGTTCGTCGCCGTCGGGTCCCCCGAATATTCGAAGCTCGACCTGTCGGGAGCCATCTCGCGATACGAGGGCACCTACCTCCGCATCGTCGAGGTGGGCGGCGAACTCGTCGGCGTGACGAGTTGGCCTCCCGGTACATCGCAGCTCGTCGCGAACGGCCTCGGCTTCGCTGGCGTGATCCTGTCGATCATCGCCCTCGCGCGCTTGCCTCGCCGCAGGCATCAGTCCCACTGACCAAAGTCGTCGGGCGAGGACGGTCAAGTTCCGAGCAGCGTGGCCGGGTAAGGGGGGAGTGCTTGCATTCAGTCGAAGCGGCCCGGCTTCAACTCCGCTCAAGATGCGAAACCCGAGGAGACGCTCTACCTCGCCAATCTCCGGTTGGCGGCGATCGCGTGGGTCCCGCGCACCGAGTCCCTCACCACGACGTCCACGTCACGGGCTGATCCGGGACGAGGGTTCGCTCCCAACTGGGCGCTCCGCTGGGAAAGACCTTCACGGTGAAGGCCACCGTCGACCTCTGACCGGTAACCGTCGTGGTCTCCGAGAACGTCTGCGTCTCCCCGGGGCCAAGCACGACCTCCGTGTGGGCGAAGGCGTCGAAGAGCGTCCCGTTGACGGGATCGTAGGCCCATAGGGTGAACAGTGCGAAGTGCGCCGCCGAACGTCCCACGTTGTGCAGGACCAAACGGGCGTGGACCACCGTCGTGTCGTTCCCCGGGGCGCCGGGACCCAGATTGACGTCGGTCACAGAGATTTCGACGGATCCCCGTTGCAGCACGAAAACCGCTGCCACCGCGACGCTCAAGACCACGGCTGCCGAGAGCGCAACGGCGAGGAGGGTTCGGGATCTTCGTGGATTCATCGCTGGATGAAGCATATTCAGTCGGGATTTCAAGGTTATGTTTTCGTCCGGCTCGGGACCGCATTCGGACCGCTGCGTATGGGCAGATTCCGGACGAGGGCCGCTCACCTGCGAAGATGCGGCGCAACCCGCCTAAAATCCGATCCCGAGGAGGCGCTCGACCTCGCCGATCGGATTGAGGATCGTCGTGTTCGAACTGCCCGCGAAAAGCAAGCCGATCGCACGATTGTCGGCGTCCACGATCAGGGAGCCGCTGTCGCCGCCCTGGGAGAGGGCCGAGGCCACGAGCTGGTCGCGGAATCGCGCGGTTCGGGTGAGGCCGTAGAACACGCGGATGGTCGCGGCGACCGCGGTGATTTGCCCCTGCGTGAGGCCGGTCGTCCGGCCGCTCTTCTTGACCGGCATCCCGATCGTCCCGGACACCGTCCCGGAGACGGTCCCGATCTCCAGGATCTCGTCGGAGACGTCCGCATCGCTCAGCGGCTTCCCCAAGGCGGCGTCCACGACGTTCCGAACAGGCCGCGCGATGCCGAAGAGGCTCAGGAGCCAGTCCAAAAAGCCGTCGAAGACAATCGGGACGAAGGCGTCGAGGGTCGCGATCCGATCCCGGTCCGTCCCGCCGTCGTACGGTCCCGGCTGCAAGATCGGGTCCCCGATCGATGCGGCGTTCTCCTTCGCGAGGACGTGGTTGTTGCTCAGGATCATGCGGGCATCGGCACGTCGCGCGACGACGCCGAGGGTCCCTGCCGTGATCCGATAGTGGCCGATGCTGACGCCGCCGGGGGCGGGCCGCCACCGGTCCGTCCTCGCCTGGAGCGCCTGGATGCGACCCGTCTCGACGACGTCCGTCTTCATCGCTTCGATCGTCTCCGGAATGAGATCGTTCGGCCGGAGCTGCGACCTCGGGACCTTTCGCTCCACGAAAACGACGACGCACGGCTCGTCCGTCCGACGGCCGCCGACGACCTTATTGGCGATGCCCACGCCGACAACGTTCCGCTTCCGAAACAGCCGCGTCTCATGAATCCGCGGGACGCTCTGCCAGGCCATGCCCCGATCGGATGGCGCTCATCGTTATAAGAGGATTCGTCGAAACCGTGCCAGCGTTCTCCCGCTCCGCGTCCCAGCGCGGCTTCTTTCGAGCCACAGGAGAAGCGTTATAGTCGATGTCGGTTTCCCTCCCAATTCCGTTTCGGTGGAGCGCGGGGCGTTGGCGCTGGACTCCGGGGACATCGCGTGGGTCATCGCCGCCACCGCCCTCGTCATGATCATGACGCCCGCGCTGGGCTTCTTCTACGGCGGACTCGTCCGGCGGAAGAACCTCGTCTCGACGATCGCACAGTGCTTCGCCGATCTTCGCCCTCGTCAGCCTGGTGTGGGCCCTGTGGGGCTACACGCTCGCCCTGGGGCCGTCCTACAACGGCTTCATCGGTGACCTATCGAATTTCGGGCTGAACAATGTGGGAGCCGCCCCCAACCCCGGCTACTCGTCGACGATTCCGGAACTCCTGTACTTCGCCTTTCAGCTGAAGTTCGCCGCGATCACGCCCGCCCTCATCATCGGCGCGTTCGCGGAGCGGATCCGGTTCAAGGCCCTCCTGATCTACATCGTCCTCTGGACGACGTTCATCTACGTGCCGATCGCGCACTGGAATTGGGGCATCGGCGGATTCCTGAAGTCCCTCGGCGTGATCGACTTCGCGGGCGGCCTCGTCGTCCACACGGCCGCCGGCGTGTCCGCGGTCGCGGCTGCGCTCGTGATCGGGCGGCGCGAGGGGGTCGACCGCCTCGACAGCCGGCCGAACAACATCCCGTACGTGATCCTCGGCGCCTCCGTCTTGTGGTTCGGATGGTTCGGCTTCAACGCCGGGAGCGCGCTCGCGGCGGATGCGCTGGCCGTCAACGCACTTGTCGTGACGAACCTGGCGGCCGCGGGCGCGGCGGTGAGCTGGATGCTCACGGACTGGGTGCGGAAAGGGAAGCCGTCCGCCGTCGGGATGGCGGTCGGCGCCGTCTGCGGGCTCGTCGCGATCACCCCGGCCTCGGGGTACGTCGGCCCGATGCCGTCGATCATCATCGGGTTGGTCGCGGGGGTCCTCTGCAACTACGTCGGCAGCTGGAGGGCGCGGACGACCCTGGACGATTCCCTCGATGTCTTCGCGTGCCATGGGGCCGGTGGGATCTGGGGGACGATGGCCACCGGTCTCTTCGCATCGTCTCTAATCAATCCGACCGGCCCGAATGGCCTGTTCTTCGGGAACCCTGGCCAGCTCGGCATCCAGGCACTGGCCTGCGTCCTCGTGGCGGCCTTCGCGTTCGCCGGGTCGTACGTCCTCTTGCGCATCATCAATATCTTCACGCCAGTGCGAGTCAGCCCGGCCGAGGAACACGCGGGCCTCGACACCTCGGAGTTCGGCGAGGAAGCCTACGCGACCGAGCGCGACGAACCGAACCCGACCCAATCAGGATTGGCCTTCTGACGCGTCCTTGACGGCCGCGTTGCGTGTAACGAGTACAACTTCGGCTTGGCCTGCGGCTCGTTCCAGTACGGCCTCGTCGTGACGTACCTGAGCTTCGCCTCGAAGCGGTCGTTCAGGAACTCCCTTTCCGGAGGAACTCCGGCGCGAAGCCCACCGACATGGGCGTCGGCGAATCCAAACGGCTCGCATGGCCGTCGCAGCTGATCAATACGGACAGGCGCCGTCGTTTCCGGTACCAACTGTGAATCTCCAGACCGTCGACGTATACAACGAAGCACTTCTCCACCGGAGAGCCGATGTTGATGTACTTCGCTTGGACGCTCTGGCTCTGCCCGAACTCGACGCCAGATGAACCGTCAGCGATACGCCGATGGCCGAGACGCTGAACTCAACGTCAACCGTTACGGTGACCGTGAGCGTATACGTGTATGTGTTATTGTGATACGCAGCGACGTGCACAAACGGATACGCCCCGTTAGCCACCGCTCTTGACTCTCCCTGATCCCTCGTCAGCTGTTCAGTTGTGGACTCCGAGGAATAGAGGGCGGACTTGTAGGACTGGACGTACACCATCTGCTTCCCGGCCGAGTCGACGATCTTATACGCCGTGCCCGTCGGCCAGTAGTCGCGCCATGGAGCCGTCCCCGATGAACTGTAGCCCGTTTCGATCGTGATGTCAGTCCCAATCGAGCCCGCGAAATTGACCCCCAGAAATCCCGCTTGGAAGCCCGCGTCGACTTTCGCGTCGACGCTCACTTTGGAGCCGGGCGCAAAGGCGCCGACACTGTCTGCCCCCGGGCCAAGACCCCCGAAACAGATGCGGGCTTTCCTGCCGGTCCGTTGTCGCAAGGCGACGTCTCGACGCCCCCCCCCCCGGCCTCGACTTCGTCGAAACGGATATCGGTCGAAGGAAATGCTTACGTCTCAGTTCACCGGGTCGGCGTCCTGCTCGACGAGGATCTCGGACCGGTCCCTCCACCCGGACGACGGAGAAGCAACCCGGCTCCTTCATCGGTGAAGCATAGGCGCGCCGATTGGTGCGGGATTGCGCCAAGAACGTTCCTGAACCGGCGCCGTCACACATGCAAGTCAGAGTCTGGCAAGGCGTGAAATAGGGCTTGGCGCGGAGGTTTCCCCGATTTCATTCTCTCCCTGAACGATCGCCCAACTCGGGGTATCCGTCGCTGGCGCGGGAGCGGACCCCTAGTCCTCGCCGTCTTCGAGCTCCGGCGAGGAAGACCAGCAGGAGGATGAGCCCGAGGCCATGCATCGTATTCGCGACAACACTCATTGTCCACGCGGTATTTGCAAGTTGCTCGTTTCTCCCTCTCGCCGCATCCGCCAACGACACCAAGGACTAGGCGCTCAACGAGAGTCCGGCGCCAATCAGTGCCGCGGGGATGGCATACCTTGCACGGCAGGGAGATCTGAAAGGTTCGGGTCCTCTCCCCGCCTCGACCGATGCGACCTGCACCTACGGTCCCCTGCCGTTAGCGTTGCGCGATTGTCATGGAGACCATGTCCGAATTCATCCAGGTCCTATCCAAGGCAAAAGTAGCCCCCGAAGCCACGGTGATGTGGGTTACGAAGAGCTTGGCCATCATGTGGTATGTGGTGCCCAGTGGGCAGAGGTACACGGGGTTGTGGACGACGAACCGACCTCGGTCCGACCACCCCTCGACATGATCGGGTTGGAAGAACCACCAGCCCCACGTATCGACTTTGTGCACCACGGTCTCTCCCGCCGCGACCACGGAGAACGGATAGTCGCGAATCAGTTCGTGGCGATAGTGGATGTCGAGCACGATGTGGGTGAACGCGTACGGTGCCAAGGGGTCGTGCCCCACTCCGTAGTACAGGATGAACCCGTCATCCACAACTGTGGTGAACGACTGAAAGTTCGCGCACTCGGGGAGGGCGAATTGGGGGCTGCTCATCAATCCAGCGGTCTGGACATCCGCCCGCCCGAAGGGCGAACCCGCGATGGTAAGCAGGTCCGAAACTGTGTTGCCCGTCCCCGGGTTGGCCGAAATGCCGTACACATAGACGTTGGCCATCCCGATTGTGCGTTGATAAACAACTCCCGCGGCTCCATCAGGATACGGGGCGGTGTAGTAGCGCCCCCAGTCCTGGGCGGGGTCCGGATCCGGGGGAGGGGTGTCAGGTGCCGGGGGCGTGAGTGGGGAAGGCCAGGACTGTAGGGAACTCATTCCGAGTAATGACAGGGTCATGTAATCGACGTAGCCTCCGCCGGTCTTCGTGACGTTCGAGAGCAGAAGTAGTGTTGAAAGGTTGTCGTAGTAGCTCCGGAACGAGTAGTTCGTCACTGAATAGTCGACCTGGATCGCCTCGTACGTCGAACCCCGGAACTCCCAGTTCGGGAGGATCGCGGTGACGGTGGAGGACACACCACCTAAGGCGACCGTCGCCCCGACGGCCACATTCGTGTTGACCCAGAGCCAAGAGTAGTTTCCGGGGAACGTCAAGGATTCCCTACTTACCGAATCGTAGCGCCGCTGGACCCAATCGGACCCGTCTCCCGTCGCAAACTTCTCCTCTATGATAAAATGCGTCGCGTTGTTCACGAGTACGGTCATGTTGTACCAGCCGGACGAGACGGTCGTACCGTTCGAAGTCACGTTGGTCCCGCGCCATTCGTAGACTATCGAATTGCCCGGCTGCATCCACTCTCCAGACACACTAGCCGTACGAGTCGAGCCCACTAGTGATAACACCCCAAGTGAGAAGACTATCGCCCACGCGAGGGCCTTTAGAGATACAAACCGTTGCCCACGGGAGCGCCGGTCCCGGAGCATCGCCCACCTCCACTCTCGCTCGCCCACGCCTTGCGCCGTCTGGATTCTCATGGTTCCACACTCGCCTCACCATCCGATGACGGCCATATGGGCTTGAGCGAAATTGGACCAGGGGAGCGGTGAAATTTCGACAGGAATCCGCGATGACTCCCGACGAGCCGTTGCCGAGCGATGCAGGCGAAGTGCGGACTGGGCCGCCGCTGGTAGAACCTGCGGTTTGGTAACGAGGTGGTAACAGAATGGTGGCGAGTTGAACAGAGGGCGGTTCGACGTGGTAACCCCGCCTAAATACACAGAGGCCGCTCATGGCGCCCGTGACCCGGACAGCCGTGCACCAACCCGAGAGTGGCTATCCAGGCACGCCGTACGTCCCGAACGAGGATCGCTGTCTCGAGCTCCTGCGGTTTTTGATCCTCGGCACGCGTGGCGGCCAGAACCGAGCGCGGATTCTCGCGCTGCTCTTGGACCGACCCCGCCACGCAAACGAACTTGCGCGTGAACTCGACGTGAACTACGGGACCGTCACCCGGCACCTCCGGTGTCTGATGGAGGCCGGACTCGTCTTACCGCTCACGCCGGGGCGGTACGCGCAGGCATATGCGGTCGCCCCCGTCCTCCGGAAACACGTTGCCGTATTCGAAGAACTCCAGTCGGCTCTGCAGGTGTCGCGATTTGGCGCGCTGCCTAAGACCACTCCATGACGTACTCGCAATGATCGTCTCCCCGGCGAACGCAGCGTGTCTTCGTTACGGTTCCTGAGAGCTTGCGGCTGCGCAAGATGCCCTCGTACGCGCCGTGGAAACCGGCGCAGAACGCGGGGGTCGGGAGCCACTCATAGTGAAGGAAGCCGGCGCGGTGCTTCCCGGTCCTGACCTCGAGGCGCCCGTAGTTCCACTCCTTGCTATACACGACGGGGGCTCGCTCGACCAGCACCTCCATCGGGACAAGCCTGGAAATCTCGGCTCGGACGGTCGAGATCGCGGGAACGACCTTCGCGCTGACGGACCGGATGAACTGAAAGCTGCCATCGCCGAACCGGGCCTCTAGGAGTTCGAGGAGTTCGTTGTAGGCGTCCACGGAGAGCCAATCGTCTGCCCCGAGGTCGTCGGGGCTGACACCCCACCCGCGGAGTACGTCTCGGACGGCGGATGCTCCGAATTCGCGGGACACATGCCGGACGACCAGGAGGGCGAATTGTGCCCGGATCTTGGGAACGAAACCGAGGAGCGTAGCGCTCTTGGCCACCGGGTTGTATCGGCGGCTCGCATCCCGAAAGTAGGTGTCGAGGGAGAGTCCCGGCTGGGTAATTGCGTAGAGACGCCCCCGCGCCCGAGCTTCGGGCGTGAGGCACTCGACGAGGTCCCGGCCGCTCAACTCTCGGAGAGCCCGGCTCACATGCCCGATGCGCAGGGACGTGTCCTCCGCGATCTGACTCGGCAAACGAGGCCTCGCTGCGAGCGAGCGTAGGACCTTCTCGCGATACCGGCTCGACGCCACGAAACTGAAATCCCGCCACAGCCGGTTCCGAGAGCCCGCCTCACCGCCGACTAGGGCGCGACCTCGCCTCCGTTTCATCCTCGGCAAATCCACCGGTCGCGTCTTGAGGTTTGCGCGGGTCGGGCGTCTGGATGTCCCGGGACCGCCTCGGTATTCATCCCCCATGACATGCAAGCCGCACGAGCGCCCGGGCTGAGGTCCGTCGCCCGAGAACCGAAGTTCCCATCCCGACCTGCGCATCGCGGCCCGGGCAACAAATAGCCGCTGTCAAGGCTCGATCCCAGACGGGCCGCGCTCCGCGAGCGAGACTCATCCTTCCTGCTCAACGCCGCACGCCGTCACTCGCTCCTTCCTAGTACAGCTTCGGCTTCGCCTGCGGCTCGTTCCAGTACGGCCTCGTCGTGACGTACTTCAGCTTTGCCTCGAACAGGTCGTTCAGGAACTCCGTCTCTGTGTCCTGCATCCTCGCGAGAATCTTGCTGGCGGTCGTCGGGCCGACGCCATAGACAGAGTTCGCGTACACGGCCCGCTTCCCGTAGACGGCCACGAGGTCCGCGATCTGCTTCGACCGGGTGAGGAGCTTCCGTTCCTCGTCCGTGAGGTCGAGCTTCCTCGTCCGCTTCGCATAGGCGTCTCGCACCGTCCACGCGGCCCATCCGAGGACCGTCAGAAGTCGCGACTTGCATTTCGCACATTCCGGATGGTCGGGCATCGCGCCGATCCGGACCTCCTCGTGGAAGTGCCCGCACTCGAAACAAAGGAGGTGAACCGGCTCCGAGGACAGGTGGAGGCGCATCCGGTCCAGGATCTCCCCCCGCTCCGCTTCAGGCGAGAAGAGCTCCGGCGCCTCGACGTACCGCCGGAGGATCGGATACGCGAGGGTCGTCGGCGTCTCCTCGGATCGGCGGACGACGACCTCGATTTGACCAGCACGAATCTTCTGCACGATCTCGCGCACGCGCGCGAAGTCCGCGTGGAGCAGGAGCGCCTCCCGCACCGCCTCGTCGTAGATCGGCGTGTTCGCGAAGCGGACCTCGAACGACCGCAGGTCGCCCTCGCCGACCGTGAGCCCGCGGCGGATCGCGCCGAATCGCTCCGCAATCGCCTTCATGTAATACCCGAGGGGCAGGTGGTCCTCGAGCAGCGCCTTCAAGCCACCCTCCAGGGTCTCGTCGTCGATCCTCAACAGGTCGTTCACGAGGCCCTCGACGTCGAGTTCGCGGGTGTCCGCCACGAGCTCGTACAGGATCCGGTACGGGTCCGTCCACCAGAACCGGACGAGGTGCTTGCGGGCGAGCAGTTCCTCGATCAGGTCGCCCAGGGTGACGTTGACGACCTCGCCGAACGACGAATGGACGATCAGGAAGCGGTCGAACGCCTCGACGAGAATCCGGTCGTCCGTCGGCACGGGCGCGCCGGACTTGCGATGGTTCGCGTGCTCCTCGACGAGCCGCTTGGCGCCCGTCTTGTTGATCGGCCATGCCGTCTCGAAGTGCTCGACCGTCTTCGAGACGCCGTATCGTTCCAGTCGCGTGTCGATCTCCTTCCTGATGCGCCCGACGCGCTGCGCGAGGCCGAACGGCACCGGGAGCATCTCGCCGTCCCAGCCGGGGATCATCGCGTTCGGATCCGACACCGGGGTGACGTAGACCATGCCGTCCTTCCCAATCCGCTCGATCTTCATGAACTCCTCGCCGAGGATGCCCACCTGCCGCTGCGACGTCAGGTCGAGGACCGGGTAGCGGCGCTCGTCGCGGATCGTCGAGAGGTTCTCGAAGTAGTAGCGGCGGCCTTTCGGGGTCACGCGGATCCTCTCGCCTTCCTGGCGGATGACGCCGAGGTGGGCGAGGAATTCGGCGACCCGCTCCGCCTGGACGTCCTCGAGCTCCCGGTACGGCTCCGCCGTTCGAATCGTCGAGAGGATCTCCGACCACGGGGCGGTGCCGCCTTGGTCCAAGGCCGAGGTCCTGCTCTTGGGCGGCGTGGACTGCGGCGAGAGACTCGATGGCGTCATCCGAGGAGACCGCGAGGACGAGTCCCTTGGAGGTGCGGTCGAGCGTGTGGCCCGAGCGGCCGACCCTCTGGATGAGGGACGTGACTTGACGGGGCGAGTTGTACTGGACCACCCGGTCGACGGTCCCGATGTCGATACCGAGCTCGAGCGTCGACGTGGACACGAGGCCTTTGATCTCCCCGCCTTTGAAGCCCGCCTCGACCCGCTCGCGCTCCTCCCGGGGCAGGGAACCGTGGTGGACCGCGACATCCTGACGGACCATCGACAGGCGGGAGCCGAGGAGCTCGGCGAGGGGACGGGCGTTCACGAAGACGAGCGTCGAGCGGCTCTCGTCGAGGGAGTCGTCGATCGCGGAGAGGCCGGCCGCGGCCTCCGGGGTGATGTAGAGGTCGCGAGCGGTCTCGAAGTCCTTGTCGATGGGACGCGGCCATTCGACTCGATACTCGTATCGTTTCTCGAGAGGCGCGAGGAGGATTTCGAGGGGCTTCCCGCCGCTGAAGAGCGAGGCGATCGCATCCGGGTGACCCACGGTGGCGGAAAGGCCGATGCGCTGGAAATCCCGCTCCGTAATTCGACGGAGCCGCTGAAGCCCGACCGCCAGCTGGATCCCGCGCCGGTCCTCCGCGAATTGATGGACTTCATCGACGACGACGTATCGCACCGCCTTGAGGTGACGCTGCATCAGTTTCCCGGAGAGGATCGCCTGCAGGGTCTCCGGGGTGGTGATGAGGATGTCGGGGGGATTGGCGGCTTGCTTTCGGCGATCAGAAGTAGGCGTGTCGCCGTGCCTCACGGCGGCTGTGAGACTCGTGGACGCTACGAGGCGTTGGATACGGTCGATCAGATTCCGATTAAGGGCTCGCAGGGGCGTGATGTAGAGGGCCCGGATCCCATCCCGCTCGCTGGACCCTAGTGACTCGAGGATGGGGAACAGCGCGGCCTCGGTCTTGCCGGATCCGGTCGGAGCGACGATGAGAACGTGCGAGCCCGCCCGAATCTCCGATAGCGCTCGTGCCTGCATCTCGTTCAATTTCGAGATCCCGGCGCGATGGAGCAATTGCGTAGGCCCTGTGCCATCTGACCTGTTTCGATTCTTCGTCTCCAATAACGCCAGGGACCGAACTCGAGTGATAAGAACCGTTCGGAAGGCTAGGCGAACCTATCGGTCCGCTCTGGCGCGCTCCCGGGCAAGGTTCGAGACGACGCATGCGAACCTTGTATGGATGATAGCGGACTCACGTGCGGAGCTGAGACTACTGTCTGAATTGCGACTCGATGAGAGTGCGTGTCTTCTGATCTGGCCCGTCTGTTTTCCAGATTGTGACCGCGTACTGCTTACCGTCATTCCCGACAAGACGCAGGTCTATCCAAGACCGCCGTCGATCGAAACTCCTCTTTTTTACGACCCGGAAATCTTGAGGTCGAAACTCACAGTACTGACGCACTCCAAGAGACTTGAGATGCTTAAGCCGGGCCTCCTTTGCGGCTGCGGTTGGAAGACCCAACGGTGTGAGTTCTCCTTTGAGTTCCCTCCAAGTATCGATATCGCGTACCAAGACGAGTCGCTTTGTGGTCACGAACAACCTGCTCGACGCTAGCCCCCCGAACCCCGCAAAGATTATTTTTGGGAGAAAACGGCGCCAGGGAGAGCAAACCTCCGCATCCCACCCAGACGCTACTGCAAGCACATCCTCGTCAGATTCTGTGATTAGCCCGCCCGCGTCAGAATAAACCCTCTTCAGACCGTCTAAGTCGCCTGCGCGGACAAGTGGATCCGCCCGGTCGGCCGATCCCATTTCAAGGCACCAAGAGTATTGTTGGTTCCGGAGGATCAAGCGAGTTATCAAACCTTGCTGTGTCAGCCAGAAAGTTCAGGAGTTGAATCAACGCGTCCTCCGCAACGTCCGACGGTATTTCGCTGCCGAACACATATTCGAAGAGGAACGTAATCGTACTGCCAGGCGTACTGACTATCTTCAGAGCGAGGGGGTCAGGCAGAATACCGAGGAGAGCTTCGGCACCAACAGTTATCGTCAGTCCGAGCTGCCAACCAAGCATCGCAGCGGCTCCATACAGGGGGACGACCGCGATGATCGTATCGACGACGATGGTCCCCGCGCTTTCGTAATGTGAGAGTCTTTTGATTGGATTGTCGGTCTGACTGGCTTGGAAAACTTCATAAGACGCCAAGATCCCACCGACAGCGATCGCTGCAGCAACGCCCAACCTAATCTTGATTCCAGCCCCCAAGATTCGACCCTTGAAAAGTCCTCTTACAAGGACGGCGTCCGACCGGACAACCCCGAACACAGCCGTTGCACCAGCGAGGACGTAAACCGTACCCTTGACGATGTCCCCGTCCCGGAACGCCAAGACCGCTTGGCTCCCGAATATCACTAGGGTTGCCCCTACTGCTGCACCTCGCAAGCCGGATCTGAGCTGTGCGTACTTGACGCCGGTTAGCAACCGCGAATCTTCGATATTGTCGACGATTTCGCCACGAATCTCTCGCTCGACGACGCGGACCTCCGTGAGCGCTACGCCCGGTATCTCGGGAGGAGACACACGCAGTTTCACGGTCTCGACGGCGGTCTCTCCCACAACGTAGTACGGCTGGCCCGTCTCGAGATCCGTGAGCTTCGCAACCGTGAACGTGGATCGGCCGAAGGACATCTCCTCCAACGCCCCCGACGGCACGTTCAGCACCGGGAAGAGCATATTCGACGTGAGCTGGCTTGTGATGGAAATGCCCTGACGTATCATCTTGAAAATCTTGAGGGCGACGCCGAAGCCGTCCGCGGAGGTTCGGACCCACGCGTCTTCGGGATCCCAAATAATCGTGTCCTGAAACGAAGCGATTTCCTCGGTGGATTCGCCAATCATGTAGATGGCATCCGCGGAGGCGGGCGCTTCTGAATCAAACGGGTCTCCCATTCGGTACACGTACACGGAAAACGGTCCAAACGAATAGAACCCGGTGACGAACGTCTCCGTCGAGTCGGGCAAGGCGGCTTCGAGCGACGGCATGTCCGTGGCGAGACGCGCAACGACCAACTCCGCGGACTCCTGGACTCGAACGATGCTGGCCGCGACGGTCACCTCCGTGACGTTCAGGGCGGCCTTCGCGACGGAAGAACCGTCGCTTGTGAGCCAGGCCGGAGTGACGACGAGGGTCGCGGTGGGCACACCTTCGACCTGAGTAGTGTTCTCCTCCGTCGCGACCTCCTTGGGTATGCGGAGCTGGAACTCGTACGCGTGGTCGTCGATCGCGGCGCCGACGGCGAGGTTCTGGTAGAACGGCGGCGCCTCGAGGAAGTCTGTCCCTCGGTAGAGCGAGTACACGAGGGCGGGCACGGTGGTCGTCCCGTCCTCCGTCTCGGTGCCTCGGTCCGCTTCCGGCCGAATGGAGAACTGCACGATGACCCCTTGAGGCTTCGACAAGCGAATCGGGATGTCTGTGGAAGCGTGAGAGAACAACTCGTCTGCGCCATCGCGAATCGGCACCTCCGCAACGTTCACGAAGTCCACGTTCGAGGCCTGGCTGTCGTGGGTGTATTCGAACCGATATTGACGCGGCTCCCAGAAGTCGCAGTTGCCGTAGCTCGTCGTCGCGGGGCCCCAGCCCTCCTGCTCCAGGTCCCCTGCGGCCGTCGCCGTAAAGTTCGTCTCGCCGCCTTCGACCAACACGTGGTTGAGCGTCGCGAGGACGTTCTCGATGGAGTCGTTGCTGCTCCGCGTCGCCTC
>WNGF01004138.1_pt1 | contig 33227 bp, 34 predicted proteins | sample 5400641 | NCBI WGS metagenome assembly WNGF01 (sample SAMN13153371, study PRJNA577476) | soil metagenome | isolation source: 80 cm soil or saprolite under grassland replicate 2 | place: USA:California | collected 2016-06-15 | reverse complement strand
TTTTTCAAATACCAGATCGATTTTCGATTTCTCCAGATCTCGAATCTCCAAACTCATCACTACTTTCCCAGGAATTACGTTCGGAGCGCCCGGCTCAGCTTGAATCGTTCCGACGGTAGCAACCTGACGGCCGGGAATGCTCCTTGCAATGTGGTTGACTGAGTCAACTAATCTTGCTGCGGCCAGGAGCGCGTCCTTTCTCTGATTCATGGGCGTTGTTCCCGCGTGGTTGGCAAACCCAAGGGCGGTAACATTCCACAAGTTGATTCCCACGATTCCTTCGACAACACCGATATTGATTTTTTCCGCTTCCAAAATTCCACCCTGCTCGATGTGCAATTCCAGATACGCGAGAATTTCAGAAGGATTTCGTTTCGCTGATTGTAGGTTGTTGGGATCGCCACCGATGAAGCGAATTCCCTCTCCGATGGTCTTTCCACTGTGACTCTTTATCTGAAGTGCTTCCTGACTAAGTTCGCCGACGACTGCGTGGCTTCCTGTAAGTCCCCCTTCTTCATCGGAAAATACGATGACCTCCAGTGGGTGAGCGGTTAGGAAGTTTTGTTGATTCAGGATCTCGATGCATTCCAATGCGCCCAGAACTCCAACATCTCCGTCGTAGTTCCCGCCATGCGGAACAGAATCAATGTGAGAACCGAACAAAATTACCGGAAGGTCCGGATTACGCCCTTCCCTGTGGCCAATGATGTTTCCCGCCGCATCGACACGGACTTTTAGTTCTGCTTTTTCCATCAAAGATCTTATGTATTTACGACCCTCAACGTCGGCATCACTGAACGCAACGCGGCTTATTCCCCCTTCGCGGTTTGCTCCGAATGCGGAAAGGTCTTGGATTCTCTTTTCCATTCGATTCGCATCGGCACGGAAATTCTTCCAATCGGCGCCCATGCAGAAAACTGGGAGTGGGAGTACAAGGAGCAAGGAAACAATCGGTATTTCTCTCCTCATGTAGCAATTCTACAGGTGGCCAAAGCCAAATGAAAGCGAGCGTAGCGCGCGCTCGCTGGCGTGACGCTTGCACTCGTTAGGCAAGAGCGGAGTAGCTGAAAACGAACAATGCTGCGCGATCCCCGGGACATCGTCGCTCGCGCATCTGGAGGAGAACATGACGGCGGCGAAACTCCAGCTCACTGCGGACGATTGGAAGAGGATCGAATCTTTGGCGCGAAAGAGTTGAGGATTGGTTCAGGCACGCCATCGCGAATCCTGTTCATCCTGTCGATTAAAACCTCATCGCATCTCAATTCAGCGTGGCTCGCGTGATTATTTGCGAATTGTTTTCGGCTCGCCGCGACGCGGGAATATTGCACATCCGGGAACCGCGCGACCGTCCGCATCCGATTGTACTATTAGAGGGTGACGCATAATCTTATTTATGCGTCGAGGGAATCCTTCGGTAGGGCCTTTCGCCCTCGCAAACATCAAACAAGGAAGGGAATACAATAATGAAAAGGCTTCTCATGATCGCATTGATGGCAGGTGGATTGGTGTTCGTCCCCGTGCAGAGTTCTGACGCTCAAATTTCAGTCGGAATCGGGGGAGTAGGAATCGGATTTGGTTATCCGGGCTACCGGTACGGCTATTACAACTATCCGTACGGCTATGGCTATTACCCATACGGATATTACCGAACGTATCCCTACTATGGCTATTATCGGCCTTACTATGGGTACGGCGGGCACCGCTATTACCGCCACCACCGTCATCATTACTATCGCTACTAAGTTAACGTAGGATAGAGATTGTCATGAGCTGGCTCGGAAACGATTTCGAGCCAGCTCTTTTTTTGCGGAGTAAATCGAGCGCTAACCAGGCATCGTAGCCATTTACACGAGTCCCTGGTTCGCAAGACGTCGATTTCAAAAGCCGTCAGAAATTATCTCGACCTCTTGACCATTTCCTTCTTCGCGCTTACCTCAAAATTCTTCGATCGATTTCAAATGAAGACACTCACGGTTTTGATCCTCTGTTTTGGGTCGGTTGCGTTGGCCGATGACTTCAAATTGATTAACGGCAGAGAATACAAAGACGCCACGGTTAGCCGAGTCGAACCTGACGGCGTCGTGCTCAGAACCAAATCGGGCATCGCGAAGGTTTACTTCGTCGAGCTGCCTAAAGAGGAGCAGGAACGCTTTCATTACAACGCGGCGATTGCTTCTGCTTACTCTGCGCAACAAACAGTCAATCAGGTGACGACGGCCATCGCTGGTCGCGGACAGCCGGTCGAAGTGATCTCTCATGGTGCGCAGGTGGACATCAACCAACATCTGGCACTGGGCAATGTGACCGTCTTCGAATTTTATGCGGACTGGTGCGGCCCCTGTAGACGGCTCTCGCCGAGCCTGGAACAGATGGCGACTAGCGATCCGGAGATTGCGCTGCGCAAGATCGACATCGTCAACTGGAGAACACCCGTGGCGCAGCAATTCAACATCCACTCCATTCCACAGGTTAACGTTTACAATCGCGGGGGCCGCCTCGTCGGAACTGTGTTCGGCGCCGATTTCGACCAGGTCAAAGCTTACGTCGCGCAGGCGAAAACCCGCGGCTGACGGGATCATGTCGTGACCACTCACGACTGCCCACCGACGACTGACGACTGACGGCTAATTTTACTGCTTATCGAAGACCGCGACGTTCTTGAATTTCTTAGCTTTTGCAGTGGTTCCACTCGCGGTGACAGTGCGGCTCTTGCCATCGACCGAGACCACACTCTGACCCGTGGCAATGACTTTGCCGTTTTTCTTAGCGGTGAATTGTAATGTCCGATCATTCACCTTCGTGTACGAGCGCGCGTCTGAATCCGGGGTGCCTGTGACGGGATAATCTTTGCCGTCGAGCTTGCCCGACCACTCGCTATGCGCGGGTTTACCGTTCGCGTCGATGCCGTCCGTAGTCACGTTCACCTGTCCGAGCGTACTTTTGTAAACCACCGTGGTGTTTTTCAGTGTCCCGGGTGTGATCTTCGATTTGGCTTCGTTCAGCTTCCATGTGCCCATGTGTGGATCGGCGGCGAAACACAGCGCCCCTCCCAAAAAGCAAAACGCCAGAGTTAATCCAATTGTTTTTATTTTCATGTGCTTCATCGAGCCCGGATTCTCACTTCCCGTCAATGTTTTTTTCAAGCTAACAGCCAGCAAGTGAGAACCTTCCATGGATAAGGTCGAGGGAGAGGCGGCGAGGAATTAACAGCGTCGGGCTCGGCTGATTTGATTTTGGCGGAGGGAATTCGCGATCGAGATCAGCGAGATCTTAAACTTCCCTGCCAAATCACTAATTCGTTATCATTCAATTTTCCGAGCTTCTCCGAACGGCGTAGCTCGAGGTGATAACGTTTGCCATCGAATTCGAAGTCCGTGGGATCGATGATGCCTGTGCCGGTAGTCCAGGAAATCACTTTCTCAGACTTTCCCCCTGCTGACCTTGAAATCATAATAGAGAAACCCTCTCGGGTACACTGGAAGGCTTTTCCGGCGTTCGCCCACATACTCGACTGTGAAATCCGGGAACTCGATTTTCTTGCCTGCCCTGTACTTCACACGCGTTCCGTAGGAAGCGTTCTGTTCAGCATGTCCGCAGCTAACCGGCCCCAAGAAAATTAACAAACCGCTGAAGAGAAGGATGAGAGTGGAATTATTTTTCACGTACTGGAAGTCTTCGGGCTCTTTGGGAAAGACGGGAGCGATTCATCGAGCGTAACCCAGGGCAATTTATCTTCGAGCCAGATCGCTTTCTCTGGCGCGAATGGCGCCGGATCATCGAGTGAAGCAATTGTTACATCGATTGTATCTGAATCTTTGATCTCTTCGAAAAACAAGTGAGTGCCGCAACATGCGGCAAATGAGCGAAGCCGGTTCGCATGCGCGATCTTGCGCGGTTTGCCCTTTGTCACCACTAAATCTTCGCGTCGCACCGATCCCCAGGTGACGTAGGGCGCCCCGACGCTTCGCCGGCAATCTATGCAATGACAATCGCCCAGGGAAAACGGCGCGCTCTTCAGCACATAACGCGTGCCGCCGCAGACGCATCCACCAGTGATTTCCATTCTTGATTCAGCCTTTTCATTCATCTTTAGCTGTCATTCGTATCAAGCCTTTGTCGATGATTTCAAGGCGATTGACGGAAAAGATACAAAAGCGTCGGATTCTGGCAGGACGCACGCGGTGACGCAGGCGCGCACGAATCTCAAATAGCGAGCCGCTGCGTAATATCTCCGGTCATGAAACGAACAATTGTGCATTTTGTAGTCGCTCTCTGCGTTGCAAGCTTGGTCCGCGCCGATCAGACCGTCCAATCGGTTCAGCAAGCTCTCAAAGATCAAGGGTTTTACTACGGCAACGTCACTGGCGACAAGAGCGCCGAGACTACTGCCGCAGTTCGGCGTTACCAGATTCGCAGCGGCCTGCAAGTTACTGGCGAAATGGATCCAGAAACACTCCGCTCCCTCAGCATCAATTCGAATTCCGTCGCGTCGTCGCAGTCCACTTCAAAACCTGTCGTCACTCAGTCCAACAGCGTTCGTCCGGATGATAGCGCGCGGCTCAGCCAAAATGCGTCACCGAATGCGTCACCGAGCTCGCCAAGTGAACCGGATCGCCGCGTCGAAGTGAATCCGACTTTCCCCGGCGCGCTTTATCAGTCGACGTCACCCCGAATGAGCAAGCGCTTGATCATCGCGGAAGTGCAACGTCAACTGATCAGTCGCGGATATTACCAAGGTCGAATCGACGGGAGCTACAGACGGCGGACAGCGTTTGCTCTGCGCGCATTTCAATTCGGTTCGGGACTTCCGCCCACCGGTCACCTCGACGCGAGCACTCTCAACGCGCTTGGAATATCCGATGCGAACTTGGCGTACATGGAGCCAACGACTCGCCATTATGAAACCTGGGCACCGGTCATGAAGTTCAAGCACGGCAAGTGGAAAGTGAAATGGAAAAAGTATCATGGGGAGGATCGCGACGAGCTCGCTGGCGAAGATCGAGGGGAAAATAGCAATGAGCAGGGTCACGGCCCCGATGAGGACTAGTTAGCCGGCGAGATGCAGTTTGTACAACTTAAAATCAGTTCGGCCCCTGATTTCTGGCTCACTCGTTTTCGATTCCAGAGCGGCTTTCAAGGCTTGAGAGATTCGCCTCTCCCTTACCAAGGGAGAGGGTAGGGTGAGGGTTGGCAGCTTTGTGCAGTTTTTGAACCCCTCACCTTGATCCTCTCCCCCTTGAATAGGGGAGAGGCGATCGTGACAGCGATGGTTATTTAGAGCGCGCTAAGAGGCCTTGTCGTAAACTGCGATGTTCTTGAATTTTTTACCTTTCGGGTTCGTCCCGGTGATAGTGGACGTGCGGGTTTTGCCATCGGCAGATACTTCGCTGCGAGCAGTGACGATTACCTTTCCGTTTTTCTTAACAGTCACTTCCAGGGTCCCGTCATTCAGTTTTCTGTAGGCTCGCGTGTCGGCGCTCGGATCGCCGGTCACACGGTAATCTTTTCCGTCGAACTTGCCCGACCACTCGACGTGGATGGGTTTGCCGTTCGCGTCGGCACCGTCCGCCGTCACTTTGATGTTCCCGAGCGTGCTTTTAAAGGTGACGGTGTTGAATTTCGTTGTCCCGGGCGTCATCTTCGATTTCGCCTCGTTCAGCTTCCAAGTACCTATCTGCGGATCGGCGGCCAGACAGGCTGACCATCCCAGGAAGCAAAACATTAGAGTTAATCCGATTGTTTTAGTCTTCATTTGCTCGATCGAATCGGGATTCTCGTTTTTCGTCAATAATTTTCGCGTCGGCTCAGTGCGGTTTACCCGAAGCAGCCAAGTTGCGGTCGAAGAATTCGGCGGTTGCGCGGTAGGCGCGCACCCAATCGCTCCAACGGAGCAGATCGTGAATCTCGTCCGGCATGATCAGCTCTTCGAATGTGATATTCTGCGTCCGCAGCTTTTCGACCAAATCAGTGGTCTGCTGGAAGGGCACGTTGCGATCGTCATCGCCGTGGATCAGCAGCACAGGAGAGCGCCACGTCGCGACGCTTGCGACTGGCGATGATTTGAAGGCGAGCGTACGGGCTTCTTTCATGTCTGGCGCAGCGTCGGGATTCTCAGCCCACAGCGGCAGGAAATCCGCCCAGTCGTGCACCCCGTGGAAATCGACGCCGGCTTTGAAAATGTCGGAGTTGCGCGCCAGGCCCATCGCGGTGAGGAACCCGCCATACGATCCGCCCCAGAGCCCGATCCGCTGCGGGTCCACGTTGTCGAGCGTTTGCAAAAATTTCGCGCCCGCGACCACATCCTGATATTCCGCCGCACCGCGCCAGACCGAGTTCGGCGGCTCGCGAAACGCGCGCCCGTACATGATGCCGAGCCGGTAATTGACCGAGAGCACGGTGTATCCTTTGCTAGCCAGATATTGATTCTGCGCGTAGGCGTTGTGGTAATACTGCATGTAATGAAAGCCGAGCATCATCTGCCGGATGGGCCCGCCGTGAGTGAAGATTAGAGCGGGCCCGCGTTGCTTGTTTTTCGGCGCGAATAACTGCCCGTGAATTTCGCGGCCGTCCTCGCTCTTGAACACTACCTGCCTGGGCGTGACTAACTGGGCCTGCGGGAACTCAGCCGGAATCGCATTCTTGGCGATCAACTCGCGCCCGCTACTCGTAATCCGATAGGGCATGGCTGGCGAAGTTGCTGTTGAGCCGAGACACAACACCGTTTTTCCGTCGCTCGTCTCGACCGGGCTCCATTCGATTGTCTCGCCGCGCGTGAGCGCCTGCGGCTCGCCGCCCGTCGCGCTCACGCGCCAGATATGCCGGCGGTCAACGTCGTTTTGGTTCGAGCTGTAAAGGATGCTCTGCTTGTCCGCGCTCAGTGCCACGTCCTCGACGTCGAAATCGCCCGGCGTGAGCAACTGCGGCGCGCCGCCTTCCATCGCGATCGAGTAGAGATGATTCCGCCCGTCTTTCTCGCTCGCGAAAATGATCCGACCGGCAGTCGTGAATTGCAGCGATGAGAATGCAAACAGCGACAGCGAATCTTCCATCGCGTTGCCGCTGCGAAACAACTCGCGGGCTTCACCACTTTTCGCGTCGGCAATCCAAAGGGCCCACGGCCGCGGGAACTCAGGAATGAGCGGGCGTTTAGACTCGAGCCCAGGCTGGCGAATGAACGCCACCTGTTGACTATCTGGCGACCACACCAGACCTGCGTCGCGGTTCGTCGTCGGCGCGAGATAAATGATCTTCTTCGGTGCCAGCTCGAGCACTGCGATATAAGAATGGTCCTTGCGGTTCGAGCGAAAGGCGATCCGCTTTCCATCCTGCGACCAGCGGGGCATGTCGCTTTCACCTGGTAACTCCTCAAGCTGCTCGGGCTTTTTTTTGGCGTCGATCGGCGCGACCCAGAGATGCTTCTTCGCCGGCCAGACAACATTCTTCCCGTCCGGCGAAATCTGCAGGTCCTCGCACTCCTCCTTGTCGCACCCGATATCTCCGAGCAATCGCGGCTGGCCGCCGTTGACATCCACGGCCCATGCCTGCTGCTTGGGAATTTTTGTCAGGGTTTGCGGATTTGCCGAGGTGCCGGCTTTGTTTACCTCGCTCCCGCGCGCGTACACGACCGTTTTGCCGTTCGGCGACAGCCGCACGCTCGCGATCGGTTCGCCATCATCGCCTTTGTAATGGGTGACCTGATGTGGCACAAAATCCGGCGCATCTGCCACCCAGATGTTGCGCTCGCCTTTGTTGTCAAACACCCAGGCCACGCGCGGCGCATGCGACGCACTCGTGAGACCGGAGGGAAATGGCGCGCTCAGCACCTGCTCGACGGTGAACCCTTCAGCAAGACAGGCGACCGGCAGCAATACGCAGCCGAGGATAGCAACAAGAGAGTGGAATGAGATTTTCAACGCTCTCGCGCATTATCGCGGCTGAACCGTCGCGCGTCGACTGGATTTGCCTGCCGGTCTGGTGGACGCTGCGCAGCGTGAATCACTATCAGCTCGACGTATTTGCTCGAGCGGAGCACGCTGTAGGAATGAAGCCGTTCTCGAACTTCGTCAGTCTTCATCCTTACTTCAAAGCGCATCCGGGGAAAGTTGAAGCAGCCAAAGCGATCTTTTCGCTGTTCGTCGAGAAAACTGCAATGGAGAAAGACAACCTTTTCTACAGCTTCACTGTTAACGGCGACGAAGTCTTCTGTCGTGAAGCGTACGGAAGCGCGGAGGGCCTTCTCGCTCATCTGGAGAACGTCAGCGCGCCGTTGGCGGAGATGCTCAAAGTGGCGGAGCTTATCCGCGTTGAAGTGCACGGCCCTGCTGAGGAACTCGAAAAGTTGAAAGCACCGCTGGCACATCTCAATCCAGCGTGGTTCGTGCTGGAAGCGAGTTGATGGTTGAGAGTTGATTGTTGAGAGACAAACGACTCCTCACCCTCATCCTCTCCTCGGACGAGGAGGAGAGGAGACGAAGGGCGCTCGCGCGCATTTGAATCCCGCGCGGGTTTACGCTCGAAGCGAGCGTGAACAAATGAGTGACCAGTGATTGGTGATCAGTGGTCAGTTGCTCGAATTACAACGTCGGCAAATCCTGCTTTGATTTCGGAGGTGGAAATTCCCGATCGAGTTCAGCGAGATCCTCTTTGGTCAATTTGATTTCGACTGATCGCGCATTGTCGCGAATGTGATTCTTGTCACTCGCTTTTGGAATCGCGATCACGTTCGGCTGACGCAGCACCCAGGCGAGCGCAATCTGTGCGGCAGTGGCATCGTGGCCTTTTGCAATCTTCTTTAGGGTAGCGTTCTCGAGCAGGCCGCGGCCGTGGCCGACCGGAGAGTAGGACATCACAGGAATGTATGATGTTTGAGGTTTGATGTTTGAAGTAAGAAAAGGCAGAAGATCGAATTCGATCTGCCGATTTTCGAGGTTATAGAGAACCTGATTCGTGGTAGGGGCGATTGATCTCCATCGCCTGCAGATGTCGCGCAATTCTTTCATGTCATCGAGATCGAAGTTTGAGACGCCCCAACGTTTGATTTTTCCGGTGGAACGCAGCTTTTCGAATGTTTCTACTGTTTCTTCGAGCGGCGGTGTCTTTTCGCGCCAGTGCAATAGGTAAAGATCGATTGTATCGATGCGGAGGCGTTTGAGACTGCTCTCGCAGGCTTTTGGCAATTTCGTGCGCGACGCGTTGTGCGGATACGCTTTGGTGACGATAAACACGCGCTCGCGCTGACCCTCGATTGCATCTCCCACTACTTTTTCAGCCCCGCCGTCTCCGTACATCTCCGCGGTATCGATCAGCGTCATACCGAGATCAATTCCCAAACGCAACGCCGCGACTTCATCAGCGTGCGCGCTTTTCTTTTCGCCCATGCTCCACGTGCCCTGACCCAGCACGGGAACGCGCTCGCCATCTGGCAATTGCAACGTCTTCATACACTTCAATCGAATCTGGAAACCAGGAGGAAGACTTTTCTATCCACAGATGGCACAGATTTTCGCGGATTCGAATTTCGTGCTTACATCAAATATCGAACATCAAACACCAAAGATTAGACATCAGTACGACGTCGTCATCCTGGGAGCGGGTCACAACGGGCTGGTAACTGCGAGTTATCTGGGGCGCGCTGGGTTGAGTGTGCTGTTACTGGAAAAAAATGATTACATCGGCGGAGCGACCACTTCGCAAAGATTATTCCCGGATTATGACGCGCAGCTGTCGCGGTATGCCTATCTGGTCAGCCTTTTTCCTCAGAAAATCATCCGCGACCTCGGTCTGAATCTCGAGCTGCGCAGGCGCGTGATTGCGTCGTGTACGCCGTATGTGAACAACGGTCAGCACGGCGCTTTGGTTTTGAGCAACTTGGAGGAGGATGTGAGTCGAAAATCGATTGTCGATCTGACGGGAAGCGACGCCGAATTCGAGGGCATGAAAAAGTTCTACAATTTACCGCGCGTTTTTGCCGAGCAGGTTTGGGACTCGATGCTTGCGCCGCTGGTCGCGAAAGAGGAAATGGCGCGCCGGTTTAATGTTGACGCAATCTCGCGCGAGGCGTGGCGCAGTTTGGTTGACGAACCGCTCGGGAGCGCGATCGAGCGTTATCTGCGAAACGATCTCGTGCGCGGCCTTGTCTTCACCGATGCGAAGATTGGCGTGTTTACATATCCGCACGATCCCTCGCTCGTGCAGAACCGCTGTTTCCTTTACCATCTCATCGGAAACAAGACGGGTGAATGGAAGGTGCCGGTCGGCGGGATGGGCGCTGTATCCTCCGAGCTGGAACGCGCAGCACGTAAATCAGGCGCCGAACTACTCACAAATGTCGATGTTCACACGTTGAACGTGACTGGCAAAACGCGCAGCGTCGAATTCCGCGTCGATGGTAAACGCCACGCCGTCGAGGCGCGCTTTTTATTGGTGAACTTTGGCCGGAACGTCCTGGCAAAATATACGGGCAGATTATTTCAACCGGATCGCACCGACGAAGGGTCTGTGTTTAAGATAAATATGCTCCTGCGTCGATTGCCCAAGCTGAAGGCGAAAAAATATCCGGCGACGGAGGCGTTTTGCGGGACCTTCCACAGCGACCAAGGCTATGAGCAAATGAATGTCAGTTACGACCGGGCCGCTGAAGGCCGATTGCCTGAGAAGACGCCGTGCGAGGTGTATTGTCACACGCTGACCGACGACAGCATTCTCGAGCCGGGCCTGCGAGAGAAAGGATTTCACACGATGACGCTATTCGGGCTCGATGCGCCGTGGAGCTTGTTCGCCAGAGACAACGAAAACATGCGGCGCGAGGCGGAGAAAAGATTTCTCGAAAGCGTAAATCGGTGGCTGGAAGAGCCGATTGAAGATTGTCTCGCCATGGCGCGCGATGGCCGCCCTTGCATTGAAAGCAAAAGCCCAGTCGATATCGAGGATGCGCTTGGGATGTATCGTGGGAACATTTTTCAAAACGCGCCGACGTGGCCCTTTGCCGAACGCAGAGAGCACGTGGGCACTTGGGGCGTGGAGACTGAATACGAAAATGTGTTTCTCTGCGGATCGAGCGCGCTACGCGGCGGCGCCGTTAGCGGGATTCCCGGACATAACGCGGCGATGAAGGTGCTGGAGAAAATCAAAGGGTAAGGACTCGCACTGCGATGTGTCGCGCCGCGGTGGGCGCAACGCGCCGTCGCTAACTCCGGGCGGTAAACGCATTCACTTCCTTTGCGAATCTATGGATGCTAATCGGAGCAGGTCCCGGTGCATAACGCAAAGCGATGTACGTTTCGGTGATCTGGCGAACACGCTCGGACTGGTTAGGCAACGATTGAACGGCCCGTGTTGCGAAATCCCATGGGCCCTCCCATGGATCGCGTGGCACCCCGATGTGGGCGAGCTTCTGACAAAAGCGTGCATACAACGCCTGAACCCGATCGGCGCGAGGCCGCGTCCGCAATTGCATCCACCCAGCATAAGTGATTAGCAGGGCAACGATGACAATCAGCACCTGCATGACGAGCGGGAGAGGGCCGCTATTGGTCAGTCCCAGCGAAGTTAGCAACACGTCCTGGACGTCGGCATCGAAACCCAGGACGCGAGTGTCCCACTGATAGTTGAGAGCTTCCCATATGGACCGAACCCGGTTGACGAGCGCCAACCGCGCCAACTGCGTCCAGACTCGCTCGGCCCGGAGCCACCGCGGTGGTTGGATCGATTCGCGTCCATCCGCTCCCCGGAATCCAGACTTCGCACCAGGCATGAGTGTCGGCCTGGCGCACGAGAAAGAATCCGCCCAAGTCATTGTATTCGCCGCCCAGATAACCGACCACGACCCGCGCCGGAATTCCTGCCAACCGCATCAGGGTGGCGAAACTGGCAGCGTAATGTTCGCAAAAGCCGGTTCGACGGTGAAAGAGAAATTCCTCCAGGTCGTTCTTAGTGTATTCGCCAGGTGATAATGAATAACGAAATCCTTGCGTCCGAAAAAACTGGAGGGCGCTGTTCACGATCGTTCGCGGCTCGGAATCTTGTGCGGCCAAGGATGCTGCCAACTCACGCACCGCAGGACTAACAGATGCGGGCAGCTGAAGCGCTTCCTGGCGTTCGTAAGCATCGAGTTCCTTTACTATCGGTTCGGTGGATGAGAGCACTTCATAGCGGCGCGCTTTTCGAATCGGCTGAACGCTGTACAGATAGTTGCCGCGCGCGAGCATTGCGCCGGAAGGGATTCCAAAGGGGCGATCCAGCGCAAACATCCAACGCGCCCCATGCGGTGCGATGGTAATTCGCTGGCGAATCGCTTTCTCGCTCGCGGGATATCGGCGAGACAAATCCGACATGGAGGCAGGCGCATAAGGCGCTCGCCATTCCATGCCGTCGCAATGCCACATGACCAGCCCCCGCCAATACATCGGACCGGGTGGCCCTGTCCTGCGATCGGGAAACTCCGCGCGAAAAGCGATTTCCGACGAATTCGCAAGCGCCACGATGCCGCCGGGAGAAAGTCGATCAGAAAAACCGGTCATCGCCGAGTGAAGATCGCCAATCCGAAGCTGAAAGCCCGTATTGATTCGCGGAAACAGAATGAAGAGCAAAACAACAAGCGGCGCGGCTTGGGCCAGCAGTTTGAAAGTCGTAGTCAGCGGCAGCCAGAAAGCGCCAGGTGACGGCCCACGATGAAACTGGACCAGCGACGCAATCAGTAATGCGAATGCGACAAAGAGACAAAACGCGATCGCAAGGTCCTGCGAAAGGAGAAGACCACAAAGACAAAGCACCCATGCCATCATCACCATTACTTGAAACTCGCGCGCGGTGTGCGCTTCGAGAATTTTGAGCGATATCAGAACAGCCAAAAGCGATACGCTAGGCTCAATGCCCTTGATAGTTCCGTAGCTGAGAAAGATGGCACCAGCCGCTACGGCCACGAGGATCAGTTTCAAAACAGTCGGGCGAAGCCGGTAACCTCTTGGCTCCATCCAGAATTTCAGTGCCAGCGCGAGAAGAAAGAGCCATGCGACCCAGCTTGCGAGCTTGCCGAACATCGGAGGAAGTGTGAACAGCAGCGCCGCTGCCAGCCAAAGCAGTGGTCGCCGTGGAATAGTAGTGTCTTTCCACTGCTGTGTGCGCCTGCTACTCATACTCTTACTCATGCTCATGCTCTTTCGCCGCCTGGGAACAAACTCAACGCGCGCAGGCATCGGTGAAAATGCGCCTCTCCAACAGCGGGCGGGATATCTGCGTTTGGCAGACGCAAGCTGTAAGGGCGTCGCACGCATTCGGCTTCGATCACCCACAGCGCAAGTTGCGACAGTCCCTCTTCGATGCCGAGAAAACGTACAGCAGAAAAATCGAGGCGCACGGAGCCTTCCGATTCGGCGGCAAATTGTTTTGTCATGAGTGGCTGCCCGCGCGCCACGGCTCTCCAGTCAATGTGACGTTGAGATTCGCCCGGCACATAGGCGCGGACTCCTGCAAAGTCATCGCCTTCGCCAAGATCGATTTGTAGCCGGTCGTGCGGTGAACGCGCATGACGCACCGGGAGCCGAGGATCGCCCGACGGGTTTGGGTATGCCAGGTAAGTTTGAGAGAAGGTAAATTTTTTCAAGACGCGAACGAAACCGAGCGGATAAGCACTCGTTAGGCGAAACGTTTCTATCCGGTGTTCGCCCCGCTGCCGCGCTGGGAATCGAAGCGTCACACGAGCGGCTTTGCCAGCTGGAATGTAATCGACGTGTTTGCGCTCGCCGCCTGAACCTGGCAGAACCAATTCGATTCCGCGACGCGTGACGCGTGAACAATTCATAATCTCGACTGGCAGGGAAACCTCCTCGCCGGCAAATACCGGCTTCGCGGATTCCGGCGCTATCGTTACATCTGCCAGATTGAGCAGCGTGTGCGGAATTGAAACCAGAAAAACCGCCATTAGCCCAAACAGCAGCAGGTAAACGGCCGGATTATTTTGACTCGAGGCCGCGTACCACATCGCTCCCAGCACAAACAGCAGTCCCGCAAAACCTGCGGTCGGGTAAAGCAGCGGAAATTTTCCTGCTTTCACGGGACGGTAGCGATGATTCAATTGTTAGTTCGGGTGATCGGAGCTGGCGCAATGTGCCGCATGCTTACGGGTCGCCTCTCCCTTGTCGAAGGGAGAGGGGGAGGGTGAGGGTTTGCCTTGGGAACATTACACCTTTCGAGTTGAACCCCTCACCTTAATCCTCTCCCCTTCAGTAAGGGGAGAGGCGACGGATACTTGGTTACCAGCTACGCCCTGTGACAGCTCAAGAAGAACCAACGCCGAAGGGCTAACCATTTTGCCTGATTTGGTTGAGCGTCTCATATCGACGAACCCGGCTCACGGCACGGGCACGCTGTGCAGCAGATTATCGGCAAGTGTGCGTCCGCTTTGTCCGAGTTGTTCGATATCGTGTCCCAGCCGATGCCCCATCACTGCTATGCCGATTGCTTGAATGTCCTCGGGCAGAACCATGTCGCGTCCGTTCATCAGCGCCCACGCCTGGGACGCGTGCAACAAGGCCAGACCAGCGCGTGGCGACAAACCAGTAGTGTGACGCTGTCGCGAGGCATCGAGCAAATCCTGCAAATAGTCGAGCAGCGCCGCCGAAGCGTGCACTTTTCGTACATTGTCCTGGATCTCTATCAGCGTTCGGGGGCTGACAACGGGTTTCAATTCCTTCAACATCTCGCGGCGATCTATCCCTAAAAGCATGGCGCGCTCGCTGGCCCGGTCGGGCACGCCCAGCTCGATTCGCATCAGAAAACGGTCCAACTGTGATTCAGGCAACGGAAAGGCGCCCACGGCTGTTTGCGGATTCTGCGTTGCGATAACAAAAAACGGCTCGGGCAGCTCGTAGGTCACGCCGTCGATCGAGATGTGGTGTTCTTCCATCGCTTCCAGAAGTGCGCTTTGTGTTTTTGGGGTCGTCCGGTTTACCTCGTCGATCAGCACCACTTGCGAAAAGAGTGGCCCGCGATGAAAGACGAACCGCTGCTCATCGCGGTCGAAGATGGAGTTGCCAAGAATGTCCGCAGGCAATAGATCGCTGGTAAATTGGATGCGTTGAAAGGCGAGGGCGAGGGAGCGTGCCAATGCTTGGGAGAGCGTCGTCTTGCCTACGCCCGGAATATCTTCGATCAGCAGGTGGCCGCGCGCGAGCAGACACGCGACGGCGAGCTTTACCGCCTGGTTCTTTCCTACGATCACCTCGCAAATCTGCTTTACGAAGGCGTCAACATGGTCGGTCACGCCGGAATCATCTGCAGGAATAATGCGCTGCGCAAACAACGTTTGTCGCTGATTACTGAATCACCGATCACTTACTTCTGGAGTCGGCTTAGGGGGTGTGCGTTTTGCTTTGATGGTCTTTATGGAGTTTGCCTCCTCCATTTTGCGTGCCGCCGCAGCGGAGGAATGCACGTCGCGATAACATTTTGTGGCTAGCCCAAGCACGAACGCCGCAACAATGAAAACGGCTACTCGCTTTTCTGTTGGAGTGAGAATGAACCGCTGCCGGAGACGATCAAGCTTTAGCCGGCGCTTCTTAACCACGAAGGAACACTAATGGACACGAATCTTGAGAATGTCGAAATCCGAATGACGAATTAAATCCGAATGACGAATTAAATCCGAATGACGAAATCCGAAAACGGAAGCGACCGTCCATTTGTCATTCGAGCTTCGTCATTACTGGTTATTGTCCCAGCGGGATGGTTACTTCGGTTCCCGGCGGCGGCTTAAACTCGAAAGTGGAAGCAGGGACCATCGCGCGCGTCTGGTTTGAATACGTGGTCACGATTCGATCGCCGTTCGGCAGCAACATATCGGTGCGTTCGACACGCAGATTGTCGTTGATTCGCAGATCAAGCTTTTGAAATGCGCGTTTCATCGAATGCGTGCGCGGTGTCAATGCCAGCTCATATCCTCTGTCCGTTTTGGTCGCATTGACTTGGAACATGTTTTCGATGTTCTCCAGGTTTAATGCGGAATTGATTGCCGCTACCGTCGAATCGAGCGGCGATCCTTTCCCTAATGGATAACGCTCGGCCGATTTGAAATTGGGATAATAAATCCAAAGCTGGCGACCGTCGCTCATAGTCACGCTGGGCGAATTTCCTTTCATTTCGCGTCGGAATTTGTTCGGCGGCTGGAACCAAATTTTCCCCGAGCTCAGGATCGGTTTCTTCATCAGCCGGATCATTCTTTCTTCCTGAAAGTCGGCCTGCGTAGTCCGGTTCGCGCGAATTCCCGCGAGAAGATTCTTCAGATCAGCGTCGGAAAGGGGCGCCGTTTTCCCAATGGATGTCAGCGCTACAAAGGCAAGCGCTGCAATTACGGATACGCGCATGCGCATGATTTTACCCACGTTCACATTGTACTCAAAAGCCCGCCATGCTCCCAAGTGCCGCCGTCAAGAAACTTTCGATACGAAAGATTCTTCTTGACACCCGCGACGGTCTTCTGAGACAAGACTCGCTCAGTGTGTCCTCAGAATGAAAGCGTTGGATTTCTAGTTCTGCCGGCTGGCTCAAGTCGAGTCAATTTTCGAAACGCGCAAAAAGAACGCGCTACTCAAGGAGGGGCGAGTCCAATCTCCATTCCCCGGCGGTCACGCGACCGCCGCTGATTGAAAATGAAAGGAACAAACACATGAAAAGAATAATCTTTAATCTGCTACCAGCCATTTTTCTTTGGTTGGGCAGCTGTTGCGCAGCCAACGCGCAAGCTACGGGCGATCAAATCACAGACCCTAATCAGCAGATCATTCAAGATGACAGCAGCAGCAATGGCAAGTTTCAGCCGGTGACGGTGGACGCGAGCGCGACTTCAGATGTTAAGTTGCAGTTTCCCACCGGCGCGGCTGGCAAGACCGTGTTGATTCAGCCGCTGGATGGCGGCACCGCGAGCGCCAGCACAGCAACCATCGATCAGACTGGGCTGCTTGCTTTTTCCTTTCAAGTTAGTGATCAGCCGGGCGTGCACCGGGTGATTGTCATCGACCCGAGCGCGACGGATACCCCAGCGAAAATTGTGGGTGTGGTGCAGTTCGAGGTGCCCAACCCGGCCGAGTAGAGGAGTAATACCATGAAACATCTTTCTCTTACTCCTACCGTTGCTCGCTTGCCACGCCGTAGCTCAGCGAAGGCGGGTGCTCTTGCTCTTTTCCTTGCTTTCTCACTCGCCCTCCCGCTTGACGCTCAGGTGGGCAACAATAACCCCAGCGGCCACGCCGGCATCTTCAATGGCCAGATCACCACTGGCTGCTCATACGATCCTTACACTGGCAATGCCACGCGCGCGATCACAGATATTGCGGTCGCCAGTGCGGTGGGCGATTATCCCTTGGCCCTAGTACGCACGGCCAACTCGCGCGCTCCTGCCACTAATTACAGGTTCGAATGGTCCGGCGGCTGGAACCACAATTACAACTGGGGTCTGGAGGATTCACCCACAGTTAACAGCCCAGGCCTTCAGCCAGTCGAATTCGCTGTAGATTTTCCCGATGGCCGGGTGGAAATATTTCGCGCCGTTACCTGGGATTCCTATTACCGGGTGAGACCAGGTCCCGACACTCCCGCGCAGGGCACTTCAGCGGGTGTGCGCGAGCGTTTTCAGCCCCTGAGCTATGGGTATTGTTACCTGATCCTGCCTGATGGCGGAAAGGTGAAGTTCTATGCTACACAACACCAGCTTCCACAGCAGCGGTTTTATTACACCTATCAGACGGTAGCCATCATTGATCCCCATGGCTACAAACCAGCCTCACGTATGACGGACAAGGCCGCCTCTCCCGAGTGACTGAACCGGCTGGCCACTATCTTCAATTCACCTACGACCCAACTTATTACTGGAGGATTTCTCAGGTTACGGCCAGCGATGGTCGCAGCGTGAACTATTATTACGCCGCTTACAACCAGTATTGGCAGGTCCTGGACCATGTGGTGTACTACAATAACGCAAACTGGACAGCCCGCTATCGATATTGCGCCGCAAATATCAACGACCCTAACTACGGCACGCAGCCGCTGCTGTGGACAGCCGACGACCCGATGTATCCCGGGCCGATGAAGCGAATCGGCTATACCTATCGCACCGCCAACAATCCCGACGGCACCACGCCGGTTTACGGCCAGATTCAATCGGAAAATTATTATGATGGGACAAACGTGGGTACTGCGGTGTCCACATTGACTGTCGGCTCGGCGAACCCGATAAACCACAACACCCGCACCGAGACGCGCGGAGACAACGTGACGCGCACCTTTCTTTACACCGCCCAAGGATATGTCACTTTGGTCTCCGATTTCATGAGCCATAGCGCCGGGCAAACCTACGACGCCAATAAATGGATCAATTCCGTCACCGACCGCAACGGCCATCGTACCGATTTCACCTCCAATGTGCTCACAGGAAATGTGACTCAGGTGCAGTTTCCCGCCGCGGCTGATGTTACGCCCTCGCCAGCCCCGCGCGGAACGGTTAGCTATACATACGGCTGGGCGAATTGCCCTGATCCCAACAACCGGGATGCCAATAATCCCTACTATCTCTACAGCATTACCGACGAAGGCAACCACGCCACCATCTTTACACGGGATGCAAACAAACGGGTTACCCGCATTGATTATCCCGATGGCGGCTACGAGACGTTTGCCTACGACGCCGCTCATTTCTATCAACTCAGCAGCCACCGGATGGTCACCGGCGGCACGGAAACATTCGCCTACGACGGGTTGCACCGGCGGCAATTCTACTCCGATCCATATCACAACAACGCCAACAATCCGAGCATTCGCTATTACTATGACGGTCTGGGTCGGGTGAACGGAGTCTTCGATGCCCTTTGGCATCCCACCAACTGGGAGTACAACGATCGCGGGCAAGTCACCCTGACCACGCTGGCGACCGATCCGAGCGACAATCAGCGCCATACCATCACCAACGCCTACAACGCCGATGGAACATTGCAGAGCGAAACCGATCAACTCGGCCACCTGACCAGTTACACCTACGACGACTACCGGCGGCTGAAGAGCGTGACCCCGCCGGCGCGCGGCGATGGGACGGGAACACACACCACCGAGTTTTCTTACCACCCCAACGGCATGCTTGACGACTACAGATACACCGATTCCAACGTCACCTGGGTCAAACTCCCCAGGGGCGAATACATCAAGAGCGTTTACGACGATAATCGGCGCAAGACTTCGCAGACGGTAGCGCCCGGTACAGTCGATGAGGCTACCAGTAGTTCGGTTCACGATAACGTGGGCAATCTGACTTCGGTCACAAACCCTGGTGGGCATTGGATCGCCACCATCTACGACGAGCGCAACCGGCCAAGCTCGATCAACGACAGAGGCCTTCTTACCACCTTCACGTATGACACGGCTGGCCGCAGAAAGAGTATCACCCGTCCAAATGGGCAGCTCATCACGTACGACATCTTCGATGTCATGAACCGGGTCACCCAGCAAACGGCAACCCAAAATCCCGATCCAGCGGCGGTGACCAAATACACTTACTATACCCTGGCTGATGGAGCGAATGCGCCGGTGGGGTTGCTCAAAACGATGAAAGATCCGCGTCTGGTCGTGCTCAACAATGGAGAGGCTTACACCTACGAGCACGACCTGATGGGCCGCAAAACCAAACTGACCTACCCCAAGGATTCGTGGAACGTCCGGCGTATCGAGCAGTGGAGTTATGACACCGCGGGGCGGCTCCAGACTTTTACCAATCGCGATAGCCCAGCCAAAGTGCAGACCTTCACGTATGACGCTCTCAATCGGATGACCGGGTTCAGTTGGAACGATGGCGGCTTGACACCGAGCGTGAGCTTTGGCTATGACGCCGCATCGCGCCTGACAAGCGTCAACAATGCCAACGCCAATATTAGCAGAGTTTATTACGACGATAATTCGCTCTTTGGAGAGACCGAAACTCCCACTGGCGGCGTTGCTAGATCGGTGATTTACGGTTATGACGACGATGGCAACCGGGCCACGCTTGACATTCCCGGATATTCACAGTTCACCTACACCTATACCTGGCGCAACCAAGTGAAAGACATCAAGGCCGGCGCAACCACCCTGGCCAGTCACGTGTATGATCTGAACGGCAACGTGAGCACCCGCAGCCTGAACAACTCCACCCAGAGTACTTACCTCTACGATGGGCTGGATCGCGTGACCTGGATCACTCACTCGCTCAACGGCACCACGCGACAGTTCAATTACGGTTACGACACGAATTCCTACAACCGCAAATGGGTCAGGCGACTGGGGACTGCGCAGGGAGACATTGGCGACGTCTTCGCGTATGATCTCAGCGACCAGGTGAACGTCGTGCAATTGAACGTAGCCAACCCCAGCGCGACCCCCACTCCTGCGCCGAACATCAGTTACGATGCCAATGGGAACCGCACGTGGTTTGGGCCGTATGGATCACTGGAGCAGTATGCGATTAACAACTTGAGCCAATACACCAGCCGGACGATTTACACCGGCAACACGCAGACCAGCGGTACGGCGAGTTACGATGTCAACGGCAACATGACGGCGACTCCGGATCCGACGCCCAGCCAATTGACATGCACATATGACGCGCAGAACCGAGTGCTGAGCGCTGGCAAGGGTAATACGACCATGTACTTCACGTACGATGGATTAAACCGCCAAGTGAGCCGCAGAATTGGCATGAACGGCACCCGCACGTTCAGTGTATGGGACGGCTGGGAGTTGGTGCAGGAGTATCACATGTCTGGCGGTAATGCCGTTGAGGACGCAAGCTATCTCTATGGTGTCACCGGCCTGGTGAAAAATCTCAAGACGAACAACTACTACTATCAGGATGGCAGCGGCAGCACTTCGCACCTGGCGAATAGCAGCGGCGTCTTGCAGGAATGGTACCGCTACGATCTGCAAGGCAAGCCAGTGTTTTACAATTCAGCGGATCAACAGATTACTGTCTCCGCCTTCGGCGTGCGCCATCTCTTCACCGGTCAGCAATGGTACAGCGAGGTTGGGCTGTATGATCTGCGCAACCGCTTTTACTCCCCCGACCTCGGCCGCTTCTTGCAGCCCGATCCGATTGGCTTCGATGGCGACCCGACCAATCTCTACTCCTATTGCGGGAACAATCCGGTCGTGTATTTGGATCCCACTGGCCTTTTTCGGGGCGGGCAGTTCGCTCAAGGAGCTTTCGTTGGCGTAGTTAGTGTATACGCAGGTATCTACGGTGGGGCGGCTTTATCGGCGACGGGAGTTGGGGCGATCCTTGGTGTTCCGATGATGATCTCAGGTGTGATTGGAGTAGGATATGCAGAAATGAACATCGTCGGTTCGTTCTCAAACGTTCCAGGGGCGGCTGAGGCGCAAGGTTATCCAAGCAATCTGGGCGGAGTGGGAGGAAGGATCGCAGGAGGAGAAGCCGGACAGGTCGTCGGCAGCACCTTCGAAGATGTGATCACCGATCGCTACGCAAAGACGGCGTTCGATAAAATCACGAGTGGTATATCCCTAGCTCTGGATGCATATGATGCGGGTATGTTGCTCGGCCCAGTGTTTAACTCTCCCAGCATGCTGTCCTCACTGGCGGACAATTTCTCTTCGAGGTACGTTTTTCAGGGTGCAGACGAGACTGGCTATGCCTATTTTGACAGCCTCACTGGGCGAGAAATCGTTGTGGGATACGAGGTTCAGGCCTATGGCTACGACATTCCCACCATGGGCAGAAACACTGGACTTGGCATTAGCAGGGGCAGCCTAGGCAACTATGCACTGGGTGGTCTCGGTGGGGTCGGCTTCTACTTTGAGGGCGGAGCGAACTATTCAGGGTTTGCAATGGGCTTGGCTCTCTCGTACTTTTTTGGACCAGGCGGCTCGCTCTTTGGCGGAGGAGGCGGCGTCAACCCGTGCCTCCCGCCGCAGCAATTATGAGCCCAGAAGACAGAAAGGCGGAAATTCGGACGTGACGGCGATTTTTGTGGTCGCCAGCACGGCCGGGTGGGCGGCGCAACTAGTTAAATATCGATGATACGAAACAAGAACAGGATTTTTGCTGGGCTAGAGTCAGGCATAAAGGCTGGGGCACGTCGACTGCGAATACGGGTAGAAACAACGGGCAGTGGAGGGTTATGAATCACTCATTACATATCGCTGACGTGATCGTCGGCGGCATGCTGATGGTGACCAGCGCGCTCGCTTTACTTTTTACCTGGAATCGCCGCGAACTCGTACGTGGAATTAGTTACAAACAATTCGTCCGGTCCTGTGCAGTCGGAATCATCGGCGGGGCGGTCATTGCAGTTTGGCGATTTATCTTTGGGCCGTGAACGTGATTCAGAGGGTCTGCTTCGTCATCTGTGGTGTCGTCGGCCTATTTATTGCAGGGCTACTGGGGTACTATGGCGAGCACATGTCGCTCCGGGTAGTGCTTTTGGGTTTGACGCTAAGCGCCATCACGCTCTTGGTTCTTTTTTTCTTCATCGAGAAACGGCTTAAGACGCGTCAATGAGGGCTGAAGAATGAAGAGAAGAATGGTAAGAGGATGAGCCACCAAGGTGAGCCTAGGCAGCCGAGGAAGACGGTTCAGAGGCTAATGCCGGCCCGCCTATTGCTCGGCCTTGCCATCATAGCAGCGATAATTCACTTCGTAGATCACACGCCGCTGAGGATAATCATCCCGAGTCTCCTCTTAACCGTGCTCATCATTTTTCTCATTCGCAGATGGCAGAGAAAATCAGGAATGTTCAAATAACCGACAGCGGGGATCGACGACAATGGCTCCCGGCCACCCTCGTTGCCAGCGCGCTTGGACTGGGCTGCTTCACGTGCATGTCGGTCCTAGCAGCGGAGTACTGCCTCCGTCCTGACAAGGAGGACGGGATGCAGGCGGGCAGTGTCGTTTGCTTCTCGACCCCATCGGGCTGGCAAGGGTGGAAGGATGACCCTCACTATTGGGATGGCGTTAAAGGATTCAACAAACAGTTGCTCGAGAGCGAACATCGGGTGCGTGTCTCATTCCGCGAATCGAATTGCAAGAACGCGTCAGAGTGCGCGAGCTTAACACTAGATACATGGGGCCGTGACTCTCGCGGACAGCCTGACATTCAACAAGGGTTACATGATCTTGTGAGGCAGGTACAGCAACATCAAGACGTACGCGAGGACCCTGATCCCGTAGTCACCGAGTTTGGTTCTTTCGATGCCGGAAATTCCGGGCCTCTGACGATCTGGCAAATCCGCTGTTCATTTTGGAACGACTATTTTCTGACCATGATCGCTCGGCGTGACGTGCTGGTGACAATTTACCTCGAAGCGCCCGATATCAAAGACATCGTATCCAACCTCGATAGCTTAAAGGAGCTGGCGCGATCAGTGCGGATCGCTGAGGCAAGCGTGTCCTTGCCAGACATTATTAAGATCGATGTCGTTCGTCTTTCAGACGAGGCGATCAGACAACAACTATTACAGCTCACGCCTCGGGGAACTCCGATGGAGAAAGTCCACGAGTTTTTACAATCACGCCTTCACAAAGATAGCTTGGAGTCCGGCAGACCCGAGGAAGTGCACCAGGCTAACGGCGACTTGTACGCGGAAATAGGCAGCTACGCCAGTCCCCCACCGGTCGCCGAGGCTGTGGTCCCAGAAAAACCTCCGAGCACGGAGGAAGAGCTTCGTTCACAGCCTTCCGTTCCTGACACTCTTCCGCCTACGACAGTGGTTCGGGCGTTCTGGAAGTTCGATAAACAGCGCAAATTACGCGACATCGAAATTCAACGCAGCGTGATCGACTTCAAAATAAGGCAGTGAGACGGAAGCCACTGAAAAATGGAAACGGCGCCAGGTAGCATGAAAGCATTGCTCTTTGGGCGGAGCGTTTGGGCAACCCGCCTGAGGCGGGAGATGCTATCATAAATTACGCCTTGCTCGCGACGGCGGCCGGAGTTGGAATCGATATCCATAACTCCGACATTTGTGGCGAGCAGGCCGCTACAGTGTTTGCGTTGCGCAAGACGAGCGAGGCCGGCCGCAGCGCCAAAACGGTCACGTACCTACGACGGTAACGGTAACCGGGCGAGCACTCGATACCCGGACGGCTACTTGTTCAATTACACGTACACTGGGCGGAACCAGCTGAAGACTGTGACCAACTTCGCCCACCTACGTTTACGACGTTAACGGCAACCTCAGCACGCGCAGTCCTGCGAATTCCACCAGCAGCAGTTACAGCTATGATGCGCTGGATCGGGTCACACACATCTCGCATGCATTCGGGGTGCGTGACACGCGGACATTCGATTACGATTACGACAGCGTGGGCAATCGCAAATGGATCAAACGCGACGGTGGCAACGGCGACGTTTTTGCGTATGATCTGGCCGATCAAGTGAACGGAGTGAAATTGGACGTGCCCAATCCCAGCGCGACGCCTACTCCTACGCCCAATATCACGTATGACGCCAACGGCAACCGTACAGACTTTCATCCTTACGGAACGACTGAGACTTACGGGATCAACAACCTGAGCCAGTACACCAGCCGCACCATAGCCAACGTTACGAGCAACGCTACTTACGATACAAAGGGCAACTTAATCCTGAGTCCCGATCCAGTGGGTAGCCAACTGGCGTGCACCTATGACGCGCAGAACCGGTTGATCAGCGCCTCCAAGGGTGGCGTGACCATGAACTTTAAATATGATGGCTTAAATCGGCAGGTGTGGCGGAGGGTCGCAGGCCAGCCGAACACGTTCAGTGTGTGGGACGGCTGGGATTTGATCGAGGAATATCAAGCGGGCGGCGCGACCACAGCGGCGTACGTGTATGGAGCAAGTGGCTTGATTGCCGGAGTTACCAGCGGCTATTTCAATTACTATTACCAGGACGGCAGTGGCAGCACCTCGCACATAGCCGATGAGAACGGGAACCTGAGGGAGTGGTACCGTTACGACCTGCAAGGCACGCCGTTTGTTAACGGTGATTCAAACAATCACGCCAGCGCCTTCGGCGTACGCCATCTCTTCACCGGCCAGCAATGGTATAGCCAGCTTGGCCTGTATGATCTGCGCAACCGCTTTTACTCCCCCGACATCGGCCGCTTCCTGCAAGCTGACCCGAGCGGCTTCGATGGTGATCCAACAAATTTGTATCGGTATTGCGGGAATAATCCGATCACGTTCTCCGACCCGACGGGCACCTACCCTGCCCCTGACCCACGGGGCTGGTACACATACATCGTAAACCCCGGCTACGAGAGTAATATTGGAAGATTCGTGCCCGGATCGCGCGGCTGGTGCGCTTGGGGCGCACAAATCTTGTCCGGAGCGCCAAACACGGGAGATTGGTTTCAAGGCGCCTCCTTAACCTCGGCGACAGCGTCGGGAACCGTTGTCGCGAGCGGTTGGGTCGGTGGCGGCTATCCACAGATGAGCCCGGCCGAGTATAGTCGCCGCTACCCCGGCCAACCGATGTATCACACAGGAATATTCTTGGGTTTTGACGACGACGGAAACGCCCTGATCCTTGATCAATACAAGTTAGATGAGAAGCATGCCAAAACTCTCGGCAAAAGCACGATCAAGCGCAAGGATCTATGGAGATGGAACGAGGTATATGTTGACGATGACGATTCAGGGACTTCTGGAGGCGGAAATGGCCAAGGCGGTGGCGGATATTTGCCCCCTTCCTTTTACTCCATGTCTGGCCTTCCGCTAACGGGTACGCCCCTGACTGACATTGGCAACTATTTTGAAAATTTCGGCACGATATACGCCCAGGTGCTGCCCGGCGGAGCAGTCGTTACGTTTCAGTGGCGAAACGAGCCCGGCGGGAACGTCGGTGCTGGCGAGATGATCAACGCGTTTACCGAGGGCGGCAAGAAGCCGAAGGACTTATGATTGATAGTGCTTCAACGCCGCCGAGTCAGTTTGCAATGGCTGGACAGATCTCGGACTCTGCTGCTTGGGGTGGGCGAACTTATCAACGCATGGACAGAGGGGCGGCCAGGACCCGAAGGACTTATGAATGAGATATCGGAAGCCACTCGGACACGACGGCGCCGGTCGGCGCAGTCGCTGGCGGCCGATATCTCAATTGGCGGCACCGGATTCTACGGTGGCTCTCTAGGCATGTTTGGTGCAACATTTGGATGTGGCATGGGCGGGAACGATCATACGATCGGTTATTACCATTAGCGCGCCATCGCCCATTATGAAGGCACAAGGAACAAGCGGACTTTGCGGGACTTTTATCTTAACTGGTCTGCTGACCAGCCTCACGTGCGTCTCTGGGCAAGCGGCCGAATACTGTCTGGGTCCATACAGGAACGCTGTCGTGTGTTGTACAACCCCAGCCGGGTGGTACGGTTGGAAGGACGAGCCGCACTCCCGGGAACGCATCAAAGAATTGGACGAATACAGCAGAGCGGTTCTCCGCACCATGGTCTCGTTCCATCAACCGAATTGCAAGGAAGGGCCAGAATGCCCGTCTTTGGCGCTGATTACTCGGGGCCGGGACTCTCGGGGGAAGCCCGACATTCAGCAAGGGCTGCGCGGTTTTCTCAATGAATCAGAGCAACCACAAGATGCCAGTCCGCGCCGTCCTCCGTGCCTGATCGTAAGCCACTTTGGCTCCTTTCACACTGGGCATTCCGGCGCTGGCACAATTTGGCAAGTGCGCTGCCCATCTGGGAGCCAGCATTTGCTGACGCTACTTGCTCTGCGCGACATGCTGGTGATAATTGACCTTGAGGCGCCTGATATCAAAGAGATCGTGCCGAAGCTCCATAGTTTGAAGGAGCTGGCCCGATCAGTGCGGAGAGGCAGAAATTGAAAGGGGCGAAAGGGGCGGTATCTAAACATTCAAGATTTGCTATGTGCGATGCATTGCTTCTGCTGCTGAGAATCATCTGACGGCACGTTGGATTACGGCTACGACTCCGTTGGCAATCGCAAATTGACACAACGCGACGGTGGCAACGGCGACGTCTTCGACTACGATTACGCAGATCAGGTGACAGCGGTGAAACTCAATATTCCCAATCCAAGGACGACTCCGCCTGGTGGGCAGACGATTGTGTACGACGCCAACGGGAACCGGACATCGTTCGCTGCGTACGGTCCCCCGACCGACACGTACACGATTAACAACCTCAATCAGTATACCCAGCGCAACGCCACCAACGCGACCTATGCTCTTAACGGCAACCTTACGATCGGCGTGGACGGTTCCACTTACGTCTACGACCAACAGAACCGGTTGACCCAGGCCAGCAAGAGCGGGACAACCGACACGTTCAAGTATGACGGGTTAAACCGTCAGGTCAGCCGGACTGTCACAGGCCAGTCCGGAACCACTTACAGCGTCTGGGACGGCTGGAATTTGATTGAGGAGTACCAAAGCGGCGGCGCCACGAGCGCGGCCTATGTGTACGGCGCAGGCGGACTGCTCACCGATCTGAGCCTGCATTACTATTACCAGGACGCCAGCGGCAGCACGTCGCATCTGGCCGACAGCACCGGGCATTTGCTGGAGTGGTACCGGTATGACCTGCAAGGTAAGCCCTTCTTTTACAATGCTAGCAATACTCAAATCTCAGCTAGCAACTACGGAGTAAAATATCTTTTCACCGGCCAGCGGTGGTACAGTGAGTTGGGGCTTTACGATCTAAGAAACCGCTTTTACTCCCCCGACCTCGGCCGCTTCCTCCAGCCAGACCCGATCGATTTCGATGGTGATCCAACAAACCTGTATCGGTATTGCGGGAACAATCCTATAACGCATTCCGATCCTACGGGTGAATTCTCCTACATATGGTTCGACCTCCAGCACGGCATTACTCACTTTGACATTCCAATCGTGTACGGCGGTACAAGCCCGGAAGTGGGGCCCGATCATTAACGGCTATATAAATGACTGGGGTACGGCGTACCCGGGCCTAGTAATATACGCTCGCTCTCCAAACCCGGGCGAAATTTACAACACCGTCGACATCAGCATCACCCTCAACGGCCAAGGCGGATGGGGGGCGTTCCCGAGTAGCCTGCGAAATGATCTGGTATGGCTGCTCTTTACGCCGCCGAGCGCTTCCAGCCCCGGCGAAAGCCCGGACACTCTTGCTCGAGATGCGATAGCGATGGCCAAATATTTTATGGGCACGACCCCGGAAGCGTTGGGCATCCAAATCTATGAGGCCGAAAATGGTTTCACGTACCTTTACGATTCGAATTGGAATTGGATCGGCAGCGGCGTGTACTACCACGTCGTGATGAGCAACGGCACTATCTATACATACGGTCCAAATTGGCAGTGGATCAGAACTGTCTCGGGTGATGGTGGTCGTGGTGGCGGCGGCGAGGGCGGTCGAAGCGGCGTTGGCGGATGGGGGGCCGGTGGATGGCGCGGCGGCCCAGGTTTTGGTCCCGGAAGTTATTCCGGCCCAGGTTTCGGCTTTGGATTCTGGAGTATTGGACCACAGCCGAAACAGCCGATACCGTATTAAGTTATGGCTAACGCTGGCTCGAGATTGTTCTCACGCACAATCGCCTTAATTGCGGTATTCTGCGTGATCTCCTTTAGCGCGCAAGAATCGGAGAGTACGCCGGACGCGAGATGGGCCGGTCAGGAGTGGTATAATCCGCCATCGCCGGAACCTGACCCTAAATTCGTCCTTTTGCCCGTGACTGCCGGTCGAGTTCTCATTCCCGTGCCACCTGCAAAGTGTGACGCGGCGATCGCCAAGCTCGCAAACGCGGGAACTGTGAAGCTCACTCGCCAAGAGTGCGAAGCGCTCGGAGTCCCCTTCGCCGCCGATCAGCTACTCGATAACGCGGTTAAAGAGAAGAGAAGGGCTATGAACCGAGGCTTGCGATACATGGAGCTGCACCCCCCAGATGGTTCGCCCTACGACGCCATCTTGAAGTCGGTAGAGCAGCGAGTAACGCAGCACAAGTCAGAGATCGCGCACTGGCAAAGTCTTAAGGGGCGGCTTGCGCCGTATCTCGTAAGAGCGGTCGCGGCCAACGATCTTGATGCTGAGTTCTACGCTAGCCTCTGGCAGGATTCAGTCACAGTGACGCATCGGTCTGTAATAAAGAGCACAGCTAACGACCCGCTGCGTCAACATGCTTCGATGGGCGATATCGCACCCACTGATATGGTAAAATGGCCCGTGGTTGTTTATCTCGAGGCGCCGCCCGCGCACGTGTACACGCGCATCCACGTCCTGAAACTAGGTCGGTGATACATCGGGCGACTTCGACAATGACCCGGGGGGGAATAGAATGGGGTCAGTCTGGGCTTGCCCCGTTTTCTCGGACAGTGAGGAAGGGATAATTTCAGGTTTGTTTGGATTCAAAGTGGGTTGGGGTTTGGTAGTCAAGACTGGAGTGGAGTCTGGTGCGGTTGTAGAAGGTTTCGATGTAATGGAAGATGGCGCTACGCGCTTGGGCTAGGGTGGCGAAGCGGTGGTGGTAAACCAGTTCGTATTTGAGACTGCTCCAAAACGACTCAATGAAAACGTTGTCGTAACAGTTGCCCTTGCGAGCCATGGAAGCGATTAAACCGAATGGAGAATGGGGTCAGTCCTCACTATTGACACACGGCAACCGCGCGAGCACTCAATACCCGGACACCTACACATTCAATTACACCTACACCGGCCGTAACCAGCTCCAGACCGTGACCAACTTTGCTTCATACTGGTACGATAAGGACGGCAACCTGATTCAGCGTAATCCGGGCAACGGCACCACCAGTGCGTACAGCTACGATGACCTGGATCGAGTAACGCAAATTGTCCACAACTTCAACCCCAACGGCACCACGCGGACATTCAACTACGGCTACTACCCGAACTCCAATGACCGCAAGTGGACCCAGCGGCTGGGGACTGCGCAGGGGAACATAGGAGACGTATTTGATTATGATCTTGCCGATCAGGCGACCGCGGTACAGCTTAACGTCGCACATCCCGAGAGCACACCTGTCGGCAACCAGACCATCATTTATGATCCGAATGGGAACTGCCAATGGTTTGCCCTGCCTGGCACCAACAAACATTACGATCCCATCAACAACCTGGGCCAGTATGTCAGTCGCACCATGGGTGGAAACACAACTAACGTCACCTATGACAGTAAAGGTAACATGACGATTGGGTTCGACGCTTCGACCTACCAGTATGATGCACAGAGCCGGTTAACCAGTACGACGAAAGGCAGCACCACGATGACGTTTACCTACGACGGCCTCAACCGGCAGGTGAGTCGGAGCGTGAACGGGGGCACGCCCACATTCAGTGTGTGGGACGGCTGGGAGTTGGTGCAGGAGTATCACATGTCTGGCGGTAATGCCGTCGAGGATGCAAGTTATCTCCACGGCCCGGTGAAAAATCTCAAGACGAACAACTACTACTATCAGGACGGCAGCGGCGGCACCTCGCACTTAGCCAATAGCAGCGGTGTGTTGCAGGAATGGTACCGCTACGATCTGCAAGGCAAGCCAGTGTTTTACAATTCAGCGGATCAACAGATTACTGTCTCCGCCTTCGGCGTGCGCCATCTCTTCACCGGCCAGCAATGGTACGGTGACGTTGGTCTGTATGATCTGCGCAACCGCTTTTACTCGCCCGACCCGAGCGGCTTCGATGGTGATCCAACAAATCTTTATCGCTATACGCGCAACAACCCGGTCGTGCGGAGTGATCCGACCGGGCTAGATGTGGTGATAGGAAGTCACACAGTCCCAGGGGCTGCGTTCGAGCATTGGTACATCGGAATCGATAACTGGACGCTCCTTAATGGCGGGATGACGTATTTTGATTTCTATCCAGCGAGGGACACAGACCCAAACGCTTCCTGGTTCGCTGGTCGCTGGGACGCCAATAATTTTGCGCCTGCGAACTTCATGCAAAGCGACTTTTGGCAAGCAACCCCAGCGCAAGATCTGGTGATCCTAAGCGCTTTCCAGTCAGCAAAGGAAAATCCACGTTTTTATTTCTGTAACTGTAAGGAACGCATTTACCAAGTGCTCAACGATGCGCTCGGCCCCCAAGGCTTCAAGTTCAATCCCGTTGATCGGTATACCGGCAACATCTATGACGCCCATTGGAATTGGGTCGGTTGGCAGGATCCCAACACGGGAAACATCTATGATGCCAAGGGTAATTGGGCGGGCTGGGATGCAAATTGGCAACAGAATTTCACAAGCGGCGGCCGTGGCGGATGGGGGGGCGGCCCGGGTGGCGGATGGGGCGGCGGCCCAGGTTTTGGTCCCGGAAGTTATTCCGGCCCAGGTTTCGGCTTAGGATTCTGGAGTATTGGACCACAGCCGAAACATCCGATACCGCATTAAGTTATGGCTAACGCTGGCTCAAGATTGTTCTCACGCACAATCGCCTTAATTGCGGTATTCTGCGTGATCTCCTTTAGGGCGCGAGAATCGGAGAGTACACCGGCCGCGAGATGGGCCGATCAGGAGTGGTATAATCCGCCACCACCACTGGAGCCCGATCCGAAATTCGCGATTCTGCCGTGGTCGGCAGGCCGGAGACTTGGTTAAGTTATTCTAAATCATTCGAGAAGGATTTTTATGCCACTCGCCATTCTAGCGACAATGGCTCTGCCAGCTAATGGGGTTCTAACATGATCGGTGACTTAAGAGGCGAGAGGCACACGGTATGAAATGGGCGAGAGTTCCCACAGCGATCGGAATATTACTACTCGTAGGCTCTGCTTATTGTTGGTACTGGCTGTACAGCCACGGTGGTTTTAGCACGCGACAGGTCGAGATTCCTATCCGCTTGGCCGAAGGATCATCTGTGAGTGTGTCCTTTATTGTCCGTGAAGAAGCAGAGCATTACATTCTGATTGATTACCCAAATGCGGATGTTCGCCGTTTCCTTAGTACGGCGGATCTCCCTATCACCGGAAAAGCGACGTTAATCTCCCGTGGAGGCGTCGTCGCGCAAGCTGATCTGCCCACGGGACACGGCAGCGGATGGAAAGGCCATTCCGCGATGGTGCTTCTGGATGCTCCAACGAAGCGAGGGGAATATACGTTGTTGCTGCGCATCGATCGAATCCCGCCCGATCTCGCACTCTCCGAGGCGAAAATCAGAGTGGGAACCGACTCACTTTACGCCATGAGATACCCGCCGATCGAATTTTTGGCGGTCCTGTCTCTGGTGCTCGCACTATTTTGCATTTGCCATCCGATTCGGCGACAAGCAGGCGGGTTGAAGCGACCATATTTCTTTATAGTGATAACCTCAGCCGCAATGATCATATTGGGGTATGCGGCGATGCGCCTCTTACCCGAAGGAGATTTCTTTAGCAACGTGAGTCTGTGGACTCACGTTATCAGCAAGGCGTTGGTCGTGGTTGGAGCTCTTGCGCTCGTGATCTCGTTGGCGTCGTGGTTTGTCGCAAGTGTGATTTCATACTTTCGCTCGCGACATCCGCAGAGTGCGGCCCGAACCGAATAACGGGTCGGAAAACAGAAAACAGGGTCAAATCTCAACATTTGACATTCGTAGTAGTAAGCCAACAACTCTTGAAGGTCTGTGAATTTTAACCACCGCTTTGCTAGTGAGTGCACGCCTTAGGCGCGCAGTTCGCAGCGTCTTGCGGCGAAGACGCAGGTGTTCGCCAGGGATGGTGAACACCTCACGTCGATGACGCGGAATTCCCGATCCGCGCTGCTCTGCTTAATCCTCGGTAATGATCCCAAAGAGACCGTGCTCTTCGTCGGCGATTCCAGCGGTAAAAAACACTCCTCCAGCCTGTGCAGGGAGCATATCCCACAACCCATCGAGTTGGAGCGGCGTTCCATCAGCGCGCATCAGCGTCTCGATAAAGGCGCCTGTCACCGGATCATAAACGTTAATGAGTCCGTCTCCAAAATTGCCGACCCAAAGTTCGTTTTCCACGACAGTGAGTCCCCAGGGAGCATTAAGATTCCCGTTGGACACCAGGCGTCTGAGAAAGTTGCCGCTGGTGTCGAACACATTGATAAAGCCACAGCCAGCGCACGCAACGTCGTCCTCCCGTCGATGGTCCTGCTTGGCGTACGTCACAAAAATTTCACCGTTGAAATTTCGGATGCCGAACGGCCCGTACCCAGCCGGAAGGTTCGGATCGACGAAGCCGTTGGGAGTCACCTGATGAAAATTCTCATCGTAGGTTTCAACATGACCTGTATGAAAATCTG
>WNGF01001598.1_pt1 | contig 33228 bp, 29 predicted proteins | sample 5400641 | NCBI WGS metagenome assembly WNGF01 (sample SAMN13153371, study PRJNA577476) | soil metagenome | isolation source: 80 cm soil or saprolite under grassland replicate 2 | place: USA:California | collected 2016-06-15 | reverse complement strand
GCCGATCACCCGCGGAACGACGCAGCGCCGTGGTGGAGGCGGCGGAGGTGGAGGAGGCGGCGGCGGAGGCGGTGGGGGTGGCGGAGGCGGAGGAGGCGGAGGCGGCGGCGGCTCGCCGGTAATGGTGAAGTCCACGTTCGAGACGTCGAAGAAGACGTTGCCGAGGGCCTCGATCATCACGCGTGCGTGCGTCGTCTCGACTGCCGGCACGGTCACGCTTTCGGAGCCATCGTTCGCCGTGGCGGCCGCGAGCACGTTTGGATAGGTCAGCCCGCCGTCGGTCGAGAGGCTGATCGCCACCTCCGACGCATTGACCGGAGCCCCGTTCGTGTTCGCCGGGTCCCAGGTGACCGTCTGCACGGAGCCCTGACCCCAAGTCACCTCCGTGTTGGGCGACGTGACGAGGAAGGGCCCGGCGTTGTTCGCGAGCAGCATGGTGGTGTGCGTCGGCGCGTTGCTGTTGACCCCGCCGTGACCGTCGCGAATCGTCACGCGGAAGTGGAGCGAGAGCGGATTCTGATTGACCCCCGCCAGGCCGACGTACGACGAGGTGGGCAGGAACTCCGAGTAGCAGTTGACCTGCTCAGGCGTCGGCGGGTCCGAGGCCGGCGGGCAGTCGCTCTCGGCGTTCGTGGTGCCGGCGAGGATCTGGGCGAGATCCGGGAAGACGCGGGTCGGATCGGTGGTCGTGTGGTTCTCGCCGGGCGAGTTGTACTCGAGCGCGTCCTCGTCGCTCACGATCGCGGTCTCGCCGAACTGGCGGAAGAGCGGGCCGTCCAGCTTCGTGTTGTTCACCAGCCCGGTTCCGTTGCCGCCCCGGTCGGTTTGCTCCCACATGTACGTCAGCGTGTCGCCGTCGGCGTCCGAGCCCGACGCGGTGAGGGAGAACGGCGTCCGCAGCGGGATCGTGTACTGAACGGGCGCGGTCACCGTCGGGATCGAGTTGCCGGTCGCGCTGACCGTCCCGCCGCGTGTCGTCTGACCGCCCTTTGCGATCTCGCCGACGTAGCCCGTGCAGCTGCTGCAGTTGACGAGCTCGAGCTCGGCGACGTTCGTGTTCGCGAGCGTCCCGCCGAACGTGATCGTGAAGGCCGTATCGCCGACAGCGCTGACCGTGGCGGTGCCGCCGGCGGGCCAGCCCGTGATCGCCTGGATCGCCGCCTGGATCCCGGCGGCGTTGAAGTTGGTGCCGCGCACGATCGGGGGGAGTCACTGCCGAGGTAGCGGAGCTGGAACTGTTGACCGTCCGCGGCGAAGCCGGTCAGGACGCCCATCTGGACCTCGGCGATGTTCGTTTCCGCGGAGGACACGTAGGCCGTGATCTCGTCGAAGCTCTTCTCGGACCAGTACGGGTCGGAGTGCCGCTGCAGGTCGTCGGACGCGCAGATGCCCGCGTAGGCCATGACCGAGGAGCCGCTCCCCGGCTCGACCGAGGTGGTCGCGTTGCGGTTGCCCCCTCCACAGTTCGACTGGGTGCCGTTGAACGTGTGGTTGCCGGCGAACTGGTGCCCCATCTCGTGCGCCACGTAATCGATCGCCATGAAGTCGCCCACCGGGGTGGGGAGGCCGGTACAGCCCTGTGCCTTGTTGTTGCCGCCCACGACGGCGAGCTGGGCGACTCCGCCGCCGGGCTGGCCGAGCGCGATGTGCCCGATGTCGAAGGCACTCGCCCCGACGAGCAGGCCGATCACCTGGCGCGTGCGGGTCAGCGTCGAGCCGGTACAGCTCGTCGCCTGGCCCGCCGTGTAGCAGGGCGAGCCGCCGCACGGCCCGTTCGCTCCCGTCATTTCGGCGGCCGTGTTCAGGTTGAGGAGATCGTTGTTCGGGATGAGCTGCAACCGGATCGAGGTGTCGTACTCGTAGACCTGGCTGACGCGGTTGATCAGTGCGACCTTGGCCGGGGTCACGTTGTCCGGGCCCCCGAAGTAGGTCGAGTAGCCGGGGTCCGTGAGAAGTGCCAGCCGGTAGGTACGCAGCTGGTCCCCGGTCGAGCCCGGCCGCAGGTCGCTTCCGTCCGGCGCACTTCCGATCGGCCCGCGCTCGACGAACGGCCCGCGCGTGTCTACCACCTGGCGCGCGAGGTAGCTCACGTAGCGCCGCTGGCTGTTTCGGTAGTACGGGTCGATGTACCAGACGCCGTGGGGCGAGCGCACCGACGCGTGGAAGCCAATTCGGCTCAGGTCGGCATGGATCGTCGCTCCGCGGTCGTCGATCCCGCGCCCGGCGTACGTCTTGATCCTCAGGTGCTTACGCGCGAGCCCAGGGGCCATGATCGCGGACTGCGCCAGCGTGAAGCGCTGGAAGCTGCCGTTCGGCGCGGGCAGTGCGATCGTGACCGGAGCCAAGGCGAGGACGCGCTTGAGCGCGCTCCGCCGCAGCGTGAAGGCATGCACCTGGCCACGCAGCCGGAGGGCAGGCTTCGCCCGTACGCTGAGTGGCGCGGGTTGCCAGAACGCCCTCGTGCCGTGCACCTGTTTGACCGTGTGCCTCGTCCCTCCGGCTCCCGCCGACGAGACCGTCAGCGCAAGCGCGAGTACGACCACACCAAAGATTGCTGCCCTCATGTGAGCCCTCGCCCCTCTAGATCCCGGTTCGGGGATCGTCCGACTTCAGGCGGCGTGTGTCAACCGGCGGCCTCCGCGCTGCGCAGGCCGCGGAGCGCCCACCACGCGAAGAGCAACGCCAGGCCGACCGCCGCGCCGAACGCGGCTGCCACCTCGGTCGGCTCGGCAGCCAGGAATCCGCGCCCCGCTTCGATCACCCGCGTCACCGGGTTCACGACTGCGACCGTGTGGATCCAGCCGTTCAGCAGCGAAAGCGGCACGTAGACCGGCGCGAAGAAGAGCACCAGGAAGACCGGCATCTGCATTACCGGCCCGGCCTGCATCGTCCGGAAGCGCATCGCGACCCCGCAGGCCCAGAGGAGCGCGGCGACGTTGAGCATCAGCCCGAGGGCGTAGAGCCCGAAGAGGTCGACGCCGCTACCGCCGACCTCCATGCCGACGGCGAACGCGACGATCGTGAGCACGGACACGGTCACGAGCCAGCGAACGAGGGCGGCCACGGCGTAGCCGAGCACGATCCCGATCCGGTGCGGGGCGGTCAGCAGCAGCCGGCGCGCGAAGCCGCTGTCGAAGTCGCGCGCGATCCCGAAACCCGTGAAGACACCGCCGAAGGCCGCCGACTGGAGCAGCACGAACACGAACTGGAAAGCGGTGTAGCCCTCCGGGTAGTCGAACCCGGGCACGTGCGCTACTCGCGAGAGGCCGCCGGCGAAGGCGGTGAAGAAGAAGAGTGGGAAGACGATCGAGGGGATGATCAGCGAGGGAGTCGTGAAGACGTTGTGCAGCATCCGCCAGGCGACCCCACGCGTAACGGAAAGCGTCTTCACCGAGCCATCCTCACCTTCAACGCCCACGAGGACAGCGCGAGCGCGACGACGCAGATCGCCGCGGTGATCCCAAACCCGAGCGCCAGCGCCTGGCCGTCCCAGCCGCTGATGATCAGGCTGCGCACGCACTCGATCAGGTACGAGACCGGGTTGGCGGTCGCGACGTCGCGGAACCAGCGGATCTCCATCAGGTTCCGCGGGATGTTCATCGAGGAGATGAACAGGAAGACGAAGAACGCCGGGAAGAGGCCCTGCACCGCCTCGCCGGAGCCTGTCCGGAGCGCGGCGAACGCGCCCAGCGCGCCGAAGGCGAGCGCGACGAAGACGGCGAAGACGATCAGGACGACGATCCCAAGCGGCCCCGACTCGATGTGGACGCCGGCGGCGAGCCCGACGGTCAGGTAGACGAGCGCCTGGACGAGCCCCATCGTCACCACACCCCCGAGCTGGCCGGCCAGGACGGCGAGGCGGCGCATCGGCGTCAGCGAGAGGCGGCTGAGGAAGCCGGTCTGGATGTCGCGCGCGAGATCCGTGCCCGCGTTCATCGTCGCGAACAGGGCGCCTTGCATGAACGGCACGGCCAGGGCGAACGCGAGGAACGAGGTCGTCGGGAAGCCGGGCAGGCGCGTCTCCGCCTTCAGCCCTCCCGCGTTGACGGCGAGCAGCATCATCGGGAAGAGCAGCGGCGCGACGACGTTCGCGGGCTGGCGGATCGTGCGCACGACCGAGCGGCTCGCAAGCACGAAGACCTGGTCGGCAAATATGTTCAGGCCGGCTCCATCGCGAGCCCGCGCTGCGCTTGCTCTTCCTCCTCCTTGGCCGCACCCTCGAGCGTCCGGCCGGTCTTGGCCAGGAAGACGTCGTCCAGCGAAGGCTGGTGGAGCTGCAGGTGCTCGACCTTCAGGTTCTCGGCGTCGAGCGCGCGCACGACGCCGGCCAGGTCTGCCTCGCCAGAGCTGAGCCGCACGGCCACGCCGCGCTCGGAGCCGACCGGCTCGCCGAAGCGCGCGAGGATCGCCGCCGCCCGCTCCCGGTCGGCCGGGTCGGCGGGAATCGCCTCCACCGTGGGCCGCCCGACCGACGCCTTGAGCTCGTCGGGCGTTCCCTCCGCGACGATGTAGCCGTGGTTGATGATCCCGACCCTGTCCGCGAGCACGTCCGCCTCCTCGAGGTACTGGGTCGTCAGGAAGACCGTGACGCCCGCCTCGCGCGCGAGGCGGGCGACCTCGTTCCAGAGCGCGGTCCGGCTTTGGACGTCAAGGCCCGTCGTCGGCTCGTCCAGGAAGAGGATTCGCGGCGAGTGGACGAGCGCTAGCGCGAGGTCGAGCCGTCGCTTCACGCCGCCCGAGTAGGAGCGCACCTTGCGATCCGCGGCCTCGGTGAGGCCGACGCGGATGAGCAGCTCGTCCGCGCGGGAGCGTCGAAGGTCTCGTGGCAGAGCCTGGAGCGAGGCCTGGAGGCGCAGGTGCTCGCGGCCCGTCAGGAGGGGGTCCAGAGCGGCCTCCTGGAGCGCGGCCCCGATCGCCGCTCGCACCTGAGGGCCTTCGTGGACGACGTCGAAGCCGGCGACGCGCGCTGTCCCCTCCGTCGGCGGCAGCAGCGTCGTCAGCATGTGCACGGTCGTCGACTTGCCGGCGCCGTTGGGCCCGAGAAAGCCGTAGATCTCGCCGGGCGCGACGGCGAGGTCGATCCCGGCCACCGCCTTCGGCCCCTTCTTGAAGACCCGGACGAGACCTTCCGCCTCGATCGCGTTTCCATCCACCTTTCCCTACCCTAGCGGCGCGTTCCGGCCTGGCCTTTCTAGCGGCGCGTCCGGCCTGGGCTTTCGCTAGCGTGAGGTAGGTGTCTGCGACCGCCGCGACGACCGCCGAGCCGCGGCGCCGGATCCGACCTCCGCTGGTCTACAGCAGCGCGGCGCTGTTGCTGCTCATCGCCGTCGTCTTGGCGATCGCCGGCGTCGGTCAGCACGCCGGCCGGCTGACCGACTGGCAGGCATTCGTGCTCGGCATCACGCAGGGCGCCACCGAGCTCCTGCCGATCTCGTCCTCCGGGCACCTGATCCTCGTGCCTTGGCTCGCGAACTGGCATTACCTCGAGAATCACCCCGACTTCAACAAGACGTTCGACGTCGCGCTGCACCTTGGGACGCTCGTCGCCGTGATCGTCTACTTCTGGGCCGACGTGGTCCGCTACGTCGGCGCCTGGTTCGCCTCGGTCGGGCGGCGGAGCGTGACGAACGACGACCAGCGAGTCGCATGGTGGATCTTGGCCGCGACGATCCCCACCGCGATCGCCGGCGCGGCAGGCGAGGACACGATCGAGACCCGGCTCGGACAGCCGTACCAGATTGCGATCTTCCTGGCGGTCTTCGGCCTCCTGCTCTGGTTCGCCGACCGGCAGCCCCAGGATCGGCGGATCGACCAGCTCGGGTTCCGCACGGCGTTCTTGGTCGGCGTCTCGCAGATCCTGGCGCTGATGCCGGGTGTGTCGCGGTCGGGGATCACGATCACGACGGGGCGGTTCGCACGGCTCGACCGGGACGCGGCCGCGCGGTTCGCGTTTCTGCTCCTGATCCCGATCGTGTTCGGCGCCGTCCTCTACAAGGGCGTCAAGCACGTGCTGCTGGAGCCGCTGCCGGCCGGCTCGGTAGGCCCGTTCGTCGTCGGCACGTTGGCGGCGGCGGCGATCGGCCTGATTGCGATCGACCTCCTGCTGGGCTACGTGCGGCGGCGGGATTACTCGGTCTTTGTCGTCTACCGGCTTCTCGCGGCGGCTGGGATCCTGCTCGTGATCGCGAGCGGCTGGCGCGGCGCTCACTTCGGGTAGAGGTAACGACTCCGTGACGGAAGCGTGCCGAAAGGCGCGCGCACCCTGGCTCCCGCTCGAGGCCGCCGGTATCCCTGACGGGAACCGACGAGAGGAGTCTTCACATGCGATTTCCCCCCAGACGTCTGACGCTGCTCGCCGCGCTCGTGGTGGCGCTGGCCTGCGGCGCCGCGTTCGCCGCGCACGTCGCCACCGCACGGCGCGGCAGCAACGTCATCTACGCGTGTGCCAAGAAGCAGAGCGGGCGCTTGCGGGTCGTCGCGAAGCCGAGCGCGTGCCGCCCACGTGAGCAGCCGCTGTCGTGGAACGTCCAGGGCCCGGCGGGGCCGCGCGGGCCTGTGGGCCCGACGGGGCCGGCCGGTCCGGCGGGGCCCGCCGGCGAGCAAGGCCCGCAGGGCGAGATCGGCCCGACCGGCCCGGCAGGACCACAGGGCCCGCCCGGGCCCCCGCTCGAGTCCATCGACGAGCTCAACGGCAGCAAGTGCCACGCTCCGCGCGGGCTGGGCACGCTCTCGATCTCCTACGCCGATGACGGCACCGCCACGATCGTCTGTGTGGTCGACGGCGGCGGTGGCGCGGCGGATCTCCGGCTCAACGAGTTCATGACCGGCGTGAGCGGCGCGGCAGCGAACGAGTTCGTCGAGCTGTACAACGGCGACGACGCGGCGGCCGATCTCAGTGGCTACAAGCTCGTCTACCGGTCGTCCGCGGGCACGAGCGACGTCAGCCTCGCGACCATTCCGTCCGGGACGACGCTCGCGCCAGGCGGCTTCTACCTGTTCGGCGGTCGCGACTACGCCGGCCCGCCCCCGGCCGACCAGACGTTCACCGCGGGTCTCTCCTCGACCGGCGGCGGGCTCGCGCTGCGGCAGCCCGATGGCACGATCGTCGACTCGCTCGGCTACGGCGACGCCTCGAACGCGTTTGTCCGCGGGCACCCAGCACCGGCGCCTCCCATGGAGCCAAGCCCCGGAAACAGCGATGTGCGGCTGCCCGATGGCCACAACACCGACGAGAACTCGGTCGACTTCACGGTGACGACGAGTCCTTCGCCGAGGGCGTCGAACCACTGACCGACCAGGACCAAACCAAGCGGAGGCGCTCCGGCCAGGGCGCGCCTCCGCTTCACCCGAAAGGGGCATGCCCGCCCTCATCGGGCCACCGATACTTGGTGCGCGGGATTAGTTCCCGTGCGGCTAGCAAATGAAAACTGCGGCGACTTGACCTCTCTTGCCATCACTCACTCGTGCGGCGCCTTCCGGCGGCTCGTGAGCGTGCTCGATCGGGACGGGTCAACGGAAAGGGGACCATGTCTGCAATCGAGACGCACGAGCTAACGTCGGGGATCGGCCTGTCCATCGAGCCCCCACTGAGCCCGCCCGTCGTGAACAGGTCGGGCATCGCGGACGAGCCGGCACCGCCGGTAGACCTGTCCGGCCTTGCTCTGCGCCCGCCCGAGCCGGTGGAAACCGAGGACTCCGTTGAGGAGTTCGAGACGACGCTGCCGGTAATGGCTCCTGATTCCGAGCCCGAGCCCGAGCTGGAAATCGCTTCCGAGCCCGAGCCGGAGCTGCCTGCCATGGCTCCGGAGGAGGAGCTCTCCCATCCTTTCAGCGCGCCGGACTTCCCACCACTCGACCTCCCGGCCGCGTCTCCGGCGCCTTCGATCACTTCGGCGCCCGCGAAGACCTTCAAGGTCGTCGTCCGCCTCGTCGACGGCAACGGCGTCGAGGTCGGCGACTTCCGGGACTTCGGGACGGCGATGGAAGGTGCGCAGGAGGTCATCGAGCAGTTCACGAACGCGAACGGCTCGTGGCCCTTCTACGCGGGCCGCTTCATCCGGCCGGACCTGATCGTCTCGGTCGACCTCGTCGCGGGACTCTAGAACCGGCCGACATAGATCGTCACCGTCGTCTCGGCCGGCGCGGATGAGCCGCCTGCCGGTTGCACGTCGACGACGACCCCGTCCTGGCTGCGGCGTGAGACCTTCTGCGTCAACCGCTGGACGTTGAACCCGGCGTCCTGCAGGCGCGTCGTCGCCTCATCGGCCGTCATCCCGGCGACCCTCGGCACCTGCTGCTGCGTGCCGGGGTTCGGCCCCCGCGAGGCGTTGAGCTTGACGCGGGTGCCGGCCTGGACCTTCCTGCCCGGATCGGGCGACTGCGCGATCACCGTCTCTACGGGCCGGTCGGAGTCTTCATAGAACAGCTCAGCCTTCAACCCGGCCGAGCTCAACCGACGCAGCGCAGCGGCCTGGTTCAAGCCGACGAGGTTCGGCATCGTGCGACGCGCGGTTGGCGGCGGAGGTGGCGGCCCGCCCGCTGGGGACGCGCCGGTCGAGAGGTTGAGCAGAACACTTGAGCCCTGCGCGACGCGAGTGCCGCCGCGCGGCAGCTGCGCCACGACCGTTCCCTTCGGCTGGGTCGACGGGACCCGCCGCAGGCTCGGCACGAGCTTCGCTCCGCGGATTGCGGCGACGGCCGTCGCGCGGTCCTGGCCGACCACGTTCGGCACCAGGACGAGCCCGCGCGAGACGCGGATCACCTCGGTCGATCCCTTGGCCACGCTCGCGCCGGCGGCCGGGCTCTGCGAGAGGACGAAGCCGTTGCGCTTGCGGGAAGTGACCGTCACGGTCTGCACTTCGAGCCCGCGCCGGCGTAAGAGGCCGACCGCCTTCGCCGCTTTCATGCCCACGACGTCGGGAACGACGACCTGGGCAGCGGAGGAGACCGAGAGCGTGACCACGGAGCCGCGCGTGACGTGCGTCCCGGCGGACGGGTCCTCCGCGAACACGGTGCCCGCTGGCAGCTTGCTCGCCCTGGTGGAGATGCGTGCGACGAGGTGTCTGCGGTTCAGCTCCGCGGCCGCCTCAGTCTGCTTCTGGCCGACGACGTTCGGGACGACGACCGGCTTCGCGTTGTTGTTGTCGTTGTCGCGGGTGAGCAGCCAGAGCGCGATCAGCCCGCCGGCCACCAGGAGAAGCAGAAGCAGCAGCCAGGGCCAGATCAGCGGCCGCGGCGGCGGAGGCGGCGGTGGAGCGACCTCCTCTTCCTCGACGACCGGGGGCCCTTCGCCAACGACGGTGCTCGCCTCCGCAGGCGGAGCCGACGCCGGGGGTGGTCGGCGGCGGAATCTCATCGAGCGGAACCTAGCCCGCTGCCGGGAGGTCCAAACCTTAGGGTCGTAGCCGATGGACGCCCTCGAGCTCGTCGGCGTCGCAGCCTGGTCATTCGCCGTTGCGGTCGCCGGCGGCGCGGTCGGGCTCGTGCTCGGAAACCTGCGCCTGCCGCTCTTTCTGCTCGCGGCCTCGTCGCCGGCCGCGGCCGGCGGGGCGAACATCACCGTCTCCGGCATCTCCGCCGCGACGGCCTCGGTCTCGCACATCCGCGCCGGCCGGATCAACTGGCGCCTGTTCGGGTGGATGGCACCCCCTTCGGTCGCGGGCGCCCTCGCCGGCGGCTACCTCGCGGGCCGGGTGCCGCGCTCGGCGCTGCTGCTCGCGATCGCGGCCGTGCTCGTCTACAGCGGGCTCGACCTGCTGCTGCGCGAACCGCGGCCTGGTCGCGGGCGCGAGGGGTCGCATATCCCGGCGGCGGTGGTCTCCGGTGCGGTGATCGGGTTGCTCGGCGGCTTCGTCGGCCTGATTCTCGGCTCGCTCCGGATGCCGGCGCTTCTGCGACTCGTCGGCGAGCCTCCCTCGCGTGCGATCGGGACCAATCTCGCCGTAGGCGTTTGCGTCGGAGTCGCAGGGCTTCTGGGCCACCTGCCCTCGGCGGCACCGGACTGGCGCCTGATCGCCGTCGGCGGCGGGGCGTCGATCCCCGGGGCGCTGCTCGGCGCGCGGCTCACCGGCCGGCTTTCCGAGCAGGCGCTGATCCAGTCGATCGGCGCGATCCTGCTCGTCGCGGGTGCCGCCGCCGCCGTTCAAGCCGTCGTCTGACCTACTTCCGTCACGGTGTCTGACACCGCGCGAAAGCAGCTCTCAGCAGGCGTTTGTGGAACGTTAGTAACGCTCTCGTTTCGGTGCCTGAAACCGCGCATTGGCGCGCCGAAAGAGCTTGAACCCGTTTTCAAAGAATCTTTCCATTTCGCGTATGGACGCCTAACCCGGGCCGTCTTTACTGCCAGACGCAGGCTCTAAGGAGGTCTCGAAACATGGCACGCAAACTCATCGTTCTCGCGCTGGCGCTCGGACTCGGTCTCGCCGTGACCGGGGTGGCCGGCGCGCGCTGGTTCAACGTCATCCGCGGGACCCGTGGGCCCGACGTGCTCACGGGCACCGAAAACCGCGACCTGATCCTTGCCTTCGCGGGCGACGACCAGGTCTACGCCGGCGGCGCCCGCGACATCGTGTACGCGGGCAGGGACAACGACTCCGTCGACGGCGGCCCCGGCTTCGACCGCCTCTTCGGCGGGGCCGGTAACGACACGCTCAACGCCGGCGAAGGCCCGTCGGTCGTGTGGGGAGGCGTCGGGAACGACACCATCACCGGAGGCACCGGCCGCAACCGCCTGCACGGCGGGATGGGTGACGACACGGTCACCGGCGGCCCGCGGCGCGACTGGCTCTGGGTCGGCCCCGGAACCGATACGGAGAACGGCGGTGACGGGAACGACGTCCTGCACGCACTCGCCGCCGACGGCCAGGTCGACACGCTTGACTGCGGTCCCGGCGATCACGACATCGCCTGGCTCCGCACGGGTGAGCCGGACACGACCGTGAACTGCGAGATCGTCAGGACCATCACTCCAACCGGCTAACCGCTCCTCGGTCACTCGGGGCTCAGAGGCCCGCCGGACCGGCGGGCCTCGCCGTCTGAGGCTCAACGCGGTCGAGGAAATCGCCCACGACCCCGTCGTATCGCTCGGGCTCCTCGAGGTAAGGCATGTGTGCGCTGTCCTCGAAGAGCACCCACTCCGAACCGGCGATGCCCCGATGAAGCGGCTCGACCAGCGCGGGCGTGCACTCGTCGTGGCGGCCGGAGGTGATCAGCGTCGGCACGCGGATCTCGCCTAGCTGGTCGATCACGTCCCAGTCCTTGAGCGTTCCGGTAACCGTGAACTCGTTCGGGCCCCACATCGTCCGGTAGACCTGCTCGCCGCGCTTGGCGCGCGCACGCTTGAGCAGGTCGGGCTCAGGGTCGAGCCGGCAGATGTGCCGCCGGAAGAACTCCTTCTCGGCCTCCTCGGCGCTCAGGCCCGGCGGAAGAGCGGCGTGGAGCCGCTTCGCCTCTTCGGCCCAGCGTGGCGCGCTCGTCGGCGTCGAGTTGAGGACGAGGCTTACAAGCCCGGCCGGCTGCGTGAGCGCGTACTCGAGCGCGAGCATCCCGCCCCAGGACGAGCCGAACAGGTGGATTCGCTCGAGCCCGAGCCCGTCGCGGACGCTCTGCAGCTGTTCGAGAAACGTCTCGACCGTCCAGAGCGAGGGGTCATCGGGCCGGTTCGACTCGCCGCTGCCGAGCTGGTCGTAGAAGACAACCCTCCGTCCCTTCGCGGAAAGCGCCCCGAGCCCCTCGAGCGCGTCGTGGGCGCTTCCCGGCCCGCCGTGCAGCACGAGGACCGGAAGCTTGCCCGGCGCCTCCCGGTCCCCGACGACCTCGTACCACGTTTCGAACCCGCGGAACGGCAGCCTTCCCTGCACCAGGGCATTCTGGCCCCTTGCGGTGTCTTGTGGCACCCGTCACACGCCGGCGCTCGGCGAGTTAGTCGATGGTCCAGGTGTCGCCCGCGTGAAGGAGCTCGACTAGGTCCCCATCGCCCTGCTCGGCGCGAGCTTTGTCGAGCTGCTCCTCCATCAGGCGGTCGTACACCGGACGCTCGACGTCGCGGAAGACGCCGATCGGTGTCGGGCCGTGCGGGGTGTGCGAGAGACGCGCAACTGCCGCCGCCAGGGACGGCGTGGGCGCCTGCTCGTCGTGCACGAGCAGCGCCTCCTCGCCCACATCGGCGACGTCGACGATTTCCGCGGAGGCGTCCGGCCGCATCCGCACGCCGCGCTCGTCCTCGGCGCCGAAGCGGATCGGCTTGCCCTGCTCGAGCCGGATCCGGTTCTCCTTCTGGTCGCGGACGGCGTCGAAGGCGCCGTCGTTGTAGACGTTGCAGTTCTGGTAGATCTCGACGAAGGCCGTGCCCGGATGCGCCGCCGCCCGGCGAAGCACCTCGGTCAGGTGTGCGCGGTCGGTGTCGATCGAGCGGGCCACGAAGGTCGCCTCCGCGCCGAGTGCCAGCGCGACCGGGTTGAAGGGCCAGTCGAGCGAGCCCAGCGGCGTCGTGCGGTTCACGGTCCCGAGCGGAGAGGTGGGCGAGTACTGCCCCTTCGTGAGGCCGTAGATCTGGTTGTTGAATAGCAGGATCTTGACGTTCACATTGCGGCGCAGTGCGTGGATCAGGTGGTTGCCGCCGATCGAGAGCGCGTCGCCGTCGCCGGTCACGACCCAGACCGACAGGTCCCGCCGAGAGAGCGCCAGTCCCGTCGCAATCGCGGGCGCCCGGCCGTGGATCGAGTGCATGCCGTACGTCTCCATGTAGTACGGGAAGCGAGCGGCGCAGCCGATCCCCGAGATGAACACGATCCGCTCGCGCGGCAGACCGAGCTCCGGCATGAACTTCTGGAGGGCCGAGAGGATCGCGTAGTCCCCGCAGCCCGGGCACCAGCGCACCTCCTGGTCGGAGGTGAAGTCCTTCGCCGTCAGCGCCGGCTTGCCGTTGCCGCCCTCCCTCATCGGTGAGCTCCCTCACTGACAACGGGTCGACTGGTCGTTTCAGACGGTCGCACGGGCAAGCCCGCGCGACCTGAGAGCGGCGCCGCAAGCGTCGCCTTAGTCACAGCAGCGCCTCGATCGCGTCCGCAAGCTCGCCTGCCCGGAGCGGCAGGCCGCGGACGCGGTTGTAGCCGACCGCATCGACCAGGAACTCCGCTCGCACGAGCTTCAGGAGCTGGCCGAGGTTCATCTCCGGGACGAGCACACGGTCGTAGGACCGCAACACGTCGCCGGTATTGCGCGGGAACGGGTTCAGGTGGGTCAGGTGGGCCTGCGCCACCTTCTTGCCCTCCTTGCGCACGCGGCGCACGGCCGCGGTGATCGGGCCGTACGTGCCGCCCCAACCGAGCACGAGCAGCGAAGCGCCATCCGGGTCGTCGACCTCGAGCTCCGGAATGTCGGCCGCGATCCCGGCGACCTTCTGCGCGCGCAGCCGGACCATGTGGTCATGGTTGTCGGGGTCGTAGGAGACATTCCCGGTCACGTCCTGCTTCTCGAGCCCGCCGATCCGGTGCTCCAGACCAGGCGTCCCAGGGATCGCCCACTCCCGCGCGAGCGTCTCGGGGTCGCGGACGTAGGGCAGGAAGTCGCCGTTCCGGTTCGGCTTGGTCGCGAACTCGACTCCGATGTCGGGCAGCGCGTTCACGTCCGGCAGGAGCCACGGCTCGGAGCCGTTCGCGAGGTACGCGTCCGAGAGCAGGTAGACCGGCGTCCGGTACTTCAAAGCGAGTCGCGCGGCCTCGATCGCCGCGTCGAAGCAGCCGCCCGGCGTCGAGGCGGCCACGATCGGCACCGGCGACTCGGCGTTGCGGCCGAACATGACCATTAGCAGGTCGGCCTGCTCGGGCTTCGTCGGCATCCCGGTCGAAGGGCCGGCGCGCTGGATGTCGAGGATCAGCAGCGGCAGCTCCAACGCAACCGCGAGGCCCACGGTCTCCGACTTGAGCACGATCCCAGGGCCGCTCGAGGTGCAGATCCCGAGGGCGCCGCCGAAGCTCGCGCCGAGCGCCGCGCCGACCGCCGCGATCTCGTCTTCGGCCTGGAAGGTGCGCACGCCGAAGCGCTTGTGCCGCGAGAGGTGCTCAAGGATCTCCGAGGCCGGGGTAATCGGGTAGGCGCCGAGGAAGAGCTCGAGGCCGCTCTTCACGCTTGCCGCGATCAGGCCTAGCCCGAGCGCCTGGTTGCCGGTGATGTTCCGGTAGGTGCCGGGCGCCATCTGCGCCGGCGCGACCTCGTACGAGACGACGAAGTCCTCCGACGTCTCGCCGTACGCCCAGCCGGCCTTGAACGCCTTGACGTTCGCCTCTGCGATCGCGGGCTTCGACTTGAACTTGCGCTCGAGGAAGGCGATCGTCGAGTCGGTCGGCCGGTGGTAGAGCCACGACATCAGCCCGAGCGCGAACATGTTCTTCGAGCGCTCCGCCTCGCGCTTGCTGACGTCGACCTCCTTCAGTGCCTCGAGCGTGAGCGTCGTCAGCGGCACCTCGTGGACGTGGAACTCGGCCAGCGAGCTGTCGTCGAGCGGGTTCGCGTCGTAGCCGGCCTTCTCGAGGTTTCGCTCGGTGAAGGCGTCGCGGTTGACGATCAGCGTGCCGCCCTTGGGCAGGTCGCGCAGGTTCGTCTTCAGCGCGGCCGGATTCATCGCGACGAGCACGTCCGGTGCGTCGCCGGGCGTGAGGATGTCGTGGTCGGCGAAGTGGAGCTGGAAGCCGGAGACGCCCGGCAGCGAACCGGCGGGCGCGCGGATCTCCGCCGGGAAGTCCGGGAGGGTCGAGAGGTCGTTGCCGACGAGCGCCGTCTCGCTCGTGAACCGGCCCCCTGTCAGCTGCATCCCGTCGCCGGAGTCGCCGGCGAAGCGGATCGTCACCTGCTCGAGCTGCTCGACCTGCTTGGCCATTTTGCCCCTACAAGGTAGCGCGGACTAAGGCGCTCGCTTGCGACGCCGACCTGAAGGCCGTGCCGGCTTTGCCGGCACGGCCGTCCTAACCATGATGCCCCACGCCTCTCCGGAGGCGAACAGCTCGTCCGGGTCGACCTCGTCGCGCCAGCCGATGAAGTGCCGCTCCGGTTCGTCGTTCGTCGAGCCGTAGACGGCCAGCCGTTCCTCGCGCTGCTGCTCCTGCTCGCCGCGCTCGAGCTCCTCACGGCGGCGCTCGGCCTCCTCGGCCGCAGGCCCTTCTGCGTAGCCCTTCGGCATCAGCTCGCCTCTTTCAGGAGGGCATCGAGGTCGAGCGGGGCGTTGAACATCGCGACGCCCTCGCCGTTTTCGGCCCGCGGCCAGTCCTCTTCTGGCCGGTCGCGGTAGAGCTCGATCCCGTTCCCGTCGGGATCGCGGAGGTAGATCGCCTCCGAGACGCCGTGGTCGGTGGCGCCCTCGAGCGGCCACTTCGCCTCGACAAGCCGCCGCAGTGCGTCGCCGAGCGCTCGCCGGTCGGGGTAGCGGATCGCGACGTGGTAGAGGCCGGTCGTGCCCGGCGGCGGAGGCGAGCCGCCGCGCGACTCCCACGTGTTCAGGCCGAGGTGGTGGTGGTAGCCGCCCGCGGAGATGAACGCGGCCTGGTCGCCCATCCGCTGCGTCACGTCGAAGCCGAGGATGTCGCGGTAGAAAGCGAGTGCACCGTCGATCTCGGAGACCTTGAGGTGGACATGGCCGATGTCGACGCGTGGGTCGATGCTCACAGGGCGACGATACCCGCACCGGCTTTGACGGCGTCCAGCGTCGGGTTCAAGATCGGGTCGTGCTCTCGGCGGCTGTTCGACCACGCGGTCCCTTCTCGCTTCGGCTCTCCGGCCGGCTCGCCGGGGACGCGACGCGGACCCTCTCCGGCGGGCCGCTCGTCGCCGCGCTCGCCGCCGGCGGGACCGGGCGCGCGTGGCAGCAGCCGGACGGCGTCGTGCAGCTCCGGGCACCGGATGAGGCCGGCCTCGAGGAGCTTCGCTTCGTGCTCGCGCTCGAGGATGACCACTCCGAGTTCCTCGACCGTTTCCGTGACGACCAGCTGCTCCGGCGCGCGCTGCCGCGGCTCCGCGGGCTGCGGCCGCTGCGCCTGCCGACGGTCACGCACGCGCTCCTGCGCGCGGTCTGCGGGCAGCTGATCCAGGCTCGCCGGGCACGCGCGATCGAGCGCAACGTGATCCGCGCGGTGACGCCGCAGCTCCCCGGAGCCTGGTTGCACGCGCCGCCGGGGCCCGCGTCGTTCGCGAGCCTCGCTCCCGCCGAGCTGCGCCGGCTCGGCCTCGGGGCGCGGCGGAGCGCGACGCTCGTCCGGCTCTGCCGTTCGCTCGACCTCGAGCGGCTCCGCTCGCTCCCCACGGACGCCGCCGCCGAGCGCCTCGGGCGCGAGCGCGGGTTGGGGCCGTGGTCGGTCGGCGTCATCTGCGTCGAAGGGCTCGGCCGCTTCGAGCGCGGGCTCGTCGGCGACCTCGGTCTCGTCAAGCTCCATTCGGCGCTGCGCGGGCGCTGGGTGGAGCCGTGGGAGACGGCGGAGCTGTTGGAGCCGTACGGCGAGTGGGCCGGCCTGGCGGGGGTGTACCTGCTCTCGGCATTCCGCCTCGGGCTGCTCCCTTTGCCCACGCGCGTCGCCGCCTAGACTCCAGCCCGCATGGCCGTCAGCGCGCGCTCCGTCGCGATCCTCGGCACCGGCACGATCGGGGAGTCGCTGCTGCGCGGCCTGCTGAGCGGCGGCTGGCGCGAGCCGTCGGAGGTCGCCGCGACGGTCCGCGACGAGCAGCGGGCGGTGGAGCTGCACGAGCGCTACGGCGTGAAGGCGACGATCTCGAACGCGGATGCCGTCGCGCGGGCGGCGCTCGTCGTGATCGCGGTCAAGCCGCAGGACTTCGACGTCCTGCTCGGCGAAATCGGCGGGCTGCTGACGCCCGAGCAGACGGTTCTGTCGGTGGCGGCCGCCATCCCCACGGCGGCGATCGAGGCCCGGATCGGCCCCGGCGTGCCGGTCGTCCGGGCGATGCCCAACCGGCCGGCCACGGTCCACGAGGGCATCGCCGGGATCTGCGCCGGCGCCCACGCCGGCGACGAGCACCTGGCGCTTGCCGAGGAGGCGCTCAGCCACCTCGGCGCTGTGGTGCGCGTGCCGGAGCGGTACATGGACGCCGTCACGGCGGTCTCGGGCTCCGGACCGGCCTACTTCGCGTTGCTCGCCGAGTCGATGATCGAGGCGGGGATTCTCCTCGGCCTCTCGCGTGAGATCTCGACACAGCTCGTCGTCCAGACGATGCTCGGGACGGCGCACCTGCTCCGCGACGAGGCCGTCCACCCGGTCGAGCTCCGCGAGCAGGTCACGTCGCCGGGCGGCACGACGATCCGCGCGATCCGCGAGCTCGAGCGCGCGGGCGTGCGGGCGGCGTTCCTCAATGCCATACAGGCCGCAATGGAGAGGTCCCGGGAGCTGGCCGAAGGCGAGACGTGACGCTATACGGCGTCGAGCTGGTGCGCGTCGCCGATGAGGAAGAGGTGGCTTCGGTCGTCGCGGACGTGCTCGTCGAGGCGGCGCGGGCAGGTCTGGCGATCGTGCTCACGGGGGGCGAGTCGCCCGGGCGCGCGTACGAGCTGGCGGGTTCCGAGGAGCCGGACTGGAGCGGCGCCTCGCTCTGGTGGGGCGACGAGCGCTGCGTGACGCCGGAGGACGAGCGCTCCAACTTCCGTCTTGCCCGCGAGCGGCTGCTCGACGAGCTCTCGGCGCAGCCGCGGGAGGTACACCGGATCCAGGGAGAGCTCGGCGCGGAGGCGGCGGCCGCGGAGTACGACGCGGAACTGGTCGGCATCTCACTCGACCTCGTCCTGCTCGGGCTGGGCCCCGACGGCCATGCGGCGTCGCTCTACCCGAACCAGCCGACGCTCGACGAGACGGAGCGCCGTGCCATCCCGGCGGAGGCGAAGCTCGAGCCCTACGTCGAGCGTGTCACGATGACGCTGCCGGTGCTCTGCTCCGCGCCGGAGGTGCTGTTCCTCGTCAGCGGGGAGGAGAAAGCGGAGGCCGTCGAGCGCGCGTTCGGACGCCCGCCGGCAAAGGACACTCCGGCGAGCCTGATTCGCTCCGCGAGCGGGATGACCCGCGTCGTGGCCGACGCAGCGGCGGCGGCCCGGCTCGACTAGGCGGACGGCAGCAGCGGCGAGCTGAGCTCGGTAGCGATTCCCCGCCGCTGCGCGAGCGCCTGGAGAACGAGGACCGTGTCCGCAACGGGCAGGTCCTCGAGGTACTCCTCGCGGGTCTCGAACGACTCGAGCACGGACTCGACCGCTGTCACGTAGCCCGCGACGTCCTGGGCCGCGATGAAGGCGAGCGCGTCGCCGACGTCATGCGGGAACTCCGGGTGTGTTCGGATCGCGTCGGCGTGCTCGCGCGCCTCGGCATCGCGGCCGAGCACCAGCTCAGCGAGCGCGGCGGCGTAGCGCCCGATCGGCGAGTCGGCCTCGGCTGCTCCGGTTTCGAGCGCCCAGTGCGCGGCTTCCTCAGCGGCGGACCAGTCGCAGGCGAGCACGAGCGCCTTCATCGCGCCGATAGACCGGCCCCAGCTCCCGGGCGGTGCGTCCGCGAAGCTCTCGCGGTAGCGGCCGGCCGCGCGCGCGAACCACTCTCCGGCGTCATCGGCGCGGCCCTGCATCAGCAGCGCCAGCCCGGCGCCGCCGGCCGCGTTGCCGAGGCGGGTGAGCTGCCGCTGCCGCGCATCCGGATCCGCGTTGTGCTCGTCCCCGAGCCGAGCCTCGCCGTCGCGATACCGCGCCTCCTCCCGAGCGAAGTGTCCGGCCCAGTCCTCGCGCACGGAGCGCTCTGTTTTAGGCACAGCCGACCTCCTCCCCACTGCGATCCTATTCGGGAAACTCGCACGGATGGGTGACGGGACCGTGTCGAAAGTGTGCCGGTTCGTCCACGGCGGGATGGACTAGGGTCCTTCGCGTGGGGCGGGAGCTGCGCGAGGTCGTGTACGTGGACGGCGTGCGGACCGCGTTCGGCCGCGCCGGGCCGAAGGGGGTCTTCTGGCGAACGCGGGCCGACGATCTCGGCGTCAAGGTCGTCCGCGAGCTCCTCCACCGCAACCCGCAGCTGCCTCCTGAGCGCATCGACGACGTGATCATGGCGGCGACCGCGCAGGTCGGTGACCAGGGCCTCACGCTCGGCCGCGACGTCGCGCTCCTCGCCGGCCTCCCGCAGAGCGTCCCGGGCTTCGCCGTCGACCGCATGTGCGCCGGTGCGCTCACCGCCGTCACGGCCGGCGCCGGAGAGATCGCGATGGGTGCGGCCGACGTCGTCCTTGCCGGCGGGGTCGAGCACATGGGCCACCACCCCATGGGCGAGGACGTCGACTTCAACCCGCGCTTCGTCGCGGAGCGGCTCGTCGACACCTCCGCCGTGACAATGGGCGCGACCGCCGAGAACCTGCACGACCGCTTTCCGCGGCTGACAAAGCAGGACGCCGACGCGTTCGCCGTGCGCTCCCAGCAGCGCGCCGCGGCGGCCTGGCAGAACGGCGTCATGCGCGAGACGGTCGTCCCAATGTCGGTCTTCAGCGACGAGGGCTGGCGCCTCGCCGACCGCGACGAGTTCCTGCGGCCGGACACGAGCATGGAGGGGCTCGCCGACCTTCCTACGCCGTTCCGCGCCGGTGGTCGCGTCACCGCGGGGAACTCGGCCGGCCTCACGGACGGCGCCGCCGTCTGCCTGCTCGCTGCGGAGGAGCCCGCGCGCGAGCTGGGGCTGGAGCCGCGCATGCGCCTGGTCTCGTACGCCTACACCGGCGTCGAGCCCGAGCTCATGGGGCTCGGGCCCGTGCCGGCAACGCGGAAGGCGCTCGAGCTCGCGGGACTAAGCCTCGACGAGATCGGCCCGATCGAGCTGAACGAGCCGTTCGCCGTCCAGGTGCTCACCTGGTGTGACGAGCTCGGGGTCGATCCAGAGGACGAGCGACTCAACCCCTACGGCGGCGCCATCGCCTGCGGGCACCCGCTCGCGGCGACCGGTGTCCGCCTGCTGGCGCAGCTCGCGTACGGCTTCCGCGAGCGGCCGGAGGCGCGCTACGGCCTCGTCGCGCTCTGCGTCGGCATGGGGATGGGCGCCGCGCAGGTCTGGGAGAACCTCGCTGGCGGCGACTGAGTTCAAGCTCACGCGCGCCGGCGACGTCGCCCTCGTCACGATCGACAACGGCGAGGATCACACCAAGCCGACGTTCTTCGGCCGCACCGCGCTGGAATCACTCGAGCGGCTGCTGCCCGAGCTCGAGAAAGGGGATTGGGCTGCGCTCGTGATCACCGGGAAGCCCTTCGTTTTCGCGGCGGGCGCGGACATCACCGAGTTCCCAGGTGCGACACGCGACCTTGCGCTCGAGGGCAGCCGAGCCGGCCACGAGCTGTTCGGCCGGATCCGCGAGCTCCCGTACCCGACCGTCGCCGCGATCAACGGCGCCTGCCTGGGCGGGGGCGTCGAGCTGGCACTCCACTGCGACGCGCGCACAATCTCGACCGGTGTCAGACACTTCGCCTGCCCCGAGTGCTTCCTCGGCATCGTCCCGGCCTGGGGCGGGACGCAGTTGGTTGCGCGGCTCGTCGGCATCGAGACGGCGGTCAAGTTCGTCGTCGAGAACCCGATGCGCCAAAACCGCATGCTGACGGGCCCGCAGGCGTTCGAGCTCGGTTTCGCGGACCGGCTGCTCGAGCCGGTCGAGTTCCTCGACGAGACCCTCGCATTCGCGCTCGAGCTCGCGGCCGAAGAGCCACGTCCCGGTGTCAGACACCGAAACGAAAGCGTCGCGGAGGTGATACGGAAGGCGCGCTCGCGGCTCGACGGGCAGGTACACGGCGCCGCGCCCGCGCCCTACAAGGCGCTCGAGCTGATCGAGGGAGCCTGCTCAGGCTGGTCGCTCGAAGAGGGCTACCGCGCCGAGGAGGAGGCGGTCGGCGAGCTGCTGCCAGGCCGCGAGGCACAGGCGTCGCTCTACGCCTTCGATCTGGTCGAGCGCCGCGCGAAGAATCCGCCCGGGCGGCCCGCCGCAGAGCCGCGCCAGATCCACAAGCTCGGCCTCGTCGGCGCCGGCCTGATGGCCGCTCAGCTCGCGACGCTCTTCCTGCGCCGGCTCGAGCTCCCGCTCGCGATCCGCGACGTCAGCGAGGATGTGCTCGCTAGCGCGCGCGAGAGCATCGAGGCCGACCTCGCCGAGCAGGTTGCGAAGGGCCGCTACGACGAGGGCAAGGCGCGCTTCCTAGCCTCGCTCGTCTCGACCTCGACCGGCTACGAGCACTTCGCCGACTGCGACCTCGTGCTCGAGGCGGTCTTCGAGGAGCCGGACGTCAAGAAGCAGGTCTTCGCCGAGCTCCGCCAACACGTCCTGCCGCAAGCCGTCCTCGCGACCAACACCTCCAGCCTCTCGGTCGCCGAGATGGGCGCGGACGTCGGCATCCACTTCTTCAACCCGGTCGCCCTGCTGCCACTCGTCGAGCTCGTCCGCACGCCCGACACCGACGACGAGACGCTCGCCACCGCCTGGGCGTTCGCCGAGCGCCTCCGCAAGCGCCCCGTGCTGGTCAGCGACGCCCCCGCCTTCGTCGTCAACCGCGTTCTGACCCGCCTGATGAGCGTCGTCCTCGACGCCCTCGAGCATGGCAACACGCAGGAGGAGGCCGACGAGGCAATCCTTCGCCTCGGCCTGCCGATGGCGCCCTCCGTGCTCCTGCAGATGGTCGGCCCGCGCGTCGCGAACCACGTCCTCGAGACGCTCCACGAGGCCTACCCCGAGCGCTTCCAGCTCTCGGAGACGCTCCGGAACTACGCCGAGGGCAAGGAGGAGATCGCCGTCCGCGCGCACGAGCCGCGCAGCTCCGAAGAGATCCTCGACACTGCCCTCGACGCAATAGCCGACGAGATCCGGCACCTGCTCGACGAGGGTGTCGTCGCCGAGGCCGCCGACGTCGACACCGCACTTCTGCTCGGTGCCGGCTGGCCGTTCTGGCTCGGTGGGATCACGAAGTTCCTCGACCAGACCAGCAGATCGGAAAGGATGTTCGCATGACAGACGACTGGCGCATCCGGATCGAGCTGCCCGAGGAACACCACGCCGAGAGCCTCCTCGGCCGCCTCGGGCTCGACCTCGGCTCGGACGAGGCGAAGCGCCTCGCACGCGAGCTGGAGGGCCGCCGCCTGGCGGTCTCCCAAGACGGGAACGAGCTCTTCGTCTACGCCTCGTCGCCCGCAGAGGCCGAGCAGGCAAGGCAGATCGTCGAAGCCGAGCTCGCCGAGGAAGGGCTGAAGGCGAAGGTCTCCGGCCCCGAACACTGGCTCGAGGACGAGGAGCGCTGGACCGGTGAACCGCCGCAGGAGACGTGGGAGGACGAAGAGCTCGAGCGCGGCTACGCGCCCTGGGAGGTGCGCGTCGAGTACTCCTTGCACGCGGAGGCGCGCCGCGCGGCGGACGAACTGGAGCGCGAGGGCTACGACGTCGTGCGACGCTTCCGCTACCTCGTGATCGGCACCGCGTCCGAGGAAGAGGCGCGGGCGCTCGCCGAGCGGCTCCACGGCAAGGTCGAGCCCGGCGGCGAGCTCGTGTGGGAGGTCGTTCCGCAGAACCCGTTCGCGATCTTCGGCGGCCTCGGCGGCAGCGGCACGCCCCTCTAGCGCCACCTGAATCGGCTATGCTTCCGGTTGCGACGCTCGCCAGGGGTTTCCGCCGCGAGCGCGCTCTCTCATTGAGACTGTGGCAGCACCGGATGTGCTGCCGGACATGCAAGAAGCGACCGAGCAGCCGACGCTAGCGCCGGAGGCTGCGGACGGCCTCTCCGCCGCCGCCCTCCGGGCCGAAGCCTGGGCCGGGGAGCCATTTCTCCACCCGGAGGAGGACCCTGCCGTCGTCCTGGCCCCCGGGACCGCCCGCCGCCGCGCCCTCGACGACGCGGTCGCCGAGATCGAGGCGGGCGCCCGAGAGCCTTCGTACGGCTGGAAGATCCGCTACGCGCTGATGCTCGGGCTCGAGCGCGTGCTCAGCGAGCAGCCCCCCAGGCTCGCGTCCGGCACGGAGCTCCGACGTCACCAGGTCGACGCGCTCGCCGGAATGCTCACCGAGCTGATCGCCGCCACGCAGGTCGAGCCGGAGCTGAACGGCAACGGAGCGGCGCCGGTGGAGGAGGCCCCGGCAGAGGTCGAGGAGGAAGAGGACGAGCTGGGCATCCACCTCGAGGAGCGCGCCGACGAGCTCTCGCTGCCGGAGGAGCACGTCGGGCGCGACCCCGGCGCGAGCCGGCGCTACCGCTTCCGCCACCCCACCGCGTCCGGCAAGACGATCGCGGCCGCCGGCTTCGTCGAGGCGGCGCGCACGCTCGGCGTGCTGATCCTCACGCACCGCCGGCTGCTGGTCACACAGTTCCACCGCGAGCTCACCGACGAGGGGTACGGCGAGCGCTTCACCGACGCGATCGAGAAGGGCCACAAGCCGCCGAAACCCAACCCTGTCACCGTCCAGACGTACGCCTGGTTCGCACGCCACTGGAACGACCTCGAGCCGCACGCTTACCACCTCGTGATCTGCGACGAGGCGCACACGGCGCTCGGCGAAAAGACGAGCCTGGCGATCCGCGGGTTCTCCGAGCCCATCTTCATCGGGATGACAGCGACCGAGCAGCTGATCGCGAAGCAGGTCTCGGACGTCTTCCCGGCCTCGATCGACGAGCTCCCGCTCGGCGACGCCGCCCGCCGGGGACTAATCGCGCCGCTGCGCTGCCTGCGTGTCCCTCCGGCCGCGGCCATCTCGTCCGTGCCGATCGTGGGCGGAGACTTCGAGGAACGCGCCCTGGCCGCAGTCCTCGACCACACAGCTCTGAATCAGGCCGCGGCGAGCCTCTACCGCGACCGCTTCGACAACACGCCCGGGATCGTCTACGCGGCCGGGGTCGAGCACGCGTACAACCTCGCCAAGGAGTTCCGCGCGGCGGGGCTCAAAGCCGAGGCCGTAAGCGGACGGACGCCCCCGGTGCAGCTGGCCGAGACCCTCGCGGCCTACGAGCGCGGCGAGATCAACATCCTGATCAACGCCATGCTGCTCGCCGAGGGCTGGAACTCGCCGCGCGCGACGGTCGTGATGCACCTCGCGCCCACGGCCTCGCGGCGCGTCTACCAGCAGCGGATCGGCCGGATCATGCGCACGCACCCACGTAAGGAGGCGGGCGTCGTGGTGGACTTCGTTCCCAAGGCGGCGACCCACAACGAGCGAGCGATCTCGCTGCACGGCCTCCTCGACGCGGACTTCTATCGTGAGGGCGCCCGGGTCACTCCCGCGCCGCGCCGCCGCGTGCAGCGGCGAGCCCGCCGCAAGCTCTCCCCCGCGCCGTGGCTCGTGCCGGTGACGCCGGACGTGCAGCGGCGGCTCGCGGTGATCACGCGCGAATGGCAGCGGGTCGACCCGCGCTTCCTCGACGAGGACGAGCAGATCTACTGGGCCACGATCGCCGGGCGGAACGTCCGCTTCGACGAGCGCGTCGAGTTCGTCAAGAAGTTCACCGAGGGCAATGCGAGCAAGGCTGCGCTCGAGCAGTTCCTCACTGCCTGCGCGGCCGAGAACCCGAACCGGCGCCTGCGCCTGACCGCGCTCGCCGACCGCGTCTCGACGACGATCGACCGGGCAAGCTTCGACGACCTCGTCACGCTCGTTACGCAGGCGCCGACGTGGGAGAAGGACCGCGTCCAGGGCGTGCGGACGCTGCTGCGGGGGCTCGGCGAGAACAAGGTCGACGCCCCGGAGCAGATCCTGGCCCGCTGGACGTGGCGGCTCGCTCGCGCGACCCGCAAGGTCCAGGACCGGCGCGCGAGCGGCGAGTTCCCGGAGGCGAAGCGGCTCCTCGGCGCCCTCGCCAACTCGCGCGGGCACCGGCACGAGGAGAACGCGGCAAGGCTCGTCAACGCGGCGCTCGAGCAGTCACGCGAGGTCGGCGCCGCGCTGCTCGCCTCCGCCGAGGGCTACACGCCGCGCGCCAACAAGCTGATCGACGCGGCCCGCGAGCGCCTCGGCACCATCCAGGAGGTCGCGAACGCCCTCGCGGACAACCTGCCGGCGCCGAAGGCCCAGTCGGGCCGTTCGCGCAGGCGGCGGCGCAAGCGCAAGAAGAAGGGCCGGCAGGAAACCAGGGCGGAGCCACAGGCGCAGCAGCACGGCGGCCCGCCCGAGCCCGAAACCGCCCCGGCCGCCGAGGCGTAACGCTTTTCAGCACGCCGAGACTGGGCTCCTAGCGAATGTTCATCTACGGGATCGCCGCTCTCGCCGGGATCGTGACCGCGATCTCGCCCTGCGCCTACCCGGTGCTCCCGATCGTCTTCGCTCCGTGCGCCGGAGTCGTCCTCACCGGTGTCGTCGGCGAGACCGCCAGCTCGACGGGCGTGCGGCGCGTCGGCGTCGCGCTCGCATACGCGCTCGGCACGGGTGTGACGCTCCTCCTGATCGCCCTGTTCGCCCGGCGGAGGCTCGAGCGGTTGCGAGCCCTCAATGTGAACCGCCTCCGGATCGCGCTCGGCGTCGTGATCGGCCTGGCAACGGTCGGCATCGCGCTCGACCTCGACACGAAGCTGCAGACGAAGTTCCCGGACTACACGAGCGGCCTGCAGCGCGCGATCGGCGAGAAGAGCTGTTACACGCGCAAGCGGCTCGGACAGCGCTGCCTGGCGTCGCACTCCGGCCCGGACTACGGCCGCGCGCCGGACTTCACCGGCATCTCCACGTGGCTGAACACGCGCCCGCTCACCATCGAGAAGCTCCGCGGGAAGGTCGTGCTCGTCGACTTCTGGACGTACTCGTGCATCAACTGCCTGCGGACGCTCCCGCACCTGAAGGCGTGGTACGGCGCCTACCACAAGGCAGGCCTCGAGATCGTCGGCGTGCACACGCCGGAGTTCGCGTTCGAGCACGACGACTCGAACGTCCGCCGGGCGACGCACGAGCTCGGCGTTCGCTATCCCGTCGCGATCGACAACAAGGCGGCGACCTGGAACGCGTACCAGAACGCCGCCTGGCCGACCGAGTACCTGATCGACCGCGCCGGGCACATCCGCGAGATCGCCGAGGGGGAGGGCAACTACTTCGAGACCGAGCGCACGATCATGAAGCTGCTCGGGAAGCCGGAGAACATGGCGGTCTCCGCGGTCCCCGACCGAACGCCGCACCACTTGACGACGCCGGAGTCGTACCTCGGCTGGGAGCGGATCGATCGGTACGCGGGCTCGCCGATCGTGCCCGACCGAGCGGCGACGTACCGCTTCACGCTCGAGATGCCGCCGGACAGCCTCGCGTACGCGGGGCGCTGGCGGGTCGAGCGACAGCGCATCGTCGCGATCCGCGACGCTCGACTACGACTGCTGTTCAACGCCGAGAACGTGTACCTGGTGCTGGGCGGCCAGGGCCGGCTAGACGTGCTCGTGAACGGCCGCCACGAGCGGACGATCCAGGTCTCCGGGCTGAACCGCCTCTACACGCTGCTGCGCTACCCGACCGAGAAGCAGGGCCTACTGGAACTCCGCTTCACGCCGGGCGTCTCGGCGTACGCGTTCACGTTCGGCTAACAAGCCTTTACAACCGGCACAAGTCGTCCTGCTACGTTCGCCGAAGTGGCTCGGAGCAGGCTGGCCATCGGCCTTGTCCTCGCCAGTTGTCTTGGACTGGCTGGCGCTGCCCAGCCGGCGACTGGCAGACAGTCGGCTGGCTTGATCTTGTTCGACTGCGGTAGCTGCCCCCCGAACGCGAGTGGGGACGGCATCTACACGATGCGGCCGAACGGCAGTGGGCTGCGTCATGTGCTTCCGACCGTCTATGCCTCCTATGCGCGCTGGACGCTTCACGGCAGACGCTTCGTGTTCGTTCGGAGCAGGGGCGGACGTTCGGCGGGCATCTGGACGGCGGGAGCGAATGGCCGCGATCTGCGGCAGGTCACGTCAAGCGAGTACGACGGTTCGCCCGCTTGGTCGCCTGACGGCCGCCGGATCGTCTTCGTTAGGCAGGTCCCGACGCCCACCGTCTCCTCGACCGGCTATGGATAGTCGATGTAAGCGGCCATCACGCGCATCGGCTGGTACCGAACAAAGTCGGCATCGGCCCCGACTGGTCTCCGAACGGCAAGTGGGTCGCGTTCGCTGGGGTTCCTCAGGATCCCCTCGATGGCTGGCTGTACGTCGTGCGAGCGAACGGGAAGGGACTACACCGGCTGCCGTGGAGAGGCCAATACCCGAGGTGGTCGCCCGACGGAAAGCGCCTCGCGTTCATCAGGAGCACGCCCCACGGGTATATCGCGACGGTCGTGACCACGGCGACCAACCGCGTTCGCGCGATTAAGGTCGACCTTAATGCGCCGTTCGTCGTCTGGTCGCCGGGCGGGAAAGATCTCCTGGTCAGCTTTTGGGACCGCAGCGCCCCCGACAACGAGATCTACAACGTGACGAAGTTGAGGATCCGAGACGGTCAACGAAGGTTTCTGCTGCAGCACCTTGGCAGCCTCTGGGTCGGCGACTGGCGACGCTAGTTCGAGCGGGCGCTACTGCTCGCGGGCGGCGTCCTCGCCGCCCCCGTTCTGCTCTCGTTCGCGCAGAAACCGCGTCAGCTCGGCCGCAAGGGCGTCGCCCGACGGGAGGTCGGCGCTCTCCTCGAGCTCGTCCACGCGCCGCTCGAGCTCCTCGACGTAGGCCGAGGTGTCCTCGTCCGAGGCCACCGCTTCGCTGACCTGCTCCTCGTAGCTGCGGGCCGCCTCCTCGAGCTCGGACACGTCGATCTCGAACCCGACCGTGGCGCCGAGCCGTTCGCACAGCGCGACGGCCGCGCGCGGACTGGGCGTCAAGGAGACGTAGTGCGGAACAGCCGCCCAGAGGCTCGCCGAGGGAATGTTCGCGTGCCGGCACGCGTCGTGGAGGACGCCGACGATGCCGGTCGGCCCCTCGTAGCGCGAGGACGAGAGCCCGAGCTGTCTCACGAGCTCCGGATCGCTCGCGCTGCCGGTCACCGGCGAAGGCCGCGTGTGCGGGACATCCGCCAGCAGCGCGCCGAGCGTGATCATCATCTCCACGCCGAGCTCTCGCACCAGCCCGATCAGGAGCTCGGTGAAGGTCCGCCAGCGCAGGTTGGGCTCGATCCCGAGCAGCAGCACGACGTCCCGCTCGGAGCCGTCCGGGCGGGCGTGGTAGAAGGCGGTCTCGGGCCAGTCGATCCGGCGCGTCAGGCCGTCCTCGAGCGAGACGTGCGGCCGGGCCGCCTGGAAGTCGAAGAACTCCTCTGGGTCGACGTCTGCGAAGCGTTCCGCTTGCCACGTCTTCGCCAGGTAGCCGGCGGCGAGCGAGGCTGCCTGGGCGCCGTCGTTCCAGCCGCGAAAAGCTGCGATCAGGACAGGCCGGGTGAGGTCCGGCCGCCGCTCTACACGAAGCTCGTCGGCCATCGGCCCAGTCTACGTGCGCTCCGGCACGAAGGAGCTCGGCGGCCGCCACAGGATTGTGACGAAGCCGACCAGCAGCGCCCAGACCGCGGCCGCGAGGCCGACGTGGACGAGCACGAGCGGCCACGGCAGGTGCGTTCGGTACTGGATCTCGCCGATCGCCATCTGCCCCAGGAGGAGCACGAGGACGGCCAGGCCGAGCCCGAACAGGCGCGGCGCCCGCCGCCGGGTCGCGGCGAGGTAGCCGAGGAGGAAGACCAGGCCGACGCCGAAGACCGCGACGGCGGCTCCGTGGATGTACACGACCGGCTGGAGCCGCCAGAGGCGGTCGACGTGCTCGGTTCCGCCGCCCGAGTGCGGCCCGGCAGCCGTCGCCAGCGTGCCCGTGACGAGAAGCGCCAGCGCTGCGGCCGCCACAGCGAGCCCAAGGCGCCGGAGCTCGCGGGGAACCACCGGTTCCGCGGTTCCCATCTGCGTCGAGTACGCGTCGAGGGCAAGCACGACCACCCCGGCGAGCACGATCGCCGAGAGCAGCAGATGAGCGGCCACGATCGGCCAGCGCAGGTCGGTCTTGACGGCGAGGTAGCCCAGCGGCGCCTGGGCGAGCGTCCCTGCGAAGATCGCGTACGCGAGCCCGCGTGCCCGGCTCGAGAGCCCGGGAGTTCGGGTGGCCGCCAGCGCGGTGAGCAGGACGACGGCGATGGTGACGCCGCCCAGGACGCGGTTTCCGAACTCGATGAACGCGTGGTAGTCCTTCGCCGGGAGCGGGTGACCGCGCTCGCAGCCGGGCCAGTGGCGGCAGCCGAGGCCGGAATCGGTCAGGCGGACCGCGGCGCCCGTCAGCATGATCAGCCAGAGAGCGGCCGCCGACGCGAGCGCGAGTCGCAGATAACCCGTGACCGAAAGCTCGAAGCTCCGCGCCCGGGCGGTCGTCGTCTCGACATTCAACGCAGGGGCTCCAGCAGCGCAGGGTAGCCGTCGGCACCGTCGAACGGCGTCGGGCGCGAGCCCAGGAAGAGCGGCCGGTCGGCGGCGTTCAGGAGCACCGGCATCAGGTCGGGCCCGCGCAGCTGGCCGAGGATTCCCGCGGCGCAATCGAGCTCGCCGAAGCTCTTGACGCTGTCGGCGCGCACGCCCGGCCCGGCGACGAGCAGCGGCACCGGGTCGCCGGAGTGGATCACGTCGGGAGAGGCCGGAGTGGCGTGGTCGCCGGTGACGCAGACAATTGCGCGGTCAGTCGGAAGCGAGTCGAAGGCAGCATCGAGCCGCTCGATCGTCTCGCGCTTGACCTGCGGATCCTTCGTGTGCCCGGCCGCGTCGGTCGTCTTCTGGTGGGTGAAGACGAAGGTCTCGCCGGCCTCGAGCCGCTCGCGAACGAGCGCGATCCGCGCGCGCAGGTCCGCGACCGGATCGTCGGTCTCCGGCGCAACCACGGGCTCGAGCCCGAGCGAGATCCCGAGCCCTCGCAGGAACGCCGAGTCGGCGGCGAAGGAGCCGGTCACGCCGTGCCGCTCGAGGAAGCTCGGCGCCGGCCGCGGCCGCCCGAACCACTTGAGCGTGATCACGTTGAAGCGCTCGCCGTCCAGCCGCCGCATCACCTCCCGCGTCCACTCCTCGCACGCCCGAGCGGTGCGCTCCGCCTCGGGCACCAGCGGCCGCGGCCGCAGCATCGGGTACCAGGCCCGGAAGAACGCATCGGTGTCCGTGACCCGCTCGTCGGCGCCGCCCGCGATGCGCAGCACGGCCTCGCCGCGCCAGACGTGCGTGAGCGCGAACGTCAGGCCGTCGACCTCGATCCCGTCGCAGCGCTCGACGAGCCGCTCGGCCTCCTCGGCGTCTCGCACCGGGTCCGGTCGGCCGGTGAGCCACCACCCGTCCTCTCGCCGCTCCGCCGGCCGCAGCGCGGCGTACGCGAACACGTGCTCCGCGCTCACCTGCTGCCCGCGTCCGAGCGCCTCGAAGAGGGCACGGCCCGGGAACTCGTCGGGCCGGTAGCCGAGCATCGACCAGTGCGCGACCTCGCTCGACGGCGCCCGCCCGGGACCGACGGCGTACAGCACGCCGCACGACCCGCCGGCCGCGAGCCGGTCGAGGTTGGGCGTCGTAGCGGCCTCGTTCCCGGTCCGCCCGCCGAGCACGTCGTGAGCCCGGTCCCCGAGCCCGTCGAGGAGGATGACCGCGATCGGATACATCGCAGCGGAGGCTAACTACGGGGGCCGCGGCCGGCTCCTGAAGCGGCTGGAGGACGCTCCCGCCGGCAAGGAGGGGCTCGCGGGGGGAACCAGGGATTCCCCCGCGTCCGTACACGCGGCGCAGGCTAACCCGCGCCGCGTGTACCCCAGGTGGTTACCTCTGCCGGTAGGAGATCGTCCGGCTGATCCCGTCGATGTACCCGGGGCCGGCCTGGTTCACGGTCATGTACGCCCGCAGGACGTAGCGGCCGCGCCTCGGGTGGAACCGGAAGGACTTGCTGGAGCTTGCCCCGAGGATGACCCGCTTGATCTTCACCCACTCGCGGAAGCGCGTAAGCCGCTGGATGTAGACCTTGCGGCCTGCCATCGAGTGGTTCGTCGTGACCTTGACGAACCCGTGCCGCCGCCGGAGCTTGAAGATGACGCGCGGGCGAACCGCGACCTGCACCGTCGAGCTGTTCGTCCCCTTCCAGCGCGCGTTGTACGTCGTCAGCAGGTTCGGCTTGACGACGACGTCCCAGACGCCGTTCGTGCCGGTCGTCAGCGTCGCGATCAGCATCGCGGAGGGCTCTCCGTACTGCTGGGCCCAGACGGTCACCATCTCGCCTGCCAGGTGATTCGAGACCTGGCCCGTCAGGTGCGTCGCCTGCCCGAACACGAGGATCGGCGTAGCGGCGCCGATGGAGACGGCGGGCGGCGGCCCGGTCACGACGACCCTGCCCGTCAGGCTCGGGTGGAGCCCGTCGTGGTAGCGATAAATCCCCGACGTGTTGAAGATGTGCGTGTAGCTATGGCCGGGCGGGATGATCGCCGAGGCGAACGCCCCGTTGTTGGCAACGACCTGGTGGTTCTTCGTGTCCCTGTTTGTCCACTTGACGGCATTACCGGCCGCGAGGTAAACGCTGGCGGGCGAGAAGCCCGTCGCGGTGATCTTCACGGCCTTGGTCGTGATGCCGGTCGCCGACTGCGTCGCGCCTGGCACTACCAGCGCGAGCGCGGCGGCCGTACAGAGAACGAGTCTTCGCATGTCGAACCCCCTGTGTCTGGCGGCTTTGAATACTGAAACGGAGGTCGCGCCCGAAAGTTCTGCCCTTTTACAGCACTCTTACACTGGGGGCCCGCGTCGTTTACAGCACGTTTACACCGGGGTCCGCTCGAGCCGCCGCAGCAGGCGGGCAACTCCAGGCGGAACGAGGCTCTCCCAGTCGCCGTCCTCCCGCAACGCCGCCCGAACGTCGGCTCCCGAGATCTCCTTGGCGGCGCCTTCGTCGAGCAGGACCACCTCGTAACCGGCGTCGCGCAGCCGCGCGAGCTTCGTGCCTCCCCAGTCGGAGAAGAGCCGGATGAACTGGACCACGTCGTCCGGCACGTAGGCCTGCCACAGCTCGGGCTCGTTCACGGGGAACGGGATCACGTGCAGGCGCTCGGCCTCGATGTCGGCGTCGGCGGCCGCGGCCTTGACCATCAGGAGCCGCTCCACGTAGGTGAACGGGTTCGACTCGGGCAGGTGCCGGAGGGGATCGGACTCCTCGGGCCTGATGCGCGCAGGGTCCGGGTTCGTGATTCCGACGAACAACTCCTCACAGCGGGCCGCCGCGCCGCGCAGGTACTCGAGATGACCGTTATGGAACGGCTGGAACCGCCCGTGGATCATCCCCCGGGCGATCACTCGACGATGACGCCGGCGCCCTCCTCGACCCGGCCAACGCGGCGAACGAACAGCTTGCGCGCGGCGAACTCGCCCTCGAGCGCTGCGCTCCGCTCCGCGGGAATGGAGACCAGTAGTCCGCCGGCGGTCTGCGGGTCGTAGCCGAGCGCGACCAGCGTCTCGGGGACACGCTTGAGCTCGAGGTGCGAGCCGGCGAAGTCGCGGTTCCGCGGATCGCCGCTCGTGCGAATGCCGCGCCTCGCCACGTCGAGCGCGCCGTCGATCGCGGGGAAGCGCGCCGACTCCAACCGGAGCCGGGCACCGCTGCGCTCGGCGACCTCGTGCGCGTGGCCGAAGAGTCCGAAGCCGGTGACGTCGGTGACAGCGTTCGGGTCAAGGCCGCGCAGCACCTCCGCCGCCTCGTCGTTGAGCGTCCGCATCCAGCGGATCGCGCGCTCGAGTTGCTGCGTGCCCGCGTCGCCGCGCTTGTAGCCGCTCATGATCAGGCCGGTTCCCAGCGGCTTCGTCAGGAAGAGGACATCGCCGGGACGCGCGCCGTTCTTCGGCCAGATCCGGTTCGGGTGGACCGTGCCGACGACCGCGAGCCCGTACTTCGGCTCCGCGTCGCGGATCGTATGGCCGCCGGCCAGGAGCCCGCCCGCCGCCCGCACCTGCTCGTCGGCCGCCGCGAAGATCCGGGCGAGCATCTCCATCGGCAGCTCCTCGGGGAACGCTGCGATCGAGAGTGCGAGGAGCGGCTTGCCGCCCATCGCGAAGACGTCGTTGAGCGCGTTCGTGGCCGCGATCGCGCCATAGTCGCCGGGGTCGTCCACAACCGGCGGGAAAAAGTCCAGCGTGAAAATCAGCGCGCGTTCGTCGTCGAGCCGGTAGACGGCCGCATCGTCGGCGGGCGAGAGCCCGACCAGGAGGTTCTCCGCGTCCGCGGGGACGAATCCCGCGAGGAGCTGCTCCAGCCTGGCGGCCGAGTACTTGGCCGCGCAGCCGCCGCACGA
>WNGF01001649.1_pt1 | contig 33238 bp, 21 predicted proteins | sample 5400641 | NCBI WGS metagenome assembly WNGF01 (sample SAMN13153371, study PRJNA577476) | soil metagenome | isolation source: 80 cm soil or saprolite under grassland replicate 2 | place: USA:California | collected 2016-06-15 | reverse complement strand
CTCCTCCAGTTCGCTAAGCAGTCCGTCAAGCAATGCTGTAGCCTCGTCCGAAATAGTTGCCACGAGAGGGCCGACATAAGCGGCATCCGTTCCGCCGCGCGCCAGGCCGTATCCCGTCAGCCGCCCATCGGGGGTCCTGGCGACGAGTGGTGCGACACAGGCGTCTTCAACCAGCATCTCAATTAGCCTCGAGCGATCGGCGCTAAAAGCGAGACGATCCAGGGCGAAAACTTCTCCGCGCGCTGAAGCATCCAGAGTCGAGCGGGCGACGGTTACGGGACTAACCGCAACTCCGGCCCAACGTTCAATCAGCGTCTCCATTTTGAAACCGAGCTTTTCGTAAACAGGACGACCATCTGTCGTCGCGTCCAACTTCACGGCCGTCACGCGGGCTTTAAGTAAATAGTCGAGAGCCGCGTGCATTAGTCTCGTGGCGATCCCGCAACGACGATACTCGGGGTCAACGAGAACCATCCCGATCCAGGCCACTTCCCGACCATAAGTTGTCGTGGTGGTAGTCCCTACGACTCGGCCGGCTATTGTCGCGCAAAAGCAACCTCTCGGTTCCAAGCATAGCAAGCGCTTCCAATCGCTTTCGGTCTGATTCCACCTCGCCAACTCCTTGAGCCGCAGCGCGGCGGGCAGATCCAACTCGTCAAGCAAACGAATTTCTATCTGCCCAGTTTTCTCCATTGCCTTAATGCAAGGCCGGTTCGTGCTCGGCCCATACGTTATTGGCAGGATCGAGGCAGAATTCGGCCATCTGCATTACGTTCCAATCAGGCGGCCAATCAAGCGTTTGGCGCAGGTGGAGCAGCCATGCCAGCAGTCCCAGTTCCGGATGGAAATAAAGTTCGTGTAACGCGCGTACGGTCTTGCTGCCCGTTCGCATTGTGTACTCCGCGCTCGGGAGTTGAAAGTAAGTGTGAATCTGAAAGCTGCTCGCTCCGCGCAATAGGTATTCCGCAGCCATGCGTCCCGAGCAAATATTGCCGGTAGCACTAATCGGTAGTTTACAGACTGGCAAGAGTCCTGCATGTTCCAGTGTGCGCATCCGTCCTAATGCGGCAAGGTTGCGAGCGCTTAAATCCGGCCCACCGTAAGCGATACCCCGCACGCCATCGAACTCGCGGTTTGGATCGAAAAGTCGATTGCCGTAAACCAAAAAATCCGGCCCTTCCTGCCGCTCGCACGTCTCATTGATCGCTCGCAACATTTCCAGTTGGAAATCATCTCCGAAGATGGAGTTAAAAATCTTCAAGCCGACATTGATGGAGAGCGGCTTCGCGGCGTTGCGAATCAACGACGAAACGCGTACGAGCCACTCGAGAATGATAGGTGTCTGTGCGGCACGGTCAGAGCCGGCCAGTGTCGGGCTGAAGTCCTTTTCAATCGGCATATCCCCACCATGCGGCCAGTGGCGCTGCCAAACTTCAAGCAGGCGGCGAGTTGTGTATTCATATTCGCCAAGCTTCCACTGCCCCTCGCTACGTCTGGGCAGATGGTATTTGCATGAAGGAACGACGGGCATCGAGGCGGTTGCGCCTACCTCCAGAGCCTCGCGAAAGAATTCAATGTACTTTTCAAAAGTGTCGTACCAACCACGCCCTTTCCACGAAACGGTCCAGCCGTCGCTACCGTCGTCTCCTTTGATCCGCTCAAGAATCATGCGTGTCTCGTGAATCGCCCACTCGCTCATTGATTGAGCACCGCGTTCGTCTTCGGCAATGATCGTCTTGAGCACAACAAAGCCGAGTCCGTCCTCTGCATCGCGGCGTACTTGCGAAACATTGAGCGAGAGTTGCCCGGACGCTTTCCCGAAAGGATTCTTAATCGGGAGCCCGCCGTATTCGCTAGTCAAATCTATCTCGTATCGCTCACGAACGTAGTCTTCAAGAGCGTGCGGCAAACCAGCACTGAAGCGCTGGTAATCTGCTGCAAGAAGAGAGCGTGTCGCCGAATCAATCTGCAGTTGTCTTAGAATGAGTGACAAACTATTTATGTGTGTGTTCGTGCGTTGCTGATATCACGGCAGCGAGGGTTCGACCCACGCTGTCAAACTCGCTCGCAGGCAGCGATGGTCCCCAGGGATCGTTAGCCGCTTCCATCGGAATTACACCAAGATGAACGAGAACCCAGAGGACACGTCTAATGTAACCTTCCATCGGTCTGACGAATAGCGCTTCAGCGAGCATATCGACTGCATCGGAAAGTTCGAGAAAACGTGATGCATCTCTGTTCAGGTGCGCTCGCATTAACTCCGCCTGGAGCTCGCAGCAAACAGCTCCCATGCCAATTAGAGCCGCCCGCGCACCGCGCTGTAGGCTGTAGCCCAGGAAACGATCTTCACCCGTGATGAATAGTTTGCCTGGATGACGTGCTTGCAATTGCCGCGCAACATCTTGATACGTCATGACGCTGTCGAGCGTCGCCATCTTAATGCCCAGCACTTCCTGCATTGCGAGTAACTCGTCGAGCACTGCGGGGCTGTAACTAATGCCGCCCGCTTCCTCATAAAGATAAAAAACAATGAGCGGCAATCCGACGGCCGCAACGCGCCGGTGATGATCGACAATCAACTCTTCTCGCCGCGTGGGCCCGCGTAACCAGGTAGGCGCGTAAACAAGCAAGCCATCGGCGCCGAGTCGCGCCGCATTCTCCGCCATCTCTACCGTGCGTTCCGTCGCTTGCTCAAGGCTTGTATCTTCTCGCGAGCCAACGCCGGCAATGACCACCTTTTCCGGCAACGCTTCGCGCCAATCGCGCAAGACTTTCAGCGCCGTCTCGTCATCGATCATCAGCCCCCGCCCGGTGTGGGCCCAAACGGCAACTCCGGCGATAGGCTGGGCCGCCATGTGACGAAGGTACGACTCGTGCCCAACCTCGTGAATTTTGCCGGTGCTATCAAAGGGCACAGGAGTCGCTGCGATCAACCCGTTCGTCAGGCGCTTACGAAGATCATCTACGTTGCTGAAAATCTGTGAAGAATTCATGGGAACCTAATGAACACCGTTTGATAAATTCAACCAACGTGCGGCACCGATAACAGTTCCTTTTGGATCAGGGTGAGCGCGCCTTTCAGGCTCGGTCGTACCTCAAACGCTGAACGCCGGATGGCAACCCGATGTGCGCGTGGCGCGAGCAGAGTATGCTTTGTCTGTTCGGCGATGATCGGCTCAATCAACCCCCAGGCTTTTGTGATCTCGCCGCCGAGGACAACGACCTCCGGGTCGAGCCCATTAATCAAACCAGTGATGCCGATGCCAAGGTAGCGGGCCGTCTCGCACACAGCCTCCGTTGCCGCCTGATCACCCGATTCGACGAGCTCCACGAGTCTACGCATGGTAGGTTGGCGTTTTCCGGAACCACCGCGCAACCTCTGGTAACGCTCGAGTGTTGCCTTGTCTGAGGCGTAGAGGTCCCAACAGCCCCGCTGTCCGCAACGGCACTCTGGACCGCTCAGGTCAATCGGAATGTGACCGAACTGTCCGGACGTGTTATTGCCTCCTCGATAGAGGCCGCCGTCAATAACGATTCCGCATGCCAGGCCCGTGCTGACGCTAACGTAGAGCAGGTTGCGCAAGTGAGTGTATTGCGCCTTGCTGTGCCACATTTCAGCTAGCGCGGCGCAGCGCGCGGAGTTATCTATGACAACAGACAGTCCCGTCGCCTTTTCAACTAACTGGACCACGGGGACGTCGCGCCACGGCAGGACCACGGAAATCAAGAATTTACCGCTATGGTTATCAACCAGCCCCGGAAGACTGATGCCAATACCTGCAAACTCGATAAAATCGTCATGCTTGGCACGCAGCTTGGTGATCTCCTTGCCAATCTTCGCGAGGAAAGAGTTTGCGTCGTTTCCAGTTTCAAAGCTTAGTCGTGCGATAAGACGATTGTTAAAGTCGCCGAGCGCGATAATGGTTTCGTCAGCACGAATATCCACACCGAACAAACCGAAACGCTGAGCATTGAGTCGCAACGGCGTCGGCGGCTTACCGCCAATGGGAGTCGTTCTGCCGGAGCCTTTTTCGATAATGCAGCGATCCTTCAACAACTCAGTGGTGATGGTTGAGATTGTCGCTTTATTCAGGCCACTGATTTTTGCAATTTCGGCACGGGAGATTGGCTGTCGATCAGAGACAATGCTGAGCAGGATACGGCGATTAACCAGACGGAGCATGTCATGACCCGCGGCAGTGACATTCTCAAGGTTTGGCTTTCGCGTGAAGTTATGACGCGAATGATTAGCTTGATTGTTGCTCAACTGTACGCTCACCCTTTCTCCGCAAGATTTCATGTGGAGATCAATGGGATCATGGACGAAAGGCAAAAGGAGAAAACGCTGCAAAGAGAATTTCCACCTTTTGCCTTAAATACTTCCCGTCACCCACCTAGAAGGTGAAGCGCACGCGCAGGCGAATGGTCCTGCGATTGTCAATGCCCTCGTCACTATAGCTTTGTATAAGCCGTCCGAAATTCGGATTGGGATCTACACGTGTTATGGGTAGGAGCCTCCCGGTACTCGGGTCGACATCTACGAAGAACGTGCCGATGTGAGTAAATTCGAACGCAGCGTCCGAGTCTATGGGCGAGCGCAATGGGTGGTTAAAGACGTTGTTGAAATCAGCCCCCACCTCGAGCCTTGAGGTTTCGGTGATGCGGAATCTCTTCCGAACTCCGAGGTTGGCCCCCCAAGTGCCGGGCCCTGTCAGAGCATTACGCCTTATGACGCTTGGATTATCCAGCAGATCGGCGCCAACTGTGGGCGGAGCAAAAGCTGCGGCGTTGAAGAAAGCTCCATTAGAGCCTCCATAAGGGCTGGCGCCTCCGGCCGTCAGCGGCCGATACGATAGGTAATTTGAAAACCCACCGACGGCATCAAGCGAGTCGCTGGCGATGTTGCCGGGGAAAATAGGGTCGCAATTGCCGCAGTCGTAGAACGGTGTGAACCCAGTGCCGCTCTTGGCGAACATGTTCCAGGAGAGCTCCCAGCCACCCAGTGTGCCTTCAACTATTGGTGACGCACTATTGCCAAACCTGCGTCCCTTTCCGAATGGAAGATCGAAGGTGCCATAGGTGACGAAGCGCTGCCCGGAAACGAACGCATCCCGCGCAAAGTCATTCTCAGGGTGGAACTGGTTATAGGCTGTACCACCGAGACTTGAGTTGGCGGTGTCGAATCCGCTGCCCTTCTGATCCAATAACGTGTAGCTGGCGTTAAAAGTCAAGCCGCCTGCGAAGCGGCGGTTGAGTTCAACTTGCATTGCATGCGAGCGACCGCTGCCGAAGTTTCCGTAACTGAGGAGGAACGTGCCGAGTTCGGGGAATGGAAGGCGGGCCCTGTCGGCATCCGAAATTTCACAATTAAAATCGTCGGGTACACACGGATTCCCATCTTCATCTCGAGTGCCGAACGGCACGTTGCTCGGCGGGAGTAGGTTGAGATCGATGCCCCCAACCAATCCCGTCAAGCGGCTGCCCAGATAGGAGACGCGAACTGCTGTCTTCCATCCCAGCTCGCGCTCGAATGTAACGTTGTACTGCTGAATACGCGGCTGTTGGAGGTCAAAAGGAATCAAGTTAGCCGAAGGCACAGTGCTGGCGGCATCCAACGCACCGCCGCTGATGGGAACTTGTCCTGCCGGCGTCAGGCCGCCTGGCCAACCACCTAAGGAGAGGCCAAGGCGAGTCCGTCTTCTGCGCCCCTGGTTGAAAGGAGTCGAGCCGAACGCGTCGCGTATTCCCTGCGCGGCCGAGGTCGGAAAGAAGATCCCATAGCCACCGCGCACGACGGTATTGTCATTTACGCGCCAGGCGACACCCAGCCGGGGTGCGATGTTATTCCTATCCGCGTTAATGAGTCCCCGCGAAACTCCAACTTCGTCCGCAGTCGCAACACCGTAAGCGACCATTGCCGGATCTATTAACGGGATGACGTCAGCTGTTGGCACTACGAAACGTCCACGTCTATGGTTTGTCGGGTTGACAAAGTTCGGGTCGAAATTCACAAGCAGATCATTCTTTTCCACAAAGGGCGTGATCAACTCGTAGCGGAGGCCTAAATTGAACGTAAGACGGGGACGAAATTTCCAATCGTCCATCACAAAGAAGCCATGCTCCCAATTTGAAGCATCCAACGGACCTCGAAGCTTCTGAACGTATAGCGCTGCATTCGCCGGAAGTCCGAGAAGGAAGCGAGCAAACGGATCCATATTGCTGCCGGTGTAATCGATACGTCCTCGTGGATTGCCCCGGTTGGCGGTAAAACCGTCGGTGGCCCCATTGCGTACGCTGTCAAACCCGCCCTTGATCGTATGCCCTCCTGTTATCCAAGTCAGCGTATCTCCGAAGGTCATAAGATCCTGGTCAAGCCGACGATCAACGCTTCTGCCTCCATTAGTGATGGTCGCTAAGTTGGTAATTCGCAGTTCCGGTTGGCCGAAGGTGTCGAGGGCTGACGAGCCAACGATAGCTCCGTAAGCGCTGATCTCGGATGTGCTAAAGCCGATGGACGACAGAACTTCACTGAGCTTTAGCGGCGCATGTCTAAAGAGCTTCTGCCTATTGAAACCGCCGCGTAATTCATTAACGACGGACTGTGAGAATACGCGCGTGTAAATTAGAGAGAGGGTATGGTTGGTCTGCTCGACCTGCCGCAGGCCGAAAGCGGGGTATGCCCCGCCAGCAACGGCCCCCGATTTACCGGAGCTGTCCTGGAAGTTATAAACCGCGTAAAACTTGTCATTCGCACTGAAGTCATGATCCACTCTCGCAGTTACCAGATCGCGTGTCGTACGCTGATTAACGTTTTGCGCGAAGCTCGTTAGCCGCCCAAGCGAATCAACCGGGGCACTGAAACTCGACTTCGGATAAAAGAGGTCAATGAACTTCCTGGTTGTCGGGTTGAGCAGGCGCTGTGGGATCGTAATGAAACGCACTCCCAATCCACCGACCGTGTTGTTGGCGATCTCTGCGGGCGTGAGCACAACTCCCGCGGGAACGAGCGGCTTCGTAGAGTTCGACAGGTCACTAAAGTCACCGTTCAGAAGTCGCTGGCCAGGCAACCTCCGCGTGGAAGAGAACCTCAGCGGGGTGAGATTCCACCTGCGCTCATACGAACCTAGGAAGAATGTTTTCTTGGTGCCAGGGATAGGGCCGCTCAGCGATCCTCCGTCTTCGTTCAGATTATAATAGGGTTTGGGGAAGTTGGGGTTTGCCGGATTGGGCGTAAAGTTAGCGAGATCGTTTTTATCGCCGATGCTCCACGCGGCCAGGCCAGAATTCTTGTTGTTAGCAAATAGCGAACCGTGGTACTTGCTCTGGCCCCGCTTGGTCACAACGCGAATGTTGGCAATACCTGCGTATTCTGCCGAGAAGTTAGTCGAGAGGACCGTCAGTTCATCAATCGCCTCGAGCGACGGTTGACTTGCGGTCGCCTCACCGAATATCCCGCCGTTTGAGCGTTGTCCATCGAGCGAGAAAGATGCGCCGTAGCTCTGCGCGCCGATGAATTTGAAACCCTCTCCACCCGCCGACGACGTAATGTTCGGGTTCAGGTACAGGAACTGATAAATGTCGCGGCTGTCTCTTGGCAGCTCAAGGAGTTGCCGCGTGTTCAAGTTGCCGCTAATCGTCGGGGATTCCGTCTGAATAATGCCCGCCTCCTGAGTCACAAGCACCATCGCATCCTGCGCACCTATTTCAAGCTTGGCGTCCGCGCGTATGACGTCGCTGCCGGTCAACGCCACATTGACAACAGTAGTCTTGAAATTGGGAGCGTTGACGGTGACCGTATAGCTTCCCGGCTTAAGAGTCGCGGCCTCATACTCACCTTCACCATTGGTAGTCAAATCTCTGACGATGCCAGTAGCGACATCTGTTACTTTTACTGAAGCGCCTGACACAGAGGCTCCGTTAGGGTCAGTCACTCTCCCGCGGATCGTTCCCGAGTTGGTTCCTTGCGAAAATCCCAGGCTCGCAACGCAGAACAGACATCCGGTTACGAGCAAGCTCCTGATGATTGTCCGTACGATTCTCATATTGACTCCTTAAACTGAGAGGAATATCTGCCGAAGCAAACGGCGGGAGGATCATGAAGCTCGCCCCTTCCACTTGCCGACTCTTTGACCGGAGAATATGGCGCTGGCCACAGACGCTTCACCTGATTTCGCAGGTTAGTTGGCGTTTCAGACGAACCGCTGGGACCAGGGACTACTTGATTTGCCAGGTTTCTTTTACCAGGCGACGGGCCAGGATCCAGGGGAGATTATCCGTGGCTTGGTTAGTTTGCGTTTCAGACTAACTATGACGCTCGCCTTATACCATCGCCAAGAGTCCTATTGCAAGAACTTTTAGTAGTGACTCAGTTTGAAAAATTCTCGGACCTTGAAACAAACCGTCAACTTCTTGTTTTCTTGAGCAGAGTTTTTGAGTAGACAAATCGACCCACGAAATTACACGAACCAAAAACACGAACTGACACGAAATGTTGTTAGTGTTACTTCGTGTGATGCGCACTTCGTGTGCATCACGGAGGCACAGAGAACACTGAGAAAACTCAGCGCGGAATGACAGGAAGAGTTAGTGACGAACTGTATGTGCCGTCGTGATAGATGGTCTGCCGCGCGCTTACAAAACGAGACGCTCCGAGCATCGATTCGCCGGTGTTGAGGTTGCGATTGAACCTGGGGAAGTTACTGCTCGAGACGTAAAGCCGCACTTTGTGGCCGGCCTTGAATACGTTACTCGTCGCCCACAGATCAATGGTGTACTTATATACCTGGCCCGGAACGATCTCTTCAGGCCGCTCGGTGGCATTGCGATAGCGGGCACGCACCACTCCATCCGTGAGAAAGCGCGCGTAGCCCGTCTGATCTACATCCGCAAGCAGCGCGGTGAAGTCAGTATCCGGGGCGGAAGTAGCAGCATATAGATCTACACTCACGAAACCAGTTACTTCGAGGTCTCTTTCGAGTGGCGGCGTCGAGTAAACCAGCACGTCCGGCCGTGATTCATTTGGGCGCTGATCGAAAGGACCGGCCGGCAGAACGACGCCGCAGCAAAGGCGCCCACCAATGGTCGGTACGGGATTCTTCGGATCATAATCGAACTGGTCGGGATGCTCTGCTCCTGGGGCTGTGATACTTAACACTCCATCGCCCGTCGCTCCATTTGCGCCACGTGACGAATGCAGGTAGTACCTGGCGTAGCGTGTGCGAGCCAGAGGGAACTCATGCTCGTCGCGCCAGACGTTATCTCCCATGACGAAGATCCGAACTGGAGTTGCACTCGCATATTCGTTCTGCACTCCTTTCAACGTATAGTCGAACCACTTAAGAGCGGTTTCGGTCATGTCCAGCACTGCACTTCTGCCGAACACGACATCACCCACCTTCCCTTCCGATGATGTTGGACCATGCGTCCACGGTCCAACGATCAGCCGCTGGCCGGCGCGCACATCTGGCGTCGTAGCTTGCGCGTGCAGTCCCGTATAGTTCTTGATCGAGCCCTTGAGAAACAGATCGTGCCAACCCGCGGCATGTAGACCTTTGACGTTCATCTCCCCGTAGTGATCAGAGACGCGCCATTGTTTCCAGTACGCATCGCTGCGTTCATGCTCAATCCAATCGTGAAAATAGGGTGCGAGGTCAGAAAAGGGTGGCAAGCTTAAGACCTGATAGTTTTCAACAGGGAGGGTTGTCACCCACTCCTTCGGTCGTAAGTTTTCGTTCGCTCGGCGGCGCAACGTTTCCACGGCCAGAATAGAAGTCCAGGAACTTGAGAACCATTGCATTAGCACACCGTTCTGATATGTCCATCCGTCGTAATAGTCTGAGCCCGTAACATAAGGGAAGATAGCGAGTAGGTGCGGCGGGTGCTCCATTGCCGCAAGCATCTGCGTGGCACCCACGTAGGAACCACCAAACATCCCTACCTTTCCGTCGGCATATTTCAACTGCGCGGCCCACTCAACAGTGTCGAAGCCATCCTGACTTTCATTACGAAACGGGTAGAACTCTCCTCCTGAATCGTAGCGCCCGCGCGTGTCTTGCAGCACCACGACATAGCCATGTGCGGCCATCTGGTAGGCCATGTCGGATTCGCCTTTTCGGTCATACGGAGTGCGTTCGAGCAGTACCGGAAACTTGCCTTCGCCGTTGGGCCGGTAGATGTCTGCGACCAGCGACACGCCATCACGCATCTTGACGCGGACACCGTCATCGATGATGACCGGGTATACGGAATCGACGATCGAGGCTTTTACAGGAGACTGGGCAGGCAGACCGGCTGCCGTCGAGAACAGGAACGCAAAGGCAAACGAGACTTGGATTAACAATTGCGACCCTCCGTGGAAGTCTGGAGTCGGGAGTCTGGAGTCGGGAGTCTGGAGTCGGGAGTCGGGAGTCTGGAGTCGGGAGTCAGGGAGTCATGTTTCCGACGACCGATTCTTGACTCCAGACTCCCGACTCCCGACTCCAGACTCCCGACTCCCGACTCCAGACTCCCGACTCCCGACTCCAGACTTATGTCATCGAGTCGCGCTCGATGAAATAGTAATCGCCCCCATCTCATACCAACCGTCGGGATTGCGGCCTTTGATGGCAAGCCGCACTGCCGGCTGATTCGTGCGTGGGTCGAGGAGCGCCAGTCGCAATCGATAGGCCCCTGTACTGAGTGTGTCCGGCACATAGATCGTTTCGTCGACGACGGCATCGCCCGGTAACCACTTTCTCACGTCAGACTCCAGGCTCATGTTCTTGGCTCCTGCAGCCGACTGAAACTGCAAAGCCAGCTTGTACTCGCGATAAGGGGGTGCGACGCCAGCGTTCAACCACCACATATGGACCGGCATCATTTCTCCAGCTTTGGTCGAGCGCGGATACTCAAGCCGTCTGAGAACAAATCGATAGCCTATATGTTTCTGAAACTCGTCGAACTTACTTTGCCACTCTGGAGGTATGGGCGACGATTTAACGTTCACCGAACTGACGTGCCAGCGGAGCGCCTGATTGAGAATGTAATCTACATCCCACCGTCTCTCTTTCCAGAAACCCGGCACCCAGCAAGTCTCCAAAGAGACGGGACTCCGCTGCCAGACACCCTGCACGCCCATCCGTACGATCTGCTGCGGGTAGAAATCGAGCATGTGAGAAAAACCTGGTCTGTCTTTCCACTGCCGGCCCATATCGCCGAGACAGTCGAGACGCCAACCGGCCCCTCGCTGAGTACCGTAAGCGAGCGCGTGCGGCTCATCGAAGTTCATCAAGAGTGGCGTGCGTTTGAAAGCGTCGAAGTAGATGTCAATTAGTTCCTTCTGAAACTGGAAGGCCGGCATGTATTCGCTCCAGCCTTCTCCCCAATAGCCAACCGACGAGATATCCACACTCTCTAGAAAGGGATGGCCGTCGTAGCGCGCGCCTGCTGCGGCGATGAGCGCGCTCCAGTACTTCTTGTAGAGAGGATCGCTGAAGTCTGGCTGCCAGATCGCTCCATCTTTGTCGGTAGCTTTGTTGGCTCGCGCCGCCCCTGAGTTACGATACCATTCCGGTAACGGATGCTCTTCGTCGTAAGGCATCAGGCGGATAGCAAGCGTTTGCTGGTGTCGGCGCGCTTCTTCCAGGGCGGTATCAATGATCTGCCAGCGGATTTGATCAGAGGCAGGTTGAAGTTCGTTCCAGAACCAGCGACAGTAGGCGATAGACGTGTCGGGAAAATCCGCTCTAGCCGGAGCATTCGATTGTTTCGCTGTCGGGCCCTCTTCGGACCAACGGAGTCCTTGATTCAAAGGTTGACCATTGAACCGCTGGAAGGTTGTGATGCCCATGCCCGGATTCACGAGTATCTCATTACTCTCTTCGGGCCTTACGACGACCATCTCGTTCTGGGCAAACGCGGGAACACGAGCAACGACAGCCAACACCGATAACAAGAATATTCTGCGGAGCATTTTTTTCTCTTAATCACGGACGGAAGAATTCGAAGGGAGGCTACGCGTCACCAGGAGTTTTGACCGCTGCTTACCTGCGCCCACGTGCTGCATGAAATAGACGAGTTGGCTGGAAAACTGAAAAGCCCAGTTAAAGGCGCGGGCCGGGTGGTTGACGTCAAGTACAACTGCCAAAGGTAAGAGCCGATCGAAACGCTGTCGATAAACTGCCAGCCGTCCTGGATCATTGCTGAAGAAGGTGCCGAGCGCGAAGGTGTAGGCCATCTCCGCATTATGCATTTCCATATCGGGGCCAAACGCGCCCGCCGGCTCTTTCGAATCCGTCCCAGCGAAACAGTTGATGACGTAGTATGCTTTCGTTCCGTCTGGCGCCATTCCCTGTCGGTCCAGAAAGTCGCACCACCTGATCACCATCTCGGGCACGCGACGGTCATCGGTCAATATCCAGTAATGGAAAAGCGGATCTAGCAGGAGTGCCATCATCCACGCAGATGTGGCCCCTTTAAATGTTGCTTCACTTGGATCGTAGAGAGCCCAGTCCTGTCTTAGAGAGCCGTCGGCCGGACGCCCGTCCGGCGGTTGCTGCTGGTGTTTATAGTAAGCATCGACACATTCCTGCGCCTTCGTCCAATACACCCGATCACCAGTCAACTCCCAGCCGTGCAAAATCCCGAGTAGCCCATAGCCCTGATGCCTGAGAGTCCAGAAACTCCGGCCACGTTCAGGATCGACGCCGAGGGGCGAAGGCGTGATCGCCTCAGGACGATAGACAGGGTTCTGATTCTTAACGCAATACTGGGCCATGATTTTACCGGCTTCGCGCATTCGTTCGTCACCCGTAAGCAAGTAATGAATGTGCATGGCGCGGGGGTAAACATATTTGAGGTCAGGGCCCTTCAACGTAAAGGTGCCCGCATCGGGCCCGTCAGTTTTCGTATGCAGTCGTACAAAATGCGCGGCGTGATACGCCGCTTCAAGAAATTTCCTGTCGCCGCTACGAACGTACATCTTGTAATAGACGGTGGTCCGATCAAACAGCCACTCTGAGTACACCTGGCTGTTGAGATAAGCGAGTGATCCCGGGAAATTTCTTTCGACGAATTGGTCGTAAGAAACGTACTTTCCTGATTCTGAGGTTGGAGTTTGTGGTCCTACGATCAGGGAATCGCATAGCCAACGGGCGGGCAGCAGCGCAAGCACGCGCGGTCCTTCCAATCCTTCCTTGTCGAGTAAGGTCTCAGCGACGGGAACAAAGTTGCTATCCTTCTGCAGTCGCGGTTGATGAAAGACAATCTTGATCCGCTGCATTCGCTTCTGGCCGAAGTCCCACGTGAACTGGATCAGCAGCGAGCGAATACTCCCTTCCCTGCCCCCAATTCGCCACGGTTCAAGCGATCGTACGGCAGCGCTGATTTCTTCTCCGGTTTCAGTCACTACTCGCACACGCTGCGGGTCTGAGAGAAAGCCCGGCGGCAACGGCAAGCCGAAGCTGACAAGTTCCTTCCCCAGATTTCTGGCCCGTCCCTCGAGGGTCACATCAACTTCCCGCGGGCGAGTCTCGGATGTCGAATCGGAGGCAAGCACCGCCTGGCCCGCGAAGACAAACATGAGGCCGGCCTGGAGAAACGATCTTCGTGAAATGTTCGAGTCCGACATAGACAGACGATCAATGTAGAATCGACAGCGCAGTCTTTGCGGCAACGAAGAAATTCAAGCTAACTGAACCTAACACCCCAGAAAACTAGAGTTCGACTGCGTTTCACTCCGCTAGGAGTGAGATGTTTATAGACCGGAGTCAAAAGCCCCTACCAACTCCGTTCGAAGGAGCGGAATTCAACTACCGCTTCACCACTCCAGATCCATTCCGCTCCTTCGAACGGAGCCGGAGGGGGTTTTGCTCGTAGGTCTATAAACATCTCACCCCTAACGGCGTGAAACCCCTTGAGCCTTCCGAAAACGACGTCGAACAGAAAGCCTTTGCTGGAAAATCTGCTTATGAAACCAAGAACCTGCCGATTTGTTTCACAGTAAAACCTTTGTGCCAGTACGTTTCACCCTAACCTCAATAAGCGGGCGGCGTTCTCGTAGTAGACTTTCCGTAGGATCGTTTCCGGCAAACCGATCCCGTAAATTCGCCAGCGTCCCTGTGGAGGTTTTGCCGCCGGCGCATAGTCGAAGTACTCGTCTTCGGTCTCCAGGAAACGGTAATAGATCTCATACAGCTGCTCGCCGAAGATCTGTTGCGGTGTGTCGTATCCCCTCGGCACTGCGTCAGTGCCGAAGAGGAGGCGGTCCTGATATTTATCGAAGAACTTGCGCGACGCCCTTGGTTGTCGACCGAGCTCGCCAATGCGGGCGCCGATCTCGACATGCATATTCGGATAGCGGTCCAGCAGTTCAGAGACGTAGCCAAGATTCTCAGAATCACCCATGTGCAGCACCACGAACTGCGTTCGCGGGTGGCGAGCCATCACGCGGTTCCGCGCCTCCTGTAACTCGGCGTTGCTGGGAAAATCTTTGTCGTGGAAAGACCAATCCGGGTGCGCATTCAACTCTTCGTAACGCTCATTGAAGCGATCAGTCGGCAGGAAGAACGCTTCCGGATCTGATGTATGGATGGCTACCGGCATACGGTGCGCACCGGCGGCATCCCACATCGGGTCGAAGCGGCGGTCATCAATTTTTACCAACGGCCCACTCGTAACGCGCTCGCGCAAGTAGAGGCCAAGAGTCTTCAACAATTTCAAGCCTCTCGCTCCGAGTTCCTGCGCTCGAGCAATCTGATCTGTTTGAAACTGCGGATAGTCGGGCTCCGTAATTTTTTCGAACCATGGCTCAGTAAATACTACAAACCTGTCGGGATGCGGCTTCTGCCAATAATTGATGGTTTGCTCGAGCACCTGTCCATAGCCGCCGGTGAGATTCACCATCAGACCCACGTTCTTCCGATCCATCACGGGCAAAACTTCTTCGGGCGTTGCGTTGTTATGCGCCTCCGTGACTCTCCCGCGCCGAGCCGACCAGGACAGGTGCGTGTGAAAGTCAATTGCGGGAAAGCGGGCGCGCGGCACTTTGGTTTCCGCCACGTGAAGCATGCTCTTCGGTTCATAGTCTTCAAGCGCTAGTTTACTTTTGGCTCTAGCTTGATCCTGGGGTGCTGTTTTTTTTGAGCGGCCCTGCCACGCCTTTGCCGCTACTCCCTGCCCAACCGCAGCCAGGCCAAGGCCCGTCAGCCATTGCCGTCGACTCCATTTATCCATTTCGCTCCTTCTCTAACGTGCTCCGTAGCGGCACCTCAGAATCACGGCCGGTCAGGATCTTTCGCTTTCGGCAAGCGGTAAGTTGTCGGCGCTGACAAACCTTGGAGCTGTTCTCGAATTAGACCAGTGGGCAACCAAACTAGCTGGCCACTTTTCGCCCAGCTTCAAACCGTGCCACAAAATTATTGGTGAGGACCGATCATCCTGATAGCAGCGGCTTTATAGCATCAAAAAAGAGATGGCAGCAACATTATTTCACTGGCAGATTGGTGAATCTGGTCGATTACCGGGCTAAGGAAGGAACTTGCCGCGCGCAAAAAACTCGGATCCTCCTGAGGCTCGGAACATAAGCTTCTTGTGACTGCTTCCTGAGTAGTGTTATAAGACCCGGTCAGTTCTCAGTCAGTTAGATTCATTCAACACGCTCGGCCGACTTTATAAAAGGGAGTTTGTCTTTATCTCAAACTAACACTCTGGATGGTGTCCTAATTTGAGATTTCCTCAGTGCACCCTCTGTTCTCTGCCTCCGTGGTGATAAGGCGCCGAAAACCATTCACCACAGAGAGACGGAGTACACAGGGCGGCTAGGGGGACCAAACCCAAATCAAAACATGATCCACGCGAATCACACGAAGTGCGCATCACACGAAGTAACACTAACAATATTTCGTGTCGGTTCGTGTCTTTGGTTCGTGTAGTTTCGTGGATCGATTCTTTACTCAAACATTTGCTTAAGAAAAACAGCGAAATGGTTTCAGGGCCTTCTTTCATTCTGATCTGAGTAACGACTTGAACACTTCCGACCTACAGCAGTTCTCAGCCATTACTCGCAACGAGTTAATCACCGAGCTTCGAGAACTTACAGACCCAGCCGGGGAGATTACCGCCCTTGACTATGTTCTAAGCGTAAGCAGCAACGCTCAACGCTTAACGCTCCGTTCGCTGATCTTCCAATTGCATCGGATGTACGGCGCCGACAGCGAGACCCTCGGTCATCAGTTGCACCGCCTGACTTCGATGTGCGCAAAGTTTGTCGAACTCTACGGCGACGGCCCCGTCCGCGTGTTACGTGCGCCCGCGCGAATCAACATTATGGGCGAGCACGTCGACTACGTCTCGTACCTCCCGACCGCATCGCTGCCCTTCGGCAGCCGCGAGCACGACATGCTGATGCTCTACCGCGGCTCCGAAACTGACCGCGTGCGGGGAGCCTCCACCTTAAAGGAATATCCGCCCTTCGTCTTTAGGTTTTCCGAAGGACCACCTTTGGGCACGACCGGTGACGCCGAAGCCTATTGGTTATCCTACTTGTACGAACATCCCAACTCGTCTCCCGGCTGGAGCAATTACGTAAAAAGCGCGGCCTACTTTGCGCGAGTAAAATATGGCGCACAAATCCGTCGTGGATTCGATTTCGTTGTTGACTCAGGCATTCCGGCGGGCGGTGGGGCGTCCTCTTCGTCGGCCCTCGTAGTCCTCGCGAGCGCGGCGGTGCGCAATGTTAATCGCCTCGGATGCTTACTTCTCGAGTTGGCGCGCGACGCAGCGAAGGCCGAGTGGTATGTGGGTACCCGCGGAGGTTCAATGGACCACATTACTATCTGCCTGGCCAAACGAGATCACGCAGTACTCATCTCTTTCCCGGAACAACAGACACGCCAGGTCGCACTGCCGGCGGGACAGTTCCGCTGGATTACTTTCTTTTCGCAAGCGGCGGACAAGGGGCGGGCAGTGATGATTGAGTACAACGAGCGCGCTGCCGTCTCGCGCATAGTCATCCCGGCGTTGATCGAAGGGTGGAAAACCAAACAACCCGAACGTTACGCCTTGTGGCTCGCAGCGATTCAATCAGTTAATGCAAGGTCAGCGGCAGCTCTTAACGAGATCGAAGAGTTGCTGCGCGAACTTCCCTTCTCGCTAACTCTCGCGCAGCTTGGCCGCGACTACCCCGAAGCCTTCTTCGAGTGCGCTCGCAGCTTCCCCGCTTTGGCTGCGGAGCGCGGCGAGCGCCCACTTCAAGTTCGTGCGCGTGCGCTACACCATGCAGGTGAGGTGCGGCGTGTAGCGGCGGCTGTGGAAGTTCTAGACGGTCTGTCGCCGAACCAGCTGGGCTCGAATAGGGAAAACATAGAAGCGGCGATGCGCAAACTCGGTACTCTCTTGAACCAATCTCACGAAAGCCTGCGGGATCTCTACGGAGTGAGTACCTCCGAAGTAGAGCAACTGCTGGATATTATCCGCGCCACAGGCGTTTACGGGGCTCATTTGATGGGCGGGGGCTTCGGCGGAAACTTGTTGGCGCTCACGCGTGAAGAGAATGTCGCTGAGCTTGTCGAGCGAGTGCAAGCGTCATATTACCGGCCGCAAAACCGCGACGGTGTTCGTGAGGGATCGGTCATGATCTCAACCCCTGGTGAGGGCCTCGCGCCGATCGATCCTGAAGCAGTCTGGCGCGAAGCCGTTGAATACTTCAACTCTTCAGACGCGAAAAAATACCGCGCCGGGATAACAGCGCTGCTCGACAATATCAGCCTGGGTGAAACGCCCGGCGAAGTGTGGCCCGTTATTGTGGCCGCGGGTCAAGGGACGCGTTCGCGCGCGACCGGACTCGACGTACCAAAGCCGCTGGCAGTAGTGCTGGGTAGGCCCGCAATCCTTCATGTACTGGGCAATGTTCGCAAGGCATTCGGCGCCACCCGTCCGCCAATCGTCATCGTCTCGCCGGAGACGAAGGAATCCATACGCGAGGCGCTGGCTGGTGAAGACGTGCTGTTCGTCGTGCAGCCCCACGCATTGGGAACCGGAGACGCAGTGTTGTTTGCGCAAGAAGAGATGCGGGGTTTTCAAGCACTGGCACTAGTCATCTGGAGCACGCAACCTGTGATAACGCCGAAGACGATGCGGCGCACATTAAGACTCGCCACACTTTTTCCGGATTATGAAATGGTGCTGCCGACCACGCGCCAGGACGAGCCTTACGCACCACTGCTGCGTGATGAGCGCGGACGCGTCCGAAGCTCGCGCGAAACACATTTGGAGCAAGCGAAGCATTCCGGCTCAGGCGAAAGCAACATCGGCATGTTCCTGCTCAAGAGCGAGGCGATGTTCAGTGCTTTAGTCGAACTGAAGCGTCGCCACTGGGATGAGGGTGTGGGGCGTTACCAGCGTCACGGCGGCGAGCTGGGTTTTCCTAACGAGCTCATCAATTACTTGGTCGAACGAGAGGCTGGCGTCTTCGCCTGCCCCATGGCTGACAGCCGCGAAGAGCAAGGGATCAAAAAGCTCGGGGACGTCCTGCGTTGTGAGCAATTCATCACTGCGTTGGCCAACAATCATGACGCGCTCGAATGGTGCTACTAATTTGGAGTGCGCTGGCCCGGCAGCGCTTTGGCCTACGTTCGCGGCGCGTCTCCCGGCGCGAAATTGCTTGGCACGAAACAGCTTGATTCGCAGTTGAGTGTCAGCGAGGAACAGGCCAAAGCGGCGCTGGGCCGCCGCACTCCAAAGAGGGGGCCCAGCGTTTTGATTTGGCTTTGAGTAACTGAGAAGTTATGGCAGCAGTCGAACAAACGATTGTGGTCCATCGGCGACCCATCAAACACTTGCGTTGGTGGATCGGCGGTCTACTGTTCGCTTCGACTGTTATCAACTACATTGATCGCCAAACTCTCTCGGTGCTCGCCCCTTACCTCAAAATCGACTATCACTGGAACAACGAACAGTTCGCTATTATCGTTATCTCTTTCCGCGTTGCCTACTCCATCGGGCAGACGATCTCTGGCCGTGTAATCGACCGCATTGGAACGCGCCAGGGGCTGACGATCACAGTTATCTGGTATTCGGTGGTGGCGATTTTGACGTCGTTCGCCGTCGGTCTACGCAGTTTTGCTTTCTTCCGCTTCCTTCTGGGCGCCGGCGAATCGGCTAACTGGCCGGCGGCCACAAAGGCGGTCTCTGAGTGGTTTCCGAAACGCGAACGCGGTTGGGCTGTGGCGCTCTTTGATAGCGGGTCGTCGATCGGAGGCGCGATCGCGCCGCTGCTCGTCGTCGCTCTCTACAAATATTTCGGTGGATGGCGCCCTGCTTTCGTCGTCACCGGCACGCTCGGATTTCTGTGGTTGGTCGCGTGGCGCATACTCTACTACCCACCTGAAACCCACCCACGCATTAGTCAGCACGAACGCGAGATGATCATGCAGGACCGGCGCGAGCAGGAGTCGACCGAAGAGCGCACGGGGACGCATCCCAGTTCGAAGAATTTGCTTAAGCGGCCGCGGACGTGGGGAATTATCGCCGCGCGCACGATGACCGACCCGATCTGGTTCTTTATTACAGACTGGTTCGCGATTTACCTCGTTACCAAAGGGATCAATCCCGAACAAGGACTGCTCGCATTTTGGATTCCGTTCGTCGCCGCAGACCTCGGTAACTTCTTTGGCGGCGGTATGTCTAGTTGGTTGATTCGGCGTGGTTGGCCGGTATTGCGGGCGCGCAAGGCGGTCGTCGTTTTCGGCGGTTTAGGGATGACCCTGCTGATCCCGACGGTTTTTACTTCGAACCTCTTTGCACTCGCCGGACTCTTTGCGGTCTCAACCTTCGCCTACGCATCCTTCTCGACCATGGCGCTGGTGTTGCCATCCGATCTTTTTCGGAGCGATTCGGTCGCTACCGTTAGCGGCATGAGCGGCACTGGAGCGGGCCTGGGCACGATCCTTTCGACATACTTGATCGGCTACGTCTCCGATCGCTACTCCTTCGAGCCAATTTTGATAGCCGCTAGCCTGGTCCCGCTCGTCGGCATGGTACTCGTTCTGCTGCTTATCCGAGACAAGGGGACCATTAGCACTCAAGTGCCGGCATAACCAATTTGGAGTGCGGCGGCCCGGCGCCGCTTTGGCCTGTTCTTGCTGACACTCAACTGCGAATTAAGCGTCCTGCAAAGCATTTCGCTCCGGGAGACGCGCGGCGGAACGTAGGCCAAAGCGCTATTCCTTCGAGCCAATTTTGATAGCCGCTAGCCTGGTCCACTCGTCGCATGGTACTCGTTCTGCTGCTTATCCGCGACAAGGGGACCAGGAGCACTCAAGTGCCGGCATAACCAATTTGGAGTGCGGCGGCCCGGCGCCGCTTTGGCCTGTTCTTGCTGACACTCAACTGCGAATTAAGGGTTCTGCAAAGCATTTCGCTCCGGGAGACGCGCGGCGAACGTAGGCCAAAGCGCTGCCAGGCCAGCGCACTCCAAATTAGTCGAAATTGGCGCAGCCACTGAAGATCGGAATCAAGGGCGAACAGCGATGCACAGACGCAATTTTATTAACGATTTTGGGTGGCGTTCTGGTGACAGTTGATTAGACGAGACGATACAAGATAGCGAAAGGGCATATGAATGAGTTATGCAATCGGCGTTGACCTCGGTGGAACGAACATAAAAGTATCCGTCGTTTCAGAAGACGGCCAAATCTTGCAGCAGTCAACGTGCGAAACGGCTGATGATGCGACTGCCTCGTGGGCTGAGAGAATAAAACAAAAGATCAGAGAGCTGGAGAATGACCAGGGTCAGCCGGCGCGTTGGATAGGACTGGCCGCGCCTGGTCTTGCGGCGCGTGATGCGCTTTCGATAGGCAATATGCAGGGACGACTTCAAGGACTTGAAGGCCTTAACTGGACAGACTTTTTACAAACTACGCATCCCGTGCCGGTGCTCAACGACGCTCATGCGGCGCTGCTGGGTGAAGCTTGGAAAGGTGCCGCCGTGGGTTATCGCAATGCAGTGTTGCTGACACTGGGTACCGGTGTTGGCGGCGCAATCCTCGCGGATGGTTGTCTCTACAAAGGGCACATCGGTAGAGCCGGACATCTCGGACACCTCTGCCTGAACCCTGATGGTCCACCCGATATCGTCGGCACACCCGGCAGTCTTGAACAGATGATCGGCAACTGCACGCTGCCGGCTCGTTCCAGTGGACGATTTACTCTCACGCGCCAGCTCGTCGATGCACATCTGGCCGGTGATATACGAGCAACTGAGATCTGGTTGCAGTCTATTCATGATCTGGCGGCAGGGATCACGTCGATCATCAACGCTATAGATCCCGAAGTGATTATTCTCGGCGGAGGGATTGCTCAAGCGGGGCCGGCGCTCTTTGATCCGCTCATATACTTTATGGACAAGGTGGAGTGGCGACCCCAGGGACAGCGCGTGCAAATCATTCCGGCTGCGCTCGGCGATCTGGCTGGCACCCTCGGCGCTGCTTATTACGCACTGCATTGGCGTGAAGGAAGCTCAGCATAAGCCCGAGCGAGCTAGATTTTGCTGGCGACAATTCTAATCTGTTGTCAGTAGTAAAGGGTCGGGAAAAGCCAAAACGAAAGGCAACAAGCGCATGACAAATTTCAACTGGCTGTTAGACGGGAGCATCGTCGGCGTATACCTAATCGCTACGATGGCCGCCGGTCTGATGGTGCGCAAATATGTGGGCAAGGTCGAACACTTTCTCGTCGCGGGCCGCGAGATGGACGTCTATCTCGGAATCGCTTCCCTGGCGGCAACTGAGTTCGGCATCGTCACCTGCATGTACACGGCGCAGAACGGTTATGAGAAGGGGTTCGCTGGTGCTACGCCGGGCATACTGATGGCCGTTGCTATGCTGGTCGTCGGCCTGACGGGATTTGTCATCAATCCGCTGCGCAATTCCGGCGTCATGACTATTCCCGAACTGTTCGAAAAGAAATTTGGCCCGCGCATCCGCTGGGCCGCGGGCGTCGTCATCGTGCTCGGTGGGCTGCTCAACATGGGCGTTTTTCTGCGGACAGGCGGAGAGTTCCTGGTGCTGGTTTCTGGTCTTGACGTGAAGTATTTGGAGATCATGATGACCGCGTTACTCGTCGGCGTGGCCATTTACACAATTCTCGGCGGCATGTTATCCGTGCTGGTAACGGACTACATGCAATTCATCGTGATGAGCGCAGGTCTGATTGTGGTCACAATCCTTATTCTGATTAACGTCGGATGGGGAAACATGGTCAGCACCGTGGAGATGCATTACGGAGCGGGAGGCTTCAATCCTTTCATTAATCCGACGATGGGCTGGCAGTACGTACTCTTTAATCTCATGCTGAACACAGCTGCCGTGCTGACCTGGCAAACGACGATTGCGCGTGTGCTCGCGGCGAAAGACACTCAGACGGGCCGCAAGGTCTACACGCGAACCAGCTTCTTCTTTGTGTGCCGGTTCCTAATTCCGGGCGTGTGGGGCATCGCGGCGCTCGCGACCCTGGGGCCGGTGGTGAACACGCTCGAGGCGATGCCGCGCTATCTGAGCACGGCCGTGCCACCAGGACTGATGGGTCTCCTCATCGCCGCAATGTTGGCGGCCGATATGTCAACCGACTCCTCTTATATGCTGACCTGGGGTAGCGTCATCTACAACGACATCATGGCCCCTTTTCGAAAGACACACTGGTCCGAGAAAAAAGGTCTCTTTTGGAACCGCTCAATCATTGCGTTCATCGGTGTGTTCCTGCTGTTCTATGGCCTCTGGTATCCGCTCAAAGGAGACCTGTGGACGTACCTCGGCGTGACTGGCACCATCTACCTGGCGAGCATGTCCGTGTTGCTGATCGCCTGCTGCTACTGGAAGCGCGCCAACAGCTGGGGTGCGGGAGCTGCGATCTTCATCAGCGCCGCAATACCGATTAGCTATCTCGTCATGGAACAACTTCCCTCCACTGCCGAACTCGCAAAGAGCATTGGGCCGTACTACTCCGGCATCGCCACCTATGTGCTTGCGTTCGCGGCAATGGTCATTGGTTCATTACTAAAACCGGGGTCCAGGACTGGTTCACTAGCGGAGGTGGCGTGATGGTTAAACACTGGTTCTGGTGGCTAGTGACAATGGCGTGCGTTGTCTGGTACTCCACTATAACGGTCTACGTCGCCATCAAAGGCGGCGCCGACATCAAACATATGCTCGCACGCCTCAACGCCACGAAGGCGCGCGAAGTCGCCGAGGAGAGGAAACGCTGAATCGGCTATCAAAAATAGCCTCCAATTAGTTGGTATGAATCTATTCGATTTGAGCCGCAATATGGCTCGGTGGTCAGCAGAGTTCTTCACTCCGGAGGAGTGAGATGTTTATAGACCTGAGCATAAGAAAAACCAGGCGCCGTTCGGAGGAGCGGAAGTCAGGTGGGCTGGTACTAGTCAAGATTCCTTCCGCTCCTCCGAACGGCGCCGGAGGGGTATTGGTTCTCGGGGCTATAAACATCTCACTCCTACAGAGTGAAGAACTATTACCACAGCTGGCGCGTCAGACTTAGGGAGGCGCGAGATGATACGACTGGCACTGTTGGGCTGCGGGGAACACTCCAAAGTCAGCCACGCCGCACCTCTCGCCCGGTATGCGGCGCAGCATCCGGGTGAAATCGAACTGGTTGCCGCCTGTGACCTGAATCTCGAACGCGTCTCCGAGTTCTGTCGCGAGTTTGGCTTCGCACGCGCATACACCGACGCAGAAACGATGCTTGCCAGGGAGCGGGTTGATGGTTGCATCAGCATCATGCCGATCGAACGCATCGCGGAATTGAGTGTGATGCTGCTTGAGCGGAAGATTCCCTGCGTAATCGAAAAGCCCCTCGGCAATTCGACCGAGCAGGCGAAGCGATTGGCAACCGCGGCCCGTGAGACAGGCACCCCACATATGGTTTCAGTCAACCGTCGCTTCATGCCCTACCTGAATCGCGCGCTATCGTGGGCCAGAGAGATTGGACCACTGCAATATGTACGGGCAACTCAGGTACGACACGCACGCGACGAACCGGACTTCATTTGGTCAACAGCAATTCACGTGCTGGATGCGCTCCGCCACCTGGCCGGCGAGATCAAAGACTTTAACACTGAGGTTTACCGTCAGTCCGGACTTTCCACGCTCTGGTACGTCGTCTCGCTTCGCTTTGAGAGTGGTACGATCGGACGGATAGAAGTCCTACCGACAGCCGGAATGGTCGAAGAGTCTTACGAGTTGTTTGGCGAAGGATTTCGCGCGCGTGTGACCGCAGGTTCAGGTCCGCAACGCTCATTGCAGTGTTGGCGCGGGGGACAACTGGAGTTGGAAAATTATTCATCGGACGCGGAGCCAGAAGATCTGAGGAACGGCGGATACGAAGAAGTGGTTGAGTTTGTGCGAGCTTTAAAAACGGGTGTGCACCCTCGACCGTCCGTTGAAGACATCCTGCCATCAGCGCTGATCTGTTTTTCCATTGCGGAATCAGTTGGGGGTAACAGAGATACGACTGCGTGATCAGGCTTAAAGCCTTTACTGGTCGGTGACGGCGCACGGGCAAGATCCGCAATATGACGATGAACAGAACACAGCTGACGAACCGAAAGGTTCATAGCTCGACTGCGTTTCACTCCGCTGGGAGTGAGATGTTTATAGGTTGGAGTCCAAACGCCGGGCCCACCGCCGTTCGGAGGAGCGGAATTCAAACTAGAGCTTCACCACTCCAGATTCATTCCGCTCCTCCGAACGGCGGTGGGAGGGGTCTTGTTTTCCGAACTATAAACATCTCACCCCTAACGGGGTGAAACCCAGCTCCGAACAAACGACGTGGAAATAACAAAGCTTCGGCGATTTGCCCTTTCGTCCAAATATTGTTCAAAAAGTAGGAAGTTCTGCCCCTTTTCAAAGGCGAACTATTGGGGAGTTGTATGAAAAGACTTTCATCCGTTTTGGTCGTCCTCTTTTTCGCGCTGCTCGGCCACGGGCAACAGGGTGGAGTCGGCGGAAGCGAATTTCACAAAAACGACATAAGTTACTCGACAGAGGTTGTGACGCCCCATGTCAAGTGGGCGACGACGCTGCCGGGTGGTCCCATCAATTCGTTTTTTATCCCTTCCGTCCAATACGGGCGCGACATGGTCGAGCTAATGCAGCGCCTCTCGCTGCGGCCGACCACCGTGTCGATTGATAGCCAGTGGGACATCAGCTGCTGGGGCATCGGCGACTATTACGGGCATGAATATCGCGGCGACCGTGATGACTTTCAAATCGTCTACGGCTACGTCGAAAAAGACCTGACCGGTCCCGCGCCATTCGAGGTGTTGGTCATTCCGGGTTTAAATGGGTGGTCGCGGATGACACGCGCAACTCGCGACGCAATTCTGCGCCGCGTACAACAAGGAGCGGGGCTCGTCCTCCTCCACCCGTTCATCGGCGACGTTAAGGGCCATCCCTTCAAAGGAGACGAGCCCGTAGGCGATGAGCGCATTTGGGACATCTCTCCCCTCGTCGGCGTGCCAAGCGACACCGTAAACGAGCGCGGCTACCCTGAAATCAATCAAGACGCCGTCACCAAGGGCAAGTGGGAAGTCGCGCAGAAACATTTCATCACAGAAGGGTTACCACTCGATCTCCTGCCCGAGGGGAACATCGGCGGCGATTTTTATAAGTATCAGGCCAATGGCGAAGTGCTCATCAAGTCAGGCGCCAACCCGGTCGTGGCTGCGAAGAGTTACGGCAAGGGTCGCGTGGTCGCCCTGGGCTATACAGAGGAAGGATTCACACCACACAGCGTCGACCCGGTAGAAACGAAGATCTACTGGAGCTACTGGGAGTATCAATACTCGCTGCTTGCACGTTCGATCCTCTGGGCATCAGGTCGCGAGCCGGACCTGCGGATCAATTCCTTAACCGCGGGTATTGAGTCCGTGAAGCTCCTTCTGAATACACCCAAGCCTCGCCGTGTCGAGATCGATATCTCCGGCAAGAATGAGTTTGGTCAATCGCTGGGTTCGCAACGGCAGTCCCAGGCCCTCATCGCAGGCGACAACTCGATCGAGATACCGGCCGACACTCTGCGGCCAGACACTGGTTGGCCTGGGGGCCGGCAGATTCTTGATGTCATCATTCGTGACCCTCAGTCGAGCGCAACACTCAATTGGGGCGCGGCTACCTTCCAATCGCCTAAACGCGCGATGATGACGGCGGCGAAACCGGCAGTGGACGTTTACAAGCGCGGGGAAACTTTGAGCGCGGTGTTACGCGCGGCCGGCGATTTGTCTGGCCTGCAAATGCGAATGCGGGTAGCAGACGATCTGGGCAGACAACTCAGCACGATCGCCAGGCCCGCGCGCGGCGAACGGACCTTCATTTACCCCCTGGCAGACTTTCTCGGCAAGTTTGCTCTCGTCACTGCTGAACTAATCGACGAGAAAGGTGCGGTGGTGGATCAAGTCCGCGCGAAACCCGTCATGGTCGTGCAGGACAAGCGCCGTCAAAAGGAATACACGGCTCTCGTCTCATTCGGCGGCACCAAGCATTACCTACAAGATGCGCAGATGCGCATGGTGCGCGGCGTGGCAGCCGACACTGGATTCACATGGGGCGGTGATGTGGACAACTCGCTCAACGTTCCGCGCGGCACGTTCGGTGTCTACTGGTACGACCGCGGGCCTACCACGCCCGAGGGATTGGACAAAGCGGTCGCTGAATATCAACACAAAGAGGATTTTGAAGCACTCGGCTACCTGACAAAGAAAGAACTCTTCAAACGAACCGGCGATAAAAAGTTCCTGCGACGCACGCCCTCTTTCAACGATCTGACGTTTATAACGACGCTCTCGGACATCGTGCGCGCCGCCGCACGCAACAAGGCACGCTATAACATGGACTACTATTTCGTCGGCGACGAGGGCTCACTCACCTCCTACGGCGACGCGGTGGACTTCGATTGGAGTCCGGGAGCACTTGCCGAATTCCGCAACTGGTTGAGGCGGGAATACGGAACACTGCCTGCACTTAATAAAGAGTGGCGAACTGATTTCAAAGAGTGGGGCGATGTTCTGCCCTACACCACTGAGGAAGCGCGGAAGAGCCGAAACTTCGCTCCCTGGGCGGACCACCGCACCTTCATGGAGATCACTTTCGCGCGGACTTATCAAGCGGCGCGCGATGCAGTAATACAAGGTGATAGTGATGCGCATATCGCGGTCTCCGGCACGCAAGCTACCAATGCATATGACGGCGCCGACTGGTCGCGCCTCGACCGCGTCATCGACGACTTCCTTTCTTATGATGGCGGCAACCAGTGGGATATGCACCGCTCGTTTGCCAAGCCCGATGCGATGATCGGCTTTTGGACCGGCTACGGCTCTCACGGTCTGGCTGTACAGAACGCCATCTGGACTGCCGCGGTTCACAATGTGTTACACCCGAACATCTTCTGGATGTACTCGTTCCTCGATCCCGACATGACCTACTCGCAGTCGGCTCGCGATATGGGCGCGGCCTTCAAGTCGCTCAAATTTGAGGGCGTGGGGAAACTCCTGATGGAGTCAACGCGCGAACGGGATGGCATTGCCCTTCATTACTCCATGCCGTCAGTGCACGGCGCCAGCATTCTCGGGTACCACCAGCGCAGTAGCGGCGACGACGACGAAGCGCCGAAGGACACATCACCAAGTTTCCCTGCCAACCGCGACGGCTGGGTGCGAACGATCAAAGATTTGGGGCTGCAGTTCGACTTCGTATCCTCCGAACAAATAGAGCGGGCCGCCCTGGCTTCCGGCAAGTATAAAGCTCTGATTCTTCCGCTCTCAGTCGCGCTCTCGCCAGTAGAGGCAAAGAGTATCGAAGACTTCGTCCAGGCGGGCGGCGTTGTAATAGCCGATGCCGCCACAGGGTTAATGGACGATCATTGCGCGTGGCGGCAGAACGGCACGATTGACGAATTGTTCGGAATCAATGCTGCAGCTTCCGACAAGCGCGCTCTTAAGACTGGCGCTGGGTCAGTTGCTGCGACGCAGGAGGGCACGCAATGGGGACTCGTCGCCAAAGATCTTAACGGTCTTGCGGCTGCTGAGCCTGATATTAGAGCGGCTGGCGGCGGCACGCCTTTGATCCGCATAGGTGAAACTGATGCCGTTGTCGCCCGCCACATTGGCAAAGGGTGGACCATCTATCTGAACACGCTTTTCGACAAGTATCCGAAACTGCGCGCGGAAAACTTCGGTGGCGCAAACTACCGTACTCTCGTTAACGCGCTGCTTGATCACGCAGGTGTACGGACCGAAGTGCAAGTGCTGTCGGCTGACGACAAGCGCCTGGACCGGGCTCAGGTGGCCCGCTATCGCTTCGGCGACTCAGAAATTCTGACGATCGTTAAGGACAACATCGCCGTCGCGGGGATTGTTGGGCGTGACGGGGTCACAATCTACAACGATGCTGCTCTCGGGCAGGTCGCCAGACAAGAGATCACGATCAAGTTGCCCGGTAAGGTCTATGTAACTGACGTGCGCACTGGCAAACGATTCGGCTACACGGACGTGGTCCATTCTTCTGTACTTGTCGGCGATGCCGTCGTGTTGGGTTTGAGTTCGACTGAGAACGTGCTTACGCTCCGAGGCCCCTCCACCTCGGCGCGTGGAGAACATCCGGCGTTTAGCATCACTTCCCCAGTTCCAGGACGAAGGCTCATACGTTGCCACGTTTTCGGGCCCGACGGTTCAATGCTGCCCGTGTACGCGAGCAACTTGCTGTTGGACAATCTAGCCGTCGACTTCGTTCTGCCATCAGCACTGAACGATCCCCCAGGGACATACTTGATCCGGGCGACGGACGTGGTTACGGGAGCAACAGCGGAAACAAGGGTTACTTTGAGATGAACGTAGAGGTCTTTGAATCAAGAGCGGAAATGGCGCAGGCGGCGGCTGACGCTGCGGCGCAGATTATCCACGAAGCAATCGCCGAACGCGGGCAAGCGTATCTAATTGCCGCCACTGGAGCATCGCAGTTCGAGTTTCTCGATGAGCTTGTTCGGCAACAGAATATAGACTGGGCGCTGACTACTTTCTTTCACCTTGACGAATATGTGGATCTTCCCGCCACGCACCCGGCCAGTTTCAGACGATACTTGCAGGACCGGATCGTTGATCGCGTCCGACCCGGTGCGTTTCACTTCGTCAACGGCGATGATCCGGATCCCCTGACAGAGTGTGTGCGCGTCGGCAAGTTGATCTCGCGCCAGGTAATTGACGCGGCCTTCGTTGGCATTGGGGAGAACGGGCACCTGGCGTTCAATGACCCGCCAGCCAACTTCGAGACGCGGGAACCGTATCTTGTTGTCGAACTCGATGAGGCATGCCGGCGCCAGCAGGTAGGCGAAGGTTGGTTCGAGACTGTTGATGATGTCCCGCGGAAGGCCATCTCCATGTCTGTCCAACAGATCCTCAAAGCCAAAAACGTGCTCTGTGTCGTACCCGATCGGAGGAAAGCGCAGGCCGTTAGAGACTGCTTCGAGTTGGAAGTCAGCCCCCTGCGCCCGGCCTCTATTCTTCAACAGCATCCACGAACAACCATCTATCTTGATACGGAATCTGCCGCCCTCTTGAAGTCGCGTGTCAGGTAGGACTCTGCTCTCTGAGTCGGTTCTCCAGATCAAGCACGCGCGTCGCTAAGCGTGCGTCACCGATCTTCTCAGCCACCGCCTGGAAAGAAGCCGTCGCTCCGCGCCAGCGGAGTTGTTCCACATCGTCGAAGAGCGGCGCGTCTGTTCGCAAGGTCGCGAGCCTCTTGAAGAGCAGTGCGCTCGCCAGGTTATGCTCCTTGAGAATCTCCGGAGGGAAGTCTTCGAGCCGGCCGTAACGATTTATTGTTTGGGCCGCTGTTTTTGCTCCGAAGCCGGCGATTCCCGGATAGCCATCCGCGGCGTCACCAACCAGAGCGAGATAGTCGGGGATGAACGCCGGTGCAACACCGTACTTGGCGCGGATAACGTCTGCACCACGAATCTGACCGCTTCTCCGATCTACCTGGACCACGCTCTCTTCGACAACGCATTGCGCGAGATCCTTATCGGGCGTCCAGATGCACACCTTCTGCACTCGCTCATCCAGGACTGCAAGGTGAGCCGCGGAAGCGAGCGCGTCGTCGGCCTCGAGCTCGATCATCGCCCACGCAACCACGCCCATCGCGGCAAGCGCCTCCTCGAGCGGAAGGAACTGGGCGCGCAGCGCTGGCTCGATCCCGGCGCCGGTCTTGTACTGTGGCCACAGACCGTTGCGGAACGATTCGATCACGTGATCAGTCGCAACTCCGATATGCGTCGCTCCGTCCTCGAGCATCTGCACAACCGTACGAAGCACGCCCGCCACCGCGCCGTACGGCGGATCGGTTTTCTTAAAACGCCGAATACCGTAGAAGTGACGAAACAGTTCGTATGTGCCGTCGATCAGATGAACGATCATCTATCCACAGATTACGCAGATTACGCAGACAAGAAAAGCAGGAAGCAGGGGCAGTAGACAGGAGCAGGAGTACGCGGGAACAAATCTCACGGTTCCTGCTCCTGCCTGCTGCTCCTGCCGCCTGTTCTTGGTCTGTTTAATCGGAGTAATCGGTGGATGATGCTTCCGAAAAGTCACTGTACGTGTCGATTTCGCTGGCGCTGGTTCGACGTATAAGTAGAGAGCCGAGGTTCAGCCGGTCTAGATAACCCGGAAGCGAGGCTCAGAATAACAAAAAGGAGACATTTACAATGCGAGTTATGGTGTTGATAAAGGCGAGCAAAGAGTCAGAGGCAGGAGTTCTCCCGAGCGAGCAGCTCCTTACCGAAATGGGGAAGTTCAACGAAGAGCTGGTGAAGGCGGGCGTGATGCTGGCGGGTGAGGGGCTTCACCCGAGCTCGAAGGGCGCGCGTGTCAGATTTTCTGGAGGGAAGCGGACAGTGATCGACGGACCCTTCCCTGAGACGAAGGAGCTGATCGCCGGCTTCTGACAGAGGTGGACTTCTGAATTTATGAATCCCACCAACGGAAGTTGGTGGATGATTCAGATCCCACCTACGGCGGTAGGCTTCTGAATTTACGAATCCCACCAACGGAAGTTGGTGGATGTTTCAGATCCGGCCTCCGAGACAAAGCGGCCGAAAGCATTCAAAAATGAGCTCCGGTCTTCATGGACGGCCCTACCATGTTGAGGAACAAGGTTGGATCTGAACCATCCACCAACTTCCGTTGGTGGGATTCGTAAATTCGGCAAGCCCGTCTATGTAGGTTGGATCTGAACCATCCACCCACTCCCGTGGGTGAGATTTCAGTTTTCACAAAACCCGCTAGCGCGCGGTGGTACTGACCCGTTGAGCCGCAGCTTGAAGGTTGCTAACTCTTCGCTTTTACATCGAAAACGTAGATTGTGTCCTGATCACGGATGTAGAGGCGGCCTCCAGCGATTACTGGATGAGTCCAGGTCGGCAACGAGTCTTGCTGAATTTGGAAACGGCCCTTTTCGTGGTACGCCTGGGGCGTTGCCTCCACAAGTCCGACTACACCGTTTTCGCTAAAGCAGTAGAGATTACCATCGGCATAGACGATCGATCCCTTTCCCACACTGCGGTCTCGCCAGGCAATCTCTCCCGTATCGAAGCGCATTGCCGTAAGAATAGAGCTTGAAAAACCGTAGAGGTAATCACAGACGAGGATGGAACTGCTGTGGTGATTGCGCATCTCTTTTGTGAAATAGACCTCTTGAGCCATAAACCCTTTGCCGCCGGGCTTGATCTCGACAACGCCCCCGCCGGTCCCATAATCAGAAGAAATGAAAACACGGTTTGCCCGCACAATTGGTGTCGCCACATTTGCCGTGTCGTTTGACGGGCGCTCGTATTCCCATAAGAGGCGGCCATCTCGCAAATCAAGTCCCACAGCGCGACGCGACGTAAAGAACACGACTTGATTTACGCCTCCAGCCTCCAGAGCAACACCCGATGAGTACCCCGCCGTGTCGCTCTGGCTCTTCCAGATCAAAGAGCCATCCTTTTTGTTGAGTGCTACGATCGAAGCGCCGGGTCCACCAGGATTGACGAGAACCTTTTCTCCGATCACGAGGGGAGATTCACTGATGCCCCAGGTGATATTCGAACCACCGAACTTTCTCAGTACGTTAATCGACCAGACCAGGCGTCCTGTCCCTGACTCGATGCATGAAAGATCGCCCTCGCCTCCCAGTGAATACACTTTGTCACCATCCGCGGTTGGTGTGCCGCGCGGACCATCGCCACGGTCATTACGAAAGGCGTTGCCGTTCGGAGTGGCCCAAGCCTGTTTACCAGTAGCAGTATCAAAGGCTATGACAAACTCGCGATCTCCGCGCAGTCCCATGGTAAACAGTCGACCGTTGGAGATTGCCATCGACGAATAACCCCGTCCGGCGCCTGCCATTTTCCACACCAATGGAGGTCCCTGGGCAGGCCATTGCTTAAGCAGGCCCGTCTCTGCCATTGGGGCCATTCACCTGGGGTCTGGCCCGACGCTTCGCCAATAAGGCACACGAGCAGGACCACAGCACCTGTAAACACGTTGAATGTCGAGTTCTTCATTTCTTAAATCCTCCGAACGTCTAGAATTCAAACTTTGGCTTCAACCCTACTTCTTAATGAAGGTTCGTTTCGTCTCGAAAGATCCACGTTGGTCATCAATGTAAACATCATCGTTTGCTGCACGTCAGGCGGCAGCCCGAAACTTCTGCCGTGGTCCATTGTCCAAGTGCCGTCAAAGTTTGGCTTCGGAGGCGTGAGTCCGAGGCTTACGACCACTGATACACCAAAAACCCAGACCAATAGGATTTTCATCGCGTCAGCTCCTCTTAAAAGGTCAGAGATCTGAGACTGGTTTCGTCCGTAATCAAACTGCGATTGCCAATGACAAGCGGATGGGCCCAGGTTGGACTCTCAGCCACGGAGTACTGCGCGATCGGGGCGAATTCTTTAGCAGTCGCCGGCAGGACGATAAGCTTTGCGTCGTTGGTGAGCATCAGCAACACTTTCCCACCGAGATTGAGTATCGCTGCGTTTTCTCCTGTTCGGCCGGGACCTTGCCACAGAGTTTTGCCGGTATCTGCATCGATTGAAACGAACTGACCTTTGTTCCGCACTGAGAACGCAAACAGCGAGCTGCCCTGCAACACCGGTGAATTGAGGTACAACATATTTTCTTTGTTAGTCCATACTTCCTGCGGCTCGAGTTCTGCACCCC
>WNGF01001735.1_pt1 | contig 33265 bp, 35 predicted proteins | sample 5400641 | NCBI WGS metagenome assembly WNGF01 (sample SAMN13153371, study PRJNA577476) | soil metagenome | isolation source: 80 cm soil or saprolite under grassland replicate 2 | place: USA:California | collected 2016-06-15 | reverse complement strand
AGCTTCATGCTGTTCCAGGCGATGTTCGCGGTCATCACGCCCGCGCTCATCTCCGGCGCGATCGTCGAGCGCGTGCGGATGAAGGCGTACGTCCTCTTCATCGCGCTCTGGTCGCTCGTCGTGTACACGCCGGTCGCGCACTGGGTGTGGGCGCCGGGCGGCTGGCTGCGGAACCTCGGCGTCCTCGACTTCGCGGGCGGCACGGTCGTCCACATCAACGCCGCGGCCGCGGCGCTCGTCGCCGCGATCGTGCTCGGCAAGCGGCGCGGGCTGCGCACGCCCTCGGTGCTCCCGCACAACGTCCCGTTCGCGATCCTCGGCGCCGGCCTCCTCTGGTTCGGGTGGCTCGGGTTCAACGGCGGCTCCGCCCTCGCCGCGAACGGCCTCGCGTCCACGGGGTTCGTGAACACCTTCCTCGCGCCCGCCGCGGCGGCGCTCGCCTGGGGGCTCGTCGAGCTCTTCCTCCACGGCAAGATGTCCGGCGTCGGCCTCGCGTCCGGCGCGGTCGCCGGCATGGTGGCCATCACCCCGGCGGCCGGCTTCGTGAAGCCGGTGCCGGCCATCGTGCTCGGCGCGCTCGCCGCGATGGCCTCCTTCTCCGCGGTGCGGCTGCGCCCGAAGCTCGGCCTCGACGACTCGCTCGACGTCTTCGCCGTCCACGGCGTCGCCGCGACGCTCGGCGCGATCCTCACCGGTGCGTTCGCGAGCACCGCGGTCAACGCGGCGGGCGCGGACGGGTCGCTCGCGCTCGTCGGCAAGCAGGCCCTCGGGGTCGTCGTGACCCTCGCCTGGTCGGGCACCCTCTCCTTCGGCCTCCTGAAGCTCGTCGGCCTCGTCACCCCGCTGCGGACCGACGAGCAGGACGAGTGGGCCGGCATGGACTCGTCCGAGGCCGGCGAGCGCGGCTACATCATGGCCGACGAGTCCACGTTCGGCGGGACCGCGCCCGGCGTCACCCCGGCGCCGATCGCCCATCACGCGCATCAGGGGCACACCGCGGCATAGCCGGCGACGCCGCCCGCCGTCCGGAAGCCCGCCCCCGTTCCACCGGGGCGGGCTTTCGCGTTTCTGCGGATGTCGTTATCCGCACGTAAAGCGCACCGCGACGGTGCCGCCTGCGCGGGCAGCGGCTGCACGGCCCCGGCGCACCCCATCGGTATCGTGCGAAAGACCTCCAGAAATGCGAAGGATCCGCCCGGACCGAGGATACGGCACGCCCGCTGCATTGGAGCTTGCAGTCAATTCACTCGGAGCGATGCTCCCGGAGGAGAACGAAATGAAGAAGGCTCTCGAGGCGATCGCGGCCGCTGCCCTGCTCGCGGCGGCTTCCACAGCCTGGGCGACGCCATCCACGACGTTCTGGACGCCGTCGACCCCGTACACGCAGCCGTACCTCGTTCCGCACCTCACGTACGACACCTACTTCGGCGAGCAGGGGGCGTACCCGATCGACCTGGGGCTCACCATGGGCATCCTCCCGTTCGACGCGGTGAACGCCGAGGTCGGGGCCGACGTCCTGTACCCGGGCAACACGGGTACGACGTTCGGGTTGAACGGCAAGGTGACTCTCGTCGAGGGCAAGCTCGCCCCGTGGCAGCCGGGCATCTCGGCTGGCGTCTCGAACATCGGCTTCAAGAAGAACGTCTCCGACCTGTACCTGCTCCACGCGCATGTAGGAAAGACCTTCCCCGTCATCGGCGAGATCGGCGGCGGCGTCTACACCGGCCTCAACGACAAGATCCTCGTCGACAAGAACGGGAACAAGGAGAACAGCGGCTTCTTCCTCCACTGGATGGGGCCCGAGATCCCGGTCGGCCTCACCGGCCTGAAGAAGATCGTTCCGGCCGCCGACTTCCAGTCCGGCAACAACGCGCTCGGCGCGGTGGGAGGAGGGCTCTACTTCTACTTCACCGACGCGATCGATCTGCTCGTCGGGCCGGTCTTCTTCCTGGAGCCCGAGGTGGGGGGTGGGCCGGGGAAGTCCGACTGGTTGTTCACGGCACAGGTCGACGTCGACTTCGATCTCCGGAAGCCGAAGAAGTAGCGGGTGCAGCGCGGGTACGATCGGGGCGTCCCGGGCGTGGGGCCTGGGGCGCCCCGTCTCTTTCGTGCGCGCCCGCCCGCTACGAGGGCGTGAGCTGCGCGAGGACGGTGTCGAACACGAAGAGCTCGAGCCGCTCCCGATCCCCGTCCGACAGGTCCACGAACATGAACGCGACGCGGACGTTTCCGGGCAGCACCTTCACGTCCTGCACCCGCGCCCGCCCGGCGAGCGGCTCGGTCGCGGGCAGCCGGATCGTGAAGCCGACCTCGTCGCCGAGCGCAGGCGCCTTGGGGAGGAGGCACGCGAATCCTCCCGTGGAGAGGTCGTTCGTGATGGCGCGCTGGCGCGACGTCGCGAGGTCGAGGTCCACCTGCAGCGCCCGCGCGATGCGGAGCGCCCGCCGCGGCGCCTCGCCCGCCTTGAGCTGGAGCCGCTGCGCCGCGAGCAGCGCGCGCGCGAGCTCGTCGCGACCCTGCCGGTAGCGGGCCAGCTCGGCGTCGCGGAGCTGCCCGCGCCGCGCCTTCTCGTGCAGCTGCCGGAACGTGAGGAGCCAGTCGGCGAGGCTGCCCATCTGAAGACCTCGCGGGGCCCGCGTCGGCTACAGCGCGTTCTTGAGCTCGGGCGCCGGCTTGAACCCGATCGTCTTCGACGGGGCGATGCGGATCTCGGCGCCGGTCTGCGGGTTCCGTCCGACGCGACCGGCGCGCTTCTTCACGACGAAGGTGCCGAACCCGGGCATCGAGAACCGCTTGTCCTTGCGGATCCCCTTCGCGAGGTGCTCGAAGACGGCGTCCACCACGTGCGCCACCTGGCGCTTCGAGAGGTCGCCGTGCGCAGCCTGCACCTTCTCGATCAGGTCCGCCTTGGTCATCGAAGTGGGGTCCCCCGCGGTGAGCCGCGCGAACCTAGCGCCCCCTCTGTGGGGCGTCAAGCTGGGGAAACGCTCGACGGCAGCGCCTTTGCGCCGCAGATGCCGAGCAGCGCGCGCGCCTCGTCGGGCGTCGCGGGATCGCGGCGGGCGCGGGCGGCGAGGCCGACCGCGAGCGCGACGAGCTCGTCCGAGCCGCGCGCCAGGATCCCCTTTGCGACGAACAGGTTGTCCTCGAGGCCGACGCGGACGTGGCCGCCGAGGGCGAGCGCGAGCTCCGCCATCGGGAGCTGCGCGCGACCGATCCCCGCGACGGACCAGTGCGTCCGCTCGGGCAGCCCCTCGACGAGAAACCTGAGGTTCCGCTCCGACGCGGCCATCCCCCCCGGAACGCCGAGCACGAGCTGGACGTGGTACGGCGCCGCGAGGTGGCCGCGCTCGAGCAGCCAGCGCAGCGTGTCGAGCATCCCGGCGTCGTACACCTCGCACTCGGGCACGAGCCCCCGCTCGCGGAGCTTCGCTGCGACCCTCACGACGTCCGGGCGCGCGTTCAGGAAGACGTCGTCCCCGAAGTTCATGGTGCCGAGGTTGAGCGTCCCCATCTCCGCCCCGTCCACGAGCGACCCGAGCCGCTCCTCGACGGACATCCCGACGGCGCCGCCCGTCGAGCACTGGACCACGACCCGGCTCCCGGCGTCGCGGATGCGGTCGATGATCTCACGGAAGTGGGCCGCCTCCTGCGATGGGCGGCCATCGGGCCAACGCGCGTGCAGGTGGACGACCGCCGCGCCGGCCCGCCCCGCGTCCACTGCCGCCCGCGCGATCTCCTCGGGGGTGTACGGAACGTGAGGGCTCTGCGCCCGCATCACCTCGGCGCCCACGACCGCCGCCGCGATGATGACCTTCTCGCCCACCCGCCCCTCGGGCCCTACCGCGGGATCCGCTGCTTCTCGCGCGGCACGACGACGGTCCCGCGCGCGCGGCACACGACGAGGGGCGCGGCGAGCGCGTCGGCGGCGCTGTCGGACAGGTCGGGGCGCGGACCGATGATCCGCCGCGCCTCGAAGCGCATCGTGCGCGAGGTGTTCCCGACGGCGACGAGCTCCGCCTCGATCTCGAGGTAGTCGCCGGCCCGCGTGGGCGCGAGCAGCTCGACCGCCTCGTACGCGCGCAGGAGCCCTTCGTCCCCGTCGTGCCGGATGCACAGCTCGGTCGCGGCGTCGCCGAACAGCGCGAGGATCCGCGCGCCGTCCACGAGCCCGCCGCCGTAGTGCGCGTCCTGGCTCGACATCCGCATCCGGAGGGTGGCCTTCATCAGTGCATCTCCTTCCCCATGCGCCGGAGCACCGCGCCGACGATGAAGCTCGCCACGTCGGAGGGGCGCGTGCCCGGACCGAAGCCGGCATCGTACCCGAGCTCGACCGCGAGCCGGTGGTCGATGCGGGGCCCGCCGAGGAGCGCGACGACCGAGTCGCGGACGCCGAGCCGCTCGAGCTCGTCCACGAGCTCGCGCGCGTTCTCGCGGTGGACGTCGCGCTGCGTCACCACCTGCGAGACGAGGACGGCGTCCGCCCGCCGCTCCTTCACGAGCCGCGCGAGCCGTGCGTTCTCCACCTGCGCGCCGAGGTTCGCCGCCTCGAAGCAGGCGTAGCGCTCGAGCCCGGAGTCGCCGGCGTACCCCTTCATGTTCATGATCGCGTCGATCCCGACCGCGTGCGCGTCGGAGCCGGTGCACGCGCCGAGCACGACGATGCGCCGCCCGACCTCGCGGAGCGCGTAGGCGTTCAGCTCGTCGAACCCCTTGCGGCGGACGACCACCTCCGGCACCTGGATCCGGTCCCACTCCACCCCCGCCGCGGTGCGGCCGTACACGACGAAGAAGGTGTAGCGGTCGGCGGCGCCCTCCATGTGCGCGACGTGGACCTGATCCAGGCCGAGCCGGCGCGCGAGCTCCGCCGCCGCCTCGCGCGCCCGCTCGCTCGGCGGGACCGGCAGGACGAACGAGAGCTGCACGACGCCGTCGTCGCGCCGATCGCCGTACGGCCGCACGACCTCGCCGGGGGTCCAATCGTGCGGGGTCATGTCCTCAGACCTCTCCGCCCAGGCGCGCGGACTGGAGGAGCGTCCTCCACGTCTCGATCGCCTCGGCCGGCGCCGGGGTCGCCGCCGTGAAGAAGACGCGGTACTGCACTCCGCCGTCGCAGGCGGCGAGCGCCCAGACGTGCCAGCCGCGCTGGTCCGCCTCGAGCGTCTGCGCCGGCCGTCCGCCGAAGCGGGTCGGGTGGCGCCGCGCCCGCTCGAGCGTCCCCTGCTGCGCACCGAGCTTCTCCTCCGCCGCGGCGAGGCAGGTCCGCTCGTCCGCGAACCCCTGCTCGGGGATCGAGATCTCGAGCCGCGCGCCGCCGCCCGGCGCCTCGAGCGCCACGCGCCGATCGTCGCCCGAGGCGTGCCACGTCGCCGGCGCCTCGAAGCGGAGGTCGCGCAGCCCGTAGACGAGCCAGCCGTCGCGGCCGGAGGGGCGTCCCTGGAGGGGCCGGACGCCGCCGCACGCCGCGAGCGCCGCGGCGAGGAGCGGGAGGGCGAGGCGGGCCGGCGTCACCGCGCCTCCAGGAGCTCGACGAGCGGGTTGAAGTACCCGGGCCCGCGCTCGACGACGCCCGCGAGCCCCTTGCCACCGTCCTCGGCGCGGGCGACGTCGCCGAACCGCGCGCGCCCGATCGCCTGGACGAGGCCATCGCGCGCCACCTCCTCGAGCAGCGCGAGCGCGCGCCCGAGCGTCTCGTCGGCGCGCCGCTCGACGACTCCGCCCGGGCGGAGCGTCAGCTCCGACCCCATCGATCTCCAGGCGCGGCGGACGTAGTCCGCCGCCTTCAGCGCCACGAAGCGGTCCATGAGGAAGGGATTGTGCATCGCCTCGGTCATCATGCCCAGCAGCTGGATCTCCTGGCCGGTGACGTACGCCACCACGTCCGCCATCACGTCGTAGGCGTGGCTGAAGAAGATGTCGCCCTGCTTGTGCTTCGTCGGCGGCATGTACTTGATCGGCGCGTCCGGGAACAGCGTCCGCACGAGCAGCGCCTGCGCGAGCTCCCGGGCGATCGTGTCCTCGCGCGCAGGGTCGATCTCGAACGCGTGGCCGAGCCCGACGAGCCGGTCGGGGAGGCCGGCGCGGCGCGCGAAGGAGAGGTTCACGAACTGGGATGCGATGACGGTGTGGGCCGCCTCGTCCGCGTCGGCGGTGGTGATGTAGTTGTCCTCCCCGGTGTGGATGACGATCCCCGCGAGCGCGCAGATGCCGCGCGACAGGTGCTGATCGCAGAGCGTCCGGCGCATGTTGATGTCGCGGAAGAGGATCCCGTACATGGCGTCGTTGAGCAGCATGTCGAGCCGCTCGAACGCGCCGATGAACGCGATCTCCGGCATGCACAGCCCGGAGGAGTAGTTCGTGAGGGCCACGTAGCGACCGAGCCGCCGCGACTCCTCGTCGAGCGCGGCGCGCATGATGCGGAAGTTCTCCTGGGTCGCCCACGTCCCGCCGTACCCCTCCGTGGTCGCGCCGTCCGGGACGTAGTCGAGGAGCGACTGGGCGGTCGAGCGGATCACCGCGATCACGTCGGCGCCCGCCTGGGCCGCGGCGCGCGCCTGCTCCACGTCGTCGTGGATGTTCCCGGTCGCGACGATGACGTACTTGAGCGGCCTCGGGCCCGTGCCGAGCTCCGCGCGCAGCGCGTCCCGCGCCCGCACCCGCCGGAGCAGCTCGTCGACGGCGACGCGCGTGTCGCGCCGCAGCTCGTCCTGGACGCGGCGCTCCTCGTCCGGAGGGAGCGGCTCCGGGGCCCGCGGCATCGCCGCGAGCCGCTCGACGACCGAGAGCGGGCCGGTGGCGCCGCGCCGGAGCGCCCACCCCATCCAGTACGCCGCGCCGCGCCCGAGCAAGCCGCGCTCGTGGAGCGCGTCCACCGCGAGGTTCACGAGCGGGACGCCGCGAGGTCCGGCCTCGTGCAGCCCGAGCAGCCGGAGCGCGGTCCGCTCGATCGCGACGGTCGTGTGGCGCCGCACGACGTCGAGCACCTGCTCCGTGATCTGGTCCGCGAGCGCGCGGCAGCGCTCCACCTTCGTCTGGTCGAGCCGGAGATCGGGGACCTGGCGCCCGTCGGGCAGCAGCATCCGCCATTCGTAGGTTGCGCCCCCCGCGACGGCAAGGCGCCGCGGGGGCGTTCGCCCCGGACGACCGCGCGGCCGCGATCACCGCGATCGCTAGGGCGGGAGGCGCGCCTCGAAGGTGGCCGCGCGGACGCCGTAGCACTCGGTCCCGTCGCTCGCCTCGACTCGGACGCGCGCGACGGCGCCGCGCGCGTCGCCCGCCGCGGGCCAGCGCACCGTGACCCACTGGCGCGCGGTGCCGCGGGCGAGCCCGCCGTCGACCCGCTCCACCACCACCTCGACCTCGTGCCCGGCCTGCGCGCCGAGGTAGGCGCGCCACTTCCGGTCGGAGACCGCGAGCAGCTCGCGGACGCGCTCGCGGACCGCGAGCCCCGGCACGCGCTCCGGGAGCGCGGCGGCCGGCGTGCCCGGGCGCGGCGAGAACGGGAAGACGTGCAGGTACGCGAGCGGGAGCGACTCCACGAGCGCGACGGTGGCGCGGTGCTCGTCGTCGGTCTCGCCGGGGAACCCGACGAGGAGGTCCGTCCCCAGGCACGCGCCGGGAGCGAGCGCCGCGACATCCTCGACGACCTGCCGGAAGAGCGCCGGCGCGTAGGGCCGCCGCATCGCGGCGAGGAGCCGCGGCGCGCCGCTCTGAAGCGGCAGGTGGTAGTGCGGGCAGAGCGCGGCCGCGACCTCCCGATCGCGCAGGAGCTCGAGCGGGAGCTCGTTCGGCTCGACCGACGAGAGCCGGAGCCGCCGCACCGCGCCGGCGCGGACCGCCGCGGTCACGAGCTCCGCGAGCGACCGGCGCGGGGCGAGGTCCTTCCCGTACGCGCCGAGGTGAACGCCCGTCAGGACGACCTCCGGGTGCCGCACGCCGAGCAGCGCGATCCGGCGCAGCGCCTCGTCGAACGGGAGCGAACGGGACGCGCCGCGCGCGGCCGGTACGACGCAGTACGTGCAGCGCTGGTCGCAGCCGTCCTGCACCTTGAGGAACGGGCGCGTGTGCCGGGCCGGGCCGACAGGTGCGCTCCCCCACGCGTCCCCCACCGCGCCGCGCACGGCCTCGACCGCGCCTGCGCCGTCGAGGAGCCGCTCGAGGACGGCGCAGACGGCGTCGCCGGAGCGCGCGCCCACCACCGCGGCGACGCCCGGCAGCGCGGCGAGCTCCTCCGGCGCGACCTCCGCGAAGCAGCCGGCCGCGACGATGGGCGCGCCGGGGTGCTCGCGCGCAGCGCGCCGGATCGCCTGCCGCGCGGACGACTCGGCGTCGCACGTGATCGCGCAGGTGTTCACGACGACGAAGTCGGCGACGTCGCCCTCGCGCGCGAGGTCGAACGTCCGACCGAGCTCACCCGCGAGCGCGTCGACGTCCGCGCGGTTCACGCGGCAGCCGAGCGCGACGAGCGCGACCCGCGGGCGGCGCGCGCCGGAGGCGTGATCAGGCGATCCGCCCACCGCCCACCACCTCGTCGCCGTCGTAGAAGACCGCCGCCTGGCCGGGCGCGACGCCGCGCACGGGGCGCGCGAGCCGCACGTGGGCGCGGTCGCGCGTCGCCAGCACCGTTCCGCGCTCCCCTTCGTGGCGGTGGCGCACCTTGATCGTGAGGTCGCACGCTTCCGGGGGCGGCCCCCCCGAGACCCAGCTCGCCTCCCCGACCTCGAACTCGTCGCGCGACGCTTCCGCGGCGGTCCCGACGACCACCCGCGCCGACTCGGGCTCGATCCGCACGACGTAGCGGGGCTCGGGGCCGGCAAAGCCGAGCCCCCGCCGCTGGCCGACCGTGAACCGGTGGACGCCGTCGTGGCGCCCGAGCACCTCGCCGCGGGTCGTCACCACCTCCCCGGCTCGCACCCGCTCGGGAGCGCGGAGCGCGACGAAGTCGGCGGCCACGCCGCGGGTGACGAAGCAGATCTCCTGCGAGTCCGGCTTGGCCGCGTTCGGCAGGCCCGCGCGCTCGGCGGCGGCGCGGACGTCGGGCTTTGCCATGCCCCCGACCGGGAAGAGCACGTCCCGGAGCGCCTCCTGACCGAGGCCGTAGAGGAAGTAGGTCTGGTCCTTCGCCGGGTCGGCGGCGGTGCGCAGCGCGAGCCGACTCCCGCGCCGCTCCACCCGCGCGTAGTGTCCGGTCGCGAGCTTTGCCCCGAGCGCGCGCGCCCGCGCGAGGAGCCACTCGAACTTCACGCGGGCGTTGCACGAGACGCAGGGGTTCGGGGTGCGGCCGTCGAGGTAGTCGTCGACGAACGGCGTGATGACCCGCTCCGCGAAGCGCTCCTCGACGTTCGCGACGAAGAAGGGGATCCCGATCCGGCGGGCGGCGCGGCGGGCGTCGTCGAGGTCGTCGGGCGCACAGCACGACCGGCCGCGCGAGGCGTCGGAGAAGTCGGCGACGCGCATCGACACGCCCACCACGTCGTGACCCTCCGCCGCCAGCAGCGCCGCGGCGGCCGACGAGTCCACCCCTCCCGACATGGCGACGAGCACGCGCATGGATCCGATGTCGCACCGGGTCATACCTCGCCCGGGAAGACGCGATCAATCCGGCAGGGCGCCAGCTCCGGCCGGGCGGCGCCGCGCCGCGCGGGCAGCCGGTCAGGCGAGCGACGCGGACGTCACCGCGCCGCCCGCCCGCGGTCGGTCGGATGGACGGACCGGCAGCTCGAGGACGAACTTCGAGCCGGTGAAGTGCCGGGAGACGCTCGCCGGCTGCGTCCGCGGAGGGCTCTCGACGTACACGCGGCCGCCGTGCGCCTCCGCGATCCGCCGCGCCACGGGAAGGCCGAGGCCGGTCCCGGGCAGGCGCGCCGCCTCGCCGCGCGACGCGGCGTGGTAGAGCGGCTCGAAGATCCGGTCCGCCTCGCCCTGCCGGATCCCCGGCCCTTGATCGTAGACGGTGAAGCGGAGCCGCTCCGGCTCGCGCTTCACCTCGACGAGCACCTCGCCGCCGTGCGGTGAGAACTTCACCGCGTTCGCGACCAGGTTGGCGAGCGCCTGGCGCAGCTTGCGCGGGTCGGCGAGGACGGCGCCTCCGCCACCGTGCATGACGGTGACGTGGAGCCGCGCGTCCCGGATCGCCGCCTTCAAGTCCCCGACGACTTCGTCGGCGAGCCGGTCGGGCTCCACCTCACCGCTGAGCAGCGGCGCCTCGCCGACCTCGAGGCTCGCGAAGTCGGCGAGGTTGTCCACGATCCCGGTGAGCCGCCGGACCGACTGGAGCATGGTGTCGACGATCCGCTGCTGCTGCGGCGAGAGCGCACCGAGCTTCCCGGACGAGAGGATGCGGAGGTAGCCCGAGAGCGGCGTGAGCGGCGTCGAGAGCTCGTGGGCGAGGTTGTGCATGAACGCGCTGCGGAGCCGGTCGAGCTCCTCGACGCGCCGCGAAGCGCGCTGCTCGCCGACGAGCGCGGTCTCGAGGCGCGCCGCCATCGAGCCCGACAGCGCGCGGAGCTGGTCGCGCTCGCCCTCGACCGGGAGCCGCTCCCGCTTCCCCGCGAGGAACGCGCGCACCTCGTCGGGCAAGGTCGCCTCGAGCCGCCGCTCGACGAACCCGTCCGCGCCCGCCGCGAGCGCGACGTCGTGCTCCTCGCGGGAGTCGCCGAAGGCGACGAACGGCACGTTCGCGAGCGCGTTCTCCTGCTTGAGCCGCGCCGTGAGCTCGGCGCCCTCGATGTCGGGCAGGTGGACGTCGGCGAGCACGAGGTCCGGCGGGAGCGTGAGGGCGCGAGAGATGCCGTCGAGCCCCGAGGAGGTCAGGTCCACCGCAAACCCCTCCCGCTCGAGCAGCGCCTTCACGCGCTCCCGATACGACTCGTCCCCCTCGATGCAGAGTACGCGGCGCGGCATGACGACGCCCCGCACAGATCATAAGGGCGCTAGCCGTCGCGCGCGCGCCCGACCCACCACCGCCGCAGCTCCTCCTCGAGCGCGGCAGGGTCGTTCAGGGCGGGGTCCTCGAGGACCCTTTCGAGCAGATGCCGGAGGGCCTCGCCGACGTGGGGGCCCGGGCCGACGCCGAGGATCGACATGGCCGCCCGCCCGTCGAGCGCGAGATCCTGGGCCGTGAGGGGCGGAGCGGCGCGCCGAATCTGCGAGATCCGTCGTTCCAGTTCTTTCACCTCGGCGGCGGCGCCCGCGCGGGCGCGCGACGGGACCGCGCTCGCCTCCGCGCGGGCGAGCGCGACGAGCGCGCCCGCGCGGGCGGGCCCCGTGCGGGAGAGCCAGCGCCGCACCTCCACCTCGGTGCGCGGGAGCACGGGCGCCCCTGCCACCGCACGGCAGGCGTGCCCTCGCAGGAGGGCGGCGACCTCGTCGGTGACGCGCCGTGGCTGGCGCAGCGCGACGAGGAGCCGCTCCGCCGCGTCCGCCCCGAGGCCGTGCAGGAGCGCGGCAAACCGGAGCGCTCCGTCCGGCGGGACGGCGCCGAGGACTTTCGTCGCGTGGGACTGCGCTGCGCCGGGCAGCGACGCGAGCGGGGGCAGGACGACCTCGAGGAGGCCCGTCGCGCGCATGAGACCGAGCGCGCGGGGCGCGTCGGGCGCGACGACGAGCCGGCCGAGCTCCTCCGAGATGCGCTCGATAGCCACCTTGCGCACGACCGGCAGCGCGCCGGGGATGGCGGCGCGCGTCGACCGCGCGAGCCCGTACTCGAGCTGCGCGGCGAACCGGACCGCGCGCATCGGGCGAAGCCCGTCCTCCGCGAACCGCTCCGCCGCGACGCCCACGGCGCGGACGATCCGCCTCGCCATGTCGGCGCGCCCGCCGTGCGGGTCGCGGAACTCGCCCCCGAGGGGATCCCAGGCGAGCGCGTTCATCGTGAAGTCGCGGCGCGCGAGGTCCGCCTCGAGGTCGGTGTGGAAGGTGACCGACTCCGGGCGGCGCCCGTCCACGTAGGCGCCCTCGCCGCGAAACGTCGTGACCTCGACGGCGAGGCCGCCCGAGAGGACCGTGACCGTGCCGTGCTCGACGCCGGTCGGGACGACCTTCGGGAAGAGCGCCATCACCTCGCGCGGCGTCGCGGGGGTCGCGACGTCGAAGTCCGTCGCCTCGCGCGGCCGGTGGAGGAGCAGGTCGCGGACGGCGCCCCCGACGATCCAGGAGCGGTGACCGGCGTCGCCGAGCCGGCGCAGCACGTCGACGAGCGGGCGCGGGAGCGTCCCGGTCGCGCGGGCGAGGGCGGCGGGGAGGCGCATCGCCCTCAGTGGACCGCCTGGCGCTCCTCCTCGGCACGATCGAGGAGGCGGAAGTAGAGACGGATGAGCGAGACGTGGGCGGAGGCGGAGAGGTCCCCGACGGTGCGGCGCGCCACGGCGAGCGGCTCCTTGCAGATGGTGAGCAGCGCCTTCCCGACCTCGTTCGCGTCATCGCGCGCGACGGCGGCGTCGGGGACCTCGAACGCGGCGAGGATCGCGTCGCGATCGAACAGCGGGTGGTGGCCCCGCAGCCCCTGCGACAGGAGCGCGGCGAGCCGTCCCGGCGCGAGCGTCGCCAGCTTCTCCTTCTCCCTCAGCATCGCGCTCTCCCTCCCCTGAAGCGTCACGTCCCCGGCGCGGCTATGTACCACACTCCCCCCGTCGCGGCGGGACGCGAAACGGCGGCGGGTCAGCGCTCGCCGCAGAGGCCGTTCGCGAACTGGAACCCGTCGAGCGTGATGATCTCGTCGACGGACTGCGACGCGCCGCCGCCCACGTCTCGATCGTCACGAGCGCCATCGTCCCGTACGTGGGAGACTCCGTCAGGAACCTCAGCGGCGGGCCCCCCGCGGCACCGTTCGTGGTCCGGATCTTCCTCTCGCCGGACCCGACCCTCGGCGACGGCAATGACGTGCTCGTCGCCGAGCGGACGGTCACGCAGCCAATCTATGCTGGGCAGGGCCTCATCGGCACCACGCCGGTGCCCGCCGGCGTCGTCCCCCCCGGCTCCTATTACGCGATCGAAGTCGTCGACGCGACGGACGCGATCGCGGAGTCGAACGAGTCGAACAACGTGCGGGTCAGCTCCGGGCCCGTGTTCATCGATCCGCAGCCGGGGCCGCTCCCCGACCTCATCGAGGACTCCGTCTCGGTCGTGACGAGCAGCAGCGTGACTTACGTGAACGATCGCGTCTACGCGTCGTCGTCGGCCACCGGGGTCGCCGGGTGGTTCGTGGTCCGGCTGTACCTCTCGCCCGACCCCACGTTCGGCGACGGGAACGACGTGCTCGTGGCGGTGCGGTCCAGCTCGGGGCTGTTCGCCGGCGACTACAACTACGGCAACACGAAGGTGCCCGCGGGCATCGTTCCGCCGGGCAACTACTACGCGATCGCCGTCGCCGATGCGGACCAGCAGGTGGCAGAGACGAACGAGGGCAACAACGTTCGGATCTCCACGACCACGGCATACGCCTCGCAGTGAAGCTCGTCCCCGCCGCCGCGGCGCTACCCGCCGCGGCGCGGGACGGCAACTCGGCGATCAACGCCAACGGCGACGTGACGTCCAATCACGGCAACTTCAACCTCCGATGCCAGTAGGACGCCCCTGGGGCGGCTCTCACGCGTCGATCTCGAGCCCGACGAGCACGGGCCGGGCGCAGGGCGACACCTTCTTATGATCACGACGCGCGACGGGCAGGCGATCGCGACGCACGTCGCATCGGCCATGAGGAAGCTCGGGCTCGCGTCGCGTTCCGAGCTCGTCAGGGAATTCGCCTCGCTCGTCCGCGCGTCCGGCGCCCGCGCGCCGTCGGGACGGGATCCTGCTGCTTGAGAGGCGGGCACGCCAAACGACTGGCCCTTTGACCATGGCGGTCCGCCTCGCGGCGCTTCATCTCGTCCCCACGGAGGTACCGCGATGCGCACGGCATGGCACGTCGATGAGGTGGGGACGCGGGTCGAGGCAGGAATGAGCGAGCGAGCCGCGACGCCTGGGTTGGTCGCGATCCTGACGGCGATCGCGGCCGCGCTGCTATTCCTGCTCGGGAGCGCGTGGTTCGCGAGCGGTGCGGGAGCGGACTACCCCGACCAGGTCACGACCTCGTCGAACTGAGAGCCGCCGACCTCGGCGCGTTCGCGAGAAGTCGAACAGCAGCGCGATCGGCGGGGCCTCGCGTGGCGCTCGCACGCCAGGCGTCGGAGCGCCTGTGCACCGCGCAGCGCGGCGCAGTTGTTCCTCGCTGATTCAGTTGCTACATCGGTAGGCATACTTGACCGCGCTCAAGCCGCGAAGACCTGCCGCCGCCGACCGCCCCGAGACGCGCTGGATGTTGCTCATCCACCAGATCCCACCGACTCCTGCGTCGCCCCGAGCTCGCGAAGCAGCTCGCGCGGCTGCGCCAGCGGGCTGGCGAGCTCGCCGCGATCGACTTCTTCGGAGCACCCGGACGCGAGGTCGTCGAGGGCCTGCTGTCCGGCATGGAGGCGCGCATGAGGACCGTCGAAGGGAGCGAGCCGGCAAAGGCGTCGCTCGATCGTTCGGAGTACCGCGGGCGGACCTGGGTGACGCGCACCGGGATCAAGGTGGACCGGATGGCGAGTGCGTGGCTCATCCGGAAGTTCGTCCGACTCACGATCACGACTGCACTCCTGCTCATCGCGGCGCCGGCGGCCTCGCGCGCCGCCCCCACGAAGCAGGCCCTCGACACCGCGCAGCTCGAGCAGCTCACCGGCGCGAAGGGCCAGCTCGACGAGAAGGAGGGCGTGTTCAAGGTCTCGGTCCCGCGCACGGACCTGCAGCTCACCGCGGCCGGCGTGAAGATCCCGCCGTCGATGGGCCTGACCTCCTGGGCCGCCTTCCAGGGGACTCCGGGGCACGCGATGGTCCGTCCTCGCCCAGGATCAGGTGAACCCGGTCATGAGCGTCGCGCTCGACAGCGGCCTCGACGTGACGGCGCTCCACAACCACTTCTTGTGGGAGTCGCCGCGGATCATGTTCATGCACATCGGCGGGATGGGCGACCAGAAGGCGCTCGCCGCCGCGATCGGTAAGGTCTTCGCGAAGATGCGGGAGACCGCCGGCGGCAAAGGGGAGACGCCGTCGGCGCAGATCGACCCGGGCCAGTCGTCGCTCGACGCATCGAAGATCGACGCGGCCCTCGGCGTGAAGGGAAAGGTCGACCAGGGCGTCTACAAGGTCGAGATCGGTCGGACCACGCGAATGGAAGGCGCCCAGGTCGGAACCAAGATGGGCGTGAACACCTGGGCCGCGTTTGCCGGCTCGAACGATCAGGCGGTCGTCGATGGCGACTTCGCCATGCTCGAGAGCGAGCTCCAGCCGGTGCTCAAGGCGCTGCGCGGTGCGAGGATCGACGTCGTCGCGATCCATCAGCACATGACCGGCGAGCAGCCTCGGATCATGTTCCTGCACTACTGGGGCGTCGGCGCCGTCCAAGACCTCGCACGCGGCCTGCGCGCCGCGCTCGACCGCACCGCGACCCGCGTCGGCGCGAGGTGAGCAGGGATGGACAACCGGCTCAGGGACCCCGCGGAGGCGCGGCCCGCGGATGCCCAGCAGGTCTCGATGGCGGAGATCTTCTGGTACTTTCGGAGGCCCCTGTCGTGATCCGCGCACAAAGCGGGCTTCCCGAGGCGAGAGCGGCTGCTCGCCCGCCTGTGCTTCGAGCGGATGCCACCGCGGTAGTATGCCGGGCAGATGACCGAACCCCATCTTGTGCGGCGCTCCAGGCAGCGCCGCTCGGCACGGGTCCTCGCCGCAGCGTTCGCAATCCTACTCCCGGCGCTCGGCTCGGCTACCGAAGCCGAGCCTGGGGCAGCCGCGGACGTCGGCTTTCGCGCCGGCCACGACCCCTCGACGCTTTCAGCCATCTCCCCTCCACCCGCGACCGCCGAGAGGGTCGCCGCGCACCCCGACGAACCGCAAGCGACGCCCGACCAGACCGCGGATCCCGTATCGCCGGTCGCCGCACCCGACCCACCGCACTCGGCGCCAGAGCACGAGCGTCCGGAGATCCTCGTCAAGACGATCCTCGGGCTCCTCGCCCTCCTCGCCCTCGCGTACCTGGCGGGACACCCGCGCGTGCAGGAATGGGAAGCGCGGCTCGGCGTGTCGCAGGTCGTGACCGCCGGGTTCCCGTTCGTTCTCCTCGGCATCGCGGCGCGGCACCCGGCCATCGGAATCGTGAGCGAACCGGTGCTCGCGAAGATGGGACCGCTCCTCGGGGTCGCCCTCGGGTGGATCGGCCTCGTGGCCGGATTCCGCTTCGACGCGCGCCTCCTGGGCGGCCTCCCGTCCGGCGCGGCGCGCGCGGTCGCGCTCGCGACCTCCATCCCGTTCGCCTTCGTCGTCGGCCTCACCGGGGTCGCTCTCCTCTCGCTCGACGGCGGCATCAGCCGCGCCGCGCTCCGCGAGGCGATCTTCTTCCGCGACGCGCTCATCGTCGGGACGGCAGGCGCGATGACCGCGAACACGAGCGCGCGGCTCCTCCGGAGGACCGAGTCGGCCCGCGCGCTCGCGCGAATCATTCGCATCGAGGAGCTCGCTGGCGTCGCCGGCCTCGCCTTCGTCGCCGCGTACTTCCGACCGCACGCCGAGGGGAGCTGGCAGCTCCCTGGGACCGCGTGGCTCCTCCTCACGCTTGGGCTCGGAGCGACCGCCGGCATCCTGAGCTATGCGATGATCCAGTGCACCAAGCAGGGACGGCCCGAGTTCGTCGTCCTCACCCTCGGCGCGGTGAGCTTCGCGGCGGGGCTCGCAGCGACCCTGCACCTGTCGCCCCTCGTCGTGACGTTCATCGCGGGGGTGCTCCTCGCGAACTCCCCGGGGGCGTACCACAGCCCGCTCCGCGCGGCGCTCCGCCGCCTCGAGCGGCCGGTGTATCTCATGTTCCTCTTCGCCATCGGCGCGCTCTGGGACGTCGCCGACTGGCGCGGCTGGGTCCTCGTGCCGGTCTTCATGGCGACGCGGCTCATCGGAAAGCGCGTCGGGGCGAACCTCGCAGCGCGGGGGACGGACGGGTCGATCGGGCTCGACGAGCGGGAGGCGCTCGCGGTCGCGCCCATGGCGCCGCTCGCGATCGCCATCGTCGTGAACGCGCAGCTCCTCTACCCCGGCGGCTCCATCTCCCTCATCGCCTCCGCCGTGGTCGGCGGCGCGATCCTGACCGAGGTCGCCGTGCAGCTCGTCACGCACGGCAATCTCTCGACGCTCGAGCGCAAGGCCAGGGCGCGGGCGGCCCTCGACGGCGAAGACCGCTCGCGGGAGGAGATCGCGTGAACATCATCCTCCTCGTGGTGCTCGCCGGGCTCATGCACGCGACGAGGTCGTTCGCCGCCGCGAACGCCTCCGCCTCGGCGGGGCCACTGCTCGCGTTCGGGTACGTCCTCGTCTCGGCGTTCTTCGCGGGCGGGGTCTTCAAGCAGCTCCGGCTGCCGAGGCTCACGGGCTACATCGCGACCGGGATCGTCGCCGGGCCGATGGTGCTCGGCCTGCTGTCGCGCGAGATGGTGGCGAGCCTCGACGTCGTGAACGGCATCGCCATCTCGATGATCGGGCTGACCGCCGGGAACGAGATCGAGCTGCGCTCGATGAAGCCGCTCCTCCGCTCGATCGCGGGCATCACCGTCGTCGGCGTCCTCGGGACGACCGTCCTCCTCGCGACGGCGGTGTGGTTCCTGCGGCCGCTCCTCCCGTTCATGCGGGGCATGCAGCCGGTGCAGGCGATGGCGGTGTCGCTCGTGCTCGGCACCGTGATCGTCGCGCAGTCGCCCGCGGTCGTGGTCGCTCTCCGCGACGAGCTGCGGGCCGACGGGCCGGTGATGCGGACGGCCCTCGGCGTGGTGGTCCTCGCGGACCTCGTCGTCATCGTGCTCTTCCCGATGGTCTCGACGCTCGCGAAGGGGGCGTTCGGGGCCGGCGCCGACGCCGCCCACACCGCATCGATGCTGGGCTGGGAGATCTTCGGGTCGCTCGGCGCGGGCGCGGTGGTCGGCGGGTTGCTCGCGGTCTACCTGCGGCGCGTCGGCGGCGGCGCTTCGATGTTCCTGTTCCTCACGACGGTCGTCGTCGCGGAGATCGGGCGGCGGCTCCACTTCGACCCGCTGCTCGTGATGCTCGTCGCGGGGATCCTCGTGCGGAACGCAACGCGGATGGGCGACGCGCTCGAGCATGAGCTCCAGCCCTCCTCGCTCCCCGTGTCGATCGTCTTCTTCGCGGTCGCGGGAGCGAACCTGCACCTCGACGTGCTCGCGCTCGTGTGGCTCCCGGCATCGGTGCTCGTCCTCGTGCGGGGCGCGGGGCTTCTGCTCGGCTCGCGGATCGGGGCGTACCTGGCGGGCGCACAGCCCGTCGTGCAGCGCCTCGCGGGATTCGGGCTCCTCCCGCAGGCCGGCCTCGCTCTCGCGCTCTCCATGCTCTTCGCGAGCACGTTCCCCGAGTTCGGAGCGGAGGCGAGCGCGCTCACCCTCGGGATCGTGGCGCTGAACGAGGTGTTCGCGCCCGCCATCTACCGGCTGGCCGTCGTGCGGAGCGGCGAGGTCGGCGGGCGAGCGCCAGCGCCGGGCGCTGCGCTGGTAACGGCCGTCGACCCCGCGCCGCAGTGAGCCTAACGGTGCCCGGCAGGGCGCTCGGACACGAGGGGAGAGCCGCCAGCGCCCGGGAACGGACGCATTGCGCGGACGAGCCCCTCCCAGCGGGTGCCCCGGCCGTCCTGCTCCATGCGCGCGCGGACGAGCGCGCGGAGCAGGTCGTCGACGTGCGACTGTTCCGGGAGCCGGTGGGCGGCGGCCGAGTCGCGCGCCTCACCGATCCCGATCGACACCGCGACGGCCTCGGACCGGAACGCATCCTCGTCGGTGCGATCGTCGCCGACGTAGACCGCCGCCCGCGCTCCAAGCCGCTCGCACAGGGACGCGATCGCGTCCCCCTTCGTCAGGGCCTCCTGCGGAAGCACGTTCACCACCGCGCGTCCGCGGAACACCGTGGCCCCCGCGAGCGCGCTCGCTGCGGCGAGCGCGCGCCGCTCGGCGTCCGGCCAGGAACGCGCCATGCGGTAGTGGATCGCGATCCCGAATCTCTTGTCCTCGATCTCGACACCCTCGCAGCCGCGCAGCCCCGCCTCGAGCTCGGGGAGCCAGGACGCGGCGCGTCGCACGAGCGCCCGATCGAGCGGCCCGAACCCTGGCTCCGCACCGTGGCACCCGACCACTGCGACGAGCGGCACGCCGTCCACGCGCGCCGCGACATCGGCTCGCGTCCGCCCCGAGATCACCGCGCACGGGTAGAGGTGCGCTGCCGCGCGGAAGAGCGCGCGCGTCTCGCCTCGCATCGCCGCCGCGTGCCGGTCGGCGACGATGGGCGCGAGCGTCCCGTCGAAGTCGAACGCCAGCAGGGCGCGCGACCGCGCGATCTCCGAGATGACCTCGGCGCCGACCGTCGAGAGCACCGATCCCATCGGGTCATCCCCGCGCATCGATCGGGCGGAGGTCAGGTGGGTCACGCCGCGCCTCCGCCGACCGAACGGAGCCCGATCGTGAGCCGATCCGAGAGACGGCCTCGCTGGCGCACCCGGCCGGCGTCGACGACCATCCGCCCCGCCCAGCGGTACACGTTGAACTCCGCCACGAGCCGACGCATGGCCCGCATGCGTTCGCCCTGCTGCTCGAGCGGCATCGCGAGGGCGGTCGCGATCGCGGCGCTCGCCGCCTCCATGTCGTACGGGTTCACCACGAGCGCCTCGGTGAGCTCCCGGGCTGCGCCCGTGAACCGGCTCAGCATGAGCACTCCCCGCTCGTCCTCGCGCGCCGCGACGAACTCCTTCGCGACCAGGTTCATGCCGTCGTGCAGGCTGCTCACGTAGCAAAGGTCCGCCGCGCGCAGGTACCGGAAGACGTCCGGCGGCTGGTGCTGCGCGCGCAGGAGCACGACGGGACGGTACCCGTCCGTGCCGAACCGCCGATCGATGCGTGCCACGAGTGCCTCGACGCGCTCGTTCAGGGCGCGGTAGCTCTCGATGACGGAGCGGCTGGGGGCCGCGAGCTGGACGAACGTGAACCGGCCGCGGAGGTGAGGGAACCGCTCGAGGGCGCGCTCGACGGCCCCGAGCCGTTCCTCGATGCCCTTCGTGTAGTCGAGCCGGTCCACCCCGACACCGATCTGCGCGTCGGGATGGAGCCCCAGCTCCGAGAGCACGCTCCGCCGGCACTCGTCCGCGGGCGGGGCGGCCGCGGCCCACGCGTTCGGCCAGTCGATCGAGATGGGATAGGCGCGGACGAGGACCTCGCGCCCACCCACCACGACCGCCTGCCGCTCGCGGTCGATGCGCGCCTCGAGGGAACGGTCCACCGCGTCGAGGAAGTTGTTGCAGTGCTGCTGCGTGTGGAACCCGATGATGCTGCTCCCGAGCAGCCCCTCCAGGATCTCACGCTCCCGGGGACAGATCCCGAACCGCTCCGCGTTCGGCCACGGGATGTGCCAGAACGTGATGATCGTGGCCTTGGGGAGCCGCTCCCGGATCATCCGGGGCGCGAGGGCGAAGTGGTAGTCCTGCACGAGCACGACGGGGTCAGCCCCGTCCACCTCGTCGCAGACCGCCTGCGCGAACCGGCCGTTCACACGGACGTACTGCAGCCAGTCGGCTGCGCGGAACTCGGGGCGCGTGTGCGCGACGTGGCACAGCGGCCACAGGCCCTCGTTCGAGAACCCGTAGTAGTACCCCTGCTCCTCCTCCTTCGTGAGCCAGACCCGGCGGATCGCGTAGGCCTCCTCGCCCGGTGGGACGAGGACGCGGTCGTCCCGGTCCACCGACTCCCGATCCGCCGAGCCGCTGCCGTGCGCGACCCAGGTCCCGGAGCACGCCCGCATGACCGGCTCGAGCGCCGTCACGAGCCCGCTCGCGGGGTGGACCACCGCGACGGAGCCGTCCGGACGGCGCTCGTGCGAGTACGGCTCCCGGTTCGCGAGGATCACGACGCTGTCGCCGCTCAGGTGCTCCCGGAGCACGTGCTGCAGCCGCTCGGCCGACCAGGGCACCGCGCCCGACGCGCGCTCCGCGGACAGATCCGCGACGAGCCGGCGAACATCGGCGAGGAGCGGGCGGAACTCGTCCGTCGGGCGGGTGCTCTTGCGGTCAGGGCCGAAGGACAGGAACACGACCCTCCGGAGCTCGTTCGTCCAGGTCGTCCAGGACGCCCGGCGCATCGCGAACGTGAGGACGGACGCGAGGAGCGCGATCCCTGCGAACCCGCCGATCACGAAGAGCCTCGTGGCGCGCTCGTACCGCGCGACGAAGCCCATGTCGTGCACGAGCACCAGCTCGCCGCGGACCACGCCGGCGTCCTGGACGGGATGGACGCTGACGTGGACCCGCTCGCGGCCGGTTCCGTCGGCGAGGACGAGCTCCGGCGGAGCCCCCGCCAGCGGCACGCGGGATCGCAGCGCCTCGCACGACCACCGCTGGGGAAAGGCGGCGGTGCGGGAGATCGTCGCGAGCGCCGGCGTGCAGACCTCGGCGGCCACGATCCGCTCGTCGCGCGCGAGGTCCTCGAGTAGCTCCGCGAGCTTCCCGCGGTCACCGCTCGCCAGGTGCGCTGCGAGCGCCCGCTGCGTGCCGGCCGCGGCGAGTCGCGCCCACGGCGCGATCTCGCGCATGAACCACGCCTGCATCACCTTGCTCATCACGACGGACGTCCCCCAGCCCACCCCCGCAAGGCCGAGGAGGAGGGGGACGAGGACCCGCAAGTTCGTTCGCACGGAGACATGCTAGGCGAGAATTCGTTTGATGTGCAACTACCCGGGCGACCGCCTGGACGTACGTTCACCGAACGTCACGGTCCCGCGCTCCGTATCGCCGCGCCTCGGGCGAGGCACCCGGTCGCGGTCACCCTGCCGACCGTCAGCGATCCATCGCCCGCGCGAGCGCGTCGAGGACCGTCACCGCGGCGCGCACGTCGCGAGGCGAGAGCGCGTCGAGCGCGGACGTCACCGCCGCCTCGACGGTTCCGTGCCGCTCGCCGTCGACGGCCTCGCCTTTCGAGGTGAGCGTGAGGAGCGCCCTTCGGGCGTCCGCCGGATCCGGGCTCCTCAAGAGGAGACCGCGCCGCGACAGCCGCTTGACGAGCCCCGTCAACGTGCTCGGGTGGACGCGCAGGATCCGCGCGAGCTCGCCCGCCGAGATCCCGGCGAACCGCCCGACGAGCCGGATCACGATCCGCTCGGGGCCGGTGACTCCGAGCCGGACCTTCATCCGGCGCGAGGTCGACTCGAGACCGTGGTTCACGCCCCAGAGCGCCCGCATGAACGAGAGCACGGGTCCGAGAGCCCGCGGCGCGACCTCCTCGCTCTCCGCTGCCCGACGATCGGCCCTTCGCTGCGCGCGCTTCACGTCGCCCCCCTCGGTGCATGCCGCCCGCGGCTGACTGTACCGCATCCGGCGCACGAACCGCTCGACGTGCGCGATTCAGGCGGCGGCCCGCCGTCGCGTCTCGTGCATCCGACCCGCGACCACCGTGCCCGAGGCGAACGTGACCGCAGCAATGAGCCAGATCGCGGCCCGCACCCCGAGCGCGTCGGCGGTGATGCCAGCGAGCAGCGCGCCCACCGCGTAGCCGAGATCGCGCCAGAGCCGGTACACCCCCACCGACGACGCGCGCCAGGTCGGGTGCGCCACGTCCCCGACCGCGGCGAGGAGTGTCGGGTACACCATCGCGGTGCCCGCGCCGAGCAGCACGCCACCGACGGCGAAGCCGACGAAGCGCGACGACAGGGCGACCGCGGCGATGCCAGCGGCCTGGACCCACATTCCGCCCGCGATGAGCCATTTGCGACCGATGCGGTCGGAGAGCGCGCCCGTGACGAGCTGCCCCGCGCCCCAGACGCCGGGATAGATGGCGGCCAGCCACCCGATCTCCTGAAGCGACATTCCGGCCGCCGCGAAGAAGAGCGGGAAGAGGCCCCAGGCCATCCCGTCGTTCAGGTTGTTCACGAGACCCGCCTGGCTCACTGACGAGAGCTCGCGGTCACTGAACGAGGTCCGCAGGAAGACCTGCCGCTGTGAGGGCGTCGCCTCCTGCGCCGCATGGTTCCGCGTCTCCTGACGCGCGTGCCCGTACGTCTCCCGGACCAGGATCGCGGACAGTCCGAGCCCGACGACCGCGAAGCCGACGCCCAGGTAGAACGGCTGTGGCCTCAACCCGTACACCGCCGCGACGTGACCGGTTGCGAGCGCAGAGAGCGCCACCGCGAGGTACCCCGCGAACTCATTCAAGCCCATCGCGAGTCCGCGTCGTTCCGGCCCGGCGAGGTCGATCTTCATGATGACGGTCGTCGACCAGGTGAGCCCCTGGCTCACGCCGAGGAGCACGTTCGCGAAGAGGACCCACCCCCAGGTCGGCGCCCACATGAGCAGGAACGGCACGGGCGTCGCGACGAGCCACCCGGCCACGAGGACGGTCTTGCGGCCCACCAGGTCGGAGACCCGGCCGGCGAGGTAATTCGTGAGGGCCTTCGTGATGCCGAACACGACGATGAACGACAGCACCGCGGCCCGCGCGGCGAGGTGAAAGTCCTGCTCGGCGATGGCCGGCAGGATGCTGCGCTCGAGCCCGACCATCGCGCCGACGAACGCGTTCACGACCACGAGGAGGCTGAACTGCGCGAGGTTGGCGCCGAGCCCGAGGCGCACCTCCGCGCGCGGCGGGGCGTCGGTTCGAGCCGGCGGCGAGGCCGCCTCCATCACGGCGCCCGCCCCTGGTTGAATCGCAGGATCGCGTCCATCCCGGCGGGCTTGGGAGGGATGCCCTCGCCGATGGCTTTCACGAACTGGTCCTCCGGGAGCGACAGCGCCGGGTTCCAGCGCTTCTCGAACGCGAGGGTGCTCGACGGCTTGCCGCTCATGCCGGCGCCGCACGCCGATCCCGCGAAGTGCGCCGGGAGGACCTCGAGCGTTTCCGGCAGGGAGAGCAGCTTCTCGTGCACGTTGCGATACAGCTCGGCCGCGCTCTCCCGCGTTCGCCCGGGCAGGTCGGGACGCCCGATCGCCCCCACGAAGAGCGTGTCCCCGGTCAGCACGAACCAGGGCTCCGTACCGCGACGGAGGTCGGTGACCACGAGGCAGATGCTCTCCGGGGTGTGCCCGGGCGTGTGGAGCACGCGCACGCGCGTGTTGCCGAGCTCGATCTCCTGCCCGTCGTCGAGCGGCTCGAAGGGGAACGCGACGTCCGCCGAGCGATGGAGGCAGTACTTCGCCCCCGTGAGCTCCGCCAGCGCGCGGCCGCCGGAGCGATGATCGGCGTGCACGTGCGTTTCGATCACGTGCGTGATCTGCATCCCCTTCGAGCGCGCGAACTCGGCATAGCCGTGCACGTCCTCCTCGCGCGGATCGACGACCGCGCACCTGGCGCACGTGCCGCAGCCGAGGACGTACGCGGCGCATCCGGTCTCGTATCGATAGAAGGGCCTGAGGAACATGGAGCCTCCCGATGCCGGGTCGGGACATGGCGGGAGCGCGGCCGAGGATCGACGGGCGGCACGTCATCGATTCAATCAGGCGCTCTTATCGCCCTACCGCAACCGCGCGCGCAGCAGGTCCATGAGCTCCCGCATCGGAGGCGTCACCTGCTTGTCGCGGTGGTGCACGGCGAACAGGCCGCGCCGGACGTCGAGCCCCTGGACGCGGAGCTCGACGAGGCGCCCCGCCTCGATCCCCTCCCTCGCCGCCCGCGCCGAAACGAACGCGTACCCGAGCGCTGCCTCCGCCGCCCGGACGATCGCTTCAGGTGATGGAAGCTCGAAGGCGGGCACGAGCTCGACGCCCAGGCTCGTGAGCGCGCGCTCGACCGCCGTCCGTGTGGCGCTGCCGCGTTCACGCGACACGAGGGGCCAGCCGGCGAGATCGCCCGGCAGGACGCGCCTGGTCTCCCCGGTCAGCGCGGGCGCGGCGACAGCGATGACCGGTCCTCCCCCAGCTCGATCTCGAAGAGCTCCTCGTGGGTCGGCCGGAAGCCGCAGACGCCCAGGTCGAACTCGTTCGCGACCGCGAGCGCCTCGATCCGGCTCGAGTTGGCGATCCTGAAGTCCAGCTCGACAAGTGGGAAGTCGGCCCGGAAGCGCCCCAGCACCTCCGGGACGAGGTAGATGCCCGGGGTCGTGCTCGCCCCGACGCGCAGCCGTCCGCTGTTCCCTTTCGACACGGCTAGAACGGCCTCGCGGGCGCGGGAGACGGTCGAGAGCACCTTCACGGCTTCGCGCGCGAGCACCTCGCCCGCTGCGGTCAGGAACACGCGCCGCCCGATCCGCTCGAAAAGGGCCGCGCCGAGCTCCTTCTCGAGAGACGCGATCTGCTGGGAGACGGCCGACTGAGTGATCCCGAGCCGCTCCGCGGCATGGCGGAAGTGCAGCGTCTCGGACAGGGCCTGGAACGTGCGGAGCCGGTGAAGATCCACTCATCACGGATCCTAATCGAGCCATGCGCCAGTGCTGTCACGGCTGGCGCTTCGCCGCGTACACGTTCACGCCTGCCACGCGGTACTTGCGAGCCACCTTCTCCTTGGAGGTGCCCTGGAACGGATCGAACCGCTCACGGATCTCGACGTCCTCGAAGCCGACGTCCTCGAGCAGCCACAGGAGCTCTGCCTCCGGCAGAGCGCCCCCGATTCAACCGGACCACAGGTCGATGTCGCGCCGGATGGATTCCGGCAGCTCCGACGCGACGACGATGTCGGCGTAGAGGAAGCGCCCCCCCGGCCGCAGGACCCGCAGCACCTCGGAGAACGCCCGCCGCTTGTCGGGCACGAGGTTCAGCACGCCGTTCGAGATGACGAAGTCGGCAGAGGCGCTCTCGATCGGAAGGTCGAGCGAGTCGCCGGTCCGCAGATCGACGTTCGCGAGCCCCGCCTCGGCTGCCGCCGCCCGAGCGTTGCGGAGCATCGGTTCCGTCATGTCGATCCCGATGGCGCGGCCTCGAGGCCCCACCGCGCTCGCCGCCAGGAGAAGGTCCGTCCCGGCGCCGCACCCGATGTCCACGACCGTCGCGCCCGCCGCGAGCGGCCCCATGCGGAGAGGATTCCCGACGCCGGCGAACGACTCCGCGGCGAACGGCGGGATGCGCGCGAGCGCCAGCGGGTCATACCGCAGGAGCTGCTCGGCGTACTCGGGACCGCGATGGAAGTGGAACTCGCCATCCGGCGCCGAGGCGACCCTGGCGTAGATCGACCGAATCTCGTTCCGGAGACGAACGGTGTCTAGATCGACGGGGCACGTGACGGCCATGGGTCCTCCTGGCGACGAGGCGCGTATGTCCGCCGCCGCTTCCGGGGGCAACGGCGCGCTCCTGAACGATTCGATAAGGCGATCCGATGGATTCGCGCCCGCACTCCTGGCGCAAGCCCACTGGTCGTCCGAGCGACTGACCGTCGCGAAGCCTTGGTCTCGAGGCCGGAAACGATCCCGGCGGCCGTGAAGCGCGAGGTCTGCCGTCGCGCCGGCGGGTGCTGCGAGTGGCGCGGGGACACCCTCGCTAGGGGCTTTCCACGTCCTCCGCGATCTGCCCCCGGATCTCGCCGTCGGGGTATTGAGTCGAGTGCACGTTCGCGTACGTCACCCCGGCCCGCATCGCGCGCACGAGCTCCTCGAGCTCCCCCGCTGCGATGCCGCGGTTCGCCGGCCCAACCACGTCTCCCGCGCGGATCGTCCCCGTCACCGTCCCTTCGGCGGGACAGGCGGGCTTGTTGCCGCCTCCACAGAGGAATGCGGAGATCGCTCCCGCAACCGCGCGCTGCGCGAAGTGAATGTGTGCGGCACCCGCTGGCGTGCTGAGCCCCCGGTAGCTGAGCTCGTACTCGATCCGGAGGTCCGCGCCGGATCCGACGACGCTCGCCCTGAACTGTCCGTTGCCGTTCGTGGAGATCGATGGCACCTCCTGGAACCCGCTCAGCCTCGCATCGAACGACCCTTCCGCTCGCGCGGCGGCCGGCGCGGCGATCGCGAGCATGGCGATGAACGCGCTCCACGGTGCACCTTTCATGGCTCCCCCATCGGCTGGAGTGTCGCGGCGCACCATGCGTCGCCTCCGGATCCGCCGCTCGTCATCACTGCCAACGGATCCGCAGACCTGCTCGACGCGCCGCACGCCTCGCGGGCTCCCGGGAGCACGGCTCCTGACCGCGACTGCTCCGCGGACGCCGAGGTGTACCCGCCATCGCGGCGGTGAGCCAAAGCCGCGAGCGTGAAGCCGCGGGAACGATGCGTTTCGCCTGCCCGCCGTCCCCTGTGGGGGCGGCGCAGCCGCTCGCTGAAATTTTCGCCGTGCGGCAGTCCGAGACGCCGGATCCCAGGCGAGCTTCAGACTCCGGCCGGCCCGCGAGCCGGGACTCCGGCGCGGTTTCGCCCGACGGTGAACGGTAACCGACCGCTCGCGGGGAAGCGGCTGAGCAACGCGGCGTGGAAAGAAGTGGCCCCGGCGGGACTCGAACCCACGGCCTACGGTTTAGGAAACCGCCGCTCTATCCACCTGAGCTACGGGGCCTTTCACTCCGACGTTACCGCGCCAGCAAAACGAGGTTCTACCCGTTTCCCGGGCCGCGCGCAGCCCTGCACTTCGCGCGGCTGCATGGTAGGAAAACGGCATGTACTTCACACTCTCGTACGAATACGTCCCCGACGTCCTCGAGAAGCGCACGCCGTTCCGCGCCGAGCACCTCGCGAACGCGACGGCGCTCCACGCCGCGGGCAAGCTCGTGTTCGCGGGCGCCTACGACCCGCCGACCGACGGCGCGCTCTTCGTGTTCAAGGTGGACTCCGCCGCCGAGGTCGAGGCGTTCGTGCGAAACGATCCGTACGTGAAGAACGGCGTCGTCACCGGCCACCGCATCCGCCCGTGGAACGTGGTCGTCGGAGGCTGACCCGGCTCCGGCTTCGGGCGCGACCGATCTCCGGCCCCCGAACGCGGGCTCCGCGCACCGGGCGGGGGAGCACGCGCCCGAGGCCCCGTCCGTCTCTTGTCCTCCCGCCCGGTCCTGCGCTAGGAGACGGCCCGCCACGGGGCCGTGTCCCCCTTCGACCTTGGGAGAGATGATGACTCGCAAGACCCTGACCTCGACCGCCGCATTGCTGTGCGGCGTGCTCTTCGCCGGCTGCGCGACGGCCGGCCGTGACACCGCGATCGGCGCGGGCCTCGGCGGCGCCGCCGGCGCCGGAATCGGTGCGCTCGTCGGCGGCAAGAAGGGCGCGCTCGTCGGCCTGGGCGTCGGGGCGCTCGCCGGTGGCTCGGTCGGCCTCTACCTCGACAAGCAGCGCAAGGAGCTCGAGCGCGTGGCGGAGGTGAAGAGGACCGAGAACGGCCTCGTCGTGCAGATGAAGAACGACATCCTCTTCGACACCGGCAGCGACGGCGTGAAGGCGGGCGGCGTCACGGATCTCGCGAAGATGGGCGACATCCTCGCGAAGTACTCCGACGACCGCGTCCGCATCGAGGGCCACACGGACTCGACGGGCGACGCGAGGTCGAACCTCGCCCTCTCCGCGCGGCGGGCGGACGCCGTGAAGACCGTGCTCGTGTCGCGCGGGGTGAAGGAGAGCCAGATCGCCGTCCACGGCCTCGGCGAGACGAAGCCGGTCGCCGACAACGTGACCGCCGAGGGGCGTTCGAAGAACCGGCGCGTCGAGCTGCACATCGACGTGCCGAACCCGACCTGACCGGCGCGCGCGCCACCCTCCCTACGCCGGCTGCGCCCCGCTCTTCAGCGGCGCCGCGACGCTCGGCAGGAGCGGCGTCGCCCCGTCCTCCTCGCCGTCGTCGTCGCCGGCGCCGAGGAGCTGCTGCGCCTTGTCGGCCTTCACGCGCGCGCCGAGCTTCACGAGGTCCTCGGCCTTCTTCATGACGTTGCCGCGGCCGGTCCGGAGCTTCCCCTTCGCGAGGGCGAAGGACTGCTGCGCCTGATCGAGCCGCATCCCGACGCCGTCGAGGTCCACGACGAAGTCGGAGAGCTTGTCGAGGAGCTTGCCCGCCTCCTCCGCGATCTTCTGGGCGTTGGCGTTCTGCTTCTCCGAGCGCCACACGTGGCCGATGAGCTGGAGCGCCGCGAGGAGCGTCGTCGGGCTGCAGAGCACGACCCCCTGCCGGAATGCCTCCTCGTAGAGCCCTGCGGCTCGGGCGATGGCGCCGTGGAAGGCCGCCTCGTTCGGGACGAAGAGCAGCACGATGTCGAGCGTGCGCTGCTCGAGCACGTCGGTGTAGCTCTTCCCGGCGAGCCCCTTCACGTGCGCGCGCAGCGACGTCACGTGGCGGTCGAGCGCCGCGTCCCGCTCGGCAGGGTCGATCGCACGCATCGACTCGACGAAGGCGGTGAGCGAGCACTTCGCGTCCACCACGATGGCGCGGTCGCCCGGGAGGTAGACGAGCGCGTCGGGCCGCTTCCGCCCACCCTCCTCGTCGGTGTGGCTGACCTGCAGGTCGTACTCGCGCCCCTCGGTGAGCCCCGCCGTCTCGAGCACGCGCTCGAGCACGAGCTCGCCCCAGTCGCCCTGAGCCTTCGACTCCCCGGTGAGCGCGCGCGCGAGGCTCTCCGCGTCCTCGTGCAGCTTCGCCTGCGTCTTCTGGAGCGCGTCGAGCGAGCCGAGGAGCGTCGCGCGATCGCGGTTCTCCTGGTCGTAGGTCTTCTGGACCTTCTCCTCGAACGCCTTGAGCTTCTCCCCGAGCGGGCCGAGCAGGGCCTGCAGCCCCTCGCGGTTCCGCTCGAGGATCGCCTTCCCCTTCTCGTCGAGGACGCGGCCGGCGAGCTTCTCGACCTCCGCGCGGACCGCCTCCTTCGTCCTCTCGGCCTCCACCGCGCGCTCGGCCTGTGCCTTGCGCTCGCCCGCGAGCTCCGCAGCGACCTTCGCGTGCGCCTCCCCGAGCCGCTGCGCCTCGCCCTGCAGCTCCTCGGCGCGCCGCCGCAGTGCCTCGACCTCGCCCCTCGCGTCGGCGTGGCGCCGCTCGGCCGCGGCGAGCTCCGCCCGCGCGGTCGCGAGCTCCGCGGCGACCGCGACCTCGCGCGACCGCTCCGCGTCCCGGGCCACCGCGGCCTGACCCTGCTCCTGTGCGCGCACCGCCGCGACCGCCGCCGCGACGCGCTGGCGCCCGAGCAGGAGGCCGACGCCGAGCCCCGCGGCGAGGAACACGACCGCGGCCACCACCGTGATGCCGTCCATCCCCCTAGAATACCGAGGGGTCTGACGCGAACGGCCGCGGGGGCGCGAGAAGCTCGCCTGACCCCGGTCCCTGGCTCAGCTCTCGGCCCGCCCCGCGGCGCGGCGGCCCGGCTCCGCCTGGCGCCCGAGAAGCTGCGGGACCGGCTCCGGCGCACGCGTCGGCTGGAACGAGTCTCCACCCCGCGCCGCGTGCTGCTCGTCCGTCCTGAAGAACGCGACGAGCTCGCTCAGCGCGCCGGCACGGTTCGCCATCTGCTCCGCGGTCGCGGCGAGCTCCTCCGCGGCGGAGGCGTTCCGCTGCGTCACCTGATCCACCGCGGACATCGCGCGATTGATCTGGGCGACCCCGGCGGTCTGCTCGCGCGACGCGGCCGCCACCTCCTGCACGAGCGCGGCGGTCTTCTGGATCGTGGGGACGAGGCGGGCGAGCATCTCCCCGGACCGCTCCGCCGCGGAGAGGCTCGACCCGGCCAGGCCGCCGATCTCTTTCGCCGCCTGCTGCGCCCCTTCGGCGAGCTTTCGCACCTCGGCCGCGACGACCGCGAACCCCCTGCCGTGGTCGCCCGCGCGGGCCGCCTCGATGGCGGCGTTCAGGGCGAGCAGGTTCGTCTGGTAGGCGATCTCCTCGATCACCGTGATCCGCTCGGCGATCCGGCGCATCGCGTCGAGCGTCTCGCGCACCGCCGTCCCGCTCGCGTCCGCGTCGCGCGATCCGTCGGTCGCGATCTGCTCGGTGGCCCGGCTGTTTTCGGCGTTCTGCGTGATGGACGCGCTCATCTCCTCGAGGCTCGCGGTCGTCTCCTCGACGGAAGCGGCCTGCTCGCCGGTGCCCTGCGAGACGCTCTGCGAGGTCGAGGACACCTGGCTTGCCGCGGCGAGGAGGGCCTCCGCGCCGGAGCGCACCTCCCCGAGGACGCGCGCGAGGTTCCGCCCCATCGCCCGCATCGCGTCCTGCAGCTCCGCGATCTCGTCGCCGCCCCGCACCGCGATCTCCTGCGTGAGATCGCCCTCGGCGATGCGCCGGGCGACGGCCGAGAGGTCCACGATCGGCACCACCACCCGGCGGAGCAGGCGGTACGCGAGGAAGGCGCCGAGGAGCAGCGCCGCCACGAACCCGCTCGCGAACAGGGCGCCGCGCGCCGCGAGCGTCGTGCGCGTGTCGGCGAGGCTCGACCGGACCGCCGACGCCTGGTCGACGCGGAGGCGCTCGAGCTTCTCGTCGAGCGAGGTCACGGCGGCCTTGAACGCCTTCGACCGCTCGCCGGCCTCGAGCCACTCCTGGTTCGCCGTGGCCCGCACCATCCCCTCGCCCTTGTCGAGCACCTCGGAGAAGAGCTGCTTCACCTCCGCGGCCGCCTGCGGGGCCGTGGTCGCTCGCTCGAGACGGCCGAGCGCCGCGGCGAGAAGCCGTCTCGCGCCGCGGCGATCGGCGCGAGGTCGGAGGTTCCGGCCGCTGCCTGACCGGACAAGACCTGCGCCGCGCCGCGGGCGTAGAGCTCCATCTCGCCCGCGGCGAGCGCGCAGTCCATCGCTGCCGGGACCGTCTCGCCGAGCCGCGCTGCCGCGAGCTGGTTGGAGACGAACCCGTACACCCCGAGCGCCGCCACGACGAGCAGGACGCTCGCGAAGGTGAGACCGACGCGCCTGCCGACCGTGAGCCGCATCGAGGTCTCCCTACTTCGCGATCGCGAGGCCGTCCGACTGCCAGCGCAGGATGCCGCCGTCGAGCCGCTTCACTTCCTTGCGGCCGAGCTTCGCGAGGAGGCGCCCGGCGAGCGGGGTCTGGTGGCCGGCGTGGTCGACGAGGATGATCGCACGCCCCGCCGGGACCTCCTTCAGGCGGGCCTCGATCTCGTCGATCGGCATGCTCGCGGCGCCGGCGATCCGGAAGCTCGCGAACTCCTCGGGGTCGCGGACGTCGATGAGGAACGGACCGTTCTTGGACGCGACCGCTTCCTTCAGCGCCGCAGGCGAGATCGCCGGGACCTCCACGGACGGCATGGGCTTGCCTTCCGTCGGGCGGCCCGACTTGCCCCAGCCCGGGAGCCCTTCCTTGTACTCGACGATGTTCGTGTAGCCGACGGAGAGGGCCGCCTTCGCCGCCTTCACCGTCTTCGTGCAGTTCGGGCCGTTGCAGTAGAAGACGACGAGCCGGGCCTTGTCCTTCACGAGCTCGGGGAGCTTCTTCGTCACGAGGCGCGCCGGGACGAGCACCGAGCCCGGGATGTGCGACTCGGAGAACTCGACCTGGGTGCGGGCGTCGACGAGCGTGAAGCTCCAGCTCGCGGGCGGACCGGACATCTTCGCCGCGAGAGCGTCGGTCGCGATGACCGGTGCCTCCTGGGCGTGGGCGGGAAGTGCCAGCGAGCAAGCCGCGAGCGCGGCGACGAGAAGCGTGCGCATGTGTTGTCCCTCCGTTCGACCCGTGCGCGCCTTGCGCGCGGCCGGACCGTGAATGTTCCAGTGCGGGCCCAATCAGTACCTTCGCCCGAGAACCGCGTCAACGAAGCGGCCTGACTACATCCGGCACGCGGAGTGTCGCCGCGAGCCGTCCGACGCGCACGGGACCGAGACCGCTTCCGCCGCGCGGCGAGGGACGCGGTCTCAGTCCGGCGAGCCGCTGCCCGAAGGCGGTGTCCGCCCCGGGGCAGCGGTCGCCGTGCGCTACCAGGTCGACTCGAGGCCGCAGGAGATGAACTTGGTGTCGAGGCGCGGCGCCTCCTTGATCATGCCGTTCTTGCTGTGGCACGCGACGCACATCGAGACCGGGTTCCCGACCGGCTGGCACGTGCTGAGCTTCACGAGCTGCAGCTGTCCGTCGAGCACCGGGACGGAGAGCCCGTAGTCGACCCAGCGTCGCATCTGCATCACGGCGTAGTCGCTGTTCGGGACGAGCGTGGCGTCATGGTTCTCGCTCTGATGCCCGTTCTCGATGGGCAGCTGGTACCGGCACTGCTCGAGCAGGTTGCGGTCGAAGCGATAGAACGCCGCCTTGCCGCCCTGGACGAGCGTGCTCTGGTCGGGCGTCCACTGCTGCCGGAAGAAGGTCGTCTTCGCCGGGCCCTGGACCGCGGGGCCGGTGGCGAGGATGACCGGC
>WNGF01001596.1_pt1 | contig 33279 bp, 22 predicted proteins | sample 5400641 | NCBI WGS metagenome assembly WNGF01 (sample SAMN13153371, study PRJNA577476) | soil metagenome | isolation source: 80 cm soil or saprolite under grassland replicate 2 | place: USA:California | collected 2016-06-15 | reverse complement strand
GTCGTGCCGAGGGGCGTCTCCTGTGATCAACGCTTTTCGCCCCGAGCACGACATGAGGCTGCCACGGCCAGGACCCGCCAGAGTCGTTGAAGGCCGGCCTGAAGGCCGGCACCACCGAACCAGGCCGGCCTGAAGGCCGCACCACCGAAGCTGGCCAGCGTGAAGCCTGGAGCCATCGCAGCTATGATCCGCCGGATTTGCGCTTGCCCCAGGTCGGCGGCGCGGGCTCGGTGGTCTTGCGATCGACGGGATGCTCCTTCAGCAGCCGCATTCCCTCCTGCACCGCACGCTCGAGCTGCGGGTCGTGGCCGGCAATCACGTCCTTCGGCCAGTTCTCGACGTCGACGTCCGGCGCGACTCCCTCGTTCTCGACCGCCCACTTCCCGTCGCGCGTGAAGAACCCGCCGCGCGGCGCGATCATCGAGCCGCCGTCGACGAACGTCGGCGTGTCGGCGGTGTGCACGAGGCCGCCCCACGTGCGCTTCCCCACGAGCGGTCCGATCTTGCGCAGCTTGAACATGTAGGGCATCAGATCGCCGCCGGAGCCGGCCATCTCGTTCACGATCATCACCTTCGGTCCCCAGATGCCGGCCGATGGGCTCGTGAACGGATACCGGTCGCCCGCGACGTTGTTGAAATAGCCGTCGAACTGCCGCTGCAGCAGATCGATGATGTAGTCGGCCGCGGAGCCGCCGCCGTTGTAGCGCTCGTCGATGATCGCGCCCGCCTTGTCCTGCTGCGCGAAGTAATACCGGTTGAAGCTGCTGTACCCGGGCTGACCGGTGTTCGGCAGATAGACGTACGCGAGCTGGCCGTTGGACAGCTTGTCGACAAGCCGCCTGTTGGATTCCACCCACGCGCGCGTGCGCAGCGCCTGTTCGGTCGGAACGGGGACGACCGTCACGAGGCGCGCGCCTTCCATCACCGGCTTGCTATTGACAGTCAGCGCGGTCTGCCGGCCCGACGTGCCGTCGAGCAGACGGTAGATGTTGTCCGGCGCTTTCAGCTCCACGCCGTTGATCGCGACGATGAAGTCGCCGGCGGAGACGTTGACGCCAGGCGCCGCGAGCGGCGCGCGCAGCTCGGGATTCCAGCTCTCCGTGTCATAGATGCGCGCGATCTTGTACCGGCCGCTTTCGATCGTGAAGTCGGCGCCGAGCAGCCCGCCGATCGATGGCGGCACGTCCGGCATGTCGCCGCCGCGCACGTACGAGTGGCCGATGGCGATCTCCGCGCCCATGTTGTCGAGAAGGTAGTTCAGATCTGCGCGGTGATTCACGTACGGCAGCAGCTGCCCGTACATCTCCTTCATCTTCGGCCAGTCGGAACCGTGCGCGTTCGGGACGTAGAGGTAATCGCGCTCGTTGCGCCAGCCCTCGTTGAAGATCTGCCGGAACTCCTCCTTTGGCTCCAGGTACATCCTGAGCGTCGCGTTGACGCGTCCCTGCCCTGCCTGCGGCGGCGATCCCGCATCGACCAGGAACAGGTTGACCGCTGGCGGCGCGCCGGTCGCACTACCCTGACGTCCGCGCCCTCCGCCGCTGCTCGTGCGATAGAGCAGCTTGCAGCCATCAGCACTGAGGTCGTATTCGGCGACGCCACTGACGAATGGCGCCGCGCGGCGATCGCTCACGCGATAGCGCGCCAGCGTGCTGCCGCCGCCGGTACCACCTCGCCCGTCATCTCCTGCTGCTGCCTGCAGGTAATACACACTCCCCGCGACGCCCGCGCGCAGATGTGAGTACTGGTGCTCGGGAACGCCGTCGATCGAGATGATGCGCTGCTGCAGCCCATCGAAATCGATCGGCACCGTCACCGGCGTACGCGGACGCGACCGCTGTGCTGCCTGCTCGTTCGACGGCTCCTGGTTGGCGTCGCCGGGATCCGCTTGCCCTGCTCCACCGCGGCGTGCGCTGCACGCGTTGGGCGTCTGCGCCGGGCTCGTCGGCCGGCCGACGCCCGCGTCCTCATCGCTCTCCGGCAGCAGCGGGCTCGGTTCCCCTTTCTTCAGCACTGTGAGATAGAGGCCGAACGTTTCCTGGCGATCGTACGACGTCATGTCGAGCCACTGCGAGCTGAGGCCGAAGTCAGTGGACGCCAGGAACCACAGATACTTTCCGCTCGCGTCCCACGCCGGCCACACGGCATCTGCAAGGCCGTCGGTGGCCTGCTTCGTCTCGCCCGTCTCGACGTTCGAAATGAAAATCGCGTGGTAGAGCGACTTCAGGCGGCTGGCATACGCGACCCACTTCGAGTCCGGGCTCCATACGGGATTGAGCGTGCGCTCCGGCACCATCCACGGATCGTTGCCGACGATCCGCGCCTTGCCGCTCTCGACGTCGAGCACCCACACGTGGAGATTCGTGTCGGTGTAGAGCAGCTTCTTCGAATCCGGCGACCACGATGGCGTGTAGTAGTGCGCCGGCTTCTCGAGCGCGATCTCGCGGGGCGGGGTGAGGCCGTCCGGCGTTTCGAGAATCAGCTTGTACTCGCCGGACCGGTCGCTGAAGTACGAAATGTATTTACCGTCGGGCGACCACGCCGGATCGCGATCCGCCGAGCCGCTCGAATGACTCAGGTTGCGAACGTCACCCTTCTCCGCGGGCATTGTAAAGATCTCTCCGCGCGCTTCCGCTGCGACGCGCTTGCCGGTCGGCGACAGGACGATGTGCGTCATCCGCGAGGTGACGTCTTCCCAGCGCGGCATCATCCAGGGGAAATCGCCGGCCGCGCGGATGTTCACGACCGTGTCCTTGCCCGTCTTCGGATCGAGCTCGTGGACGTAGCCGGCCTGCTCGAACACGACCGCGTCCGCACCGGAATCGAGCGTCTTCACGTCGAAGTCGGTGAACCGGGTGACCTGCGTCAGCTTCTTCGTCTTCGGATCGTACGCCCACACGTTCGACACGCCGTCGCGATCGGAGAGGAAGTACACCGAGTCGCCGACCCACACCGGATCCATGTCCTTCGAATCGGTCCACGGCGGCGACACGAGATCCCACGACTTCGTGTCGACGATCCAGATCGGCCGGTTCTGTCCGCCGCGGTAATTGCGGCGCTCTTCGTCCCAGGAATTGTTCATGCGGTACGCGATGTGCGATCCGTCGGGCGAGATCTTTCCCTGGTACGCGCGCGGCAGCGCCATCGGCTGCTCGACGCCTCCCTCGAGCGGAACCCTCCAGAAGCGCGGCGCGCCACTCGGCGCGGCGCTCGCGCGCCCCGACGCAAAGACGACCGACGTTCCGTCGGGCGTCCAGCCCTGCACGATGTCGCTTCCCGGATGCCACGTCAGCCGCCGCGGCTCGCCGCCGTCTGCGGCGACGACATACGCATCCGCGTTCCCGGCGTACTCGCCGGTGAACGCGATCCACTTGCCGTCAGGGGAGAAGTGCGGGTTCGTCGTCTGGCCCTGGAAGCTCGTGAGCCGCCGCGCCGCGCCGCCGCCGCGCTCGACGGTCCAGATGTTGTTCGCGTAGGCAAACGCGATCTGCGTCGCGCTCACGGTCGGCGATCGCAGCAGCCGGGTCGGCTCGCCGTTGGCGTGGGCGAGGACGATCGCGAAGAACGGCATCACCAACCACGGAATGAGGCGGGACGGATGTCGGAATTGCATGGCGTCATTATCTTCCGCCTGAAGGCGGAAGCCACGGCTGGAAATCCGTAGCTTCCGCCTTCAGGCGGAAGCACTTTATTGCACTCCGAAGCAGTACAGCGTGCCGTCGTAGGTGCCGAGATAGACACGTCCGTTCGCGACGGTGATGCCGCTGAAGTGGTTCCACTGGTGCATCTGCTCGCCGCTCGACCAGAGCTCCTTGCCGGTCTGCGCGTCGAGCACGTAGATGGTCGCGTGCGTCCCCTTCTCCGCGCGGATCGTCGAGTCGAACTGCAGGCCAATGTCAGGCCACGCCTGCTTCGTTTCCTCGCCGCTGCCGTAGCCGAACACCATCCCGTTGGCGACGATCACGGGCTCGCCGCGCTTCATGTCGCGGGAGATCCACGCGGGCGCGAGCTCCAGTTTGTCGTTGTTGTCGACGACCTTGAACGCCGCGACGCCACCATCCCTGGTCAGCGGCGTGTTCATCATTGGGAACTGCGCCTGCGAGTGCGCGGGGCCCCAGAACGGCGCGTACACCCACCGCGTTCCTGATGCGTCTTCCCACGTCGAGAGCGCCCCCCAGCTGCCGGCATCCTGGAAGTCGACCTCCTCGTTGCAGAAGAGCGGCGTCTTGAACATCGGCGTCTGGTGATCCGCTCCGCCGAGCGACTTCGTGTCGAGCAGGTACATCCGGCACTCCTTGCCGGAGGCGGCCATCAGCTCCCGTCCCTTGAAGGTGAAAATCGTCGGCGTGTTGTTCGGATCGAGATCGCGCTTGCGCAGCCAGTCCCAGTTGCTCGGCGTGTAGTAGTCCTTCAGCTTCAATTCATTGCCGGCGATCTGGAGGCCCACCACGCTGTTGCCGTATCGCGGCGGATCGCTGTTCGGGTCGTACACGCCGTCACCAGTCGTCGTCCACGCCGCGCCCGTCGCATCAATCACCGCGCCGCGTCGTCCCCACGCTCCGCCGCTGCCGGCGTTGAAGTTCATCACGTGGTGCGTCGGATCGTCGAGCTTCACGGCGGAGATCGATGCGCCCGCGTAGGTGTTCGCCATCCACAGGACGTTCTTGTCGAGCGTGAGGCTCCACCCTTTGCCGGTGTGGAACATGTACGACGGCTGGAGGTCCTCGCCATTTCCGGCGTTGACGATGTGCAGCATGCCGTCGCCCGTCACGAAATAGATCGGGCGCCGCCCCTGCGCATCGGGCGGACCGAGCACCGGCGTGTCGCTGCTTCCGCCGGGACGCAGGAACCCGAGGTGCGCCGGATCGGTCTGCTGCTGTCCGCCTCCGCCACCACCGCGACCGTCACCGGGCGGCGGGTACTCCCAGTGCTTCTGCCAGAGGATCTTGCCGGTGTCGGTCTCGAACGCGTACAAGTTGTCCGAGATGCCCGCAAGGAACCCGACCTGCTTCACTCCCTGCGACGTGTTCAGCTGTCCGGCAAGGATCACGGGCATCAGCGAATGAAGCGCGCGGACCTGGTTGGCCGTGGGCATTTTCCACAGGAGCTTCATGTTCCTGACGTTCTCTTTCGTCAGGGTCTTCTCCTGCTTGTTCCACCCGGTCCGCTGGTTGTCGCCGCCGTCGGTCGCCCAGTCGTAGAGCGAGGCGCCGCCGCTCTGCGCGCGAGCGACCGTTTCGCGCAACGTGCCCGTACCCCATGCAAGACCGAAACACGCGGCGAGCGCCGCAATGGAAATAGACCGTTTCATGATGACCCCTGAGTTAATGATGAATGATGAATGCTCAATGCTGAAAACAATGCGAGTTCACATTCAACATTTCAGCCTTCAACATTCAACATTCAACATTCAACATTCAACATTCAACATTCAGCATTCAGCATTGACTTCATCGTTCCATCGGCACGCCAAACGCGTAGAGCGTGCCGTCGTATGTGACCACGTAGACCTGGCTATCGCCTGCCGACGGACCGATGCCGTGCACGAACGATGTGATCGTCGTGCCGCTGGTCCACAATTCCTTTCCCGTCGCACCGTCGAGTGCATACAGCACCGCCGGCGCCGATCGCCGCGCGCGCTGCGCCGCGGCTCCCTTGTCCATCGATTCGCCGCTCGCGAGGGCGAACACGACGCCGTTGACAACCGCCGGAGTGACGGGCGACACGAGGTCGCGCGACACCCACTGCGGCGAGAGCGACGGCGCGCCCTTCTCATCGGCGACGACCGTGAACGCGGCAACCGCGCCTTTCGTGACCGCGCCATTCGTCGTCGCGAACTTCGTGTCCGCGCGAACCGGGCCGGAGGAGGTAGCGACAATCCACCGCGTGCCCGCCGAGTCCTGCCAGGTTGCAAGCCCCACGTTTTCCGGCGTGCCGCCGAGGAACGCGCTGCTCTTGTGCGCGGGCGTCTTGTGGTCGGCGCCGCCGAGCGACCCGCCGTCCAGAACGTACAGTCTCCCATCGCTGTTCGCAGCGACGACGATGTCGCGTTCGTCGATGTCGCGTTTGCCGTACTGGAACACGATGGGGTTCGATACGAACGGCGTCGCGGCCGCAAACCAGTTCTTCTGCGTCAGCGTTTTCGGCTCGAGCGAGACGATCGCGTTCGCCACAGGAGACGACCCACCGCCTGTCGCGACGTACACGGTCCCATCGGTCCCGAACGTCGGCGCCGTCGTCCCCGCCATCGATGCTCCCTTCGCATCCCATGACGTGACGGTCTTTGCCTCACTGACGAGATCGACCGCCCAGACGCCATTCGCCGCGCCGCCGCAGCTCCCCGTCGTCGCCGCATACAGGACGTTGTTGACGAGCACGGAGCCGACGACCTTCGCATTGGCCGGGAGAAACTTGACGGGAGGAATCTGGTCGGTCCCGACCTGCGGATTCATGATGTGCACCATGCCGGCGCTGGAGATCGCGAACAGGTTGTCGTTGCCGCCGCGCCCGTTGGCGATCTGTGGTCCGCGTCCGCCGCCGCCGAAGCCCCCGCCTGCACCGCCGCCGCGGGCGCCGCGCGCCGCGGGTGCCGGAGGGGCGACCTGCGTCACGCGCGTGATCGCCGTGAGGCCGCCAGGACATGCGGCGGTCCCCGGAACCTTCGATGTCGTCGACAGCTTCTGCTGCCAGAACATGCGGTTCAGGTCGTAATCGATCGAGTACACGACATCGGAGCTGCCGCCGACGAACGCGAGCGACTTGAATCCCTTGTAAGCGATGATGTTCGGCAGGAGCAGCGGCTGCGTGAGCGAGTTGAGCTGCGCGGGTTGCGTCTCGAGCTTCCGCTTCCACAGGAACTGGAACACGGGTTTCTGCATGCTGTCGACGGATATCTTCGGGTCGGTGCGGATCGCCGCGGTGCGCTGCGCGTCGCTGCTGACGGTCGTCCAGGCAGCGCCGCCGCGCCCCTGCGCGAACACGGGCGCCGCGCCGGCGAGCGCGGCGACGAGCGCGCACACTGATACGCGATAGAGCTTGATCATCGGTCGAAGGCTCCTCTATTGAATCGCCGGGGACCCCTGCACCCCGGCTGGCTCACTCCACTCCGCTCGCGCGTCGCCGCTCCCTCCGTTCCGTTCGCATGAATCGCCGGAGTCCCCTCCACCCCGGCTGGCTCACTCCACTCCGCTCGCGCGTCGCCGCTCCCTCCGTTCCGTTCGCTTGAATCGCCGGAGTCCCCTGCACCCCGGCTGGCTCACTCCACTCCGCTCGCGCGTCGCCGCTCCCTCCGTTCCGTTCGCATGAATCGCCGGGGTCCCCTGCACCCCGGCTGGCTCACTCCACTCCGCTCGCGCGTCGCCGCTCCCTCCGTTCCGTTCGCATGAATCGCCGGAGTCCCCTGCACCCCGGCTGGCTCACTCCACTCCGCTCGCGCGTCGCCGCTCCCTCCGTTCCGTTCGCATGAATCGCCGGAGACCCCTGCACCCCGGCTGGCTCACTCCACTCCGCTCGCGCGTCGCCGCTCGCTCCGTTCCATTCGCGGTGACGGGCGCCGTTTTACTCCGATCGCGCCGCTCGAGGCAATGCACAGTGCGCTCTGCAATATCAGCACAGCGGTTCGTGTCGCATGGTGAAACAGATGGGCCGCGAAAACGCGCTATGATAGAAGCGGTAAGTCTGCGGGAGCACGGCGCCCTCCTCGGGAACGGGACACGACACGGACATGCACGCGAATAGAACCGTCTGGAACACGATCCGGGCAGCGGCGGCGGCGGCGCTGATGCTCATTATTGTCGCCGCGGTCGCCGCGGCCGCGCGCGCGCAGGAACCCGACGATCAGTCTGCGGGCGCGTTCCAGCGCGTGTGCAGCTCGTGCCACGATTCGCAGCGCATCCTCGCGACTCGTCGCACGCGCACGCAGTGGGAAGAAATCATCGGCAAGATGATCGACCGCGGCGCGATGGGCACCGACGAGGACTTCACCGCGGCCGAGGACTACCTGCTGAAGGTCAGCGGCCGCGTGAACGTGAACCGCGCCACGGCGGCCGACCTGTCGAAAGTGCTCGGCATTCCCGACAAGCAGGCGTCCGCGATCGTCGACTACCGCAAGGCCAACGGCGACTTCGCCGACCTCGACGCGCTGTGCAAAGTGCCGGGCGTGGACGTCGAGAAGCTCAAGGCCGAACAGGACGCGATTTCCTTCTAAAGGCCGCGCGCGACATTCCGCATTAGAATCTCGACAGAGGTCAGCCATGACGAGATTCGGTGCGACGGTCCTCGTGTCTCTCGCCGTTCTGGTGAGCGGCTGCAAGCAACAAACAGCCACGACGTCAGCGCGAGGGACATCGGCGCCCGCTCCCTCGTCGTCCGCCGCCGCGGGCCCGCGGCTCTACGTCTCCGATGAAACAGGCGGCAAGGTCATCGCGATCGACGCCGCATCGGGCAATATCGTCGAAACGATCGAGGTCGGAAAACGCCCGCGCGGGATCAGGATCTCGCGCGACGGCACGCAGCTGCTGGTCGCGCTCTCAGGGTCGGCCATTGCCGGGCCGAACGTGGACGAATCGAAGCTGCCGCCTCCGGATCGAAGCGCCGACGGCATCGGCGTCGTTGATCTTGCGACGCACAAACTGGTCCGGAAGTATGAAAGCGGCGACGATCCTGAGGTCTTCGACCTGTCGCCTGACGGCAGCACGATTTACGTCTCGAACGAAGATGCCGCACAGGTGTCGGTGGTCGACACCGCCAGTGGCAGCATCGCGACGCGGATTGCGGTTGGCGAAGAACCCGAAGGGGTGACGGTGAGCCCGGACGGCGCAGAGGTCTATGTCACGTCGGAAGGCAGTAACGAAGTTGCGGCCATCGACGCGAAATCCCGCAAGCTGGTGGCGCGCATCAAAGTTGGTCCGCGGCCCCGTTCGATCACCTTTTCAAAGGACGGGAAAACCGCCTTCGTCACGAACGAAACAGCTGCAATGGTGGGCGTGATTGACACCGCCAGACACAAGCTCGCATCGACGATTGAATTTCCTCCCATCGAAGGCGCGCCCGCGGCGCCGCGCCCGATGGGTGGTGTGCTTTCGCCTGACGGCCAACAAGTCTTCATCTCTCTCGGCCGGGCAGGCGCCGTCGCCGTGATCGACGTGGCGACTCGGAAGCTGCTCCGAACGATTGAAGGGGTCGGCGCGCGCCCGTGGGGCATCGCGGTAAGCGCCGACGGCAAGAAGTTGTACAGCGCCAATGGGCCGTCGGGCGACGTGTCGATCGTCGATCTCGCGAGCGGCACGGTGGAAAAGAAGATCGCCACCGGGGGCAGTCCGTGGGGTGTGGTGGTGAGGTAATTGGATTGCGGATTTGCTGATTGCGGGTTGTGGATTTATCGATTGTCGATTGACGATTGAGATTGCTGGTTGTGGATTGTGGATTTATCGATTGTCGATTGACGATTGAGATTGCTGGTTATGGATTGTCATCAATCACAATCCGTGACTTCCGCGGGGTAGCCGCGGTGCGAATACTGGAACGCGACACCCATCGCGGTGCCGGTGGCCAGCGTATTAGGACCGACTCATGGTTATTGCTTTCGTATTGCTGATTTCGCTCTCGACGCTATCGTCCGCCACGTGTCCCTGTGCGTCAGCGGCGACACAGGCAACTCAATCCGCCGATGCGGCCGCGATCACCGGAACCGTCCGCGACAGTGCCGGCGGCGCAATTCCCGGAGCGGCAGTAATCGTGCGAGGAGGCCCGCGCGAGCAGCACGTCACCACAGGGCCGGACGGCCGGTTCACGATTCCCGCGGCGCACTCGGGCGATCTCGTGCTGGTTGTGCGCGCACCCGGATTCGCCGAGCTCCAGCAGAGACTTCCCGGCGGCTCTCCGCGAATCAACCTCGATCTCGTCGTCTCTCCCGCGACGGTGACGGAAGCCGTCACGGTGACCGCGACGCTTACCGAGCGGCGCACCGGCGATGTGCCTGCCAGCGTGAATCTTCTCGAGCGACAGGACATCAGACAATCGCCGGCGCTTGTGGCCGACGACGTGCTGCGGCAGATTCCGACGTTCAGCCTGTTCCGGCGGACGAGCAGCCTCGCGTCGCATCCGACCGCGCAGGGCGTGTCGCTGCGGGGAATCGGCCCGAGCGGCGTCAGCCGGACGCTCGTGCTCGTCGACGGCGTGCCCATCAACGATCCCTTCGGAGGCTGGGTCTACTGGTCGCGCGTTCCGCTGGAAAGCGCGGACCGCGTCGAAGTGGTCGACAGCAATACGTCGAGCCTGTACGGCAACTATGCCATGGGGGGCGTGATCAACTTCGTCACGGCACCGGCGGCGCCGAAGACCGCCGAAATGAAGCTGCAGTACGGGAGCCGCAACACGCCGAAGCTCGATTTTTCAGGGAGCCACGTGTGGGGAAAGGTCGGCGTCACCGTCGACGGCAACGTGTTCGACACGGATGGGTACGAGATCGTCCGCGCGAGCGAGCGCGGCAGGGTGGACAACAAGGCCGCCGCGCAGTTCTGGAACCTGAACACGAAGGTGGACTACACGCCGTCGCCGCGGGCGCGCGCATTCGTCAAGGCGGGCTACTTCGACGAGGACCGCGACAACGGCAAAGCCAGTACGATCGACGGCACCGAGGAGGCGAACGACACGACGTGGCGCAGCCTCAGCGCCGGCGTGAAGCTGCGGATGCCGGACGAAAGCGATCTGCAGGCGACGCTCTTCACCGACGACGAGACCTTCCACAGCAACTTCCTCGCGGTGCCCGGTTCCACGCCGCCCCGCAACATCGGACGGATGACGCTCACGCAGACGGTGCCGACGACGAGCGTTGGAGGCATGGTGCAGTGGTCGCGCGTGCTCGGGCCGAAGCAGTACTTCACCGCCGGTACGGATTGGCGATGGGTCGACGGCGACAGCGAGGAGAACGGCCTGGATGCCGGCACGGGGACCAACGTGGTGCTGAAGCGGGTGTCCGGCGGAACGCAGCGCAGCATCGGCGCATTCGTGCAGGACCTCATCGTCCCGGTTCCGCAGCTGACGCTGACGTTCAGCGCACGCATCGATGGATGGCGCAATTATGCGGGACACAATCTGGAAACAAGCCTGATTGGCGCCGCCGTGAACAACGTACCGTCGCTGCCGGTGCGGAGCGACACGGTCGCGAGCCCGCGCGCGGCCGCGCGGTATCACGTCACGGACCGTGTGGATCTCTGGGGAAATCTCGGCTGGGGGTTCCGTGCGCCAACGCTGAACGAGTTGTATCGGCAATTCCGCGTCGGGCAGACGCTCACGCTCGCGAACAGCAATCTCGGGCCGGAGCGCCTGTTCGGCGGCGAGACCGGCATCTCCATCGCCGCCTCGCACAACGTGACGCTCCGCTCCACGTGGTTCGACAACCGCATCAAGGATCCCGTCTCGAACGTCACGATTAGCGAGGTCGGGACAACCACCACGCAACAGCGCCAGAACCTCGGACGCACGCGGGTGTGGGGCATTCAGAGCGACGTCGAATACAGGCTCGGGACCGCATGGAAGTTTGCGGCTGCCTACGTCTACGACCAGGCAAAGGTGACGGAGAACCCCGCGAACACGCTGCTGGTGGGCAAGTTCCTGCCGCAGGTGCCGGCGCACCGCGGTTCCATCCGGGCTGCGTACGCCAACCCGCGATTTCTGTCGCTCGCCGCGTCGGTGCAGTTCGTCGGCGCACAGTTCGACGACGACCGCAATACCGCGACGCGGCGGCTGCCGAAATACACGGTGACGGATCTGAGCGCGTCGCGTGAATTCGGCCGGAGCGCGGAGCTGTTCGTGGGCGTCCAGAACCTGTTCGATGCCGAGTATTTCGTCGGAACGCTCCCGACGACGGTCGGCGCGCCGCGGTTGCTCACCGGCGGCATCCGCCTGCGGCTTCGTTGAGGCGATGTGGGGCCAGCCTTTAGGCTCGATCGTGGGGCCAGCCTTTAGGCTCGATCGTGGGGCCAGCCTTTAGGCTGGCCTCTATGTCTGGTCGTGACGCCGCTGCCGGCCGTAGGGCGGCTCCCACTCAGGAATGTCGGCGATGAAGTCCAGAATTTGTTCACGTGTCCACTCGAGCGAGCCCCAGTACTGATAATCCTGCGGGGATCTGACCAGCCCTGCCCTGAGCGGGTTATTCACGATGTAGGCGATGACGCCCGCGTCCTCGTCCTCCTCGCGGAGCACGTGCTCGTAGTAGTCGCGCTGCCAGAGTCGGCCGCGTGATGCTTTGCTAAACTCATATCCAGTCCGCTGCTTCAAATCCTTCATGAACGGTCGAAGCTCGCAGTTCTCGGCCATGCCCCGCGCCAGCAAATGCACGTGGTCGGGCATGACGCAGTACGCATCTACTGCCATCCCGTGAACGTCAGCGCTGCTCCGAAGTTGCGCAGAGATCAGTTGAAAGACGGACTGTTCAGTGAGGATACGGGCGCGGCCTTCCGAGCAAAACGTCAGGAAATACCGGTACAAACCGACGTAGTCGAAGTTCCTGAGGCGCGGCGGGCGAGCCATGTCTGTGGCCATATGGAGGGCAAAACCCTGGCCAGCCTAAAGGCTGGCCCCACAAGGCTGGCCCCACAAGGCTGGCGCACAAACTTGACACCCCAACGCAGCGCCTGATACCTTCCTCTGGTCGAATGTCCCTCGTCATGACCCCGTGTCGCCCGTGCTGCGCGTCGATGTGTTGTCGATGCGTCTGTACCATGCCGGCGATGCGCGGGTGAGACGCCTCTAAATCCAGCTCCACAACAACCCGGTCTCCTCGCACATCGCTCGGCCTCTTTCCAAGGTCCGTCGATACGCGTCCGCGCGTGAATGCCGGGGCATAAAGCCCCGGCCTACCGTAGGGCGGCCCTTTACGGGCCGCCGTGCCACCGCGGCGGCAGCAGGAGATCGAGATGCACATCGCTCCCGGGGTCATCGGTCGTTCTCGCGAAAGTTCAGGCACGCACGGCGCGCCGCCGGCGCTGCGCGCCCGCACGTCGGCTCTCCGCCTCGATCACCTGCGTGCGCTGGAAGCGGAAAGCATCCATATCATCCGCGAGGTCGCCGCCGAGTTCGAACGGCCGGTCATGCTCTACTCGATCGGCAAGGACTCGTCGGTGCTGCTCCGCCTCGCGCAGAAGGCGTTCTACCCGGCCCCCATTCCGTTCCCGCTCCTGCACGTCGACACGAGCTACAAGTTCCGCGAGATGATCGAGTTCCGCGATTCCTATGCGGCCTCGATCGGCGCGCGCCTCATCGTGCACACGAACACCGAGGCGCTCGCGGAAGGGACGCAGCCGTTTGCCGTTGGCACGCAGCGCTGCTGCGGGCTGCTGAAAACGAAGGCGCTGCTCGATGCATTGGAGGGGGGCCGTTTCGACGCCGCGTTCGGCGGCGCGCGGAGGGACGAGGAGCGCTCGCGCGCGAAGGAACGGATCTTCTCGCTCCGCGACGAGAAGGGACAATGGGACCCGAAGCGCCAGCGGCCGGAACTGTGGCGGCTGCTGAACAGCCGGATCCGCCCGGGCGAGAGCATCCGCGTGTTCCCGCTCTCGAACTGGACGGAGCTCGATGTCTGGCACTACATCCACGCCGAGAACATCCCGGTCGTCCCGTTGTACTTCGCGAAGGAACGCGAGGTCATCATTCGGGGCAACTCGCTCATCGTGACCGAGCAGCCGTTCGTGCCGGTGCTGCCCGGGGATCGCGTGGAGCGCGTGATGTGCCGCATGCGCTCGCTCGGGTGCTCACCGTGCACCGGCGCGGTTCGATCGACGGCCGACACGGTGCCGAAAATCATCGACGAGCTCGTGCTGGTGCGCCAGTCGGAGCGCCAGCTGCGCGTGATCGATCACGACCAGGACGGCTCGATGGAGCTGAAGAAGCGCGAGGGCTACTTCTGATGTCGGGCCTGCTCCGCATCTGCACGGCCGGCAGCGTGGACGATGGGAAGAGCACGCTGATCGGGCGGCTCCTGTACGACTCGCGCGGCGTCTACGAGGACCAGATCCGCTCCGTGCAGAGCGCCTCGCGCAACCGCACTGCCGGGCCGATCGATTTTTCGCTGTTCACGGACGGCCTCCGCGCCGAGCGCGAACAAGGCATCACGATCGACGTCGCGTACCGCTACTTCGCGACGGCGCGCCGCAAGTTCGTTCTCGCCGACACGCCGGGACACGAGCAATACACGCGCAACATGGCGACCGGCGCATCGAACGCGGACCTGGCGATCCTCCTGATCGACGCGCGCCACGGCGTGCGCGATCAGACCCGGCGGCACGCTCGTATCGCGCAGCTGCTCGGGATCAACTCGCTCGTGCTCGCGGTCAATAAGATGGACCTCGTGGATTTCGACCGCGGCGTCTTCGACGAGATCTGCGACGACTTCTCCGCGCTCCACGACAACGCGGACGTGCACGCGATCCCGCTCAGCGCGCTCGACGGCGACAACGTCATCACACGCAGCGATCGCACGCCATGGTTCGACGGCGCGAGCCTGCTCGAACACCTGGAGTCGGTGGACGTCGATCGCGACGCGACCGCGCGGCCGTTCCGCTTTCCGGTGCAGCTCGTGCTTCGCCCGACGCACGATTTCCGCGGTTATGCCGGCCAGATCTGCTCGGGCGTCGTGAACATCGGTGACGCGGTGACCGTCTGGCCGGGCGGACGGTCAACGCGCGTCAAGCGGATCGTGACGTGGGACGGCGAGATCGACCGCGCGTTTGCGCCGATGTCGGTGACGCTGACGCTCGAGGACGAGCTCGACGTCAGCCGCGGCGATCTGCTCGCGGCAGGGCCCGTCGAAATCGGCCGCCGCTTCGACGCCGACCTGGTCTGGATGGATGAGCGTCCGCTCGATCCCGGCCGACCGTACCTGCTGAAGCATGGCACGCGGATCGTGTCGGCCGAAATCAACCAGCCGTTCACACTGAACCAGATCGGCAGGGCGACGGTGTCCACCGCCCGTGCGCTGGCGTTCGACAGCTACCGCGCGGACCGCGGAACCGGCAGCTTCATCCTGATCGATCCCGCGACGAACTTCACGGCGGGGGCCGGCATGATCCTCGGCCGCGTCGCGGAGCACCACGTTGTCGAACCCACCGCACGCGCCGCACAACGGCTGGCGGAAGCGGCGCGCGCGGCCCGATCCGATGCCGAAGCGGTAGAGGCGGTCCGACGCCTGCTCGAGGAGATACTCGTATGAACGATGCGACCCTCGTCATCGCCGGTCAGCTCGCCGCCGCGAAAGCGCCCTGCATCACCTGCAGCTTCCAACTCGACGGCGTGGTCGTGGTGCACATGCTGCGGCAGGTCGCGCCGGAGATTCCGGTGCTCTTCATCGATACGTTCCATCACTTCGCCGAGACGTACGCGTACCGCGACGATCTCGTGCAGCGCTGGAACCTGAACCTGGTGAACGTGAAGGCGGCGGAGCCGTCGCCCGGTCTCTGGCAGACGAGCACCGACGCGTGCTGCGCGCGCCACAAGGTCGGGCCGCTCTTTGCCGCGCTCGAGAACCACGACGTGTGGTTCACCGGCCTCCGGCGCGATCAGTCACCGAGCCGCGCACATCTCGCGCACATGGAGCCGTTCCGGCTGCCGTCGGGCCGCCTCCTGCGGAAGGTCAGCCCCGTGGCCACCTGGACGACAAAAGAAATCCACGTGTACGCGCGCGAGCACGGGATACCATTGCTGCCGCTGTACGAGGCGGGCTACACGAGCATCGGGTGCGAACCGTGCACGTCGGTGCCGACCGATCCGTCCAACGTGCGCTCCGGCCGCTGGCGCGGCGAGAAACTCGAGTGCGGCATCCACATCCAGCCGATCACCACCGCTTCGTGAACGACGCGACGCCCGCGGGCCCGCTTGCCCCGGACGCGATGCTGCGGCTGATCCTCACCAGCCGCGTCTACGACGTCGCGCAGGAGACCCCGCTCGATCCCGCGCCCCGCATGTCGCGGCGGCTCCAGAACGAGGTCCTGCTGAAGCGCGAGGACCTGCAGCCGATCTTCAGCTACAAGCTGCGCGGCGCCTACAACCGCATCGCGCATCTTCCCGCCGAGGAGCGCGAACGAGGCGTCATTGCCGCGAGCGCAGGGAACCACGCGCAGGGGGTCGCCTTCGCCGCGCGCCATCTCGGGCTGCGCGCGCTCATCGTGATGCCGCAGACGACGCCCGAGATCAAGGTGGACGCGGTGCGCGACATGGGGGCGGACGTCGTGCTCGCCGGCGACAGCTACGCGGATGCGCAGGCGCGCTGTGCGGAGCTTGCGGCCGAGAAGGGGCTGACGTTCATTCATCCGTTCGACGACCCGCTGGTGATTGCGGGACAAGGCACGGTCGGAGACGAGATCCTCCGCCACCGGCTGGGCGACGTGTCCGCGATCTTCGTCCCGGTCGGCGGCGGTGGATTGATTGCGGGGGTCGGCAGTTACGTGAAGGCGCTTCGCCCGTCCGTGCGCGTGATTGGGGTCGAGCCGTACGGCGCCGACGCCATGTATCAGTCCATTGCCGCCGGGCGCCGCGTCGCGCTCGAGAGCGTCGACATCTTCGCGGACGGCGTGGCGGTGCGCGAGGTCGGCGCGATCACGTTTCCCATCGTGCAATCGACCGTCGACGAGATCGTCCGCGTGACCAACGATGAAATCTGCGCGGCGATCAAAGACATCTTCGACGATACGCGATCGATCATGGAGCCGGCCGGCGCGCTCGCGGTTGCGGGGCTGCGCGCGTGGGTCGAGCGGACCGGCACAACGAACGAGCGGCTCGCCGCGATCCTGAGCGGCGCGAACATGAACTTCGACCGGCTGCGCTTCGTGGCGGAGCGCGCGGAGGTCGGCGACGCGCGTGAGGCGCTCTTCGGCGTCACGATCCCGGAAAAGCCCGGCGCATTTCGCGCGTTCTGCGCCACGATCGGCCGCCGCGTCGTCACGGAATTCAACTACCGGCTGAGCGGCCGGGACGTCGCGCACATCTTCGTCGGCATTGCGACGCGCTCGCGGCAGGACGCGGTAGAGATCGCCGCGATGCTGAACGACGGCGGCTACACCACGGTCGATCTGACGGGAAACGAGACGGCAAAACTGCATGTCCGTCACATGGTCGGCGGCCGAAGCCCCGAGGTCGTGGACGAGCGGCTCTGCCGGTTCGAGTTCCCCGAGCGTCCAGGCGCGTTGATGGCATTCCTCGAGAAGCTTGGCGGCCGCTGGAACATCAGCCTGTTCCACTACCGCAATCACGGGGCCGACTTCGGGCGCGTGCTCGCAGGCTTCGAAGTGCCCGCCGGCGACATTCCGGACTTCGAACATTTCCTCGACGCACTCGGCTACCGCTACCAGCGCGAATCCGAAAACATCGCATACGATCTCTTCCTCGGACATTCCTGAGGCGGTCGGCGTTCGCCGACTCGCAGACCAACCGCAATATCGTCCAGGTGTTCGACAAGGACGCAGCAAGATCTTCGCGACAATCCTCGCCATGCCCGCACAGCGCAACCGGCCCGCGGACGAGACGGTGATCACCTTCCGCGAGACTCCGTCGAACGTCGCTCCGGCGGTGCAGTACTGGTACTACCCGGGCGAGACACGCGGACAGGAATTCGCCTATCCGAAAAAGCAGGCGATAGAGATTGCGAACGCCGCGCACACGTCGGTGCTGGCCGTCGATTCATCGTCCGCGCGGAGATGGCGAACTAGCGCGAGACCAGCCCCAGGTACTGATCGAACCACCCGAGGATTCTGCCGATCACCGAGTGGATTTCGAGCGGCACGTGCCCGCCCTCGAAGGTACCCAGAGATTTTTGGTCCGCGGGCGGTCCGAGCAGACGGAACATCGGAAGCTGACTGGTCTGGTACGGGTACGCGAAGTCGGACCGGCCGTTGACCATCAGCGTCGGGACATGCACGCGCGGCGCAAAGTTGATCAGGTCGATTTCGGGGGGCAACCTGTCAGAGAGCAGCCCGCCTCCGGCCAGGACGCTCGCTTTGAGGCGCGGTTCCAGCGCGGTGAAGATCGTGCCGACGCTGGCGCCGAGGCTGAGACCATAGAACCCGAGACGATCCTTGTCGATGTCGGGCCGCGAGACGAGGTAGTCAATCGAACGCCTTCCGTCCTTCACGCGCGCAATCGTCACGTCGCGAAACGCGGTGGGTCCCGACATGGTGACGATCCGCTCGTACGTGCCCTGGTAGACGGGAAACAGCAGCGCACGTCCGCTGCGGATCACGAAGTCCACCATGCGCAATCGCAGGTCCCGGCTCGATCGCAGGAGGGTCGCATCCCCGCCCGGGAAATACACCACAGCCTGATACGGCGGCGAGGCATTCTTCGGCAGGTACAAATAACCCCGGATCCGTTCGTTGCCGTATGCGGCGGCGTAGCTGACGGTTTCCTTCCGCCAGTCGGCCGTCTCCTGTGCGTCCTCGACTTTCGCATTCAGCGGCGTCTCGTCGTACGTGTAGAAACTGCGCAGCAGCCCGAACGCCGCATCGCCGACCGGCTTCTGCTTCGCGAAGTCCACGCTGTGAATCGGTACGGCCGTATCAGGAGGTGAAGGCTCGATCTCTTTCATGAGGCGGATGCCGTAGGTCGGCAGCCGCTGCAGCGCCGGCTGGGAATCCAGGTCCATGAACATGTAACTGGTTTCGTCCCATGCGCCGCCGAGAATCACCCGCCCGCGCGCGGCTTCGTTCCAGCACCATTCCTTGACGTTGCCGGCGAGATCGTACGTGCCGAATGGTCCCAGTCCCTTGTTGACGCCGACTGGAGAGGGCCCCTTGCCGCTGAAGTTGCTGCGAAGGAGGTGATCCGCGAAGTTCTCTGTCGGAGGGTACAAGCCCGCCGCGGACCGCCAGTGAAACGCCGTCGGAAGCTTCTTGCCGGCGAACGCGGCGTACGCCGCCGCTTCGTACCAGCTCACTCCTCCGACGGGCATGTCCGCCTGTCCCTCCGGATACGTGCCGAGCTCCCATGTGGCGGGACCGGGTTGGGAGGTGGTGTCGCGAAAGCGCGCCATCGCCTCCTCCCACGAAGGGGCGTGTGCTTTGTCCGCCATCAGCTCGCGCCAGTATTGCCGCGATCGATAGCCGCCGGCATCGACGAACGTCTTATATTGCCGGTTCGTGACCTCGAATTTATCGATCCAGAAATCCTTGACGGTGGCGTGGGCTGTGCCAACCCTCGTCGTCGCGCCCGCAACCCGTACCATTCCCACGGGCGCGGAGCCCTGCGGGTCGAGCGTGTACCGGAACAAGAAGCCGTTCGCGACTTCCAGTGGCGCATATCCGTCCCTGGAAATCCTGACGCGCAGCGCCGACATCGGCAGCCGAACATCGGCCAACGGCGTGCGGCCCAGCGAAATCCACGGCGCACTCTCGTCGGCGAGGTATCCCCGAATGGAGATGTCGGCTCCCGGCGGGTTAGTTTCGATGCGTCCCGGAAAAGTGAGGTCAGTCCATAGCTGTTGCAGGTGCTGATCGTCCGGAATGATCGCGATCGCTTCACGCGCGATACGGTACGCCCCTTCGTAGTCGTCGCGATCCAGTCGACGCTGGACTTCAGGAACGGCGACGGTTCGCGCCCAGCGGACAGGTGCGCCCGCCTTCCACTTCCACACACCGATGCTGATGCTCGACAGCACGACGACCCCGATCGCGATCGCCGCGACGGGACGCCGGAGCAGCGCGCCGACGTGAGCAGTCGTCGTCGACGTGGCCGGGCGCAGCGCCGTCAGGTGATCGAGGACCTGCCGTGCTGACGGGCGCTGCATCGGATCCTTGCTCAAGCACGCCTGGACCAGCCGCGACAGCTCTCCGGGGACGCCCTTCCGCAGCGTATGGAGCGCCGCGGGTTGATCGCCGAGGATTGACGAAAGTGTTCCGAGGGCCGTCGGCCCGCTGAACGCCCGGCGTCCGGTCACCATTTCGTGAAGGACCGCGCCGAACGAGAAGATGTCCGTCCGTCCATCGAGCGGGAGCCCCTGCGCCTGTTCCGGAGACATGTAGGCGATCGTGCCCAGCAGGGAGCCGGTACTGCTCGCCAGCGTCGCAGCGGCTGTCGTCGCGCCCTCGTCGAGGATTCGATCGAGGCGTTTCGCGAGACCGAAATCCAGCACCTTTGCCTGGCCGGACTTCGTGATGATGATGTTGCCCGGCTTGATGTCGCGGTGCACGATGCCCGCGGAATGCGCAGCCTCGAGCGCCGACGCGATCTGCACGCCCCAGTCCAGCACGCGATCGAGTGAGACGCCTTCTTTCGGAATCGCGTGCTCGAGCGTCTCGCCGTCGACCAGCTCCATGACGAGATAGTCGATCCCGTCGACCTCGCCGACGTCATGGATCGTGACGATGTTCGGGTGCGACAGCGCGGAGGCGGCGCGGGCCTCGCGAAGGAAGCGCTGCTTGCGATCGGGGTCCGCGACGGCATCCGGCGAGATGACCTTGATCGCAACGGCACGGTTCAGCCGTGCATCGATCGCGCGATACACGACGCCCATGCCGCCGGCGCCGAGTGCACCGGAGATTTCGTAGTGGCCGAGCCGTGTTCCAAGCTTCAGAGACAGGCGGCGATCATACCGCGTCCGGATGTATATCTGGCCTCGCCGTGAAATTGGGCAGGGACTACTACAATAACGGCGTGACGCTGGACGAGTTCAAACGCAGCACGACCGCCGATCGGCCGCCAGCCGATCTTCCGCCTCCGCTGCTCGCCCTGTGGCTCGACGCGCGCGGGAACTGGAAGGCCGCGCACGAAACCGCGCAGGACATCAAGGACGCGAGCGGCTCCTGGATCCACGCCTACCTGCACCGCAAGGAGGGGGACCTCGGGAACGCGGGTTACTGGTATCAGCGGGCCGGCAGACCCGAGCGGCGTGGAAGCCTCGCTGCCGAGTGGGATGAAATCGTGACGGCGATGCTCAATGATGAATGATGAATGCTGAATGCTGAATGCTGAATGCTGAAAAATTCACCATCTAGCATTCATCATTCACCATTCAGCATTCATCATTCATCATTCATCATTCCTCATTTACTCGTAGCGCAACGCAATAATCGGATCGACTTTGCTCGCGCGCCGGGCGGGGATCCACACCGCGAGCAGCGCGACGAGCGTCAGCAGGGCGGGGACGCCGCCGAAGACCAGCGGGTCGCGAGCGTTGACCCCGAAGAGCAACGTCGAGATCAGCCGCGCGAGCCAAAACGCCGCGGCAACGCCGACGACGACACCGACGATCGCGAGACGCATCCCCTGGAACACCACCATGTTCTTGACATGGCCGGCCTGCGCGCCGAGCGCGAGGCGGATCCCGATCTCCTGCGTGCGCTGCTCGACGGAGTACGCCATCAGGCCGTAAATCCCGATCGCGGCGAGCACGAGCGCCGACACGCCGAACACGGACATCAGCCACATGTTGAAGCGCTCGCGTGAGGTCGACAGCGAGATGACTTCACCCATCGATCGCACGTCGGTCACCGGAAGCCCGGTGGCCTGGCGCAGCTGTTCCTGGACCGGCGCGCTCACCAGGTGCGGATCGCCCTGCGTGCGGACGACCCACGCGATCGGCGTCAGGCGCACGTTCAGCGCGTTGGCCAGATCCGGCACCTGCGCCTGCGGAATGAACATCGTCGGATTCGGATCGCTGTTCAGGCCGCCGTCGCGCGTGTCGCCGACGATGCCGATGATCTGCCGCTCCGGTTCGTCGGCAAACTCGCGCATGATGCCGCGGCCGATGATCAGCCGCTCGTTGAGCGGGTCCGCCTTCGGCCAGAACTGCTTCGCCATCGCCTCGTTGATGACGACCACGCCCGGCGAGTGGCTGTCGTCGTGCTCGTTGAACGATCGGCCGCGCTTGACGGGGATCTTGAACACTTCGAAGTAGCCGGGCGAGATGGTCATCCAGCTGCCGCCGCCGTCGAACGGCCCGTCGGATTTGCGGCCGACGATCTTGAACGGCAATCCATAGCCCCCCTGCAGCGGCACGCAGCACGTCGCGCTGGCGACTTCCACGCCCGGCACGCTGCGGACGCGTTCGACGCCGTCCCGCACGAGCTGCGCGACCCCTTCCGACTTCTGAAACCGCGGACCGGTCAGCGACATTCTCATCGTGAGCACGTGCGACGCATCGAAGCCGGGATCGACATGCGCGAGCGCAACGGCCGTGCGGATCAGCAACGCGGATCCGATGAGGAGCACGAGTGCGAGCGCAACTTCCGTCACGACCAGGAGTGAGCGCGCCTTGTTCTGCCGGAAGCCCGTTCCCGATCGGCCGCTGCTTTCCTTCAACGTCGTGGTGAGATCCGCCTTCGAGCTCTGAAGCGCGGGGATGAGGCCGAAGAGAATCCCGGTGCCGAGCGCGACGCCGACCGTGAACGCGACGACGCGCCAGTCGACGGCGACACGCGCGCCCTCCTCGCCGACGCGCGGCAGTCCGGCGGTATTGACGGAGAGCAGGGCGCGGATCCCGATCATGCCGAGCAGCAGGCCCAGCACGCCGCCGGCAGCCGAGAGCACGACGCTCTCGGTCAGCAGCTGGCGGATGATGCGGCCGCGCGAGCCGCCAATCGCCGCCCTGACGGCGATCTCGCGCCTCCGCCCCGTCGCGCGCGCAAGCAGAAGGTTGGCGACGTTCGCGCAGGCGATCAGCAGGACGAAACTGACCGCCCCCGCGAGAATGAGGAGCGAGTTCCTGACGTTGCGCACCAGCACTTCGCGGACCGGCTGCACGGTGAAGCCCGCGTTCGGCTGAAGCGCGTTGGGGAACTTGCGCCGATACTCGGCCGCCGAAAACTGCAGCTTCGACTTCGCCTGCCCGAGCGTGGCGCCCGGCTTCAGACGGCCGGCCGCCTGGAAGTAGTGCCCCTGGTCCTTCGTGTTCGGATCGAGCTGGAACGGCACCCAGACCTGCGGCGGCGGTCCGAAGTCCTCGAAGTGGAACTCGCCAAGAACACCGACGATCGTGTACGGCTCGCCGCTGAGCGAGATCGTCTTACCGACGACGGTCGGATCGTTGTTGAAGCGGCTCCCCCACACGCGCGTGCTCAGCACCGCGACGTGCGGCCCTTCAGGACGATCCTCGTCGCCGGTGAACGTGCGCCCGAGCACGACGGGCGCGCCGAACAGCTTGAAGAACTCCGACGTGACCTGGCCGGACCGCAGCTGCTCCGGGAAACTGCCGCCCGTGTAGTTCACGACGCCGGTGCGATAGGCGGCGACGTCCTGGACGACATCCGCCTGCTCGCGGTAATGCTGAAACTTCGCCGGCGATGCCGCCGGGAACGATCCCTGCGGCCCCGTATTCATGAAGACCACCAGGCGATCGGGATCCGGGAACGCGACGGGACGGAGCAGCACCGCGTCGACCACGGAAAAGATCGCGGTGTTTACCCCAATGCCGAGCGTCAGCGCGGCGACGGCCGCGAAGGTGAACGCCGGGCTCTTCGCGAACATCCGCAGGGAATGCTTCAGATCTTTGAGGAAGGATTCAAGCATGGGGGTTTAGACGCCGATCGGGCCAATTTTGTTGACCGCCTTGTCCGCCTTCGCGCGAAGCGCTTCGGCGAGACCTCGAGGGAGCTCGAAGAGCGGAGTCGGGGCGAAGGCGGCCCAAGGGACGAACGCGGGGACGAAATCAGTTCATCGCAATCTGATTCGGAATTTCTCCGAAGTCATAATACCTGTGGCTGATGCCGTCGCCCTTCACGATCACGACGCGAATGCCGGATTTGGCTTCGCCGAGCGGCTTGCCGACCGGTCCTGTCGTGATCATCTCGATGTCGCCGTCGCGCGCGAGCGCGTTGCGGTGATAGTGCCCCGAGAAGAGGTACTTCACCCCCGCCTGGCGGAACAGATCGAGGAACATCGCGCGCCTGGCTGTCGGAATGTTGAAGTACTGATCCTCTTCTGCCGCGTCTTTCAGAAACCACGGATGATGCTGGAAGATCACGATGTGCTTCGCGCCCGACTGGCGCGCCTTCTCCAGCTCCGCGCGCGCCCAGCGCTCCTGGGCTGCCGCGAGATCCGCCGTCTTGTCCGGTGAATGAATGATGCTCGAGTCGAGCACGATGCCGTAAAGATTGCCGCGCCGGAAGGAGTACCAGTCGGGACCAAACACCTTTATATATGCCGCAACGGACTCGGGCGTGGGTACGTTCTCGACGTCGTGGTTGCCGGCGACATTGTAGAGCGGAATCGAGCGATCGAGTGTCGCGGCGACGCGAAGATATTCGGCGATCTGCGCGGCGTCTCCCGGCTTGTTCACGAGGTCACCGGTCACGATCAGAAAGGCCGGATGCAGCCGGTTCGCGGCGGCGACGGCGAACTCGAAGTTCGCCGTTTCCTGTGCAAAATCCTTGTTGTCAGTGAACATGCCGAACTGCGGGTCGCTGAACTGGAGGAAGAAGAACGACGAGGAAGTCTGCGCTCCGCTGCCCTGCGCGATGACCGCGATTGGCAGCGCAACGAGAAGCGCTCGAACGATGTTCACTTCGGATCCAGCTTCCGGCCGGCGTCGAGATTGTCGAAGTTCAGGATCGTGTTGAACACGAGGAAGTAGCTGCCGATCGTCTCGCCGCGGTAGATCGGGTTGTTCGCAAACAGCACGACATGCCCCTTGCCGACCGGCACCTCGACGACCACCGGGCGCTGCGCAATGTCGGCGCCGCCGTCGAGCAGCCCGGACACGAGCAGCGAATTCTGCGCATCGAAGCGCACGGCAACGCGCGGCCGGAACTGCGGGGGAATCAGCGTCGCGGGATTGCGCCTCAACTGCTCCTCAGTCGGCAAGGCGTACTGCCACGGCTGCACCTGCTGCGGTTCCGGCGCAGGCGGAAGATTCGTCGGTTCGTCCGCAGGCCGTCCCTGCACGACGTCGGGATCGTCCGGTGTGCCGCGCCCGGTCGGGCGGCCGCCAGGTCCACCGCCGCGCCCTCCGCCTCCCTGCCCTGCGCTTGTCGAAGGGGCACCGCCCCCGAATCCACCTGCGCCACGTCCGCCCCCGCCGCCGACGTTCGCGCTGACGCTGAAGCTGTCGCCGCCGTCGCTATACATCGCCAGGTTATCCGGCACTCCGTACACGATCGGGCTCGCCTCGTCCACGATCCGCGTGCGCAGCAGCGAACCGACCACCCGCGATCCGGTGCCCGGGCGATTGACGCTGACGCCGTACGAGAAGTTGTTCGTGATCGCGAAGTCCGCGCTGCTGTTCGACGCGAGGAACACGCCTCCCGCGTTGATGAACTGGCGCAGATGCATCAGTCCTTCGAGGCCCATGCCGACGCGCGTGTCCTCCGTCTGCGCCCACGTGCCGACGTTCGGCGTCTCGGGCGAATTCCGGTACGGAATCGCGTTCAGCCACATCGGGGTCCCCTCGACAGCACCCTGGCCGCCGCCCGGACCGAACACGATCACGTCATACTTCGCCCGCAGATCCGCCGTGTTCCGCACCGTTTGCGGATCGATGTAGTCGTACGGAATCCCGTTCACGTCGAACGCCTGGCGCCACCAGCCTTCCGTCTGCGTATTGGTCCACTGATGCAGGATCGCGACGCGCGCGGCGCGCGCCGGGTGCAGCTTGACAGAGGGGGCTGCGGCCATCGCATATGCCTTCAAGGCGAGGTCGCTGGCGGCCCTGTCGAGATCGCCGCGCGCGACGTTGCGAAGGATGAACGAGCCGCGCGCAAACTTCGTCCCGCCCGATTCAAACGGCTCCTCCGCTACCTCCATGTCCGCATCCTTCAACCGGTAGCGCAGCGCGATCAGCGCGTTGTCGGCGTTGTGATTGATAGCGAAGATTCCGCCGGATCCTGAAATGCCACCGGGACCTTTGACGTCTCCCTTCACCACTTCCATTGCGACATCGAGCGCCTTCGGATCCGTGACACGCACCGCCTGCACGCCGAAGCCTTCCGGTAACGTCCAGCCGGTATCGTCGTACGGCCGCGTCTGTGGATCGTTCGGCGCCCAATACTGGTAGTCGAGCAGCGCGTCCGCGATGCGGGAGTACGGTTGATCCATGCGGACGATGTAGCTGCCGGCAGGGAATTCGCGCGGGGCCTGCTTCGGCGGCGAAGGCCGCTGACCCGGTGCGCCTTCCTGCGGCTGCCCGCCCCGTGGCCCCTGCGGACCTTGATCTTCCCGATCCGCCTGCACCGGCTGCGCACCCGCACCCTGTGCACCCTGATTTGCCCGCCCGCGCCCTCCGCCAGTGGCGGGCGCGGGACGTACTGGCACATTCACGGTGAACGCCGTCGTCGCACGCGAGATCTCCACCGCCTGCTTCTGCAGCACGCGCAACAACTCCGCCTGGGACCCGAGGCGCGGATCATTTGCGGGGAACACATACGCCGCTGGCCCTTCAACCTTCGCTTTGAGAATCGATCGCCTGCTCTTCTCGTAGAAGTTGCGCAGGAAGTAGAGGCGGTTGTTCGCAAAGTAGTTGAGCGACACGAGCAGCCCCGTCTGCTCGTAGTTGTTGTTGTTGCGGAGCGACCACCGCACGCGCGGGATCGGCGGGTTCTGACGGAACCACGTGCGCGATGTTTCCGCCGGCGTCAGCGTGCGCTCCTCGGTGTCGGCGCTCCCGCCGTTGCCGAACGTCTCGTACAGCCGGCTGATGCCGTTGTGCGTGGCGGCCATGAACATCAGATAGCCCGGCGACCACGTGTCGAACGTCCCCCACGCGTAGACCCCCGGCATCCCCATGCGGGTCATCTCGTTGACGTTGTTCCATCCGATGAGATGCCACTCGTTCGTGAGGATCGGATCGAGCCATGCGTTATAGGGGCCATTGCCGATAGTGTTGTCGTACAGGAACGATCCGGACTCGTGCAGGTCGTGCAGCACCTGCGCCTTCCATCCGAGATACGTGTTGAGCACGTTCTGCGACAGCTTCAGCGTAAGCGTCATCGCGTCGCGGTTGTTGTCGTGCGCCACGTAATGGCCCCAGTACACCGGGCTCATCGGCGTGTCTTTCGGGTGCTTCTTCCGCCATTCGTACACGTCGACCACGCGATCGCGACCGTCCGGTTCGACAACCGGAGTGATCAGCGTGATGACGTGCTCGCGGATGTTCCGGATGTACAGGCTGTCGTCAACCGCGAGGCGGTACGCAAGCTCCATCAGCGCGGTCGGCGCGCCCGCCTCCGTCGAATGGATTGTCCCGGTGATGTAATACACGGGCGCCGCGCGTTTCGCGATCTCGTCCGCCAGCCCGTCGTCCATCCTGATCGTGCGCGGGTCGGCGAGCTTCGCGAGATCGGCGCGGTTCTGATCGAGCTTCGCGATTAGCGCCTCAGACGCCACAGCGACCGCGAGCATCTCGCGTCCTTCTTCCGACGTGCCGATCGTATACACCTTCACGCGCGGCGTCGATTTCGCGAGGAGGCGCATGTAGTCGTACACCTCTTTCGTATACGGCAGCTTCCCTTCTGCCCCCGCGACGTCACCGAGGATCGCTTTCGGCGTGGGCACCGTCTTTGACGCAGGGAGGTAATCGACCAGTGGCGACAGGAAGAAGGTCTCGGTCGTGTACTGCTTGATCTTCTTCGTGTACTCCTCGTCGATCGCCTGATTCGGATCGCGCCCCGGCTTCGCCGCCGCGAGGTCGGCCTCAGTGACGCCCTTCCTGGATTTCGGCGCCTGCTGCGCGGCGAGCGGCATCATCATAAGGACAAGGAGGCAGAACGGAAGAAGTCGGGCGAATTGATTGCGGGTCGTCGGCATAGGCACGAATTGTAATCTACTCAACGACAGCCACAGCACGCGTGCCAACTCCAAAGATCAAGCAGGAGGAAGGGCGAAAGGGAGTCACTTTTTCTGTTTCTTGTTTAACGGACACGCCGCACGCAGCCGCGTGTCGTGGACGGAATCCATTCGAGGCGCCACTGCCGCTCTCCGTGGCGCCCGTACGTCGCGCCGGCGCGTCTTCGAGTCCCTCGTTCCGCCGGTTCAGCCGATCACGTTGACGCTTGGTGCGCGTCAACCCATCACGCAGTCGCGCCCCGCCTATCGCCGTAAAGCTTCGATCCCTCTGTCAGACCTGGAACCTGATCGGTGTATGTGGACGCTGCACGCGCGGTCGATTTCTCGGACGCGGCGCCGACCTCCAGTTGGCAGCAGCGCGCTCCGCGATGGAAGTTCAGGCAGCACGATGATCCGTTCGCGTGCTTCGTCCGAGCGACGTCAGAAGCGTCTGAGCCGACAGCATTCGATCCAAAACTGAGGCTTGTTTTGGCGGTTCGCTTTTTCGAGTAGTAATTTGCACTCACTTCGCGCGGCTGTGCTGTACTTTCAATAGCCGTCCTGCGGCTACGGTACGATCGTACTGGCCGCACACGCGCCTGGTGCGCCTCTTGCTGGACAGCGCTCCAAGGCGCGATAGACTAATCGTCTACGGCGCCGCCGATGCACGTTCAAGGGACCAGACATGGCGCGAGTGCTCGTTGTGGATGACGACGACGTGGCGCGGCAAGTCTTCAGTGCAGCTCTGCATCAGGAAGGCCATCGTGTCGCCTTGGCATCATCCGGTGGAGACGCGATCCAGCACATTTCGACCGGCGCCCTGCCGGATGCCATGTTCCTGGATTTAAATCTTGGCGATATGACGGGTTATGACGTCCTCCGATGGATGTGTGTCCAGCACAGAATGGTGGCTACCGTAGTCATGACAGCGTTCCCTGTCGAGTTCGACCCGGATGAAGCGATCGAACTGGGCGCGATTGCTTATGCAGATCACACGCTCTCAATCGAGGAGCTCGTAGCCGTTGCGAACAGCATCTCCATGTCCCGGGCTCCACACGATGATCCGCAGCGGCTCCACGTCCGTGTCCTCGTCGGCGATTCGCTCGCGCTCGAACATCTTGACGCCGCGTTTCTCAGGATAATCCCCAGGCGCCTTGAGAAGAGCTTTCCTCGCGTACCGTGGGACTTCGCTGTCGACGCGGCGGTGGACGCGAGCTTAGAGTATTCCGCCGCCCCACATTCGTTCGATGCCGTCCGTCTGCCGTCCGTCATTGACTTTGTGTACATGATCGCCAGGCGAAACCTCCTGAACCGCCTTGACAGCGAGCTGAAGCGAAAGCAGCGTGAGCGGCGGTACTCTCAGCAGCAGCAACTGGCGAGCTCCTTCCAGCTCGAAGTCGAGAGGTGAAGCGTTTCAAGGAACGGCTAATCAAACGTCTTGCGCGCCGGATACGGTAAATGAAAGCCCGCCTTCTCCGCACTCCAGACAGTAGAACTGGGCTTGGATGTCGAATTTGACCTTCTCGACTCGGAATACAGGGTACGAGTTCCCGGCACCGGTCGCGGTGGGTCTCGGCCGGTTCGGGCTCACACTGTTGCACTTAGGGAGGACGAATATGCGTAGACTGAAAGCGGCTCTCATAGTCGCGCTCAGCATGGTTGCCGGCGCCGTCTCAGCCGCAGCCAAGGCTGAGCCTGCATTGCTCGACTGTCCGAACACCTGGTGCGCTCCAGACGACAGGGTCTGCAATGAGGTCACCGGGTGGAGTTGTGAACTCAGCGGAGGCTGCGTCGGGACACACAAGTGCGACGAAATACAGTAGCCCGCACCGGCGACAGCCCATGGCAGCACATGGGCTGTCGCCTTCATCCACGATAGAGAGGTCCATCGAATTCTCCATGACGCCCGCGTCGAGAACAAAAACAATAATTGGGTATCCCCTTGACTAAGGCAGACCCTATATCTTGTGGTGCCGGGTCCGCCGGCGCCGAACGCGCTTGACCAGCGTGTGGTACGGCGCGGGCTCCACCTGCACGGCCTGCTCCGCCAGGCGGAAAAGAGCTTGCCACGATGACGCGACCGCCGACGGTTGAAGCGAAAGGTGAAGAGGATACCCAATAAACAATAAACAATAAACAATAAACAATAAACAAAGTGGAATAAAACAGAAATATGCGCAACTTCATTCGCCTACGCTGTCATCGATGGAACATGGCCGGTGCGATTCTGCTGTTATTTCAATCTGCGCTGAGCATGCCGGGAGCCGCGGCAATTCCTTCCCTCGAGCTTGTCGTTGGCGCACGGATTCGGGCGCCCGTCACTAGTCCACTAGGCCATCCGGTGCAGGCAATTAATGACGTCATCGGCACTGGAGAAAAGGCGATCGTCGTTGAGGGCGAGACGAACTCGTTGGTGATGTTCTCCCTGGACGGGAAGAGTGAGTCAAGGACGCCAAACACCGGGCCTGGTGGGGCAATGCTGGCTAATCCCGTGCAAATGGCGCTGAATGATCACGGGGAGCTTTTGGTTCTCGATGGACAGAGCCCGCGGATCGCGCGCTTTTCTGTGCAGGGACCTTCGTCGACACTAGTCTCGGTCGTGAAGCTGCGAGGTGTCACGGGGGTGACCGGAATCTGCGGTTTCGACGGGAGAACGTTCGTAGCTGGAGCCACTCTCCCAATCGAGCGGAGCAAGATCATTCATGTCATCGCGGCGGATGGCGGCGTGAACGCGAGTTTCGGTGAATCATTCGGGCAACCAGGTGAAGTCAGCCGATTACTCTATGGAGCCAGTCGCCTGCTTTGTCTCTCCCAGGAGCGGCTGATAATCGTTGCCTCGAAGTCTTATCCTGAGATTCGCGCCTACGATCAGGGAGGCAACCTACGATGGAAGCAGACGCTTCCAGACTACCACCAGATTTCATACAAAGAACCCCAACCTGGCCAAGTGGAGTACACGTATCCTCCCGACAACCTCTACGATCAATCCATATCGATATTCACCGTTGCGAAGGGAGTGATTGCGGTCCAGGTCGGACGGCGTGTCGCGCGTCAGCCCGATACTTCTATCAAAAGTATTCGGACGATGTTCCTTTCAGCCGTCGACGGCGGCCCGATTGGTCTTCAGATGGATCTTCCGTTGGTGAAAGCGTCCTCTGCTGGCCGGCTCTTCGCTATCGAGCAGCCTGGCGTGCTTTCAATTCTGTCATTTTCGATGCGGGAGCGCTGACATGTCATTTCGATTGCGCGTGAGGCGCTGGGCGGCCGTGTCTGCGCTTGTCTCTTTCGGCTTCTCGAGCGGGTTCCTCATTAATGAGACGGTCGGTTTCCGGCGAAAGTCCACCAGCCGAACCGTGCATACTGCATCAGCACCCCATGCTGGAACACAGCTCTTAGCCATCTTTGCAGCCTCTTCCACCTGTGGAGCCTCCCGCTATCCGAGTCTGCCGGAAGAGCTACGCGCTATTCGCAAGGTGCTGGCGGCCGATGCGCAACGCAATAACAGGATCTTCGTATCCGTCGGATTATCGGTCGACCAGGATCCTTGGGTCGGAGCCGAGTTCATGAAACAGTTCGGACCATTCGACGAGATCCTGAGCGGTCGCGGTTGGTTGAACACTGGTGCCATCGCTTTTATCGTCCGCGATATGCCCGCGCAACGAGCGATTCCGCAGCTCATTCTTGTCGAGCGGGACGTCCAAGTGGACGATTTAAGCATATCTGAAGTGCACGATCGATTAGTGGGACGCAAGATTGGCAGTGACCAGATCGTTTCCTATGCCAAGCTGCTTCGCAGTGCACCGTCAGGCCGCGCGATTGCGGATGTCGGGCCGATGAGCCGATGAGTACGCTGCTTCTGGACTTGCGACATGCGCTCCGTGCGGTCTCGAGGCAGCCGGTTGGATTCGCTGCGGCCGTCATCAGTATCTCGTTGGGTCTTGGGGCAGCGTCTGTTCTCTTTGGCGTGGTCGACGCGCTACTCCTGCGGCCGCCAGCGCACGTTCGGGCTCCGGTCGAGATTATTCGTCTGTACTATTCGCGGACGAGCGCAGTAAACGTGTCGCCGCTCACGAGTTTTCCGACTTATGAACTCCTGCGGGCTCGACTGACTGCCCTGCCGCAGCTTGCTGCGCAGGCTTCAAAGACTCTTGTGGTGGGTCGCGGCGCGGAGGCTCGAGAAGTGAGCGCCGAGTTCGTTAGCGCAAACAGCTTTTCCATCTTGGGCGTCACACCAGCAATCGGACGCTTCTTCATAGAAGATGAAGACCGAGCCCTCTCGTCTCCGAGCGTCGTCCTTGGCCATGGTTTTTGGCGAGGCGCATTGGGCGGCTCTCCCAACGTCCTCGGCCAAACCATCGCCATTGGCAATCGCACGCTGACAGTGGTCGGTGTGGCACCGGCCAGATTTAACGGCATCGATCAAGCTCGAATTGACGTTTGGCTGCCTATTGGCGCGGCGTCGGCGTTCGTGGCACCGCAAGCTCTGACGTCGCCGACGCTGTATTGGGTGATTGGGGTATCCCCTTGACCAAGGGCACCCCTATATCCTGTGGCGCCGTCGGCGCCGCTTCCCGGACCGCACGTGCCGGACGAGCGACGTGTAGGGCGCGGGAGCGACGGCGACGGCCTGCTGCACAAGCCGATAGAACAGTTTCCCGCGATGGTGGGACGCCCGCCGGTTGAACCGGAACGTGAACTCGTCCAGGTAGTAGTCCAAGTGCTCACGCGACACGGCCCCCTGATGCGTCCCGAGGAGCCACCGTTTCAAGAGCGACACGACCCGATGCACCCGCGGCAGCAGCTCCGACGCGGATTCCTTCCGACCGGTCAGGAACGTGATCCGATGCCGGTACCCGTGCTTCTCAAGGCGGTCGTAGCTCAGAAACCCATCCGTGTGCAGGAGACTGCCCGGTTCGACCGCGTCCTCGATAAACGCCTGGAGGCTGTCCGCCGACGCATCGGGGATCCGGCGCATCCGGATGCGACCGATCCCCTCGCCGACTTCCTCCGCGGCGACCGCAATCAAGGCCTTTTTCTCGGTCTGACGCCCGCGGACGCCTTCTTCGAGGCCGCCGATGAACGCTTCATCGACTTCCACGCGCCCCGTCAGCCGATCGCGGCCCGGGCGGACCATCGCCCGCCGCAACTTGTGCAGCCACGTCCACGCCGTCTCGTAGCTCCCGAGCCCCAGCACCTGCTGCAACCCGACGGCGCTCGCGCCCGTCTTCTGGCTGGCGACCCACCACATCGCCCGAAACCACGTCGGCAGCGGCGTGCGCGTGTCCTGGAAGATCGTACCGGCGGTCACCGACGTTTGACGGCCACAGGCGGCGCACTCCAGGAGCACGCCGACCGGCCACGCCTTGGTCCCGCCGCACTTCGGACACCGAAAACCCGCCGGCCACCGGAGCTGCGCCAGGTACGCGCGGCACGCCTCGGCCGTCGCGAACCGGCGCTCGAAGTCCGCGAGGGTCCGCGGATAATCCTCCACGGGCCGGTACACTACTTATTGCGGTCACCTTGGTCAAGGGGATACCCCAA